>Ga0302321_100005735_pt1 | contig 10890 bp, 12 predicted proteins | sample Fen_T0_1_FD_202505 | JGI IMG/M metagenome (GOLD analysis project Ga0302321, IMG submission 202505) | Peat permafrost microbial communities from Stordalen Mire near Abisko, Sweden - Fen_T0_1 | ecosystem: Environmental > Terrestrial > Soil > Wetlands > Permafrost | place: Sweden: Abisko...
CTTCGCGCAAGTCTGGTCGGTGGCGCAAACCCTGTGTATGACGTTGAAACGCTGGTGTGCAGCGCTGTAGCAACACCTCACAGAGACGGCGATTACCGAGTATATTGCTTGCCGTCTTCAGAGTGCGTATCGTGACAACAAGTTCGATTTCACTTATTTCATAACGCCCCTCTGGGGTCCGACGGCGTAAACGCTCATCAAGCGTAGGATCACTCAAGTCGATCATGCATTCCCCCGAAAATAATATTGGTGCTTTCGCTTTGTGGCTCCTGCTAACTATATCTAATTGCATTTTCAAAAAGCGGAAAGATTTCTGGGCTTATTTGTCATAATCAGAATAGCAGAAATCTTACGAACTGAGAAGTAGAAAAAGCTGGTAGATGTATCTATATTTTGTGCCTTCCCAACATTGATGCAACGCGTAACGGTAGAGATGCATTTAAAAAGAGAGCGTTTGAAAAACTTGTGCAGATGAAGGAGATGGAGAGCAAACAATTTTTTTGGCTCTAAACGGCCCAACGCATCGTGCAAACCTTGACAAGACGAGATCGGGATACTATAGTTTCTACATGGTAGATTGACATTATCAATCAATAATAAGGAGCACTATGCCGCGCACCGAAGAGATGAATCTGCGCATACGAGAGGAACAGAAGAAACATATCGTAAAATCTGCTGTGAGAGTGCTGGCACGTAAGGGATTTCAGTCAACGAAGATGGCCGATATTGCGGCGGAGGCGGATGTTAGTTATGGTCTGGTGTATCACTACTTCTCCAATAAAGAGCAGATACTGTCCGAGCTGTTAGAAGAAGCCTTAGAAAAGGGTTATCAGAATTTGCAACGTGCCTTAGAGGCTCCTGGGACTCCGTGGGATCGCCTGCAGATGTTTATCACAGGGGCCTTACAGTCCTTTCAGGAGCATCCTGAGTTTTTTGTTGTTTTGTATCAGGCATTGCATGATGAAGAGACACATAAGAAATGGCGGGAGCGGGCGCAGAGCAAACGTTGCCTGGTGATGGATGCCACACGTTGCTTGATTATCGAGGGGCAAGCCGCCGGGCAGATAGCGCAGGATGATCCTGATCAACTTGTATTGATTCTGCTCTCTTTTTTTCATGGTCTGAGTTGCGCTGCTATGGTGCGTGAGGGTAAGCTACCTGTGATCGATGCTCGCATTGTATTACGTCTCTTCAAACCTTGAGCATCGATATGTAATAATAATGTATGCTTTTATTTATATATCTGTCTTCGTGTTTTTCTGTAACAGAAGCATTCTTAAATTTTTCTCTGAACTACTGAAGCCGGGCAACGGTACCGATCTTTGTGATCGTAGGGATGTGATTATTGCATAATAAAGTGAAGAATGTGTATTTGATTTGCACACTGTAGATAGTCAGAGAGACTGCTTATGTATATTTGGGCAAGCATGGAATATGACTTAGCAAAGAAAGGAACGTGTACACATGCGCTGGATGACAAGTAACCGAGGTGTCCTGGTTCCAGTTATTATTGTATTAGTAGTCTTGATCGCGGCTGGCGTTGGTGGGTACATCTTCTACAATAATACTCACTTCTACTCGACTGATGATGCGCAGGTAACTGGCAATATTGTCAATGTCGTTCCCCGCGTCTCGGGAACGCTTATCGATTTAAGTGTGCGAGTGGGTGATGTTGTAAGCGCCAAACAGATCATTGGCACCGTAAAGGCTGATAACCAGTTCTATGTGGACCATCTGACAGCCCCTTTTGATGGTGTTGTTGTGCAGGTTCCCGGTGTGATAGGTCAAAGCGTTACGACTGCGACCGCCATAGTGCAAGAAACCAATCTGAAAGGTGTAAAAGTTACGGCCTACGTGGACGAGACTGCCTTGAAAGAGATTTCGGTCGGACAGGCCGTAGACATCCATGTTGATGCCAATAATACAGATCTGTCAGGCCATGTGACGCAGATTGTCTCTGCCTCAGCGGGTCAATTCTCGCTACTCCCAACCCAGGATAATAGCAGTGGCAACTTTACCAAGGTTAGCCAGCGTTTCCCTGTGTTTATCTATCCAGATCAAGATCCGGGCCAGTCGTTGCTGCCAGGTATGAGCGTAGAGGTGAAGATCCATCTCTTGTAAGCTGTTCAAGCTTATTACATATAATACCGCACATCATTTACATTTTTCATACTTTGCGCCCGGCGCAAAGTATGAAAAATGTAAATGATGTGTGACATTAGTTAAAAAGATGAAGTGTGATATTATAAGAGCAACATCGCATCGCCGAAGCTGAAGAAGCGGTAGCGCTCGTGAATGGCTTCCTGATATGCTTTTTCCATCAGCGTTTTGCCCATAAATGCGCTGACCAGGAGGAGTAGAGTGGAGCGCGGCAGGTGGAAATTAGTGATTAGTGCATCCACGACCTGATAGCGATAGCCGGGTGTAATAAAAAGCCGTGTATGGCCCTTATACGCTGTGATCAGACCCTCATGTAGGCTGGCGACACTCTCAAGAACACGTACTGAAGTAGTGCCAACGGCGATGACGCGCCCACCGTTCGCACGCGTCGTGTTAATGAGTTCTGCCGTAGGAGCGTCGAGCTCGATCTCCTCACTGTGCATCTTGTGCTCGCCCACATATTCACTTTCCACGGGGCGGAAAGTATCCAGGCCAACATGCAGCGTGACGAAGCCGACGCGTACTCCCTGTGCACGCAACTGAGCGAGCAATGCTGGCGTGAAGTGGAGGCCCGCTGTGGGAGCAGCTGCAGAACCCTGGATGCGTGCATAGACCGTCTGGTAGCGTTCTGGATCGGTCAGGCGCTCATGAATATAAGGTGGCAAGGGCATGCGGCCAATCTCATCGATACGCTGGCGCACGGTCAAAACAGTATAGGGATCGCTATTATCTGTCGTGTTCTCATCTTCTGGAATTGAGAAGTGTATAATGCGTCCACCTGCTTCAGTGCGCTCCTGGACTTCGGCCAGTAGTTGGGGACTCTCATCCTCGTTGCCGAATTCTATGCGTGCGCCCTCGCGTAGGCGGCGACCGGGGCGAACCAGCGTCTCCCAATAGTCACGACCCTTATCAGATCGCTCGGCAAGGAGCAGGACCTCGACCGCTCCACCTGTTTCCACACGTCGCCCTAGCAAGCGTGCTGGTATGACCCGGCTCTGGTTGGCTATGAGCAGATCGCCGGGGCGCAGATAGCTGCCAATATCATAGAAATGGCGATGTTCAATCGCCTGGGTGTTGCGGTGAACTACAAGCAGGCGTGAGGCATCGCGTGGCTCAATAGGTGTTTGAGCGATCAGTTCTGCTGGCAGGTTATAGTCAAAATCGCTAATCTTCAGGGTGTCGTCCAAAGCGTTGGTCCACTTTCTGTGCCTGGAGGTGTGATGCTGAGATGTTCATATGCTGCACGCATAGCGATACGACCACGTGGCGTGCGTGCGATAAAGCCCAACTGCAAGAGATATGGCTCGTAGACATCCTCGATTGTGTCTGAGTCTTCACTTGTACTGGCTGCAAGGGTGTCCAGGCCAACGGGCCCGCCATTAAATTTCTGGATAATCGTGAGGAGCATATTGCGGTCGGTCTGGTCCAACCCGATCTCATCGACCTCCATGGCATCCAGCGCCGCCCGGGCCACCTCTTTTGTGATCAGGCCATCAGCCATTACCTGCGCGTAGTCACGCACGCGTTTGAGCAGGCGGTTGACGATACGGGGAGTGCCGCGTGCACGGCCTGCGATCTCTTCGATACCAGGCAGGTCAGCCGGAACTTTTAGAATGCGTGCGGAGCGCGAGACGATCTGCCGCAGGGCCTCGGTGTCGTAGTATTCCATGCGATAGATAGCGCCAAAGCGATCTCGTAGCGGAGCTGTGAGCGCCCCAACACGCGTTGTAGCCCCAACAACCGTGAAGGGAGGGAGCGTTAGCCGTAGTGAACGTGCGCTGGGTCCCTTCCCAATCATGACATCGAGGGCGAAATCTTCCATCGCGGAGTATAAGCGTTCTTCTACGGGGCGTGCCAGACGATGAATCTCGTCGATGAAGAGCACCTCGCCAGGTTGCAGCGATGTCAGGATCGAGGCAAGGTCGCCCGCATGTTCGATTGCGGGACCAGAGGTTGTGCGCAAGTTCACGCCCATCTCGGCGGCGATAATATTACAAAGGGTTGTCTTGCCCAGTCCGGGAGGTCCATAGAGCAGAACATGATCAACAGACTCGTTACGACGACGTGCTGCTTCCAACAAAATACTTAGATTGGCCTTGATCTTATCTTGCCCAATATACTCGGCCAGACGGTGAGGACGTAAACTGCCTTCAACTAACTGCTCCTCCGCGCTTACCTTTGGCGAAACGAGGCGGTCCTCCATTGCTCACTCCCCGAATGAAACTAGTGTTCTACAATGTGTCGCTCTATTATAACGTATCGGTGTCGGGAAACGCAACATTTGTGTCAGGCTAATTGCAACTTACCTCTTTTGTTGCTTAAATTTCTTCTCAGATGGTGGCGATGAGGAAATATAGTTGCCTCCGAGCTCTTGATAGAGGGGAGCTATTGTTGTGCTACTACCAACAATAGGTACGGGATGCTTTTTCGTTTTTGCCTCACGAATCACCGCTGCCAGGCGCTGCATATCTCTTTGAATCTGCTCACAGTTATCCACAACGTTCGCTGTCTGGAGTTGCACTGGTGCTGTCTGGAGTTGCGCAGGAATAATGGGTTTGGGTTTGGGCTGTGCGTCTTTTTGAAATTTCCCTACACTGGCCTCGATCTGCAATAAGCTATTGAAGCGAGCAAGTAGATTATTTAGATTGTAGGTAATCTGCCAGCGTGCATGAAAGTCGCCCGCTGCAATTGCAACATTGGTCTTCAGGAGTTTATCGATCCCTGATCCAAGCTCTTGCTTCTGTTGAGCGATAGACTGTTTTAACGCAAAAATTTCATTCATCGTCCGTTGCAGTGCGCTTGTGGCTGGACGAAAAACAAGCAGGGCCTCTCCTGTTAATACAGTAAGTGTGATGAATAACAAGGCCAGTTCGATGACTCGAATCGTCGATGCCCGTGCTTCCGCCTCAGATTGATAGCGCCCAACAATAGCATTCATGCCGCTGGAAAATGTATTTTCGCGCGCGAGAATTATCTTTATATCGTTTTGTGCAGCGGAAGAATTTCTGTTTTTGGTGTTGCTGGCTGAGGACAGTATATCTTGAGTAGCCTGGTTTATCGCTATGAAGTCAGGTTGTATTGATCGATAGAGAGTCTGCACCGTTGTGCTGTTCTCGCCTGAGAGGCCTAACTTTGTATCGCCATGCTGCAAACCTGTAAATGTCTGTTTCCAGATGGCAAAAACTGCCTGAAGCTCTTGTTGCGTTTTCGTCCGTGCCGAGCTATCAGAGCTATACGCGAGAAAAAGCGCATCCTTACTAATCTGCTGGCCAAATATCATTTGTCGGTTAGCTGCACTAATGACGAGCGTATCATGTTTTTGTTGCTGGATGGCCCATTGAAAGACTGCTTGACCTGCAACACTCAAAAGTGCGATTGAAGTGAGTGCTATGAGGTATAGAATAGTCAAACGACGTGTAGGTGACGACTTCGACATGGTCATACAGAACCTCCAGGAAGCATACCTCTTATCCAAACGACCAGCGTTACAAGTTCGCACTACCCTTGGCCAAAAGTTGTGTTCCCGCTTCGGCGAATAGGGCTATATCCGCAGGAGCTTTGGGCGCTTTAATGAGATAGCATTAGAAGCAAAACCCTCTAATATATATCACCGATTATTGTTGAATTATTTTTGGCTGTTGGGAAAAAATAGCCCGATGGTACTATTTCTGCTGGAGTAAATGGATCTAATCTTGCAGGAAAATATGCAAAGGCTGTTCTGCACATGATGAGCCGTCACCCTCTGCCTTTCAGGCAAATTTGATGAAAGCAGACAAGCTGTGTGCTATGCTATCTTTTCAGCCTGACTTTGTGTAGCTATGCAGTTTTTGCTCCAAAGACTGATTCTGCTGCTCGACACGCTTCTTGCGCTTTTCGGCGTAAGCCTGCAGGTGGGCCTTGATGGCCGGGTCGCCGATAGCCACTTCTTTGGCGGCGTGGATAGCGGCATTGACTGCGCCCGCATTGCCAATGGCCATAACCGCCACTGGAGCGCCCTCGGGCATCTGGACCATAGAGAGCAGAGCATCAATCCCGTTAAGCGCGCCCAGATCACGCGGGACGCCGATCAAAGGAAGGTCGGCGCGCAGGTCGGCAATATTGCCAGGTAGATGAGCCGCTCCACCTGCGCAGGCAATGATGACCTGGACTGACGCTGGTAGATGATCAATATGCTCGACGACTGTGCGCAGGTCGCGATGAACCGAGTTGATCTGTACCAGGCAAGGGATAGCAAACTCGTAGCGCAATGTGTCGACGGCTTTCATCATCAACGGTAGATCTGAGTCACTACCCATTGTGATCAGCACTTTAGGCTCGCCGCGTGCCGTATCACCGATGCCCTCAGGCGAAACAAGCACACCATGAGCGTGTAAACCCGGCGTCTGTATGGTTATTTCAATATCTGACATAACTACTATTATATCGAGAGCGCTGCCCTCGCCTCCTTTGCCTGTTTATATACGGTTGCAAGATCGTTGCCGACAACTGTAATGTGACCCATCTTGCGATCGAAGCGTGTCTCGCGCTTGCCATAGATATGGGGGAAGACGTGAGCATGGTCATAGTCTTGCGACCAGTGTGGAGTAGCGGGTCCATTGCGTGTACCCAGAATATTCTCCATGACTGCGGCGGGATAGCGCATCGCTGTCGAGGTCAAGGGGAGATTGGTGATAGCACGCAGATGTTGTTCGAATTGCGAAGTTTCACATGCCTCAATCGTAAAGTGACCCAGGTTATGTGGCCGTGGCGCAATCTCATTGAGCCAGATATGCCCGGCTTTATCCAGGAACATCTCCACGCCGAAGATGCCGATAGCATTAAGCTTATCGATGGCTTGTCGTGCTATCAGGCAAGCTTGTTGCTGAATTGTAGCTGATACAGGAGCTGGAGCAAGCACGGTTTCACAAATATCGCGTACATGGATCATCTCTACAACGGGGAAGGTTGCCAACTCATTGCTTTCATTGCGTGCAATCATCACGCCCAGCTCTTTGTCTAGCTCCAAACACTTTTCGACATAGAGCTCACGGCCTGCCAGCCTGGTCAGGGCCGTCTGGACATCTTCTGGTCCATCGATGCGTGCATTGCCGCGCCCGTCGTAGGCATCCTTTTTGGCTTTGAGCACGAGAGGATAGCCCCAGTTGAGAATAATACGCTCAAGGTCTGCCCGTGTATCAATAGACATAAAGGGAGCAACCGGTATATTGTTCTGTGCCAGAAATTCTTTTTGCGCGTATTTATTCTGAATAATGGTCAGTAGCTCTGGTGCCGGATATATCTTGATCCCAGTGGCCTGCAAATCTTGTAGAGCCTGGGTATTGATGTGCTCTATCTCATAGGTAAGAACATCGGCCTGAGCGGCAAGTTGACGGAGAGCCGCTGCATCTTTCAGGTTGCCTTCGATCTGAGTTGCTACAGTAGAAGCCGGGCAGTGAGGAGTAGGATCAAGCACTGTTATCGCCGGGAAGCCCATTGCACGCGCCGCCTCGCTAATCATTAAGCCCAGCTGACCACCACCGATAATACCAATACGAGTCTGCGCAATAATGTCTTCCGGATTGTTTTGTGTCATATGTGCCAAATAAGTTCTCTCCTTCAGTATGCATTTAATTGTTGTTTATATTCAGGGCTTTCGTTGCTTATAGGCCCAGGAGAAGGAGATGATATCCCTTCATGCTTTATCCTACCCGCTTCTTCGTTTTTGAGCAAGCTGTCTCACGGTGTAATTTAAAAGCTCATCCTTAAGCAAGAGCATAGCTTACAAAGGAATTAGTGCTGTATCTATGCTCTGAAGTACTGGTTTAGGTTGCGAACTATTGCCGAGTCCAATAGAATAAGAGATGATACCAGCAGGAACGTCTGAAAAAGAGAGCCGGAGATTTTGTGTATGCCGCGTATTCAACCCGATGATTCGATACCGTTACCACCCAATATTGAGAGCGCTAGTTTTGCCACAATGGGTACGCTCTTTCGTACTATGGCGCACCGCCCTGCAATTATGCAAGGGGCGATGCAGTTGCTTGAGGCGGCCATGCGCACCGGGACCGTTGAGCCTGAGCTAAAAGAGCTACTTGCTATTCGCGTCTCGCAGGTGAACAACTGTTTCTATTGACAGGAGGCACATACTGCCTTGGCAAGGCAGCTGGGGGTGAGCGACGCTTTACTGGATGCACTCTATCATATTGATCAGCATCGTCATCTGTTTACGGAGCGTCAGTTGGCCGCATTGCGCTATGCAGAGATCATGACCACGAGCGCACGTGACATTGACGAGACCCTATGGGATGAGGTACAGGCACACTTCGATGATGGCGAAATCGTCGAGCTCTCTACGGTCATTGGTCTATTTAACTTTTTCAACCGCTATGCAGATGCACTAAAGCTGGACGAGGGCCGTAGCTAAAAGTTACTAAGGGGCCATGCAAACAGGATGATTTAACCGTTTATAAGGATAAGGAGTGTAGACAACATGCCTACAAATGAGGAGAAATATCAGGCGTTGTTGAAAGATCTGCAGGAATTAGAGGTGTACTTGCATGGGCGTGGCGATAAGACGCGAGCGCTTTCGCAGCAGTTTGCTGAGAACGCGAAGAAAGACTCTTCTAACAGAGAGTTCGATCTGAATCAGTCGCGTATGCTGGATTATCAACACCATATCTTTCACGAAATAGGAAACCTCGTCGATAAATTAGTCAAAAAATATCAATAATAGGAGACTATCTTGGGAAATCAGCTTCGTGTTTGCATGGTTGCGTTCCAGTTTTATCCCGTTGTGGGCGGAGCTGAATCGCGCGCGATGAAGCAAGCATATCAATTGCATGAACTCGGCCATGAAGTGACAGTCATTACATTAAGACATCAGAAAGAGTGGGACAAACAAGAGGATATGGATGGCATATCTATCATCCGTCTTGGCGGCATCTATACTCGTCGTGGGACGTTACGCCTTGGTCGGTTGGGACATTTTCCCCTTGACCTCTTGACCTTTGCAAAGTTGTGGCAACTGCGCAATAAGTTCGATATCTTTCACTCACAGCAACTCTCAACGCTCTGCAGTGCTGTAGCTCTCATTAGTAAGCTTACAGGGAAACCCTTTATCGTCAGTGTTGCCAGCTCGGGCCCTAATAAACTACAGACGAAAGAGGATGCCAGGCTGATGGCAGACACGCTGGCCGATAAGCTCAGTGATCTTAGTTTTCTAAAGATTCCTTATGATGATATTGTTGCCAGTGGCCTTGGCTCTATGAAGAAAACAGCCGTTGGTGGCAGCCTGATCTTAGATTATATAAAAAAGTCAGAAGCGTTTTATCATATTTTGAGCAGTAGAAGCCTTGATTATCTCTTATCAAATGGCTTTCGCGCAGATAAAATCGTTAGAATACCCAATGGAATAGATATTAATAAATTTTATCCCAGGCCAGAAAAGCGGCCCGATCCCGCTAAGCCGGAGCGTGACATTTTGTGTGTTGCTCGTATGTCCTTCCCAAAGGGCGTAGATGTGTTGCTGCATGCCTGGTATCGCATGATGAGTGAGCCAGGCGAATGGCGAGCGAACTTAAAGCCCAGACTAATCATCGCGGGTTCCGGCGAATTAGAGGAACAGATAGAGCGCATTGCCCGAGAATTGGGTATAGAGGAGAGCGTCGTCTTCCTGGGAATGACCAAAGATGTCCTGCCACGGTTGCAAGAGGCATGGGGTTTTGTGCTGCCCTCGCGTTGGGAAGGCATGCCCAACGCACTACTGGAAGCAATGGCCTGCGAAGTACCGTGCGTCTCCAGCCGCGTGAGTGGCAGCGAAGACATCATTGAGGATGGAGTGAATGGGCTACTGGTAGAGCCCGAACAGCCTGTGGAGCTGGCACACGCCTTGCGCCGCGTAATAGAGGATACCGATCTGGCGCAGAGTCTGGCCCGCAAGGGACTTGAGACGGTCATGCGCGATTACCAACTGGCCCGCGTCACAGAACGTATGCTGGAGCTTTATAACAGAGCATTAGGGAAAGAGGGACCTGTTGTGGATAGTGTGCTGGTGGGCGCGGAAGAAAAATAGCCACAACTCAAAATTCCTATCCACTAGATAGAAGTGAGCCATGAATCTAAAAAAAGAGCTGACCCTCAATCTTTGAGGGTCAGCTCTTTTGCATAGAAGTATGTTACAGGGACTTAGTAGTTGTGGTGGTGATGGCGGTGGTGGTGATGGCGGTGGTGGTGGTGATTCCAGTCATCATCATGATTGTAATCCCAGTCACCATCATCGTTGTCGCGGTTCCAATCATCGCCACCATGTGCGCCAGTGACTTGCTCCAGGTCCTGCTCGTTGAGATCAACGGACTCGGCCTGATCTTTGTTCTGATCTTTGTTCTTGTCGTTGGATTTGCCGAAAAGGTTTTTCAATGTTTTGCCTTTCTTTCTGCTTGTGTTTACTTTTACAACAATTTTGTCTATCGAAAGAAGCGTGTATCGTTTTCTCTCGATGGTCATAGTGTAACCGAGATCGAGGCAGGTTAGTAGGGTGAGTGTCACAATATGGCTGTGAAGTTAGTTACTGTGAATGTGTGGAATGTGTAAGGATATTTATGGGGTAATACTATAGTATAAGGAATATAATGGGCAAAAATACACTTATAAAATGCTAGTGTTCATGTTTCCAACAGTTTCTTTTAAAAAGTGCCGCATACTTCATACACAAGGAACTCATAGCATGGAACGCCGATATTACTAGCTGTATAG
>Ga0302321_100005736_pt1 | contig 10889 bp, 6 predicted proteins | sample Fen_T0_1_FD_202505 | JGI IMG/M metagenome (GOLD analysis project Ga0302321, IMG submission 202505) | Peat permafrost microbial communities from Stordalen Mire near Abisko, Sweden - Fen_T0_1 | ecosystem: Environmental > Terrestrial > Soil > Wetlands > Permafrost | place: Sweden: Abisko...
CATGTGTTCGAACACATGCGCGATGCCGGCCAGTGCAGGGGGTTCGTCGGCCGACCCAATCTTGACCCACGCCTGAAATGCCACCACAGGCGCGGCGTGGTTCTCTTCCAGAACCACTTCCAAGCCGTTGTCGAGACTGAAGATCACGTTTTTTCTCCCGGCCGCAGCCTCCGGTTGCATCACCCCCGGGGCGCCGTTCGGCGATCTGTGGCTGCAGCCGGCGGCAACCAGGAGGATGCAAGAGAGGACAGCTAGCCTCACCGCCGCAACCGTAGCACGTCGGGGGCCTGCTTGGGGACATGCGGCGTGGTAGATTGCGAACCATGACAGGCCCGGGGCGCTGTCCTGTTTGCAAGCAAGCCATCCCTGCCGAGCCGGCCAACGCGCCGTATCGCCCATTTTGCTCACAGCGTTGTAGACTAGCCGACCTGGGAAGCTGGTTGAACGGCGCCTACCGGATCAGCCGGCCGATCTCTGAAGAAGACCTGGATCAGGGTGCAGGACAGAGCACCAGCGAGGGCGACGAGACTCACTGACCGAGGCTGCGGTCGTTTTCTCGTGGCGACTCCGGCCGGTCGTGCTAGTTTTTTTGACCTTCAGGTTTGTACGAAGAATCGGGGCGTGGCGCAGTCTGGTAGCGCGTTCGGTTCGGGACCGAAAGGCCGGAGGTTCAAATCCTCTCGCCCCGACAACCACCATCGTACCCAGTCACAGGTCGAACATCACCCCGGCAAACCACGTGCTGTCGCCGACATGTAGCGCGTTGCCCAGCCCCAGTCCGTTGATCGCGGCGTAGTCCCATTCGAAGAATAGCGCGCAGGGATCGGCGAGCGCTCCCGGGTTGATACTGCCCAACCCGAGAAAGTTGAGACCGAGCGCCGCGCCAGCGACGACGTGCCAGCCCGGCGTGAACCCGGTTTGGGAAGCGCTTCCTCCCGTGCGGCTTGCCGTCCACACCACGCCGTCCAGCCCTGCCTTCAGGTACGGTATCAGCGGCACCTTCTTCAGACCCGGAACCCGATCAGCTCGATACAGACCCGACAACGAAAAGGGAATGAGGCGCAATCCGGTCTCGTCCCCACTGCGAGTTGTCCCGTCGGCCAGAAAGGCTGCACCCGTCGCCTTGTAGTAGCCACCGCGCAGGCCCACGCCCCAGGTGCCGAAGCGATGGGCCAGGTACCGGTCGACCTCCGCCTCAGACAGGAGATGGCGGGAGGACCCGAAGGTATCGGAAAACGGATGGACGCCGGCGCTGAACTCGCTGTCGACCACCGGGCGATAGAGCGACACCCCGATCTCGACGCCCCAATCGGGCGGCTGGGGCACGGGCGACACTGCCGACTCCCGAGGCCAATCGGCGGAAGGGCGGTCGAGCGACACCTGCGCACGCGCGGTCGCAGTAAACGCGAGCAGGAAGAGCATGGCGCGCGCGACGCTGACGCCGGTGGTCCCCCGGCTACGGCTGCGGCGCGGACCTCGGCCTAGCGCGACGACCATAGCGGTGAGTAGCGCCATCCAAAGTAGATCCGCGCGGCGTGAGTGCGGTGCCAGTGAGCAGCCACTGGCGGCTCCCCCGGACTGCCGGTACTTCTCGTAGAATCCAATGGTCGGCTGGGGTATCGCCTGGGCTTGCGCCGACAGCGCGCTGGTGCCGCCACTCGGATCGATAGAAATCACGGCGACAGTGTAGGCCGTCCCATTCACCAGCCCGGCCAGACGGACGGAAGTCTCCGGGGCGGAAAGCTTGGCCGAGCAAACCTCGGTCTGGTCAGCCGCGGTCATGATCGCGCTGCCCGTGACGGTGCTATCCAGCCCGCAGCTCTCGTAGGCGGCGCTGGATGCCTTGACCGGACGAGGCAGGCAAAGCACCTGGTACCCTACGACTTGGGACAGGTCCGCCGGAGGAGTCCAGCTGACGAGGATGCCCTGGTCCGCGGGCTGGGCGGTGACGGCGGTCGGGGCCGCGACCACGGTCGCGATCACTGGAAGCTGGAGGGAGGGAGCGAAGGACAGCGCCACATTGTCCTGGACGAGAACGGCCCACAGAGTGGTCGACCCCGAGGTCAGGTTTCCGCAGTCCACGGTCGAACTGCCTGCTGCTGCCTGAAACACTTGGTTGCTGCCAAAAGTCGGGGGGGTAGCCGCCTGGGAGCCCGAGAAGGCTACCTGGCCGATGGAGACGCAGGATCCGGACGATGCGGAACTGGCGCAGCTCGCCCCGAGCAGAAAACTGACCGTGAGGGTCGAACTTCCCAAGTTGGTTTGCCCAGACGAGGTGAGCTGCAACTGCGGCGTAATCGTGTCGGGACAGCGGCACCGGTGCGGATTGAAAAAACCGTTGAGATCGCTTGCACCGAGAGCACGCAGCGAGCTCCCATCGGAGGCGTACACTGCAAGTGCAAAATCGCTCTCAGTCAACGCGGCAGCCTGCGCCCCGGCGGGCGCCCAGGCGACGGCCGCAGCCAGGACGAAGAGACCGCACTGGTGTCTGCCACGCAGGCGATCGGGCTTCGTGCACTTCATGAACCGCTATCCTGCCACCATCGGCCGCCGTCGTCCCCTTTTCCGTCGGGACGCGGCCTACTACCGATTGAGGGCACCCCTCAGGCGCGTACCGACCGGGATTGGGTGGCCGGCCAGCACCGCGGCAGCAGGCAAGCGCTTGCGGCCGGGCAATTGTATCTCGGCAAAGGCGACGGCGCCCCCCCCGCACGCGACAGCCAACCCTTGTGGAACCAGGCCCTGGACCTCGCCAGGGGTGCCCAGTCCCTCTATCACGCGCACGCCAAAGACTTTCACCGGCTCGTCGCCAAAGAAGACCGTTGCACCCGGCCAGGGGTCCACACCGCGCGCCTGCGCTGACACTTCCTGGGCGGGAGCGCCAAGGTCGAGGTGGCCGTCCTCCTTCTTCATCAGTGGCGCCAGCGTGGCGCCGGCCTCGTCCTGAGCTTGCGGCGTGACGGTGCGGTCGGCGATGCGTGGTAAGGTCGCAACCAGAAGCTTGCTGCCCAACCACTCCAGTCGCTCGGCCAGAGTCCCTGCCGTGTCGTCGTCGCGGATCGCCTCTTCCAGCGAGGCCGCCACCGGCCCGGTGTCCAGGCCTTCCTCCATGCCCATCACGCAGACGCCGGTCTTGCTCTCGCCGCGGATGATGGCCCATTGGATGGGCGCGGCGCCGCGATAGCGGGGCAACAGCGAGGCATGCACGTTCCACGCGCCCAGCCTCGGCACGGCCAACAGATCCGGCGGTAGGATGCGGCCATAGGCCACCACCACAAAGACATCGGGTTGCAAAGCCGAGAGAGCCCTGGCCAGCACGCCGTCGCGCAGCTTGGTCGGCTGCTCGACCGGCAGCCCAAGCCGAATGGCCAGTTCCTTCACGGGAGGCGCTTGCATCTTGTTGCCCCGCCCAGCCGGCCGGTCGGGCTGGCTCACCACTGCCAACACCTGGTGTTCGCGGGCCACGGCCTCCAGTGAGGGCAGCGCGAAGGCCGGGGAGCCGAAGAAGATCACGCGCATGCCATCAACCGCTGGGCGCGTCGGGCGAGAGCTCGGCACTCGATTCTGGCTGCGCAGCCTGCGCATCGGGTTCGGGCGCCAGGTTGAGCTCGTAGGCCGCGCGCAAGGCGGGAGTCGAAAGGATGCGCAACCCCTCGTCCAGGACTTCGCGAATCGTCTCGATCGCGGATTTCAACTCGTGGGCCAACTCCGGCCCCAAGGACTCAGGCGAGCACTCCCTGACCAGACGCTGGTGGGCGCGCCGGATCTCGGTCGCGTCCGCCTGTCGATCCACGCCCAGGACCAGGAAGTAGTCGCCTTCTTGTGCCAGCGCCTGTCGCGCCAGCACCCTTTCGCGCGCGATCTGCAGATCGCGCACGCCGATGCGCGATCCCTCGTGGCCCCTGCCCCCAGACCGTGCCGACCGCAGGGCCCCAAAGCATGACAAGGCGAAAGCGATCTGCCAGACCGTCGCATCGGGTAGGCCACTGGAGCGCGCGACCTCGTCCAACGAACGTACCCCATCGAACAGCGGAGGCACGCGCGCCTCCACCGGATCGGGTAGCATTTGCTTGACCACGTCGGCCGAACTGCCCGACTCGTCGAGCACTAGGAGGTTCTTGGCGGAGCCGACGTGAGCCGCGATCTTCTCCGCAGAATAGCCAAGCGCGAGCCCTTCGCGGACCAAAGCAGCGGGATGGCGGAGAAGACGCGTCCTTTCAGGCCCGGCAACCATCCCGGGCTCGATTTGCCAGCGGCCAGCGGTCCAGCCGAACAGCGAAAGAATGATGCTTTCGTAGTGACGACGTACCGCCGGCAGCAACTCATCACTGCGCAGGAGGCCCAGGTCGACCAGCACCCCGCCAACCTTGCGCCCAGAAGCATCGACGATCTTCTCCACCTCTTCGCGCTGGCGCGCCGACACAACCCGTTCGCGAACCAGCATGGCCAGCATGCGATCCGCCACGTCATTCGACGCGGCCATCACGGGCAAACCGGCCTCGAAATAGACGCTCTTCTCCACCGACTCCTGTCCGATCCGCAGACGGCCGGTGGTTCCGTCGCTGAAAATGCGGCCCATCAGGACGGGCAGGTCGATCTCGGCCAGCTCGCCGGCCGAGGCGGGGCCCTCATCCCCCACGTCCTCCAGTGCCGTCGACATCTCAGACTCGATGACATCGTCGATGCCCGCGGCCAATCGGCCGAGCAGATGCGACAGGTCCTGGTTCACCGGTGCCATCACAACACGCTTTGTGGATCGACGTCGATAGCCAGGCGCAGGTCACGCGGCAGCTTCACCTCCGCAGCGGCCCGTGCCACCGCCAGTAGTCTGGCCCGGTCGGTCCCGGCCAGCCAGATCTGATAGCGGCTGCGGCCGCGCAGCCTGCCAATGGGCGCCTCGGCCGGCCCCAGCACAAGGATGGCGTTGCCCGCCTGCGCGCGGGCGCGGGCCGCTGCGTCCGCGGCAGCGGTGCGAACCGAAGCTTCATGACGGCCGTCCAAGCGAAGCGCGATCATACGCGAAAACGGGGGATAGCTCGCGCTTTCTCGCCGCGCCAGCTCATCGCGCACGAAGCCCTCGTAGTCATGGTCGCGCAGAAACTGTATGGCCGGGTGCTCCGGGCAGAAAGTCTGCACCACGATGCGGCCCGGCCGATCGCCACGGCCGGCCCGACCCGCAACCTGTTCGAGGAGCTGAAAGGTCCGCTCGGCCGCGCGGAAGTCGGGCAGATGCATGCCCTGGTCAGGCTGCAGCACGCCCACCAGGGTGACACCGCCGAAGTCGTGCCCTTTGGTAACCATCTGGGTTCCCACCAGAATGTCGATCTCGCGTTCGTGCACGCGGGCCAGGAGTCTTTCCAATTGGTCGCGATGGCCGTCGGTGGTGTCCCGGTCCAGCCGTGCGACGCGGGCCCCGGGAAAGAGGGCGCGCACTACGCTCTCCACCCGCTCGGTGCCGGTTCCCAGCCCTTCCAGTGCGGCCTGTTTGCACGCCGGACAGCGAGGGGGAATGGCCTCCGCTCGCCCGCAGTAGTGGCAGATAAGCTTGGCGCGCCCGCGGTGTAGGGTCATGGACACGTCACAGCTCAAACAGCGCAGGACGGCGCCGCAAGCCTGGCAGTGCATGAGCGTGGAAAAGCCACGCCGGTTGAGAAAGAGAATGGTCTGCTCGCCGGCAGCCAGGGCGTCGGCCACGGCCTGGGCCAGCGGCGGCGCGAGCAGGTGGTCGGGCCCCAGTTGGTGGCGCCGCAGATCGATGATTTCGACCGGCGGCAAGGGCCGAGCCGCTGCGGCGGGATTCGCTCGCGTAGGTAGATGCAGGCGAGAGAAGCGCCCGATCTGCACGTTGCGAAAACTCTCCAGCGACGGTGTGGCCGACCCCAGCACCACGACAGCCTTGGCCTGGTGGGCGCGCATCACGGCCAGATCCCGACCGTGGTAGCGCACGCCTTCCTCCTGCTTGAAGGATCCGTCGTGCTCCTCGTCCACCACCACCACGGCCAGCGCGCGCACGGGCGCGAACACGGCCGAACGTGCACCCACCGCGATGCCGACCTCGCCACTGCGCAAACGGCGCCAGGCCGCCAGACGGTCCGCAGGCGGCAGGGCACTGTGCAGAACCGCCACGTCGTCGCCGAAACGAGCGCGAAAGCGTGCCGCCAGTTGCGGGGTCAGCGCGATCTCGGGCACCAGCACCAGCGCCCCCTTCCCTTGCCGCCGCGCCTCGGCGATGAGGCGCAGGTAGACTTCGGTCTTTCCCGAACCGGTGATGCCGTGGAGCAAGAAGCCGCTGTATCCCTTGCCCAATGCCGCCCGGCACGCTTCGAACGCGGCCTGCTGGTGCGGGTTCAGAATCGGAGGCTCGACTACTGGCAAAGAGGCAATTCGCGCCTCCTCTTTTCGCCGGCTCTTGGTCGGACCGGCCACTCGGTCGACGATCTCCACCAGACCGCGCTCCACCAGATGTGCCATGCGAGCCGGCGCGCCGGCCGTGGTCCGCGCCAGCACGGTTGGGCTGAGAGTGCGCGCCGCCCGCAGCCTGGCCAGCAAAGCCCGGTCTTGCGCATCGAGAGTGAGTCCGGCCATGTGCGAACGCCCCTTGGCTTCTAGGTCGACCAGGCGCCGTCCCGCCTCGGTGAGGCGGATGCGGCGTGAGGCAATGGCCCGCTCGCCACGCGGAAGGGCCGAACGCAGCACTTCGCCCAGCGGGGCCAGATAGTAGCCAGCCGCCCAGCGGCAGAGTTCCAGAATCGGCTCATCAATGGCAGGACCGTCACCCACCACATCGGCGATGTCGCGCACCGGGCCGGCCGCCGCCTCTGGATGCCCCACCACGAAGCCCGTCACCTGACGTGAACCGAAGGGCACTATCACCTCGGTACCGAGCGGCAAGCACACACCCGGCCGCGGATCGCGGTAGGTAAACGTCTCCTCCAGCGGCAGGGTCACCGCCACCTGCAACAAGGTGCCAGGCACTGCTGCCGAAGTTGCCCGCGCCGCGGTCACGTCTCGCGCAGGAGTTTCTCCGCGCCCGTGCGCACCGCCGCACCGATGTCGGATCGGCGGAGCGCATAGCGCAGCACGGCCAGCACGTAGCCGGCCCTGTCCCCGGCGTCGAAACGCTCGCCCCGCAACCTCACGCCGTAGAGACCGTCGCTGGCGCACAGGGCGGCCAGAGCGTCCGTCAGTTGAATCTCGCCACCCCGGCCCGGCTTGGTGTTGGCCAGGATGGGGAAGATCTCAGGCGGCAGGACATAGCGACCGACGATGGCCAGCCGAGAAGGCGCCTTGCCGGGCTCGGGCTTCTCCACCAGCTTGTTCAGGCGAAACACGTCCGCGCCCACCGACGCCCCATCCACGATTCCATAGAGATGCTCCTGACCCGCAGGAACCTCCCAGAGGCCCACCACGCCCTTGCCGACCCTGGCGTAGACATCAAGCAGTTGTCTTATGCCCGGCGGGTCACCTTCAAACAGATCATCGCCCAGCAGCACGGCAAAGGGCTCGTCGCCGACCGCCGCGCGGGCGCATAGCACCGCGTGACCGAGGCCACGCGTCTCTGGCTGGCGCACGGCTGAAATCTGCGCCATCTCGTTCAGCCGCCGCATCATCGCCAGTTCCGCGTGCTTGCCTTTGCGCTCCAGCAGCTCCTCCAGCTCACCGGCGCGGTCGAAGTAGTCGACCAGGGCGTCCTTGCCCCGGCTGGTGACCAGGATAAGATCGCGCAGGCCGCTCGCCACGCACTCCTCGACATTGATCTGGATGGCCGGCACATCCACGATGGGCAGCAGCTCCTTGGGGACAGCCTTGGTCACCGGCAGGAACCTGGTCCCGATTCCCGCAACCGGGAGAACTGCCTTGCGAACCGGTTTCACGATCGCCATGACCTTTGAGGGTAACCTACTGCGAGGCCGCGGTCACGTGGGTCGCTTCACGTGGAGGATGTGCGCCGGCATCCAATTCGGGTCGAGACGCACGTAGTTCCACTCGCCGCGCCAGGTGTAGTTCGATTCGGTCAACAGCTCCGACAGATCACAGCTTGCCGGCACGTCGCCTGCCACGGGCTTGCCCCGCTCGGCGCGATGAAACAGCTCAGGGACAAGGCGAATGGTGCCGTCCTGCACGTTGTGCGGGTCCACATTCACGATGGTCACCAGAACGTCGGTCAAATCCGCCGTGGTCTTGGCGTAGGCGATGATGTTGGGATTGGTCGACTCGAGGAACCTGATGTTGCGGGCAAGCGCCAGTGCGGGATGGGTGCGCCGGATCCTGTTCACCGTGGCGACCAGTTCCTTGATGTTCCCGGGCCGGTTCCAGTCCCAGGTCTTGTGCTGGTACTTCTCCGAGTCCAGGTACTCCTCACTGCCGGCCGCGAATGCACGGTTCTCGCATAGCTCGTAGCCGCTGTAGATGCCGTAGCTGGGCGACAGCGTTGCAGCCAGGATCAGGCGCACCATGAAGGCCGGGCGCCCCCCTTGCTGCAGATACTCGTGCAGGATGTCCGGCGTGTTGGCGAAGAAGTTCGGCCGCAGGTAGTCCGCCGTGTCGGAGAGAAACAACTCGGTCGCATACTCCTCCAGCTCCTTGCGCGAGTTGCGCCAGGTGAAGTAGCTGTACGATTGCGTGAATCCCAGCTTGGCCAGCCTCTTCATGCGCTTGGGCCGGGTGAAGGCCTCGGCCAGGAAGAGCACATCGGGATGGTCGCCCTGCACGCCGGCGATCAGCCACTCCCAGAAGCTGGCCGGCTTGGTGTGCGGGTTGTCGACGCGGAAGATACGGACCCCGTGCCCGGCCCAGAACAACACGACATCGAGCAACGCCTGATACAGGCCGTCGCGGTCCTCGGTGTCGAAATTGATGGGGTAGATGTCCTGATATTTCTTGGGGGGATTCTCGGCGTACTTGATGCTTCCGTCCGGCCGTTTGCTGAACCAGTTGGGGTGCTGCTTGACCCACGGGTGATCGGGCGAACACTGCACGGCAAAGTCGAGCGCAATCTCGAGTCCCAGCCGACGCGCCGACGCTACGAAATGATCGAAGTCGGCCAGCGTGCCCAGTTCGGGATGGATGGTGTCGTGGCCGCCCCCCTCGCCTCCGATTGCCCACGGCGAGCCCGGGTCGCCTGGCCGGCACACCTCCGAGTTGTTGGGCCCCTTGCGGTGGCTGCGTCCGATGGGGTGGATGGGCGCAAGGTAGAGTACGTCGAACCCCATGGCAGCGATCTCAGGCAAGCGCGCCGCGGCCTCGCCCAAAGTCGCACTGCGCGTGGGATCCGCGCCCTGCGAACGCGGAAAGATCTCGTACCAGGCGCCAAAACGCCCGCGCTCGCGATCTACCCAGAGAGGCAACTCGGCGGGGTAGATCTGCAAGTCGTCGCGCGGATCGCAGGCCGCCATCAACTCGGCCAGCAATGGATCGAGAATCAGCTCGACCTGCCTGGCGGTGGTCTTGGCCGCGGCGATCGCGTCCCGGGTTTCGCGCAGCGATACCTTGTCCCTGCCGTGGGCTGCCGCTTCGAGCGAACGGTCGATGATGTGCAAGCCTTCCAGCAGTTCACTCGCCACGTCCTGGCCCGCCTCGGACTTCTTCTTCAGCTCGGCGACAAAGGAACCAAAACGGTCGGTCCACGCCACCACGGTGAACCCGTGCGGCCCCACTTCATGCGGGCTGATGGTCGCATACCACCGGTCGTTGTAGGCCGGATCGGTCAGCATGACCGATTCGCGCCAGTCGACGCGCTTCCGATCCGGGGCCGCCGGCATCGCGCCGCAGATCAACTCATTCGCCGCCCGCTTGCGCCAGAGGACCGCAGCGCGAAGCAACTCATGCCCGTCCTTCCAGATGTCGGCGGCGACCTCCACCTTGTCGCCCACCACCGCCTTGGCTGGGAAACGGCCGCAGTCGACCTTCGGCGTCACGTTCTCGATCACGATCCGGACTTGCTGCATGGACTTCTTGTACTACAAGAACGCGCTTCGTGCGCGGCGAGCGCACATGCCAAGCGAGGGGCCGCGCAATTCGTCATCTGGACATCCTCGCACCCAGTGCAAGCCGAACAGGTCCTTCTCCCTCTGGCGTGGCTAGGCCGGCGGCCGCCGTCGAAAGACCACATACCCGGTCTGGCTGGACCTGACCACCACGTAGCCTCTCCGCAGAAAGTCTTCAAAGGCCGGGAACGCATGGAGTGATTTGAGACCACTCTGCGAGATCCATGTCTCGTCGTACACCGCCACCAGAATCCACGTCGGTGGCGCCCGCTCGAGATCCGCCATCATGCGAAGTTTGAGGCGCAACATCAGCGGGTGCGTGTTCAGCGTCTCGTCGCGCAGGTCGAGCACGCCCGTGGTCACGCGCGAAATCGGCGGAATCTGCATCAGAAACTGCACGCCCATGTCGTGGCCAAAGAAGAACATTCGCTCTCCCGGTCTGACGTGTGAGCGAATCCAGGCGATGGTCTCATCCCATACCGGCGCAGACACGCCCTGGGCCAGCGAGGGGTCGGCCAACGCGCCAGCATACGACGAGAGTGTGGCAGAATTATCAAATGGTATTCCAAGCACCAGCAGGAAGACCGCCGTGCCGGCCAACAACGACGACTTGTGCTGACCCGACCCGCGGCATACGGCGAACGTGCGCCCCACGACGCAATCGATGAACAGCGCGGTCCACAGCAGCTGGAAGGGAAAGACCGCCCAGCACTGGTAGAGAAATCCCCTGCCTTGGACAAGAACGGCGACAATCAACCCGATATGGATGGCCAGCAGGCGTATGAGCATCGGGCGCTGCTCTCGAACCCAGACTAGGCAGACGAATGGAATGAAATAGAGCCCCTGGAAGAGGAACGCCGACAGGAGCTGCGATCGGATGCCCTTAAATGGCGACAGCCTGCT
>Ga0302321_100005737_pt1 | contig 10888 bp, 8 predicted proteins | sample Fen_T0_1_FD_202505 | JGI IMG/M metagenome (GOLD analysis project Ga0302321, IMG submission 202505) | Peat permafrost microbial communities from Stordalen Mire near Abisko, Sweden - Fen_T0_1 | ecosystem: Environmental > Terrestrial > Soil > Wetlands > Permafrost | place: Sweden: Abisko...
TTGGTATTTATGGTTACGCCTTACAGATCTACTGCGACTTCTCCGGTTATTCGGATATGGCCATTGGTATTGCCTTGCTGCTGGGGTTTAGGTTTAATGAAAACTTCAACTCCCCGTATCAATCAAAAAATATTACAGAGTTTTGGAGACGCTGGCACATTTCGCTTTCTACGTGGTTGAAAGATTACTTGTACATATCTTTAGGAGGAAACAAGAAAGGAAAGATTCGCACTTACATTAACCTGATGCTTACGATGCTGTTGGGAGGATTATGGCATGGAGCTTCACTCAAGTTTGTATTCTGGGGAGGCCTTCACGGAATGGCGCTCGCAGTTCACAAGTCTATAAGTGACATTAAAATTACCAACACTCTTTCTCCAATCGCTAAAAAACTTGGAGCTATTGGAGGAGTTGTACTCACATTTCATTTCGTGTGCTTTTGCTGGATATTTTTTAGGGCGACAAGTATGGATACAAGTCGGCAGATGATTGACCAAATAATTCAAAATTTCAAACCCGAATTGTTTTTTGGTTTTTTGATGGGATATAAAGGAGTTATATTCTTGATGATGATCGGTTATACGCTTCACTTGCTTCCACATAAAATTGAATTGAAAGCTCAGCAGCAGGTAACAAACGCTCCATTGCTTGTAAAGGCTACGCTTGTAACCTTGGTGATTTTAATGGTTGTTCAAGTTAAGTCAGCAGGAATACAACCCTTTATCTATTTTCAGTTTTAATTGGGAAAAACGGAAGTTATCCTAAGATATTCCACTCCTCGTTTAGCACAGGTATTGCCTGGTGAGCAGTGAGATCAAATTGACAAGGCACTACCGATACATAATTATTAGAAATTGCCCATTCATCGTTGTCTTCGCCTTTGTCGAAGTTCACGAAGTTTCCGGTCATCCAAAAATAGCTGCGGCCGTTGGGATCAAAACGCTGATCAAAATCCTCCACCCATTTCGCGTTAGCCTGACGACAGATACGGACTCCTTTTATGGATTCATTTTGTTTGGGAGGAATATTTACATTCAATGCAGTGCCTTTCGGCAGACCATTCTTTAAAACTTGCTGAGTGATTTTTTTTATGTAATCGTGTGTATGTGTAAAATCAGCTTGGTGGCTGTAATCGCAAAGGGAAAAACCAATAGCTGGAGTTCCCTCGATTGCCCCTTCAATAGCCGCTGACATGGTGCCAGAGTATAACACACTAATTGAAGTGTTGCTCCCATGGTTGATGCCACTGACCACAATGTCCGGTTGGCGGCTTCCTTTCAAAATAAAGTGGCGCGCTATTTTAACACAATCGGCCGGTGTACCACTACATTCATATGCTTTTACATCTTCGAAGAGAAATGATTCATTAAGCCTGAGTGTATCGCCAACAGTAATGGCGTGGCCCATGCCTGACTGTGGTCCATCAGGGGCGACCACAAGCACCTCGCCAAGCTCTTTCATGATGTTCACTAAATTTAATATACCGCGTGAAGTGATGCCGTCATCGTTGGAGACTAAGATCAATGGCTTTTGCATGTGAGGATAAGAATTATTTATAAAGGGAATTGTAATAATCAATGATGCGCTTCAAGTCATACTTATTGTCAAAATTTAACTTGTTGTCTTTAGCATAGCCGCGAACTTCATCCGATCGGGTGCCCATCAGATCAAGCCAGTCACTTCGCTTGCCGCTGAAGTCTGTGATGTTCCCGTTTTCTTTCAGAAGATAATAGGTATCCACCAAGACTTTTCTGGTATTGTAACTGCCATACATGAACGGAGAGTAGCCATAGGTTCTGTACTCGACCTTTTCGCGCGATAACGTTGTGATTTTTCCTTCCGTCAATACTTCAAAAAATACCGGGCTTTTATAGCCTCCATTGGGAGAATACGGTAGTGAATAAAACGTACGGTATCGCTTGTACCCTTGATCGAAAATTTCAAAGAGCAATACTTTTCGTGCGGAGAAACTTTCCATCTTGTTTTGGTGACGAACTTGAAGCAAGTCTTGAAGATCGTATTTAACGGAGCCTTTAATGGTGTCTCCACTCTCAAGAACTACTTTGCCTTCATGCCACAGATCGAAAGGAAATACTTGAGCAAATGAAAATGAGGGGGCTACAAGAAATAAGAGGAGGATAAACGGCTTCATTTCTTTTTCAGAATCATGTGGCCAAGTTTGTCGCGCTTGGTTTGTAAGTATTTTTCGTTGTGGGGATTAGGTGTGATTTCAATGGAAATGTTTTCAACAATTTCCAAGCCATAGCCCATCAGGCCAACGCGCTTCTTTGGATTATTGGTGATGAGTTTTATTTTAGAAATTTCTAAGTCATGCAAAATTTGTGCACCAATACCATAGTCGCGATTGTCCATATCAAAACCGAGTTGCAAGTTTGCTTCAACGGTATCAAGCCCTTGCTCCTGTAATTTATAGGCTTTTAGTTTATTAAGTAAGCCTATTCCACGGCCTTCTTGCTTCATATAAAGCACAACACCTTTCCCTTCGTTTTCCACCATCATCATGGCATTGTGAAGTTGAGATCCACAATCACATCGACAGGATCCGAAAATATCACCGGTTACACAGGAAGAGTGAACACGTACCATCACGGGCTCATCTTTTTCCCAAGTTCCTTTGACTAAAGCCATGTGAATTTCCTGCGTTGCCATCTCCTCAAAGGCAACCAATTTGAAATCACCAAATTCTGTGGGCAAGTTTATATCAACGTGTCTTTTGATTTGACTTTCATTCTTCATCCGGTAGGCAATCAAATCTTTAATGGTGATCAGTTTCATTTTGAACTTATCGGCCACGATTCGTAAATCGGGAAGGCGCGCCATCGATCCGTCTTCGTTCATGATTTCTACCAATACGCCGGCTGGTTGAAAGCCAGCAAGCTTTGCTAAATCAATTGCTGCCTCGGTATGCCCACTTCTTCTCAGCACACCTTCTTTTTTTGCTTTGAGAGGAAAGATATGTCCTGGTTTTCCAAGTTCTTCGGGTCTGGTTTCAGGATCGACCAACGCCTTGATTGTTTTGAATCGATCATGCGCAGAGATGCCAGTCGTGCAACCATGCCCAAGTAAATCTACTGATATGGTAAAGGGTGTCTCGTAGGCTGCTGTGTTTGTTCCAACCATCAAATCCAATTTCAATTCTTCACAACGGTTTTCAGCAAGAGGAGCGCAGATCAAACCTCGACCATGAGTTGCCATGAAGTTTACAATCTCTGGTGTGATTGCTTCGGCAGCGCATACAAAATCACCCTCGTTTTCGCGGTCTTCATCGTCGACCACAATAACTACTTTGCCATTGCGGATATCTTCCAATGCTTCATCAATTGTGTCAATCTTAATTTTTTCCATCATCAAAAACTTTCTACTTATAATTTTCTACTTTCAACTCTACTTTGCTACCACAATTCCTAAACTTCCTGCCAATTCACCTTCTGCTTTCTTTAATCCAGTTTGCATCTCCAGCGCCTTATCTAACTTGTCCCAATTCCCAGCGGCTTCAGCACGTTTAACCAGTTGTAGGTTATCTTCCATCATCTTTTGCACCACTCGGAATTTCAAACGTAAAACGTTTGATAAGGCCATTTCGTTTAATACATCTTTTTCTTTTGGAATGTGGATGTGAAATTTATCACCCCAATGCGGGCTGGTGTCATATCGGGGTGTGACTAAATCTGAAACGGCAGCCCGCACCGCATCGTTCCCTTCCCTCAAAAAAAAGTGGCTATCGATGGGCTGACTATCGTGGGCCGCCTTTTTAAACTGGTCGTAAATTTCTTTGAATACTGGGTTATGGAATTCTACGTCTTCTAACTCATGCAGTAAAAAATCGGCCAGCTTATTTTGCTCTACGGCTTGGTCTGCATAATTAAGAAGCAGGCGGATCGTCTCTCGTTCTTGATAGTGAATTAAACTCTGTGCGTCGATTTTGCCAGGCGCTGCAATGTCTTCTATATCGATGGGTTGTTCCTGAATTTCATCTTGGCCACGAAGTCTTTCCTTATCATTTTTTCTTCTTTCCTGAATTAAAATTTTATTCAGTTCACTCAGCAAAACCTGTTCACTGATTTTTAATAAATGACTTGTCTCCTGAATATAAACCGAGCGCTTTATAGGATCAGGAATAACTGAAATACTGGAAACAATTTCTTTGATCGACTCGGCCTTGCGAATAGGATCACCCGCGGCTTCCTTGGCATAAAGGTTCGCTTTGAATGAAACGAAATCCTGAGTATGTTCTTTTAAATATTTTTGAAATTCTAAAGTGCCAAGTTTCCTTGAGAAGCTATCGGGATCTTCATTATCAGGAAAAAGAAGTACTCGTACATTGAGGCCGCCTTTCAAAATCATATCAATGCCACGTAGTGCAGCTTTGATACCGGCTGAGTCACCATCAAACAAAACGGTGATGTTCTCGGTAAATCGGCGAATGAGTTTAATCTGACTTTCGGTAAGTGCTGTGCCACTGGAGGCTACCACATTTTCAACATCGGCCTGATGCATTGAAATAACATCGGTGTAGCCCTCCACCAAATAGCAAGCATCATGTTGTCGGATGGCATTCTTGCCTTGATACAACCCATAAAGAACATCACTCTTATGATAGATATCGGTCTCAGGCGAGTTGATGTACTTCGGTTGGTTTTTTTCCTTGCCCAACATACGCGCACCAAACGCAATTACTTTTCCGGCGAGGTTGTGGACAGGAAAAATTACTCTTCCGCGAAAGCGATCATAGCTTGAACCGTCTTCTTTTTTTACAACTAGGCCTGTTTTTTCAAGTAGCTCCTTATTATAACCTTTTGCTACTGCTTCCTTACTAAAATTCTCCCAGCCTTCGAGTGCATAGCCGAGTTCGAATTTTTCAAGTGTGCGGTCGTTGAAGCCGCGCTCACGGAAATAACTCAGCCCAATGCTACGGCCTTCTTCAACATTGGTTAAAGCATTCTTATAATAATCTTTGGCGAAGTTTATGAGTATGTACAGCCCTTCGCGTTCACTCTGCCCTTCCTTAGATTCGTTCAGGGTGCGATCTTCTTTAATTTCGACACCGTATTTTTTGGCGAGATAACGAATGGCCTCGGTATAGCTCAGTTTTTCATGCTCCATCACAAACGTGAAGGCATCGCCACCTTTGCCACTACTGAAATCCTTAAAAATTCCTTTGGCGGGAACTACAAAAAATGACGGAGTCTTTTCATTGTTGAATGGACTAAGTGCCTTGTAGTTTTGTCCCGATTTTTTCAGCGACACAAAATCGCTAATGACATCTACGATGTCCATTCGATTCTTAACTTCTTCTATCGTTTCGCGTGTGATCAAACTAAATGTGGGATTGGCCAGATTAACTGGAATTTGAAATTAGGGCAAAGATACTTTTTAGTTGTGAATCTATTTATGAAATCGCCATCTATGAAGGCCACAAATTGTATAATTGGTAAGCGATTCCATGTGACCGTATAAAATCAATTAAATAACACATGAAACTCTTATCGGTTAATTTTGTTTTAGGTGTAAATTGCCCCTTTTAAAGCAAAATGCAAGTTCAATCCGCAGACATCCTCAAAGCCCTTTCTACGGTTCACGACCCCGATCTTAAAAAAGATTTGGTCACCTTGAACATGGTGAAAGATATTGCAATTACCGAAGGGAAAGTAAGTTTCACCGTAGTTCTTACCACACCGGCATGTCCCCTGAAAGAAAAGATCAGAAATGACTGTGAAGATGCGGTGAGAAAAGAAATCGGAGAGAATATTGAGATTGATATTCGAATGACTTCCTCGGTCACATCGTTACGTGACAATGCACCCTTGCTCACGGGTGTAAAAAATATAATTGCTATCGCATCGGGCAAAGGTGGTGTTGGTAAATCAACCGTAACTACAAACCTGGCGGTTGCTCTTGCACAATCGGGAGCGAAAGTCGGCCTGATCGATGCGGATATTTTTGGTCCATCCATTCCGGTGATGTTCAACTGCGAACGTGAACAACCTGAAGTGAAAGTGATCAATGGAAAAAATATTATTGTGCCCCTTGAGCAATACGGAGTAAAATTAATTTCGATTGGATTTCTTACCCCACCGGAAAGTGCCGTAGTGTGGCGCGGCCCAATGGCTAGTTCAGCATTGAAACAATTTATTACGGATGCAGATTGGGGTGAGCTTGATTATTTATTAATCGATTTACCTCCGGGAACAAGCGACATCCACTTGACATTGGTGCAAACTGTTCCTGTAACCGGAGCCGTGATAGTAACCACTCCACAGAAGGTTGCATTGGCAGATGCAATGAAAGGCTTGAGCATGTTCAAGCAACCACAAATCAATGTACCAGTGCTGGGTGTGGTCGAGAATATGGCATACTTTATTCCGGAAGAGTTGCCTGACAATAAGTATTTTATTTTTGGAAAAGATGGGGGCAAAACCTTGGCCGATAAATTTGATGTTCCATTGCTCGGTCAAATTCCATTAGTGCAAAGCATTCGCGAAAGTGGCGACAGTGGCTTGCCCGCCGTTTTGAAAGAAGGAATTACAGCAACTGCCTTTCGCGATCTGGCAGAAAATCTGGCACGACAGGTTGCCATAAGAAATGCTACCTTTACATCTACAAAGAAAGTTGAACTGACTACAGGATGAACTCGACCGAAATTACAACCGAAGATATTATCAGCCGCATTGAGGCTTCCCTTGATGGCATTCGTCCCTATTTGGAGGCCGATGGAGGAAATATTAAAGTGCTCGAGGTTACGGAAGATAAAACATTACGTTTGGAATTCATTGGCAACTGCGGTTCATGCCCAATGTCAACCATGACATTCAAAGCCGGTGTGGAAGAAGCTGTAAAGCGACTCGTTCCAGAAATTAAAAATATTGAAGTGATCAACCTGGCGTAAGGGCAATCACGCATTTCAACCGCTTATCCGAATATTTTTAAACTTTTAAACTTACCTTTCCAGCTATACTCTAATTCACTTTCATTCGTTAAAGGATTATTTTTGTGAGTATGTTGAAAGTTTTCTTAACTATTTCTCTCACCTGTATTTTGTTTGCACTCCGTTCGCAAGATCGTTGTGGCACGGTGGCTTATGAAAGACTTCGAAGTATTCGAAACCCAAAGCGGGAATCTATCGATCAGTTTGAGTCATGGATCAAAGATAAACTAGCCAAGAAGTCACAACCCTTTAAAGCAGAGAGAGTGGCCGGCGTAGGTTATCAGATTCCGGTTGTGGTGCATGTAATTCATAATGGAGAGCCCGTTGGTTCAGGAACAAACATTTCCGATCTGCAGATTTTATCACAGATCAAAGTGCTTAACGATGATTTTGAACGGTTAAATGCTGACTCGGTAAAAACTCCTACTGAGTTTGTTCAGCATGCAGGAAAATTTCCAATCACTTTTGCAATGGCAAAGCAAGACCCGAATGGATTGGCAACGACTGGAATCGTGCGAGTGAAGGGTTCACAAACATCCTGGGATATTTCAGATAATTACACGCTAAAAGCGCTTAGTTATTGGCCTGCAGAAAATTATTTGAACATTTGGGTAGTAAATCTTTCGGGTGGACTTTTGGGTTACACTCAGCTTCCAGTTTCATCTACACTGCTAGGATTAACTGATTCTTCGAATGATCGATTAACAGATGGGGTAGTGATTGATTACACAGCCTGTGGAACTGTAAAAGCTCCAGGTGGGGATAATTATAATTTACAGTCAAATTATAATTTAGGAAGAACAGCTACACATGAGGTGGGCCACTTCTTTGGATTGCGCCATGTGTGGGGCGATGTCAATTCATGTGATTCTTTAGTTAGTACAGATTATGTTAAGGACACCCCTATTCAAAATACAGATTACAATGGACTTTGCCCGAGTGGAGCTCAAATTGAATGCGGCGTTCACACCATGTATGATAATTACTTGAATTATACGGACGACGCATGCATGAATATTTTTTCCAAAGGCCAGGTATCCCGCATGGATGTGATTATCAACAACAGCCCACGAAGAGTAAGCCTTCTCACATCACCCGGCTTACAACCCCCTGCTCCTGTCGCCAATGACTTAGGAATTAAATCCATTTCAAGTCCAGGTACAACCGCATGCAGTGGAAATTTAGTTCCATCGATAGTGATCCGTAACTATGGCTCTAATACGATCACGGATGCCCAGATTCAATTTTCTCTCAATGGAATTGTGAATGAGACCAAAACACTCTCTTCGCTCAATCTTGCATCCAATGCTGAAGCAACAATTAATTTTGCATCAGTATCCGTGAGTGCGGGTACCTCTTATGTTTTTGCATTTCAAATCCTGCAAACCAATGGTGGAGTTGATGGTAGCGCAACAAATAATTCAACGTCAATCTCCACTCAAATTCCGGTTGCTGCTTCATTGCCATTGCTTGAACAATTCACAAGCATACCATCGGGAAAACCAGTAGGTTGGCAAATAACAAACCCGGATGGCCTGACACACTGGGCTCCGTCAGCGCAAGCGATGTACATGGATTTTTATAACTATGATAATGCTGGTGCTACGGATTTGTTAGTTACACCAGTTTTGGATTTAAGCACTGCTGGTGTTGCGTCTCTAAATTTTGATTATGCCTATGCACAATTTCAAAGTGGAAGTACAGATGGATTGCGAGTGTTGGTTTCCACAGTTTGCAATTTTAATGCTTCGCCGGTGGAGATTTTTAATAAGAGTGGAACAGGTTTAGCTACTTCAACAGCAACGGGCAGTCCGTTCGTGCCAACCTCATCGTCACAATGGGCAACAAGTGTTATATCCTTAAATCAATTTCTCGGCCAGAAAATTCAAATAGCTTTTGAAGGTGTTAATGGATATGGCAACAATTTATATCTTGACAATGTTACAGTAATTAATACAGCAGTCACTGACTTTACCTTAAATGGCTTGGTGAGTCCATCACCAGTGAGTTGCAATGCAACAGCGACACCAGTGATCAGTGTCACAAACATTGGTAATGCAACAATCAATTCTTTCACCGCTAATGTGTATGTGAATAACCAATTGACGGTTGAACAGATTTCTGGTATTCAATTGAACGTTGGTTCAACAGCCAATTTTAATCTAGCTCCTTCAAGTTTTTCATCCGGTGCCAACAGTTTGTCCATCGCAATTAAATATCCGAATGGAGTTGCTTCGCCATCAACACCAAATGATAGTTTACAAACTTCGCTCGTTATAAATTCGGTTGCTGACATCGTTCCCTTGCGTGAAAATTTCGATGACAATTTTACCGGTCGATGGATATCAATTAACCCGCAATCAGGATTAGTGTGGCAGCCAGTGGTTACAAACAAATCAAATTCGATGTTATTTGCTTCGTTTGCCAATACGAACCTTGGACAGCAAGCCTGGCTGGTATCGCCTGTCATCGATTTTTCGAAGGCACAAGCGGCGAGTGTTAATTTTGAGACAAGCTATGCATTAAACTCTACTGGAAGTGAAACACTGCAAGTGTTCTCATCTAGAGATTGCGGTGTGACGTTTGACTCGCTATTATTTAACTCATCCGGAGTAACGCTGTCGAACGCAACTTCCAATACAGCTTGGACACCGACGCAGAATAGTCAGTGGACAAAGAATTATATCAACCTGGATAATGTAGCTGGTAAAGAGAACATACGGCTTGCCTTTATCGCCACTAATGGCAATGGCAATAATTTATACATCGACAATATTGAATTTTTTATGGATGATCTTTCATCCCGCAATACGGTTGATGGACTTTATTCGGTTTATGGGGGAGCTGGCACTCCCGTGAAAGTAACATTTAATTTACCTGAAAAAGAATTGGTGCGGATGCAAGTTTACGATATGCTGGGGCATGTTGTGTCTGACAATCTTCTTCCAGATACATTGAACCAAACCTATACAATAGATTTTCCTGAAGAGTCCAGGGGGCTTTATGTGGTGCGGGTTCAAACAGCCGCCAGCATAGGTGCAACAAAAGTATTGATGGGCTTTTGACCGAAAAAATTCGTTTCAAATGTGGAAATACCCCAAAACCTGAACATCTTTGGGGATAAAACCTGAATTATTTTCATGGGTAAAAAAAAGATTGCGATTCTCTACGGAGGCCGTTCGGTAGAACATGGGGTTTCGATCAACTCCGCCCGAAACATTTTTCAATTCATTGACAAAAAAAAATTTAAGCCGGTTTTGATCGGCATTACCGAAAAAGGAGAATGGTATCTGACGAAAGATGTTTCTTCCAAAATAAAAAAAGGAGAGAAGCTATCCATCCAGCTCAATGCTGCGGAGCCGGTTTTCAAAACAAAGAGAAAAAAGTTTACACCCGATATCGTTTTTCCGGTATTGCACGGAACCGATGGCGAAGACGGCAGCATTCAAGGGCTGATTAAGGCAATGGGGTTACCCATGGTGGGTACGGGGGTTCTTGGCTCAGCGATGTCAATGAATAAATTAATTGCCAAAAAATTATTAAAAGAAGCCGGACTTCCGGTGGCGGATTTTATGTTTTGCTCTTTTGCAGATCGAAAGAACTTAACGTTTGAGAAAATTCAAAAACAATTGGGCTTGCCATTTATGGTGAAGTCGGCCAGTCTTGGTTCTTCAGTTGGTGTTTCAAAAGTGAAATCAAAAAATGATTTTAAGAAAGCGGTTGACGAAGGCTTTCGCTATGATGACTGCGTTCTGTTCGAAAAATTTATTAAAGGTCGCGAGATCGAATGCGCTGTATTAGGCAATGCTTCAGCCCAAGCTTCATTGCCCGGGGAAATCATCATCAGTAAAAACTATGAATTCTATACCTTCGATGCCAAGTACGTTGATGGCGAGGCGGTAAAAATTGAAGTGCCGGCAAAATTAAAGGCTGCAGCTTAAA
>Ga0302321_100005739_pt1 | contig 10887 bp, 9 predicted proteins | sample Fen_T0_1_FD_202505 | JGI IMG/M metagenome (GOLD analysis project Ga0302321, IMG submission 202505) | Peat permafrost microbial communities from Stordalen Mire near Abisko, Sweden - Fen_T0_1 | ecosystem: Environmental > Terrestrial > Soil > Wetlands > Permafrost | place: Sweden: Abisko...
TAGCTGTAGTTATGGCTGGCGTTACAGTTGCATGGAGTCTTTTTTAGGGAATAAAATAATTATTGTTGATATAATAGTAGGGACTTGCCATGGCAAGTCCCTATTTTATTATTTTTGAAAAAACATTTTCAATGATAATACCCGAACTCGCCGATATCCGGGCCGCACATTCAAGGATTAAACCATTTATTCACCATACACCTGTTTTAACATCTCAACAGTTAAATGAACTTTTTAACTGTGAGCTGTTTTTCAAATGTGAGAACTTTCAAAAGGTTGGTGCATTTAAGTTCAGAGGCGCTACCAATGCTGTTATGTCATTGTCGTCCGAAGAAAAACTCAGAGGTGTTATTACACATTCCTCAGGGAATCATGCCGCAGCTCTTGCCCTGGCTGCCAGGATGAACGGTATAAAGGCGAATATTGTTATGCCCGAAAATGCTCCTTTTGTTAAGAAAAATGCAGTTGCCGGTTACGGAGCTGAAATAACTTTCTGAAAACCCACACTGCACGACCGTGAAGATACGACACGTCAGATAATGGAAAAAACCGGTGCAACACTTATCCATCCATACGATAACTTCAATGTTATATGCGGTCAGGGAACTTCGGCTCTGGAACTTCTTATGGAAAAAGAGGATCTTGAAATAGTTATCGCGCCGATCGGTGGAGGCGGGCTGATGAGCGGCACTTCAACCTGTACAAAAGGAATTAATAAAAATATTCAGGTTATTGGTGCAGAACCAAAAAATGCAAATGATGCATTTATCTCATTCACCACAGGAATTCTGACTCCTTCTGTTAATCCCGTCACATGCGCTGACGGATTACTCACATCTCTGAGTGAACTTACATTCTCGGTCATCAGGAAGAACGTAGATAATATTCTTACTGCAAAAGAAGATTCAATAATTGAATGTATGCTTCTTGTATGGGAAAGAATGAAAATCATAATTGAACCATCGTCGGCAACAGTTCTAGCTATCGTAAAAGAAAACCCGGGTTTATTCAGAGGAAAAAAAATCGGTCTGATTATCTCTGGCGGAAATGTGGATTTCAGGAAGCTCCCCTTCTAGCTTTTATTTTTGAAATATGCCATAATCGGATAATGATCGGAATATCTCACTTTAATTATATCGAAATAACTATTGACAAGAGGGTAATTATACAGGATGTAGTCTATCCTGTTTCGCGGGTAATTACCTATATATGTGAATCCTGCGCCATATCCTGAATTGATGAAGGCATCATTAAGCCCCTTACGTATTTTAGTATAAGTATATGATACCGGAGTGTCATTAAAGTCGCCGACGACGATAACCGGATATGGTGATCTGTTAATATTATCCTTTACAACTTGTGCCTGAAGCGCCCGCTTAACAAATCCTTTTTTCAGACTGACTGACAGAGTTTTTACCTCAGTAATTGTTCCTTTATCATCTGAAGTTGCGAGCTCTTCAATGAATGAACGTTCCATTCTCCTGAGTCTGAAGGACTGGAGGTGGTTATTATAAATTCTGAAAGTATCATTCTTTATGAGTACATCTGTATATATTGAAAGACTTGAGGAACCTGGATGAGTTATTTCTCCTTTTCTGATAATTGGAAACTTGCTGAAGGTGACAATTCCATAATACCTGTTTTTGCCACTTTCTGAAATTTTCATATGAGAATAGTACTTACCCCCAAGTGCTTCTAACAATATAAATTCTTCCACCGCCGGTTTACCGGCCAGGAAAAACTCCTGCAGGCATATAATATCTGGTTTTTGCGATTTTAAAAACTCAATTATTTTTTTTTCAGAAGTGATTCCGTGGTTGTTTTCAAAATAATTAAAGAGCCTCACATTATAGCTTAATACCTTAAATGTGTTGGTCTTATCTCCTGATGGTCGGGTAAGTTTTATGTAATTTGAGAAGTGAGTAAATCCGAGTGCAATTACAACTACCGATATAAGAGCCTCTAATCTTAATAACATCGCCCATATAATCACCAATAAAATATTGATTGCCAGCAGGTAGGGATACGCAAGTCCAAAAAAAGCCGGAAGAGCAAAAGTTCCCGGACTGATAACTACTGCCAGATATGACATCAAAAGTGTAATAGCAAAGACAGCATTTACAGCCAAAAGAATTTTATATAGGATCTTTCTCAATTACAATAATTTGTGACTGCTAATTTACCAGTATTAAAGGGAAATACTATTTCACAATTCTGTTTTTTGACAAGGGAGTGGAAAGGTTATATAAATGGATAAATTTATGAGATCAATTTTTTTTCTGGCTCTCGTTGAAAAGAGCTTCCTTTTCCTCTTTTGTCAGACTTTCATATCCTCCTTTTGATATCTTATCCAATATACTATTGATTTGCTTCTGATGATCGGCCTTAATTTTATTATATTCAAACTCAGTTGCAACTTTTTTATGGGTGACTTTGAGTTTTTTTCTTGGCTTAAAGATTGTTACAAAAAAATCTATTATCCCGTTGAATCCCTTTCCGATATCATGTCCATGTCGTAGATTTAATATATAGATATAGCCGAAAAGAGCTCCTCCTATATGAGCAAGTTTCCCACCTGAGTTTACAGAAAAGTCCATTATTGAAGTAAGGATAAAAATCGCCAGTGCCATGTACTTTATCTTTATCCTTCCAAACAGAAAGAGCTGAACAGTATAATCAGGTACATAGGTGGCAATTGCAATTACTATTGCCATAACAGAAGCAGAAGCTCCTATTGCAACAGAGTCAGCTACAACTCCTGCAAATGCAGGGAAAATATTAAAGGAAAGAATGTAAACCAGTGCCCCGCTTATTCCACCGAGTAAGTATACTGCAACAAGCTTCCTCCCATCAAGATATTCAAGGAAGATAGCGCCAAACCAGTAAAGCCATAACATATTGAACAGTATATGCCAGATATCTTTATGGGTGAACATGTATGTAATTAATGTCCATGGCCTTAACAACAGAGTTTTAAAAGAGGAAGGAACGGAAAAAATATCAAGAACTTTGCCGGAGATTTCAGGGTTTTTGAGCAAAAATCCAATAGCAGCGACAATCGTTATCAGAATAAATACTAAAATATTGATATAGATCAGCCTGGTAAGGTTACTTCCCTTTCGGAAAGTTATTTTTATTTCGTCCCAGATTCCCATCAATACAAAGTATTTGTTGTATGTCTCCAGTATCTTATCAGTAGATAACCGAATAACATACCTCCAAGGTGAGCAGCATGAGCAATATTGCTTCCTGGCTGTGTTACTGCAAGCACCAATTCAAGAGCGCCATAACCCAGAACCAGGTATTTGGCTCTTATGGGCATAGGAAGGAAAAGAAAAAATAACTGGGTATTGGGGAAAAGAACTCCGAAAGCAAGAAGAACACCAAATATCGCACCTGATGCGCCAACTGTTGGCGTATTTAGCAATAACTGAAGGTTTTGCATGTCAGGATCAGTAAATACCTTTCCCTGGTGAAAATATCTCGTTCCCTCATTCAATACCAGCTGGATATTCTCAGGATTGATGCTTTGAATCAGGTGATGGTATTGAAAAAGGATTACGGTTTCGTGAGTAAAAGCTGCCCCTAATCCACACACCATATAGAATATAAAAAACCGCTTTGGCCCCCATACATTTTCAAGAATGGGTCCGAATATGAAAAGGGCATACATATTGAAGAAGATATGCATGAAATTAGCATGCATAAACATGTGAGTGACAATCTGTAAAGGCTTGAACTGTTCTGATTTGGGGAAATATAGTCCGAGTAAACTATTAAGATCAATGCCAAAAACGCTGTTAGCTGCATAATAAGCTAATATCATTAATATATTGAGCATTATGATATTCTTCACCACCGGGGGCAATCCCAGTATACCTCTGCCGTATCCGTTCATCTATTTTTTATTATAATATGTTTTTATGTCTTCAATTGTCGGGCCAAACTTATTCCCCATTTTGATCCGACATTTTGTCATTGATTTTCAAGAGTTGGTTCAAACATTTAACATAATCAGCTATTTCTATTTAAATCTTTTATCAATTTCTTCAAGGGTTAATATACTTATTACAGGTTTGCCTTTAGGTGAATAATTAGGAGCCTGACATGCAAAAAGTGTGTCAAAAAGATCTTCCATTTCACCCTGACTAAGCACTTTTCCATATTGAATAGCTGATGCACAAGCCATCCCTGCAGCTACTTTTTCTTTTGCGCTTGCTGAAGGTTCTGCCTGAGTATTCTTATAATCTTCAAGTAAGATCTCCAGCATCTCAAGAGGATCGCTTGAATCACTGTCCGCAGGTCTGCCATTGATTGTGATTTTATTTTTACCCGAATGCTGAATACTGAACCCAAGCAATTCCAGATCTCCTTCGATTTCTTTCAGAATGAAATAATCTGCGGGATTTAACTCTGCTGTAACAGGAAACATATCGATCTGGCTAGCAGCCCGGTTATTGCTGAGGCATTCAAGGAACCTTTCATAGAGAACTCTTTCGTGTGCCCTCTTCTGGTCAATAAGCATTAGTCCCGATTTGACCGGGCACACAAAATATTTATTTTTTACCTGAAAAAACTTTCTTTGCGATTCCCTTATCTTTTCATATTGTTCCGGATTGTCATTTTCTTTTTCAAGAGTAGTGTAGAGTTTTTCCCAGTTTGCTGTGTTCTCTCTTTCGAACCGTTCAACGAATCCCGACCTTTCGTTAGATCTCTCTTCACCGTCAAAAGGATTAAATTGTGTATTGATCTCGATCTTAGGTTGTTCCGGTACGATATTCGATGACCTCATTACCGGGATATTTATAAGAGCTTCATTCTCAAAATCGAGTGACGGAACAATATTGAACCTGCCGAGAGCCTCACGGACTGATGCCATAAGTATCTGCCAAATGGATCTTTCGTCTTCAAATTTTATTTCGGTTTTTGAAGGATGAATATTAATATCAATTGATGCCGGATCAGCCTCCAGGAAGATAAAGTATGAAGGGATTGCTTCTACAGGGAGGATATTCTGATAAGCCTCGACAACTGCTTTATGAAAGTAAGGGTGTTTCATGAAGCGGTTATTCACAAAGAAGAATTGTTCACCGTATGTCCGTCTTGCGTTTTCAGGTTTTCCTATATATCCTTTTATATTGATCAGGCTTGTATCTGTTTCAAGGGTAATCAGATCCTGATTTATCTGTTTTCCGAAAACACCGATTATACGTTGCCTTAAGTTGCCTGATGTCAGATTGTATATTTCAGTATCATTGTGATGAAGGGAGAATCTTATATCGGGGTGGGCAAGAACTATCTTCTGAAATTCATTTACAATATGTCTGATTTCAGTGTTATCCGATTTAAGGAATTTCCTGCGAGCCGGGATGTTAAAAAAAAGATTCTTTACAGAAAAACTTGATCCTACAGGACAACTGCAGGGTTCCTGTGTTTCAACTTTTGAACCGCTAACAACCACCAGTATACCGGTATCACTTTCTGCCCGGCGTGTCTTAAGCTCAACCATTGCTACTGCAGCAATAGATGCGAGTGCTTCTCCCCTGAATCCTTTTGTGGTAATTGCAAAGAGATCCTGGGCAGATGTAATTTTTGATGTGGCGTGTCTTTCAAAAGATAACCTGGCATCAGTCTCCGACATGCCCGATCCGTCGTCAATTACCTGAATTAATGTTTTGCCGGAGTCTTTTATTATTACCCTGATATTTTTTCCTCCGGCATCAACTGAGTTTTCTATAAGCTCCTTTACAACAGAAGCAGGTCTTTGTATTACTTCGCCTGCAGCAATCTGGTTGGCTACCGAATCGGGTAAAAGCTTAATAACATCAGGCATCAATTAAAATATTATAGTAGATATAGCAAACACTTGATTCGGATACAAGTTTATAAAATGAGTTGTGTATCACTTATCAATCGATCTTACAAATATATAAATATTTGGAGCATAAACTTTCAGAATTGACCAAGAGAAGCGAGATGATAGCCATAATGTTTATTAACGTTCAGTTTATTATCTTTGATAAAAATTCTGGGGAAATGAAAAACCTGTTTTTCTGCTTAACTGCCATTTCTTATATTCTAATTTCCGGTTGCTCACATAAATCAGCGGAGAATAATATAAAGGTAATGACACTGAATATAAGATATGATAATCCGGAAGATAGTATATATGCATGGCCGAGAAGAGCAGCACAGGTTTGTAATTTTATTAAAAATGAAAAGCCTGATATTCTTGGCATGCAGGAAGTGTTATGGCGTCAATATACGGTTCTTGATTCCGCCCTTACTGATTATTCATCGGTTGGTGTAGGTCGAAACGACGGGGCCAGAGAAGGAGAACTAAACCCGGTTTTTTTCAGGAAAGATAAGTTTGACATGGTCAGAAATTTAACATTCTGGCTCTCTAATTCTCCCGAGGTAGCTGGCTCAATGGGATGGGGCTCTTCTTTACCCCGGATTGTAACCTGGATGGAGCTTGTCAATAAGAATGACCATAAACATTTATTCTTTTTCAATACTCATTTTGCACACGATTCTGATTCAGCCAGGCTAATGAGCTCACAGATACTTCTTAAAGAAGTTAAAAAGATAGCGGAAGGATTCCCCTTCATAATTTCAGGAGATTTTAATATGCCACCCACCAGCACTGGTTATACCATCTTAACCGGTCCCGATGAAAGTGTACCACTGTTAAAAGATTCTTATGTTATAACTGAAAAAAGACCTTCCGGTCCGGTTTATACATTTAACGGATTTTCTGACAAAGCAAAATCAGCAAGAATAGACTATATTTTCGTAAGGAATGGACTAAAGGTACTCGATTACAAAACAGTTGTAAAAAAGGAACATGGGATCTTTATCTCAGATCACTGGCCTGTAGAAGCGGTTGTCTCTATTAATTAATTTATTTAATTTTCTTTCGCACCTCTACGCAGTTTTCCGGTAACGTCTTACCGCCAGACTTGTTGAACATATTGCAATTACAATAAGTGAAATTACTTCCCGACTGATATCATGCATTGTTGATCCTTTCAGCATTACCATCCTGTTTATCTTCATAAGATAGGCAACAGGATTAATCATATCAAAATCCTGCGCCCATTTTGGCATGCTTTCATAAGGTGTGAAGAGGCCGCTCATTAGCATGAATATGATCATGCAGAAAAATGCAATAAACATAAACTGCTGTTGTGTAGAGGAGAATGTTGAAATAAAAAGCGCAAGTCCAAGTACAGCTATAAGAAAAATGGAAGCACATGCAAAGAGTAGAGTAATACTTCCGACAAACGGTATATTGAAGACAAGCTTGCCAATTATCAGTCCAATAGAAAGATCAATCAGCCCGATGAGAAGAAATGGAACCATTTTGGCTATGATTAGTTGGTACTTCCTTACAGGTGTTACGTTTAACTGTTCAATTGTACCCATCTCTTTCTCCCTGACCATATTAAGTCCGGCAAGAAGGAATCCTACTACTGTCACAAGGAGTGTTAATACTCCGGGAAGCATATAGTGTTTATAGTTAAGCATCTCATTGTACCAGAACCTATTTGTGATCATTATCTGAGGGACAAGTGTAACAGGAATTGTATTGATGTTTTTAGTCAGTATATTCCTGTTATAATCTCTGATTACTCCATTCAGGTATGCCCATGAAAGCTGTGCAGTAGAAGCATTGATGGCATCAATTGCTACACTCAATTTTCCGGTCTTTCCGGTTCCCAGATTCTCTCCGAAGCCTGACGGAATATTAAGGATCAGGTCAAACATATTTTTATATAAAAGATTGTTTGCTTCATTTTCGGAAAAAGTCGAAAATGTCACTTTGAAAAAAGTGGATCCTTCAAGTTTACTGATGAGTCCTCTCGATTCAGATGTCAAATCATTATCAATAATGCAAAGTCTTACATTTTTGATCTCGAAGGTAACTGCAGGTACAAGGAGTAGCATCTGAGCAATAGGTACTGCGAACATAGCCCTGGAGATAAACTTGTTACGGAAGATCTGGAGAAATTCTTTTCGTATCAGATATAAAATGGTTCTCATCCTTATCCTTTTATCTTTTTACTTTTGTCTTTTATCTTTATCATTATTCAAGCCTTACTTTAAATTTTTTTACACTTAATCCAATGAAAAGTACTGTCATGGAAAGAAGCACAAGTGTCTCTTTCCAGACATACAGGAAACCGGTTCCTTTAATCATAATACTTTTTATTATTGTGATAAAATACCTTGGTGGCAACAAATAGCTAATATATCCATAGATATCATCCATGTTTTCAATTGGGTAAATGAAACCTGAAAGGAGGATAGTGGGAAGCATCATCCCGACTAAGGAAATAAAGATTGCGGCCTGCATGCTGCTCGCTATGGTTGAAATAAGTATTCCTACTGACAGACTCAACATAATATATAACATTGATTCTGCGAGTAGTAAGATAATGCTTCCTTTTACCGAAAGTCCGAAAACCAGCCATGAAAGAACAAGGATAAGGATCACATTAATTAAAGAAAGAAGGAAGTACGGTACTACCTTCCCCAGGATTATCTGTATCGGTCGGAGAGGAGATACCAGCAGTACCTCCATAGTTCCCAGCTCTTTTTCCCGGGTAATTGTAACAGACGTCATGAGAGCACAAATAAGTATAAGTATCAGAGTTATTACCCCCGGGACAAACATGTGCTGACTCTTTAGTTCCGGATTGTAAAACATTTTTACCTCAGGCTGAATGAGCATTGGATTATTAGCCCTGATTCCTGAAATATCAGTGTTAAAGTCAGATATTATGGCCATTGTATAGTTCGTGACAAGGGTAGCAGTATTTGGTTCTGACCCGTCGGCTATTAAACTTATGCTGGCTCTCCCTTCGTTTTGAAGTTTTTTAGCAAAATTCTTTTCAAAAATTATTACCTCTTTGGTCTTTCCCTTCCTGAAAATATCTTCAATCTCGTTATAACTTACCAGATTTTCTGTCCTTTTGAAAAACCCCGAGGAGATTATCTTATCTGTCAGTTTCTGTGTCGTTTCATCTTTCGATAAATCAAGAAATGCTACTCCGGCATTCTTCACATCAGTACTTATCGCAAAACCGAAGATTAGTATCTGTGCAATAGGTATTCCGAAAATAATAAAAAGTGTTCTGTAATCCCTGAAAATATGCAGGAACTCTTTTTTTACAAAACCCAGGAATCGTTTCATCTCTTAATTATTAACCGGTCGTGCTATCTTAATAAATACCTCCTCTACTGTATCCGCATTATAGAGTTTCTTCAGGTTGTCGGGCGTGTCAAGGGCTACAATTTTACCCTCGCTCATAATTGAGATCCTGTCGCAATATTCAGCTTCATCCATGTAATGTGTTGTTACGAATACTGTGATACCTCTTGAAGCAGTTTCATATATCATTTCCCAGAACTGCCTTCGGGTAATCGGGTCGACACCGCCAGTTGGCTCATCTAGAAAGACTATTTTAGGTTCGTGAAAAACAGCTATTGAGAATGCCAGCTTCTGACGTAAGCCAAGCGGCAGATCAGCAATTAATTTGTTCCCATATTCACTGAAATTCAGCTTTTCAAGAAGACTATCTGTTCTTTCTTTGATCAGCGACTTGCTCATTCCATAAATACCGCCATAAAGCATTATATTTTCCTTTACAGTAAGATCTTCGTATAATGAGAATTTCTGACTCATATAGCCGATTTGTTTTTTAATCTCCTCCGGTTTTTTTGATGCATTAATTCCAGCCACAATTACTTCTCCTGATGTCGGCGATGAAAGCCCCGACAATATTCTGATTGCTGTTGTTTTCCCTGCCCCATTAGCACCCAGAAAACCAAATATCTCTCCTCCATAAACCTCAAAATTAAGATTGTCGTTGGCTACAAAGCTGCCAAATTTTTTTACCAGATTACGAACAGTGATTACCGAATTATTCATCTTCTTATTTAGTATTTCCCATATGCTATACCACTATTCCTATTATGCCTTTACACCTTTGCGTCTTTTTCCATAAGTTCAAGGAATCTGTCTTCAATACCCGCTTCTGTCTCCACAGCTGTTACATTGGATAACCCCTCTTCTTTGAGAAATCTGAACAATGATTCATCGATACAATCATCAGTTAAAGTAGTATGAACTGAATCTCCAAAAGGATAAGCCGTCACGGTACCAGGATATTTCCTTAATGAGATTATAAGTTTATATTTTTCAGATGCCTTTATCATAAAAAGCTTCTTAGTGAAACCGTCGCAGATCTTCCGGGGAGGAGCAATTGTGAGGATCGATCCGTTCTGGATAAGCGCTACCCTGTCGCACCGCATTGCTTCATCCATATAGGGTGTTGAAACGATTATAGTAATATTATGTTTACGCAGTCTGCCCAGCATAGCCCAGAATTCGGACCTCGAAACTGCATCGACTCCTGTTGTGGGCTCATCAAGTATCAGAAGCTTTGGTTTATGGATCAGAGCACATGAAAGTGCCAGCTTCTGTTTCATGCCACCTGAAAGTTTTCCTGCCAGCCTCTTTTTAAAAGGTTCGATATGTGAGTAGATATCGTAAATAAGATCATAGTTTTCCTTTACAGTGGTTCCGAATACAGTTGCATAAAAATTCAGATTTTCCTCGACAGTGAGATCCTGGTAAAGGCTGAACCTGCCCGGCATATATCCGATATTTTTACGGAGCTCCTTAAACCCTGCAACACAATCCAATCCCAATACCTTCATTTCCCCATTATCAGGACGAAGTAGTGTTGCAATAATCCTGAAAAGTGTCGTTTTGCCTGCCCCATCGGGACCAATGAATCCGAATATCTCTGATTCTTCTACCGAGAAAGTGACATCATTCAGAGCTTTTGTCAACCCGAACGCTTTACTTATATCCGT
>Ga0302321_100005740_pt1 | contig 10887 bp, 9 predicted proteins | sample Fen_T0_1_FD_202505 | JGI IMG/M metagenome (GOLD analysis project Ga0302321, IMG submission 202505) | Peat permafrost microbial communities from Stordalen Mire near Abisko, Sweden - Fen_T0_1 | ecosystem: Environmental > Terrestrial > Soil > Wetlands > Permafrost | place: Sweden: Abisko...
GTGATACCTTCCTGCCTGCTGCCAGACAGGCTATAGAGCATGCCCAGGAGGAAGCGATCATGCCGCTTTCCGAGATCCATCTGCTTCCTCCCCTTGATCCGCCGCTGATACGCGACTTTACGGCCTTCGAGCAGCATATGCAGAATATGTCTGCACGTTTAAATCAACCTGTTATCAAGCAGTTCTACGAATGGCCACTGTATTACAAAGGAAACGCTTCAACGCTCATTGCGCATGAACAAGAAGTTCCCTGGCCCAATTATACCGAGCAGATGGACTATGAGTTGGAACTGGGCTTTGTCATTGGCAAAGCTGGTCGCAACCTGACTCCGCAAGAAGCACTCACACACCTCTTCGGCGTGACGATTTTCAACGACTTCAGCGCTCGCGATATTCAGGGACGCGAGATGAGCAGCGGTTTTGGTCCGGCAAAAGGCAAAGACTTTGCCTCCGCCCTTGGGCCCTGGATTACCACCTGCGACGAACTGGACCTTACGCGCCTCGATATGGTGGCGTGGGTCAATGGTGAAGAGTGGTCTCGCGGGTCCAGCGCAACTATGACGTGGAGCATTGAAGAACTGATTGCTTACGCATCCAGAGGAGAAACCCTTCGCGCAGGTGAGCTCCTGGGCTCTGGCACAGTAGGCTTTGGCAGCGGAGCCGAGCTGGGAAGAAAGCTGCAACCGGGCGATGTCGTTGAATTAGCAGTACAGGGTATTGGTACACTGCGCAATCAGATTGGTCAACCAGAGCCACGTGTTTGGGAACCAGAGCCTCGCACACCTTCATCTACAACCTGGTAAATCGTGTACGGATATGGCTAAAGCTTACGTCCACAAAAGGAGCGGAAGTTTTATGAACGCGTCTTCACTGGAGAATAGCATATCGCAACGTGGCTCATCCGCACGCTGGTGGATGCTTCTCCTTTATCTTTGGTGGTATCGCTGGCATTGCTTTTGCCCTGATTGGCATTGCGGCTCGCGAACCGAAACGCGTCAGCGCGACGGCCCAGGAACCTATAGCATCCTTCGAGAAAGATTTGAGTAGCATGCTACACCATGAAAGAAAAGAAAGAGTGTAAAGCTATGACAGAAACGGAAGCAGCCATTATTGCTGCGGCGGAGAAGTACCGCAACTGGGGCAAATGGGGTGCCGAGGATCAGATCGGCACCCTCAACTACATCACATCTGCGAAAATTGCCGAGGCGTGCAAGCTTGCCAGGCAAGGAAAAGTATTTTCGCTGGCCCTCCCATTGGATCAGCATGGCCCTCAGAACGGCTCTCTGAGACGCTTTAATCCGGTCCATGCTATGCTGGTTGATGGCGGCGACTGGGCAGCAGACGCTCGACCATTTGCTAATGGGATTGGTGGTGCCGATGATCTCATTTCCATGCCACTGCAATGCGCGACGCACTGGGATGCGCTCTCTCATATTTTCGATCATGGCAAGATGTGGAATGGCTATAGCTCAAATGAAGTTACCTCCTCTGGTGCATCACGCAATGGAATTGAACAAGCCACCGACAAACTGATTTCGCGTGGTGTCCTGCTGGATCTCGCTCGTTTTAAGGGGGTTGATGCACTTGATGATGGTTATGCGATCAAGGAAAGTGATCTCTTAGGATGCATCGAGGCGCAGGGAAAGACTTCACAGGTGGGAACTGGCGATATTGTCTTGCTACGTACAGGACAGTTGGGCCAAGCCAGAGCGACTGGCTGGGGAAGTTACGCCGGAGGTGATGCGCCTGGTCTCTCGTTCTGGACATTGGATTGGATCTATCGCACGCAGATTGCCGCCGTTGCAAGCGATACCTGGGGGGTGGAGGTCCGTCCTAACGAGTTTGCGGGAGCCTTTCAGCCATTTCACCAGGTAGCCCTGCCAAACATGGGCCTGACGCTCGGCGAGATGTTTGTGCTCGATACGCTGGCAGCCGATTGCGCTCGTGATGGCATCTACGAGTTTCTGCTGGTTGCAAATCCTTTGCCTTTTACGGGAGCTGTTGGCGCACCCGCTAATCCACAGGCTATCAAGTGAGCCATCTGCTTTCTATGCATTGGAGTGATGTGAGGAGAAACGTATGAAAAAAGTGGCTCTCGAAGAGCATTTTACGACGCAAACCTACCAGAAATATTTTCAGAAGCTTGCCTCGCGAGAAGGTGCCGCTGTATTGGGAAAGCTGCCACCACCAGTAGAGGCAAGCCTGTTCGATCTGGGAGAGGAACGGCTCCGTCTAATGGACGAGGCGGAAATCGACATCCAGGTGCTCTCACTTACACCACCTGGTCTGGAACGAGTTCCTGCCTCGGACGCCTGCCCACTTGCTCAGGATATCAACGATGAGCTGACACATATAATCCGCCAGCAACCAGCGCGTTTTGCTGGTTTTGCTGTTCTGCCAACACTCGATCCACAGGCTGCCGCGGCTGAGTTGGAGCGTGCCGTCTCGAAGTTGGGTTTGAAAGGGGCCATAATCCATGGGCAACCGCAGGACGGTTTTCTGGATGATGAGCGCTATTGGGACATCTTTGCCCTGGCCGAAGCGCTGGATGTTCCACTGTATTTGCATCCGACGCTTCCTGTGCCTGGTACCCTGCAAGCGTATCATGGGCGTCCCGAACTGATCGGCCCCATGTGGAGTTTTACTGTGGATATCGCCACGCAAACACTGAGGCTGATTTTTAGTGGCGTGCTTGACCGTTATCCCCGCCTGACGCTCATTCTGGGGCATCTCGGCGAGACCCTCCCATATCTCCTCTGGCGCATGGATTCACGCTGGAAGTTCATGGCATCCGATCGCCACCTGGAGCGATTACCATCGCAGTATATTCAAGAGAACATCCTGGTGACGACGAGTGGAATGTTCTATGATCCGGCATTGCTCTGCGCCTGTATGACGTTGGGCGCAGATCGTATCCTGTTTGCCGTAGACTATCCGTTTGAGCCAAACAAAGCCGGGGCTGATTTTATTGAGCAAGCCCCTATTAGTGAGGCGGACAAAAGAAAGATTTGTTCCTTCAATGCCAGACGGTATCTGAAGTTGTAAACGAAGCTTTGTACTTTATGGCAACTTGCGTGACACTATGAGTCATCCCGAACTTGATACCGTTGGGAAACCCTAGCTAGCCAGTAAGATCGACAGGAGCCAGGGCGGCGAAACGTGATGTGCGCGTTTTCGTTATCTTGGTTCCTTCCAAAAAAGCATCGAGACGAATGAGATTGATGGCTGCAGTAGTTGTCGTTTGCTCCACTCCAAGATGAGGCCAGCTTTCACCGCATCATAGTCTCTTTTTACTCCCTGGGGTAGTGTAGTGGCTTATGTGAGATATCATCGATGGCCTCGTGGCTTACTCCCCTTGATCCGTCGATGGTATCTCATCTCGTTAAGAAACGCGCTTCCTCACCATACTTTTAAGCAGAGGGTTCCGCACGATTGAAAAAGATGATATCTTTCCTGGCTGATGACACACTGTTCAATTTACACGGCTTTTTGGGAACGCAGCTTTAGAAAGAAGGTGCGCATGTCGTTGATGAGCAAGTCGGGGGCCGTCTGGGCGGCGAAGTGATTGCCTCGGTCATAGACATTCCAGGAGACGATGTTCTTATGCCAACGCTCAGCGAAGGGTCGAATGGCACGATGATCATGGGCAAAATTGGCTAGACCAAGAGGGGTCACAGTTGGCTCGGTTGGAGAATACTGCGAATGAGTCTGCTCATAGTACAGACGAGCTGAAGAGGCTGCGGTATTGGTGAACCAATAGAGCGATGCGGCCGTCAGAACGTAGTTGTCACTGAGACCATCTCCGTAGCGCCGATAGTACCCCTCATCCTGATAGTACCCATAGATCTGGTAGTTCCAGGCGAGCTGGCCGACCGGGGAATCGGCCAGCGCATGGGCCACGGTCTGCGGCGCATTGGACTGGACTTGCAGGTGGATACCTTGATTCTGCTGCCAGGCAAGAAAGCGTTGCCAATACATCTTCTCCTCTTCAGAAAGCGCATCGATTTGAGCCGCGTCTGAAGGGAAGGCGTAGACCTCTGTGACATGGACCCCAACGACGTGTTCAGAGTCGAAGCGACCGACCTCTGGAGCCAGAGCGGCGCCCCAATCTGATCCGTGAACCCCGTAGTGGTCATACCCGAGTTGCTGCATCAACGCGATCAACGCGTGGGCCACACGAACCGCTCCCCATCCCTTCTGTGTGGTGGGTCCAGAAAAACCAAAGCCGGGAAGCGAGGGGATGACCAGATGGAACGCCTGGGCCTGCTCTTCCCCGTCAGAGCGAGGATCGACGAGAGGGTCAATAACAGTGAGGTAATCAAACACCGATCTGGGCCAGCCGTGGATCACAAGCAACGTGGAGTTGATCCATTTTTGGAGGAGACTCAAACGTAAATGTTGAGTCAAAGAAGATGCACGAAAACAATGAATACGTTTGTACGTACGTATGTAAACGTATATATCTATTTTACAATAAAACAATACAATTGTCAAGATAGATCATTCTTCGATCCGTATCCCTGTTTTTCATAATGAACTGGGCTAAGATATCCCAAAGAAGGATGCCGTCGCTTTCTATTATAGTATATTTCTATATACTCAAAAATCGCTGTTTTTGCCTCATTTCTGCTTGAAAAGATTCTTTTCTCAAAGCACTCTTCTTTCATTGTTGCCCAAAAGTAGGGTGGGCATCCGGCGAGGTCCATTGCTGCCCTTTTCCGAATGCCTGCCGAGTAGCCGGGAGGCGTTACCGCCTCCAAGCCCTCTAAGAACGATACGAGCAAGTTTCCCTGCATATCGCTCAAGCCTTTCTAACGCCCCGCAAAGGACGCGGTTTCGAGACGGTTAATCCTTGGCGGTGAAGTTGTTCATGACAATCGGGATGCAGGAGCACACGGTTATCAGCCTCATCTCTGCCACCTTTACTTCGCCAGACGATATGATGGCTATGCCATCCTGTCAATTTGGTGATTTTCCGGGTGCAGAGCGGGCAGAGGCCACCTTGTTGTTTCCAGAGATGGAGTAATTGCCGTTTCCCTTTGAGGTTGTGTGCCATTTTCACAGCGAGACGTTTTTCAAAGTACGTCTCCCATTTGGGATCATATGGATTCGCTTCACTCTGGATTTTTGTATGTCGCTCAATAGCGACACTTTTTGCCTTGAACAGTTGAATGGGCTGAATGGCCCCTTTCTGTCCAAGAATTTCTCCGTGAAAAACCCAGTTTTGCCCTTCGATGGACGCGAAGTATTTCTTCTTTATCCACTTGATGGATTTCTTTGGGTGTCTCCTTTTGGCCCATTGCCACAACGTGCAAAAAATTGCGTGATCTACCTTTGAGAAGGTTTCTTTGCTGACCACATGTCGGTGATAGTTTGCCCATCCTCGAATCTTGGGATTCAATTGGGCGATGAGATTGCCTACAATGGCCTGCTTGTTCTCTCTCACGACTTTTCGGATGCCCTCTAGAAAGGTGTGAACGTTCTTTCGCGAAGGCTTGATGAGCAGCTTCCCGTTGTATTTGCGGATGTGCTGCCCTAGAAAGTCGAAACCTTCTTCGATGTGTGTAATGAGGGTTTTCTCAGGCGATAATTCCAATCCTCGTTCTCTCATGAATGCTTCAATGAGAGGTTTTACCTCACTTTCTAAGACCTCTTTGGATTTCCCTGTTACAATAAAGTCATCTGCGAAACGGACAAAATTGATTTTTCTTTACTGCTTCTGCGATCTGGCTTTGGGAATTTTTCCCGCAGCTTTTTCTCTAATCCATCTAAGGTCATATTTGCTAGGACTGGTGAACAGATATACCACCTTGCGGGGTTCCCTCTTCTGTTGAATAGAGCACGTATTTGTCGATGTATCCCGCTTTGAGCCATTTCCGAAGAATGTTTTTCTCCATCGGGATATGTGTTAAAAGCCACTCATGTGAAATTTTGTCGAACGATCCATCAACTCAATACCCTGTTCAAGAACCCGGATACGACAGAGACCACTGAAATTGAGGTCACTGATCCTCGGCATCCACTTTTCGGACGCCGTTTTCCTCTGATTTCGATGCATTCTTCTCCTCATGGCTCAATTCAGGTACTTGTGGGGTATCGTGAGGCGCTTGTTTTGCGCATTCCACTGGCAGCCACTACACTCGCTTCAACCCAGCCATCAGTTCTCACCAAACTCACCTGTGAGGCGGTCGAGGAACTTGTCTTGTTGGCAGGAGAATGCGAGACGGTATGCCTACCCATCCCACCACCATCTGGGGGAAGTTGCCTCCAGACGTCCAACACGCCATCCTCGACGATCTTCCAGGAGGTCTTAAATGATCACATCCGAACTGGTGACGCCGCAGCATCTTCAGAAGAAGGCGCTCATTTACATCCGGCAATCGACGCCCCATTAACTCATCTCCAATCAGGAGAGTCTCCGCTTGCAATACGCGCTGCAGGAGCGTGCGCAAAGCCTGGGATGGCACGCTGAGGACATCGAGATCATTGACGCTGACCTTGGCTTAACAGGGGCCTCCGCTCAACACCGCACCGGTTTCCAGGAACTGGTGGCCAAAGTGACCCTCGGGCAGGTCGGTCTCATTCTCTCTGTCGATGTCACCCGCCTCTCTCGCAACTGTTCAGATTGGTATCCCCTCCTGGACGTTTGTGGCTATCGGTGTTGCCTCATTGCCGACAATGATGGCATTTACGACCCGGGAACACCCAATGGGCGCTTCCTTTTGGGACTCAAAGGACAGCTCTCTGAGATGGAATTGCAGACCATTCGAGCACGCATGACTGCCGGGCTCCTCAACAAAGCAAAGCGAGGGGAACTCGCGCTCATGCTCCCTGTCGGGCTCGTCCGTGATGTGCTTGAACGCGTCCACAAAGACCCTCATCAAGAAATCCAGGATCGTTTAGACTTAATCTTTACGACCTTTCTGCGTTTACACTCGGCAAGTAAAGTGCTTGGCTTTCTCAACACTCATGAGCTTGGCATTCCTCGACGCGATCGCTTTGGAGACATCACTTGGAAGCAACCAACTGGGGCTGCCATTCTCCAAATTCTCAAAAACCCTGCCTATGCTGGTGCCTTTGTCTATGGACGAACGCGGAGCACGCGCCGAGATCCCAACGCTCTGCACTCAAAACAGGTCCGGTTGCCGATGGAAGAATGGAAATTTCGTGTCAACGATGTCTATCCAGCCTACATTTCCTGGGACGTCTTTGAGCGTATTCAAGCGATGCTTCTTGATAACTATGCAGAGTATGACCGCAACAAAACGCGTGGTGTGCCGCGGCCAGGAGTGGCCTTGCTTCATGGGATGGTCTATTGTGGCGAATGTGGGCACAAGTTGGTGGTGCAATACAAAGGAGGAACGCGCTATCTGTGCAATTTCCTGCGCCAGAAATATCGAGTGCCAGTCTGCTAACATATTCCTGGAGACGCCGTTGATCCTCACATCGTGCGCGCTTTTTTTCAGGCACTTGCACCCGTCGAGTTAGATATCTACAGCCGCGCTGTTGCGGCAAAACAGCAAGCAGTCAATCAGGTGGCTCATGCGCATTCTCAGCATCTTGAGCGTCTGCAGTATGAAGTGACGCTTGCCGAGCGCCAGTTTCTGCGCGTTGACCCGGACAATCGTCTCGTGGCTGGAACGCTTGAGACACGGTGGAATACGGCTCTGGCCGAATTGAAGCGCGCAGAGCAAGCCATGGTTCACCGTCCGGAGCCCCCACGCCCATTGATTGCGTTGAGCCAGGAGCTTCAGACGGCATTCAAGGCCATTGGCCAGCACCTCCCGACCGTCTGGCAGCAAGGACTCCTTTCGCAACAACAGAAAAAGGGATTGTTACGCTGCCTGATCGACAAGGTCGTCGTTCATCGACCATCACCTGAATGGGTCCAGGCACGCATTGTTTGGCGCGGCGGAGAAACGACAACCCTCCACATCGCTGTTCCAGTTGGCTCACTCAAAGACCTGGCAGGAGCTCCGGAAATGGAGCGTCTCGTGCTTGAACGAAGCGCTCAGGTCATCTCCGATGAAGAGATTGCTCGTGAATTGACGGAGCAAGGCTATCGTTCTCCTATGCACCCATTTGTCCTTCCAAGCACCGTTCAAATTTTACGTCTCAAACATGGGCAATTTCGGGTGCGCAGCCAGTCTCACCCTCGTCACGTCGCCGGTTCTCTTACCCTGATACAGCTTGCGAAGGCTCTTGACATTGCTCCGCATTGGATTTATGATCGGATCAACAATGGCACGATTCAGATAGAGAAAGACGTGACCACTCATCTCTACTTATTTCCAGATGAGCCTGCCACCCTCCAAGGGTTTCAGCAACTCGTCAAGGGAGATCTCAAGAAGCTCAATTTTTCAAGGGGGCATCAAGATGCATGATCGAAACACGCCTTGATATCCCCTTCAAGTATCCATTTTGCTGAGTCTTTGCGGCTTAATGCCGTAAAGGCTTGTTCGATGGCATCTGCCGTAGATCGTTCCTTGCGAAAACCGTAGGAGTTTTGATCTCCAAGTGTTTCCGAGAGGGGGTCGACTGCGAGCAGATACAAGGCTTGCATGGCTCTGTCGAGCATACAAGGGATACCCAGAGGGCGCATTTTCCCTGAGCTTTTTGGGATGTAGACGCGTCTCAGCGGTTGAGGTTGATACCCTCGCTGCTGAAGCCGGAGTATGGCTTTTGCCTTCTGACTTGGCATGGTCCAGGTTTCCCCATCCACGCCTGCCGTTTTTTTGCCTTGGTTTTCCGTCACTCGTTTCACGGCAAGCGCTTTGCCGCTGAATGAGTGAGTCAGTAGACGTTGCAAGGCTTTTACCTTGCCCCATCTCCCTTCCTTCGTTGCCTGAACGATATGCATCTGGAGCCGACGCACGTTCTGATGAGCCGCATTCCAATCAATGGAATCCCACTCGCCTTCCTCGTGAGAAACTGCACCAGCATCCATTCCTGCTTGAACAGGTGTGTTTGCTGCCATCTGCTTTGTTCCTTTCTCGGTTTGCCACATTCTCTCGTTCTAAAAGACCAGATGGAAGTCCGCCCGCTTTCGCGTAGGGCATGTGCCCTTATCTGCTCCATTACAGAGCAGCATTTGCTTTCTCCATCCTCCTGTATCCGCAGCCCTATCGGCTTTCCTTACGGTTAGCTTTCCCTTGCAGGAGAGCTACGGACTTACCACGTTTTGCTCATGTACCAAGAGATGACGTAGGTCTCGCCTGTTCGCCGGTGGCTCTTCATCTGCGTTGGGGAAAGGCGGAAGTTCCCCAACCTGTCCACGTCCCTTTTGGGCCAAGCCTGACAGCACCTTTGGCTTGCTACCGGTTTACGACGTTTATCAGCGATTCACCTGAGTTGACCATATCATCCGACCCTCGTTCCCGACCGCCTTGGTGCTAGCAGTCACGGCTTCTCCTCACGGATTGGTCGCCACTCTTGCGAGTGAGGTTACATTGTCCCAAGAGCTTCCCACCCTCGGATTACTTCGAGCGCAGGTCCTGGTAGGGTACCAATGGCAGAACATTGGGTTGAGTCCAGAGTGCTCTGGCTCAACAGCTACATGAGCGACTTCGTGTCGCAACCCACCAAACCGGACGGACCAGTTTCCCAGTATCCGGCTTTCCAGCTCTGCATGGTTTTTCGGTTCGGCACTCTGCATTTTGCATCCCTTGCCGTTTTATCCATGCATCACCTGCTTCCCTTCGCCATGTGGCAGGCATTACCTGCCTCCGACTACTATGGTCGCTCCGTAGTCTTCTCATGTTTTCAGATCCTAAGACCATAGCTATGTTTTGGCACCGTGACGTAGACTATCCCCGTTTCGCGTGTTTTGTACCATCGAGTGGTGTAGGTTTCCCTCTCCGGTGAGTTCGGTGGTTACATGGGATCTCTCTACCCATGATCCTCTGTAGGATACTACAAAACGCACCTTACGGGCGCACATCGGTCATCCATTTTTTATTGGGCGCAGAAGCGGTGAAATCTTGCTCCAGCAGATTTGGAGCCACTGGAAACTGATGATTACTGTCTGTTGTTCGTACGTTTCGCCGCTTCTTTCTGGCATTGAGCTGTTTTTCTCGCATCCCCTGGTCCACCGCGCGCAGGAAACGCTGACGTAAATCGTAAGAATATGCTCGCATGGGTCTATTATGTCACAGGTGTAAATCACAGAATTAAACGGCTCATGTCCACTTTGGGGAAAATGGATAATTGAAGAGTCTTTCCAATCGATTTCTTGAGCACATTTTTGAAAGAGAATGCTTCGGTAAGCTCTTCATTTCCCCAAAGTGGACATGAGCCGAAGAAGGTTAGGATTTACATCTCTTTATTGACTCGTTTTCGTGCATACAATCGGCGCATGCGAATCCTACTTCCACATGTTTCATCGCTACACCATTGCCGACTGCTATTTTTGCTCCGGTCGACAAAAAGCCAACCGCAACCTCCTTGAGCAGGAGGGCACTCCTTGACCCGCTCCATGGTAGCAGAGGTGAGCAACGTCTCAGTAGAGCGTGAGAACAGCCAGTAAAGTTGAGCCAGTCCCGCCTCCGCTGGTTCCCATTGCCACGCGAGATGGCCGCTCATTGGGGCAAGTTCGCCATGGGCTCGGGCCTGTTGAAACATGGCTTGCAAGGCATGTACGGAGGATGGGGCTGGAGATGCTTGGTGAATGAAGGCCAGCAGGGCGCAATAGCTGGCTTCCCGTAATGACATGGCCTGCATGAAGACTGCGCTACTCTCGCCTGGATGTGCCTCTATTCCCGCCAGTAGTGTTTGTGTTCCCTCTTCTGTGATCACACCGACATCGCGGCTCCAGCGAACCAGATCGGCGGCGTTCGTAAGATACCCATCAGGGTGCAGGGTGTTCACAAAGTCGAGGGATACGTCTCC
>Ga0302321_100005741_pt1 | contig 10887 bp, 9 predicted proteins | sample Fen_T0_1_FD_202505 | JGI IMG/M metagenome (GOLD analysis project Ga0302321, IMG submission 202505) | Peat permafrost microbial communities from Stordalen Mire near Abisko, Sweden - Fen_T0_1 | ecosystem: Environmental > Terrestrial > Soil > Wetlands > Permafrost | place: Sweden: Abisko...
CCCGATGAGCCAGCCCAGCCAGACAGGCAGAGGCGGCAGGGCGGCTGCCGTCACCGGCACGGTAGCAACTCCCTTGCCAGCCGGACCATCCACCGTAATCTGTAAGGTCCAGGGTCCCTTGACGGTAATTTCTGCCGCGCCCTGAATACCATTCGACACCTTCGGGTCTGCGCTAAACGTTGCCCGCACCGGATTTGCATCCAGGCCTGCACCGGGTTGCGACTCAACACGAAATGTCAGAGGGCCATTGACTCCTTGCTCGGGCGCAACGGCAAAGGGCAGGGCAAACCCGGCGTTCGCAGGATAGGTATACATATTGACGGTCAGGTGGTAGGGGCCAGCCGTGACATGATCAACACGGGCAGGGGTTGAGCCTGGTATGGTGGCGGCTATCGAATATGCGCCATCGTAGAGCACGACAAGGAGCGCAATTACGCCCATCGCCAGCAAGATCCGTTGCAGCATTAATTTTGACATCCCGCTCACTACCTTTCTGATCTACTCATCGTTTTACCAATCATTTCGCCAAGCTTTGTCCCGACGAAGATACCAAAGCCGCCTGTCACAACTGACAGCAGCACTCCAAACACACCCAGGGCCATGATGAGCGAGAAGGTGGCTCCGGGGTGTTGAATAGTGACGGGAAGACATGATACAAAAACAGCGCCTGCGACAGCCATGCTCAGCAACCGCTTTGACCACCCATACTTGTGTGCCAGTTGAAAGAAAACATCTATCAAGATGGCAGTTACAATTGAGAGCAGAGGCCACTTGATCGTCACAACCGAAATCTGCGGTGGCGTGGATCGGTGGACCGTAAGGTAGGATAGCTGTTCGACTTGCATCAACCAGACCATCGCTGGCGGCACGCCTATCTGGTCGATAATTAAGAAGAGAGCGCATATGGCCATTACGCTTGTGGCCGCCCACCTCCAGGGTGCAGCATAGGCAACCGCGACGAGCAGACTTCCGAGCAAAAGGCCTGCAAGCATGGGAAAAAGGCTGAAGGAGACAAAACCCAGATTGATGCTATTATCAACATCGATTCCGTTGAACGCGAGCAACATGAAAAAAGAGAGCGACGTGGCCACGGCAACAATCATCCCTATCGCTGCAGCACGTTTCTCTTTGACTGAATGCAGACTCGTCGCCAGGTTCACTGTCGAAGCCAACATATAGGCAGCGCCAAGGGCAACAAGTGCCAGGCCACTAAGAATCATAACATGGAATGGGGCCCAGAGCGTTACATCAATCCCATACAACGTATGCCAGTATTGGTCGAGGGGAAAAGCCACGGCAGCATTGAGAGCCGCGTAGCCAGCGATATAGGCTCCTAATGGAGCTCCGAATATTCCCGCAAAGGGCGTCAAACGCTTTGCAAGCTCAGGATGCCGCTTCACCCATGTCGTCTCGATGATGACGCTTAATAGGGCCCCAATGCCACCAACGGCAATTCCCGTTAACATCAATAAATGTGGCGCAGTAAGGGTACGATCACGCCCCACAAAGATATGCCACTGCACATCCCAGCTCGTTGCCAGGAACGTGATGATAGCTCCGAGCAAGGTCATCAGCCCGAACGTCAGACGTAATACAAGAACAGCATATAAAGAAGGTGCATGCAAAGTGGAAGCACTCAGCGCACCTTTCGTTCCGGCAATATGTTGTGACATAAAGTTTTTTCTTTCCTTCTCAATGTTGAATGCAGCTTGCCCACTCGTCTGGCAAGCCCCGCGTTACGCGGACCACCACATGGATCACTAACCTGAGCATAGCGCTTCACCCTGAAGGGCGAGTGAAGCGAAGATAAAGATTGGATAAAGGGGTCATTCTGGCAGGAAAATACGTGATCACACACCCGGACTGCAAGCGCTCCGTATGCTATGATCTGTTTAGAGCGTAACCTGAACTTCAATTACCAATGCATCTGGCTGCCTATAGCAAAAACCATGAGACAGAAGGAATCGAAGGTTCCTGTCCTACGAGGAAATTGCCCATGACAATCCGTATCCTGCTGGTTGATGATGACCAGAAAATTATTTCATTGCTCAAACGCGGACTCATCTATGAAGGCTTTGAGGTCTACACTGCCATGGACGGCGAGGCGGGCCTGACAGCCGCAAAGACCCATCAGCCACATCTGGTACTGCTGGACATAGCGATGCCGGGCATCGATGGCTTTGAGGTTTGCCGACGCCTACGCCTGCTCGGCGAGATCGCCATCATTATGCTGACGGCACGTGATGATGTCGCCGACAAGGTCAACGCGCTGGGTCTGGGAGCCGATGATTACGTCCCCAAACCATTTTCTTTTGAGGAACTGGTTGCACGGATACGAGCCGTGTTGCGCCGCCATAAAGGCAACGATGAGGCGCTCACCTACGGCGATCTAAAGCTTCGGCCAACCTCACACGAGGTAGAGCGCGACGGGCAATTAATAGAATTGACGACGCGCGAGTATGATCTTTTGTTCTTGCTGATGCGTCATCCACGCCAGGTGCTGACCCGCAATCAGATCCTGGAACAGGTCTGGGGCTACAACGCGGAACTGGAGACGAACGTGCTTGAGGTCCACATGGGACACCTGCGACAAAAGTTGGAGGCACATGGGGGCCCACGTGTGATTCAGACGATTCGCGGCGTTGGGTATGTGCTGAAAGGATGAGTCATGTCTACACGCAAACGCCTTGCACACTGGTTTAGCCTGATCCGCACACGCCTGACACTCTGGATCATCACGCTTCTAGCCGTCGGGCTCCTGGCATTCATCATAACCACGCTTGTTATCTCCCAACACGTCGTGGATAGCGTAGATACAAAGCGCTCACAGCAGGATGTCCGTTATCTCGCAGCTACGATTGTGTTGAAGCCAGAGCTTAGTCCCGCCCAACTGGAAAGCCTGTTCAATGTCTTCAGCAGTAACGATATGTATCTCCAGTATCAAAATCTGCAGGGGCAGCCCATTGCTAGTTCAACGAACATGGGCAGAATGGTCTTCCCACTCGCGCCACTGCATCTGCCTATCGTAACAGGCCATCGCTATTACCTCACAGCGAATAATAGATCATGGTATATCTATGGGAAAACCATTGTCATAAGCGGTCAAGTGCAGGGCTATCTCATCGCTGCACGTATCAACGGCACCACCGATAACGATATCTCTTTCATCTTTGTATTGATGTACAGTGGTGCTTTCGTCATGATCGCAGTGATCGCCTTGCTGGTCTGGCAATTAGTACGCCGGACGCTGAGCCCCTTGGAGCGGCTTGCGGACTCCGCCTCACAGATCGCACAGACCCGCGACCACTCTCTACGCGTGTATGTGCAGGGAGGTCCCGACGAGATCAATAGCCTGGGACGGACAATCAACGGGATGCTGCACTCTCTGGAAGAGGCGTATCAACACATGCAACAGGTCAACGATCTCCAGCGACGCTTCCTGGCCGATGCCTCACACGAGTTGCGCACACCATTGACAATCATGCTCACCTCACTTGAGCTGATGAAAAAAGAGCGCGATCCAGAATTTCAAGCCAACGCGCTGGAAAATATCCAGATCGAGGCTCAGCGCATGGCTCGCCTGACCACTCAACTACTCTTACTCGCCCGTACCGACGCAAGCGCCTCTTTTATACATAAGCCACTGCTGATCGTTGACATCATCAGCGAAGCATGTCAACAGAGCTGTCCTCCTGACCGCAAGATCACCATGGAATGTCAGGAACTGGAGGCACTTGAAGATGCAGCCGTCTCCGGCAATGCCGATTATCTCAAGCAAGTCTTTTTGATTCTCCTGGAGAATGCCTGCAAATATACGCCTGACGGCGGCAAGATCACCATCACCGGGACCAGAAAAGAACACGAGTTGGCTATCACAGTCGCCGATACAGGCATCGGCATTGCCCAGGACGATCTGCCCAGGCTCTTTGAACGCTTCTATCGCGCTCAAAACGCACGCAGCAAACCTGGCATGGGACTTGGCCTCGCAATCGCCCAGGGCATCGTCGAACAGCACAACGGAACCATCAACGTAGAAAGCGCCCCCGGCCAGGGCAGCCGCTTTACCATCTCGCTTCCCCTGCTCAATACATAGCGCCCGCAAGGGACACAATAGCCATTAGCGTAACACGAAGCTGCGGGACGGGGAATAAAAAACTATCTTCACCAGTATGCAAGGGTGTAGCAAGTGGAAGAGATATTTTCTATCGTAAGTTAGTCAAAAGGAGAAGACCTCTATGAAAAAGAGATTGATTATAGCAATCTCCGTCACTGCTGTACTGGTGATCGGTTCACTGGCCATCATGTTGACCGTTTCGTCTGCACAGACAAACGCGGCCAATAGCACCATAGCAAACAATTCCAAGATATCGGGAAGCATCGTCATCGCCTGGAACAAAGAACTGCTGCACCCGACGCGCAGCTTTGCCATCATGCATGCTGCGATCTACAACGCCATTGTCTCGATTACCCAGGATGCTCATCCCTACCTCTTCTCGGTGCCCGCCTCGCGCAATGCCCAACCCGACGCGGCAGCCGCCCAGGCAGGTCATGACACCCTACTCGCACTTTATCCTAAAATGAAGACTGAGCTCGATCAACTGCTCACCGATGAGCTCGCGGCAATCCCTAACGGATCAAATAAGCAAGAGGGCATCCGGGTCGGGCACACTGCAGCAACGCGCCTGCTCGACATCCGTGCCAACGACGGTTCCTCCACCACGCCAGCACTGTTTGTACCAGGCAAGCAGCCGGGCAACTATCAGCTCACGCCACCAAAGTTCGCGGCACCCGTTTTCACCAATTGGGGCAGCACAACGCCCTTTGTACTCGTCAAAGCTGATCAGTTTCGTCCAGATCCACCGCCTGCGTTGAACAGCGCAGCGTACGCACAAGCCATAAATGAGGTCAAGAGCCTGGGTCAAAACAGCAGCAAGACGCGCACAGCCGACCAGACGGTGATCGCAAAGTTCTGGGGCGGGCCGATCTGGAATACCTGGAATGAGCTGGCGGAGAACTCAGCACTTGCCCATCACACAAATCTGGAGAATACCGCCCGTCTCTTCACAGTGCTTAATCTTTCTTTCGCCGACAGCGCCATCGCCTTCTACGATGCCAAGTACTACTATCAGTTGTGGAGACCCGTCACGGCTGTCCGCGAGGCCGACACAACTGGCAATCCAGCAACCGTTGGCGATCCAAACTGGACGCCATTGGCCGCCACAGCACTCGATCCTACCTATCCAGGAGCTCACAGCGCAATTAGCGGGGCGGGCGCGGCCGTGCTGAGCGCCTTCTTCGGCAATCAAGATCAGATTCGGCTCACCTCCGATGTGCTGCCAGGTGTCGTGCGCACCTTTACCAGCTACAGCGATGTCGCAACCGAGGCTGGCCTGAGCCGCATCTACGCGGGACAACATACGCGTCTCGATCACGAGGCTGGCATCAAGCTCGGCCACAATGTCGCGCAATTTGTGCTCCCGCGCTTCGGCGCTCAATAAGCATACAATGAGGTAAAAGACAGATCGTTACAAGACCATGAAATGGCGAAGGCTGCTAGCCTTCGCCATTTCATGGTCTTGTAAAAGATTGTCCGTTAGTGTAATACTCTAGCTTTGTAACAAGAGGTGCTATTGCTTGATAAATACAAAGGCGTTGCTTTTCAGATGTGTTGATCTCCACAAAATACCAGACCGTCGAAGTATACCGCCGCACATCACAGATTAAGCACTTTCATGTAGGGCATGGATGGCTTCTCTGATACCGTAATAGACGATGACGAGCGAAGCGAGAGGATCAGCCCACCACCAGCCAAAGAGCGCATTAAGCGCCAGTCCCACTAAGACCGCTCCGGCAAGGTAGGCGTCCACCAGAGTCACACGCCCTTCGGTCAGCAAGACTTCATTCTTGAGTTTTTGCCCGATGAACCGCTTGCCAGTGGCGAGCAACAGCATGGCGATAAACGTGATCGCGATCCAGACGATCCCTCCAACTGAGGTGGCAGGATGTGTTCCGGTGAGGAGCGTGACAAGCAATTGTGCTATGATATAGATCACGAGCGCGATGAAGGCAATCCCAATGAGACGAAGCGCCAGACGCTCACGATTCTGGTTGATTCCGGTGAGTTGCCAGACAACCACCACTGATGCAAAAATTTCGATGAGAGAATCCAGGGCAAAACCTGCCAGGGCTACAGAACGAGCAGCATAAGCAGCTACGACGACAATGATCACCCCTACAACATTCCATCCCAATGTTAAATATTCCAACAGCAATCCTTGTTTGAGGGCTTGATTCAAAATAGCCTCCAAATTAATCAGTTTCCTCCTCAATTGTATCCCAAACGGCTCCGGTCTATTTGATCATTCTCGCCAAAGCCTATCCAGCCATCGAGTGGTTCGTTGGCGCAGATATTGTATCCACATGGTTGAAGCAGAGAAGCCCTCACATTTCTTGTAAAACACAACGAAGCTTCTCCGCAGCAAAAACAAGGTCCCAATAGGCCATTTCGATCAAGGAGTAGTGCTGAGCCAGTGCTACAACGGCTCGATATCCAGCAAAATAGCCTGATCGCAGAGGGAATGGCCCTTTCTGGGGCCCCTGAAAATATTGGGCATAGCGGGCAGATTCAGCGATATCAAAATCCTTCAAGAGTTGTTCCCGCAGTGCTGGCCATTGGTTCTCACACGCTTTGAGCCAATCCTCATGGCCCTCTTGAAAGCACAGATACACTGCCTCGGAAGCCCCTGGCAGAGCCCTGGCGGAAACAAACACCGCAAAACCTTCGAGAAAGAGAGCTTCTCCAATATGATATTCTCTCCATATGCTGGCATTACAGTAATAGTGATGAGAATGAGCAGCTTCATGCGTGAGCAAGGTCTCAAGGTTTCGAGTCTCGAAAGTAGGATATTTTCTGGCAATCTCTTCTAATGCAACAAAGGACGTTCGCTTTCCTTGATAGCTATCTGTTGACCATCCATCTGAGATAAACCAGCCAACCATAACTACATATGGCAAAACAAAGTCGGTAATATCAAATAAGGAGGCACTATTATCAGTGGCTCGAACAATCAATGGCTCGATCTGCGGAACCCATTCCTGCATACATGCAACAATATCACCAAAGCGATCAAAGGCTTGCTCTACCCTCTCCGGCACCTGAGTCTGAGGAAAAGACTGATAGTAGCTCTCAATAAGCTCTCGATGCTTACTCTCATAGAGGGCCTGCCAGAGGTGTAACTGCTCATCAAAGGAACATGCTTTTGCCCGCTCCCAAAAGGCGAAAAAGTCCGGAGAAATATTTTCAATCGTCACTAGCTTCAATTTTGTCACCTGCCCCTCAAGTTATTCGACAACCATTACAGCGGGAATAAATCGGATGATGCATCAGTCTTTATGTATGTACAGCAGCTTTGCTTTTTGAGCAAGGATCACTCATCACCGGGAATAAATTAGCTCAGGCACCAGTCTTCATTATTAGACAATATAGTGAGGAAGGAACGCGGTTGCGAAATCAAAACAAAATCGTGCGTTTTGAACAATGTGTCTTACCGCATCTCGATGCCGCCTATAATTTGGCACGCTGGTTAACCCATAACGAACAGGATGCGGAAGATGTTGTGCAGGAAAGTTACCTGCGTGCTTTTAAGTTTTTTGATGGCTTTCATAGCAGCGATAGCCGTCCCTGGCTGCTTGCTATTATACGAAATACATATTATACGTTGATACAACAAAAACGGGTACACGACGTTTCAACGCCTTTTGATGAAGAGATTCATGGTCTGGAAAGTCAGAATCCAGAGGGGTTGGTGCTCCAGAATATCGAGAACCAGCTCCTCAGAGAGGCCATCAAAGAACTGCCAGTGGAGTTTCGTGAAGTGATCGTATTACGAGAATTGGAGGGTTTATCATACAAGGAGATTGCCGACATTGCAGCTGTCCCCTTAGGTACCGTTATGTCGCGTCTGGCGCGTGCACGCAAGAGACTTCAACACTATCTGACCCAACACATGGACAAGGAGTCGTAATTTGAATTGTCATGATGTACAAAACCTTATTGATGGGTATCTAGATGGTGAGCTCGACCTGGTTAGAAACCTGGAGATCGAACAGCACCTGCAAGAGTGTTCAGCTTGTATGCAGCTCTATAAAAATCGCCAGGCCTTGCAAGCGGCCATACGTACTGGTGCTCTTTATCAGCAAGCTCCGACACACGTACAGAAGCGTCTTCAATCAGCTCTACGCCAGAAAAATCGGCCCAGGTCCATTCTGCACACAACGTCATTTCGTTTGCTGAGCGTCGCGGCAGTGCTACTCGTCGTTATTATGACCGGATTCGCCCTCGTCAATAACTTCGCGGCACCTCCGGTGAATGAGCCATTGGTACAGGCGGTGCTCTCCAGCCATATCCGTTCGCTGATGGTAAGCCATTTAGTAGATGTCCAATCGACAGATCAGCATACGGTGAAGCCGTGGTTTGACGGCAAGCTCGATTACGCACCATCCGTCGTCGATCTGGCACCGCAGGGATTTCCGCTGGTTGGTGGCCGGCTCGATTACCTGGATGACAGGCCGGTGGCGGCATTAGTCTATAAACAGAGGAGCCACTTTATCAATCTCTTTATCTGGCCGGCAAACTCGACACTTCTTCCCGATGGCAAGGTAACAACGCTGACACGCCAGGGCTATCACCTGATCACCTGGACACAATCAGGCACGACCTATTGGGCAGTGTCCGACCTTGAAGTGGGAGAGCTACAAAACTTTGTCCGTCTCGTACAACATTCTACATAGTAAAGAATCCAGACTGGCTCACGATTGTGCGGGCCAGTCTGGATTCTTTACAGCATAGAGACTTTACGAATGACAGTTTAAGCGGAGAACAAGAGCCTGAAGTTCCAGCCGTTTCCCACTTTCTTGCCAGTGTCTGCAGCCCATCGGAAAGTGCCATCGAAGCGACCATCGTGGCGATACCACATCAGATCACCCGTATCCGTTACTGTGTAGATGACCCCATTACTCCCGGGGAAGATCTGCTTGAAGTTCCAGCCATTTCCCACTTTCTTGCCAACGTCCGAGCTCCACCGGAAGGTGCCATCACTCTGTCCATCGTGGTGATACCACATCAGATCGCCATTATCCAACACTGCGTAGATGATCCCGTCACCACCAGAGAAGATCTGTTTGACGTTCCAGCCATTTCCCACTTTCTTGCCAGCATCTGCAGCCCATCGGAAGGTGCCATCGAGGCGGCCATCATGGCGATACCACATCAGATCTCCATTATCCATCACCGTGTAGATCACCCCATTGCCCCCGGAGAAGATCTGTTTGACATTCCAGCCGTTTCCGACCTTCTTGCCAACGTCCGCACTCCATCGGAAGGTGCCATCACCCTGCCCATCATGGTGATACCACATCAGATCGCCCGTATCCGTTATTGTGTAGATCACCCCATCACCCCCAGAGAAGATCTGTTTGAAGCTCCAGCCGTTTCCGACCTTCTGGCCAACATCCGTGCTCCACCGGAAGGTGCCATCACTCTGTCCGTCATGGCGGTACCACATCAGATCGCCCGTATACGTTACTCCGTAGATGACGCCTAGCGTTGTTACCAGTGCTTTTTCGTGCACCGCAGCAAATGCAGGTGAGGCAAACGTCGTCCCCAGCACCGCAGCCATGGCAGCCGCAGGGGCAAGGCGGGTTAGTAAAGCGCGGCGACTCACCAGAGAACCTTCAGTAAGACTTGCATTGGAAATCACGTGTTTCATCGCATCCTCCAGACTGACATATTTGTATTACATAATTGGTTGTGGGCGCTCCTGCAACATCCAGAGGAGCAATGGACCTCAATTGAGGATGATTTAAAATTCTCGATCATGTATGGAGCTTACGAGCGAATTTCTTTTTCATTCTCTCCCTCTTCCCTCACAACACTTTCTATATTCGCTCTGATTTATTTGTGCTACAAAATTGCATTTCATTGTTTCTCTATAACTACAGTATAGCTCTGACCAGAACTGATTCATAGGAAGCAACTCACAGATCGAGTGTGAACTATCTCACCATGAAGAATGGAGCAAACAACCAGTGATAAGCGGATAAGGAATCTTCAGTTTTGCAAATATATATATTAGTGGTATAGTAGGTAGAAGATGCTATCAAAGACCCGAACACTGCAGCTAAACCATTTCTGCCCATAGTCAGTAAATTATATGCTTCGATCTAGTTAATGTATTATAGACAAATTTCAGAATTAATAAATGTAGGAGCGATTCAACTGCAATATATATTTATTGAGCGCAAAAAGTATTTTATCCTCATGCATAACGCGTTACAAGCGTGGGAAGCTTCATTGAAAAGCCAGACCATATCTACTCAGAGACTACGGCACTGCATCATCTGGCTCTCAGGTAGTGCTGGCATGGGTAAAAGCATGATGATTAGAAAGTTCCACGAAGATCTGTCTCCCCAGGCAACCAATTTAAAAATAGGCAAAATAATCGATTGGTCCATTCTCCTTAATGATGAATATAGGTCTCTTCATTTTATGCAGCAGGGAATAGAACAAATAAAATATTTCAATCTGCTGCAAATGCATATCAGCCAGGCACTCAATAAACCACTCGACGATTTCCAAGAGTACATGGCCGCACGACAGTCCATCGATACATTCCTCCAGGGAATGAGCACCAGAGCCAGAAATTTATATAGGGAAGATACATATACTCTTTCGATAAGGGAATTTAAAGACGTCAGAAAAATCACTAAAGAAAAGTTAGTTGAGATCCTGTACTGGTATGAGGTTACAGGACAATTTATGCAAGATGCGGGAGAAATGAAGAGCTTTATCCGCAAGATTGTGGGAGAAGATATAGATATAGAGATTCC
>Ga0302321_100005742_pt1 | contig 10884 bp, 5 predicted proteins | sample Fen_T0_1_FD_202505 | JGI IMG/M metagenome (GOLD analysis project Ga0302321, IMG submission 202505) | Peat permafrost microbial communities from Stordalen Mire near Abisko, Sweden - Fen_T0_1 | ecosystem: Environmental > Terrestrial > Soil > Wetlands > Permafrost | place: Sweden: Abisko...
TCCTTCACCCTCTCTTAACGGCCCCAGGAACTCGTATCCGGTCTAATCAGTTAAGGTGGAGTTCATATTATTCTAACTGGCACGATTGGTACCAAGGTCAGTGCCCGTGGCGACGGCCGCTTTCCCTTCCACACTGCCGGCGCCATCGAGGAGGACGGTTTGCGGATTCGAGCTATTCATGGATTGGGAATCGCGCTGTTAGTTTGCGCTGCGCTGGCCGGATGCAGCCGGGAGCAGAAAAATGCCAAGGCGAGCGGTCCGCCGCCGGCCGTACCGGTTGGCGTAGCCACCGTTCAACAGCGCGACTTTCCGGTTTACCTGACTGGCCTGGGTTCGGTGCAAGCCTTCAATACGGTTGACCTGAAAAGCCGAATCGACGGCCAGATCATGCAGGTCAACTTCCAGGAAGGCCAGGATGTTAAGCAGGGCGACCTACTGATCCAGATCGATGCTCGGCCGTATCAGGTGGCACTACAAACCGCGAACGCCAACCTGCAGAGAGACGAGGCGCAGCTTAACAACGCCAAAGTGCAATACGAACGAATGAAGGCACTCTATGCCGGCGGGGTGATCGCCAAGCAGGACCTGGACACGCAGGAAGCTTCCTTCGGCCAGTATGAAGGCACAATCGCAGCCGACAGGGCGGCGGTCGACAGTGCCAAGCTGAACCTTTCTTATACCCGCATTACTTCTCCGATCAACGGACGCATCGGGTTGCGTCAGGTCGATATCGGTAATTATGTGCAGGCCTCGTCGACCACGCCGATGGTCGTGATCACGCAATTGCATCCCATTGCCATTGTCTTTACGCTGCCGGAAGACCAGCTGCAGGCGGTGCGGCAGCGCATGAAGCAGGGAACACTGGTGGTGGATGTGTACGGCCGAGATGACCAGACCAGGCTGTCCACCGGTAAGCTGCTCACCATCGACAACCAGATCGACCAGACCACCGGGACGGCGAAGTTGAAGGCCGTGTTTGAAAATCCGGAGAACAGCCTGTGGCCCAACCAGTTCGTCAACGTTCACCTTCTGCTGGAGACGCGCAAGGATGCGCTTACCATGCCAGCGAGCGCGATCCAACGTGGCCCACAGGGAACGTTTACGTATGTTGTTGACGCCAAGAACACGGTACAGGTGAAGCCGGTACAGATCGCGCTGACGCAGGGAAACACGGTGGTAATCGAGTCGGGGCTGCAGGCCGGCGACAGGGTGGTAACCGACGGGCAGGAAAAGCTGCAGCCGGGAAGCCGCGTCAATGTGCAGGCGCCCAATGGGCAGTCAAGAAATCCGCAAGCAGCCGAGGGTGACGGTTCGCGGTCATGAATATTTCACGGCCATTTATATTGCGGCCCATCGCGACCTCGCTGTTGATGGTCGCCCTGTTCCTGGTCGGAATCGTGGCGTATCAGCAGCTTCCGATTTCGGCATTGCCGCAGGTAGATTACCCAACCATTCAGATTGTGACGATGTATCCAGGCGCCAGCCCTGACGTCACAGCTTCTTCGATCACCGCGCCGCTGGAGAGACAGTTCGGGCAGCTGCCCGGGTTGAACCAGATGACCTCGAGCAGCAGTTTTGGCGCGTCCGTCATTACGCTGCAGTTCAATCTCGACGAGAACATCGACGTTGCAGAACAAGAAGTGCAGGCGGCCATCAACAGCGCGCAGACATTTCTTCCGCCCGACCTGCCGACGCCGCCGATTTACAGCAAGGTCAACCCCGCCGACGCGCCCATCCTGACGTTGGCGATGACCTCCGACAGCATGCCCCTGCCCAAGGTAGAGGACCTGGCGGACACCACGTTCGCGCAGAAGATATCGCAGTTGCCGGGAGTGGGCCTGGTTTCCATCAGCGGTGGCCAGAAGCCGGCAGTGCGCATCCAGGCGAACCCGATGGCACTGGCCTCGTATGGCATCAGCCTGGAGCAGTTGCGCGCCATGATTGGCCAGGTCAACGTGGACCAGGCCAAAGGGCAACTGCAGGACAATCGCCAGGCGTACACCATCGGCGCTAACGACCAGTTGTTCCGCCCGCAGGATTACGCCAACACCATCATCGCCTACAAGAGCGGCAACCCGGTGCGGGTTTCAGATGTGGCCAATGTGGTGGAGGGCCCAGAGAACCTGAATCAGGCGGCGTGGATGAATACCACTCCGGCTGTGATCCTGAACATTCAGCGGCAGCCCGGAGCCAACATCATCAAGGTCTCCGACAGCGTGAAGCTGCGGCTGCAGCAACTCAAGGCCAACCTGCCGGCTTCGGTCAAAGTTACTGTGCTGACGGACCGCACCAACACCATCCGGGCCAGCGTCGCCGATGTGAAGTTCAGCCTGATCCTCACCATCGCGCTGGTGGTGATGGTGATTTTCGTGTTCCTGCGCACCCTGGCGGCGACCATCATTCCCAGCGTCGCGGTGCCGCTCTCGCTGGTCGGTACGTTCGGCGTGATGTACCTGCTGGGGTATTCGCTCGACAACTTGTCGCTGATGGCGTTGACCATTTCGACCGGCTTCGTGGTGGATGATGCGATCGTCATGATCGAGAACATCGACCGCTATATCGAGGAAGGGCATTCGCCGCTGGAGGCGGCGCTGCTCGGCTCGGGTCAGATTGGCTTCACCATTGTTTCATTGACCGTCTCGCTGATCGCGGTGCTCATCCCACTGCTGTTCATGGGCGACATCGTTGGCAGGCTGTTCCGCGAATTTGCCGTCACGCTGAGCGTAACCATCCTGCTGTCGGCGGTGATCTCGCTGACGCTGACCCCGATGATGTGTTCGCTGCTGCTGCGGCCCAAGGGCCAGGAAAAACATGGGAGGATTTACGAGGCGTCGGAGCGCATCTTCAACAACACGATTGCGTTCTACGGGCGCACCCTGCAGTTCGTGCTGCGCCACCAGACGGCGACGCTGATTGTCACCGTGGCCACCCTGGTGGCGACGGTCTGGCTCTACATCATCGTGCCCAAGGGCTTTTTCCCCATACAGGACACGGGCGTGATTATGGGCATTTCGGATGCTCCGGAGAGCGTGTCGTTCTCTTCGATGGCCGAGCGCCAACTCAAGCTGGCAGCAGCGATCTTGAAGGACCCGGACGTGTCCAGTTTGTCGTCGTTCATCGGCGTGGACGGAACCAATACCACACCTAACAGCGGCCGTTTTCAGATCAACCTGAAGCCCAAGGACGAGCGCAAGGACGACGTTTCCGCCATCATCAAGCGGCTGCAAAAGGAGACCGCGGGGGTCGAGGGCATCACGCTCTACATGCAGCCGGTGCAGGATTTGACCGTGGAAGACCGTGTCAGCCGAACGCAGTATCAATTCAGTCTGGAGGATGCCGACCCCAAGGAGTTGGCGCAGTGGACGAGCACACTGATAGCCAAGCTGAAGACGCTTCCACAGTTGCGTGACGTTGCTACCGACCAGCAGAACCAGGCCTCGGTTGCCAACCTCACGATCGACCGCGACACCGCCTCGCGCCTGGGTGTGAGTGCCAGCGCAGTGGACAATACACTCTACGACGCGTTCGGACAGCGCCTGATCTCGATCATGTTCACGCAGTTAAACCAGTACCACGTGGTGCTGGAGGTGGATCCCGCGTTCCGCAACGCCCCCGATTCGCTGAAGAGTATTTATGTGCCCGGCACCAACGGACAGGTCCCGCTGAGCGCCATTGCGCACTTCGAGACGGGCAGCGGCGCGTTATCGTTGAACCACCAGGGACAGTTTCCCGCGGTGACCATTTCTTTCAACCTGGGGAATCGGTATTCGCTGGGCGAGGCAGTGCAAGCCATCAATGCCGCGGTGGCGGAAGTTGGCATGCCGTCGAGCATCCAGGTCAAATTCCAGGGAACGGCGCGTGCCTTCGAGGCTTCACAAGCCAACGAAGGCTGGTTGATCCTGGCCGCCATCATCACGGTGTACATCGTGCTGGGTGTGCTGTACGAAAGCTATATTCACCCCATCACCATCCTGTCCACCCTGCCATCGGCAGGGGTAGGGGCAATCCTGGCGCTCAACATATTTCACATGGACCTGGGCGTGATGGCGCTAATCGGCATCATCCTATTGATCGGCATCGTGAAGAAGAACGCCATCATGATGATTGACTTCGCGCTGGAGGCCGAGCGCAAAGACGGGAAACCGCCACAGGATGCAATCTACGAGGCGTGTCTGTTGCGTTTCCGTCCTATCATGATGACGACGTTCGCGGCGCTGTTTGGCGCCGTACCCCTGGCCCTGGGGTCAGGTACAGGTTCGGAGCTGCGAAGGCCGCTGGGTGTGACCATCATCGGCGGCCTGCTGTTCAGCCAGGTGCTGACGCTGTACACGACGCCGGTCGTGTATTTGTGGTTTGACCGGCTAGGGGCGGCGTTGCGCAATCTGCGGGCGCCCAAGCCGGCCGTGGCGACGGGAGACTGAAGATGAATATCTCGGGTCCAGCCATTGAGCGACCGGTAGCGACTTTTCTGCTGACGATCGCGCTGTTGCTCGCCGGTGGACTCGCTTATACCCAGCTTCCAGTTTCACCGCTGCCGCAAATCGATTTTCCGGTTATTTCAGTGGGCGCGGGGCTACCGGGCGCCAGTCCGGAGACCATGGCGACCTCTGTTGCGACGCCGCTGGAGCGGCAGTTTGGCCGCATTGCCGGCATCAACCAGATGACGTCGTCGAGCCAGTTGGGATCGACGGGCATCACCATGCAGTTCGACCTGAACCGCAACATCGATGCCGCGGCGCGCGATGTGCAGGCAGCCATCAACGCAGCTCGCGGATACCTGCCGGCGGACTTGCCCGGCAATCCCAGCTATCGCAAGGTGAACCCCGCCGATTCGCCCATCATGATCCTGGCGCTGACGTCAGACACTCTGACGCAGGACCAGATGTACGATGCGGCTGACTCGATCCTGTCGCAGAAGCTGGCGCAGGTACAAGGCGTAGGCCAGGTGTTTGTCGGCGGCTCCTCGCAGCCGGCAGTCCGCATCGAAGCCAATCCCAACCTGCTCAATAAGATGAACATTGGCCTGGACGCAGTGCGCACCGCGGTCGCATCGCAAAACGTGAACCAGGCGAAAGGCTCGCTCCAGGGCACCGAAAAGAGCTGGATGATTCGCACTAACGACCAGCTCAAGAAAGCCAAGGACTTTCGGCCAATAATAGTCGCGTACCGGAATGGCGCTCCGGTACGCCTCAGCGATGTTGCCACCGTCGAGGATTCTTACACGGACACGCACGTTGCCGGACGGTTCAATGGCGAACCCTGCGTCATGATCATTATTTTCCGGCAACCCGGAGCCAACATCATTGCCACCGTGGACCGGGTGGTTGAACAGCTGCCATTTCTGAAAGCGTCGATGCCGCAGAACATCAAGCTCGACATTGCGCTGGACCGCACCTTGACGGTGCGTGCGTCGGTGGCTGACGTCGAGCGCACGCTGCTCATATCGCTGGTACTCGTCGTCCTGGTCGTGTTCGTGTTCCTGCGCGAAGTCCGTGCGACGTTCATCCCCAGTGTCGCCGTTCCTCTGGCCATCATCGGCACATTCGGGATCATGTACCTGCTGGACTATTCGCTCAACAACCTGTCCCTGATGGCGCTGACCATCTCCACAGGTTTCGTTGTGGATGACGCCATCGTGGTGCTGGAAAACGTGATGCGGCACATCGAAGCCGGCATGGCCCCGCGTGAAGCCGCGCTGTTGGGTTCCCGTGAGATCGGCTTTACGGTGATGTCGATGAGCATCTCGCTGATCGCGGTGTTCATCCCGATCCTGCTGATGAGCGGCCTGATCGGAAGGCTGTTCCATGAATTTGCCATGACCATCAGCGGAGCCATCGCGGTTTCCATGGTGGTGTCATTGACGACGACGCCGATGCTGTGTGCGCGGCTCCTGAAGCCCCACACCGCCAAACATGGCCCGATCTACCGCTTCAGCGAGAAGGGATTCATTCACCTCAATTCTGGGTACAAGCGGGCCCTGTCGTGGGTACTGCGCCACCAGCGGGTGGTCTTCGCGATAGCAGTGCTCGCGGTCTTCGTCAACATTTACCTGTACATCATTGTGCCCAAGGGCTTCTTCCCGCAGCAGGACACGGGACGCATGATGGGCACCATCATGGCCGACCAGGATATGGCCTTCGTCGGCATGCGCGAAAAGGTGGCCGAATTCATTCGCATTGTGAAGAGCGATCCTGCGATCGACAACGTCGTGGCTTTTTCCGGGGGCAACACGGCACAGAACCAGGGACGCATGTTCGTGACCCTGAAGCCCTTGAGAGAACGCAAGGTCAGCATTGACGAAGTGATCAATCGTCTTCGTCCGAAAACCTCTCACGTGCCGGGAGCGACGTTGTTCTTCCAGGCCGCGCAGGATTTACAGATTGGCGGCCGTTTCGCAAACGCACAATATCAGTACACGTTGTCGGGCGAGGACCTCGCCGAATTATATGAATGGTCGCCCAAACTAGTTGCGAAGCTGCGGGCGATTCCCATGCTCAAAGACGTGAGCAGCGACCAGCAGGTGCGCGGGTTGCAGCAGAACGTGATCATCGATCGCGATACCGCAGCGCGGCTCGGAATCACGCCGTCACAAATCGACAACGTCCTTTACGACGCCTTCGGACAGCGGCAGATCTCAACTATCTACCAGACACTGAACCAGTATCACGTGGTGCTCGAGGTCGATCCCAAGTACCAGATGACCCCCGACGCGCTGGAGAGCGTTTACGTCATTACCAAGGGTCCCGGACAGGCGCCCACCGCTCCGCAGTCTTCCGGAAGCGCCCAAACTTCCACCACTGGGCTGTTCACCGGAGCGCGCCAGGTTTCGAGCACTGGGACTACGTCCACCGCGAGCCAAGTTTCAGCTACCGGCCAGGCGGCAGGCAGCCAAGTTGCAAGCGCGAGCCCGGTTCCCACGGGGGCGGTCCCATTGTCTGCTTTCGCGCACTTCGGGCCTACCAGCACATCGCTGGCGGTCGCCCACCAGGGACAATTTCCGGCGGTGACCATTTCGTTCAACCTCGCTCCCGGAGCGGCGCTGGGCGACGCTACTCGCGTGATCGAACAGACGCAGCTCGAGATGCGTTTTCCCGCGACGATTCATGGCAGCTTCCAGGGAACCGCAGCGGCTTTCCAGGATTCCCTATCGTCCCAACCACTTCTGATTCTCGCCGCGCTGGTAGCGGTGTACATCGTCCTCGGCATGCTCTACGAGAGCTATATCCACCCCATCACGATTCTCTCCACGATACCTTCAGCCGGCACCGGCGCACTCTTGGGGCTGATGCTGTTCAACATGGAACTGAATGTGATTGGATTGGTCGGCATCCTGCTGCTGATCGGCATTGTGAAGAAGAACGCCATCATGATGATCGACTTCGCGCTGGAAATGGAACGCCAGGGCAAGACGCCGCTGGACGCCATCCACGAGGCCGCGCTATTGCGCTTCCGTCCCATCATGATGACCACGGCGGCTGCATTGCTGGGGGCGGTTCCGCTGGCATTCGGCAGGGGCACCGGCTCGGAGCTGCGCCGGCCGCTGGGCATCGCCATCGTCGGCGGTTTGATCGTGAGCCAGATGCTGACGATTTTTACGACACCCGTGGTGTACCTGTACCTCGACCGCCTGCAGACCTGGATCGTGGCCCACCTGCCGTGGCGCCGGAAGCAGTTGCAGAAAAAGGGCGAAGTGCCGATTTTTGCGGACTGAAGGCCCTCTAGGAGGTGCTGTCCGTTTTTGGACACGCTGGTTTTGCTTCTGGGCAACGTCGCAGGAACTGCCCGCAACTCTGTTTGATTCCACTGGACTTGGCACTTCTGGAGAATGGCACTCGGTCTGCATCTTCCATGGCGGACCATCTATGACGCCAGACGAGCAACCCACGATTCTGATTGCCGAAGACCAGGAGCATGTGCGCGAAGCGCTGGCAATGCTGCTGCGAGCGCACGGCTACCCAGTGCTGTTGTGTGCCTCGCCACAGGAGGCGCTCAGCGTGGCCAGCCAGCAGTCTCCTGAGCTGGCGCTGGTGGACATGAACTACCGCCGCGATAGCACCTCGGGAGTCGAGGGCCTGAACCTGATCGAGAGTCTGCGACAGATGGACAACACGCTGCCCATTGTTGCGCTCACCGCGTGGGGCAACGTCGATCTGGCGGTGCATGCCATGCGATCAGGTGCGTCGGACTTCATCGAGAAGCCGTGGCGTAACGACTCGTTGCTGGAGAAGGTGCAATCGCTCATTCGCCACAGCCGCGAGATGCGCGTGGTGCAACGCATCTCGGAGCACGAGCAACAGGACGCACAGCAATTACAGACCCGCATCGTTCCCCGGCGCCACGTCGCCGTGGGAGGCATTGAACTGTTTGGGGAGAGTGTTCCCGCGGGCGTCGTGGGCGGCGACTACTTCGGCGTCTGGCAGCCCAATCCGGAGTCGCTGCATCTTTGTGTGGCGGATGTGTCGGGCAAGGGAACACCCGGCGCGTTGATTGCCGCCATGCTCTACGCCTCGGTCAGCACGCTATCCGCGTCAGGAGGGGGCGCGGCGAAAATCGTGGACGAGGTTGAGGCGACACTGCATGACCAGTTGGGCGAGGGACATTACGTCACCCTTTTCTACGGCGTGCTCGATCTTGGCAGCCGCGTCCTGGAATACGTCAATGCTGGCCATTGTCCCCCGATCGTGCGGCGTAGCACCGGCGCGATCGAACTGCTGGCCCCCACGCGTCCGGTGCTGGGATTGCTTGACCAGCAGATTGTGGGCGCAGAGCGTATTCGACTGGGTCCGGGCGATGGTGTCGCGATGTATACGGACGGCATTACCGAAGCGGCGGATGCCAACGGGGAAGAATTCGGTCCGGAGCGGCTGACGAATATATTGTCGGGTGATGGTCTCGCGAAATTGCAGGAGTTGCACGGTCGCATCTTGAGCGACGTTCGCGGTCACGCCAGCGGCAAACTGGCAGACGACGCGACACTTGTGCTGATCTCTGTGGGCGAAGTGCAGACAACCCATACCTCGCCGATTAGTCAACACGAGTGGTCGCGAGCAGAATCGTGATCCATCCAAAAGCCGACTCGCAGTCTTCCGCCATTCTGCACTTGCAACTCGAAACCTGAAACCTGAAACTGGTTCGTGATCCATTCCTATGACGCGGTCGTACTGGGCGGAGGCGCCGCTGGGCTGATGTGCGCCATCACGGCCGGCCAGCGTGGACGGCGCGTTGCCGTGCTGGAACACTCTGATCGTATCGGCAAAAAGATCCTGATCTCGGGCGGCGGGCGTTGCAATTTCACCAACCTGCACTGCCGCCCACAGAACTTTCTCTCGTCGAATCCCCATTTCTGCAAGTCGGCGCTGGCGCGCTATACGCCGCAGGACTTCATCACGCTGGTTGAAAAGCACCGCATTACATATCACGAAAAAACGCTGGGGCAGTTGTTCTGCGACCGCTCGGCGCAGGAAATTGTCACGATGCTGGAAGAGGAGTGTCGGGCGGCAAGGGTTGACATCTTCACCTCCAGTCGCGTGCGTGAAGTGCGACGGGCCGACCAGTTCGTCGTGCCTGCGGGCGATGATGAATTTCAAGCCTCCGCGCTGGTGGTGGCGACGGGCGGATTGTCGATTCCGAAGATGGGCGCGACCGCATTTGGCTATGAGCTGGCGCGGCAGTTTGGCCTCAAGATTCGCGAATGCCGGCCAGCGCTGGTTCCCCTGACGTTTGACGCTGCCGATCGCAAACACTATTGCGACCTGGCCGGAGTCTCCGCCGAAGTGATCGCGTCGATTGGGCGGCAGGGCTTCCGCGAGAAGATGCTCATCACGCATCGCGGATTGAGTGGGCCTGCGATCTTGCAGATCTCGTCGTACTGGAAGCAGGGCGAACCCATCAACTTGGACCTCGCACCTGAGAAGGACGTCACGCAACGGTTGCGGTCGGAGTCCGGCGGTCGCGACCTGAACAAGGCGAAGACGGCATTTCGTGCGGTGCTGGCGGACCGCTTTGCCGACCGGTGGGTCGAACGGCATGCTCCGGAGCGCTGGACCAATCCTGCGCTGGAAGAACTGGAGCGGGCGGCACACCACTGGAAGGTGATGCCATCGGGCACGGAAGGGTACGACAAGGCGGAGGTGACCGCCGGTGGAGTGGATACCGACGAGCTGTCGGCGAAAACCATGGAGAGCAAGAAAGTGCCGGGGCTGTACTTCATCGGGGAAGTGGTGGACGTGACCGGGCATCTTGGCGGCTTCAACTTCCAGTGGGCCTGGGCTTCGGGATTTTGTGCCGGGCAGACGATCTGACCAGTCAACCGCTTTTCGCGACTCGCCATTCACTTTGGCTGCGCAATTCATTGGTAAACTTCTAGTACAGCCATTTGGGGAAATCCAACAGCAAGCAAGCGGAGAGCCGTGACCAGTACAACTGACGCGATTGTTAACATCCAGAAGCTGGTAAAGACCTATCCCGGCAAGACACCGGTCGAGGCCGTCAAGGGCATTGACCTGGCCGTCGAGCGCGGTGAGCTGTTCGGACTGCTGGGGCCGAACGGCGCGGGCAAGAGCACGACAATCAGCGTGTGCACCACGCGGTCGATGCCGACGGCGGGCTCGGTGTCGATTGCGGGCGTCGATGTCGTCGCCCATCCGGCCGAAGCGCGGCGTTTCATGGGCGTGGTGACCCAGTTCAACACGCTCGACCGCCAATGCACAGTGTGGGAGAACCTGTACTTCCACTGCCGTTATTTCGGCCTCACGCACGGGCACTCGGCGAAGAAGGCCGATGAACTGATCGAGCTGTTCAAGCTCACCGAGAAAGCCAAGACGTTTGTGAAGACGCTCTCCGGCGGGTTGGCGCAGCGGGTGCAGATCGCGCGCGCCATTGCGC
>Ga0302321_100005743_pt1 | contig 10881 bp, 15 predicted proteins | sample Fen_T0_1_FD_202505 | JGI IMG/M metagenome (GOLD analysis project Ga0302321, IMG submission 202505) | Peat permafrost microbial communities from Stordalen Mire near Abisko, Sweden - Fen_T0_1 | ecosystem: Environmental > Terrestrial > Soil > Wetlands > Permafrost | place: Sweden: Abisko...
CATCGACCAACACGGTCAAGCCATCGTCACGATCAAAAACGCACCTGAAACCAAGGTGGTCGACAAAGAAGGATTTGGTTTCAGACGTATGGGGAACGGGAAGATCAAGATGGTTCAGTTGCATGGTGCTCTCCAATTAAAGTTAATGTTCGACTTGTTGGAGACGTAGCAACGATTACTACAATCAACGTCCGCAACCCAACAAGCCGGCCACGAAAAATGCGTGGCTCGCTTGTCGTGGGTCCCGGATGGGGTACAGAGCTTCCCGGAGAGGGAAGGAGTCGGCGTTACCATACCGATCAACTCTTTTTCGACGAGGAAAGTGTAGTCGTCCCTGAAATATGGGTCAAGCACCGCCTAACCGCCTCTGCAACTTCACTTGTATCTGTAACACGATCTCATGTTGACGATTACCAGAAGTCTCATTCATTCTTGGTGCCCCTAGAATGACCGCTTGTTGTTGAAAGAGCGAACGGCAGCCCTTGGAGCTATTATCTGAGTTGTCCATGAAGAGCAAAGCACCAGATCATCCTTGGCTATTTTTTGCGCTCATCTACGGGCTCAGCACTCCTTTCTGGATTCTGAGTACACAGATGGAGAGTTCGGGTCTTCCCGACAATCTTCCTGTAACCGACATTGGCGCAGTACTTACACCCACCGTCGCTGCTGTAATCCTGCGATATCGCGAGGCTGGCACGAGCGGAGTACGCGAACTATTTCGTCGTATCTTCGACTACCGCCGCATCAAAAATAAGCGTTGGCTCGTCACTGCAATCATAGTCTTTCCACTGCTTTACCTAGTCACGTACGCCGCAATGCGAGTGCTCGACTACTCCGTGGCAACCGTATGGAATCCTTCGCCCGGACTCATTGGCGTCTTCTTTCTCTTCTTTGTGGCGGCTATAGCTGAGGAGCTCGGCTACTCTGCATATGAGACCGACGCACTCCAGAGGCGCATGACCGCACTCAATGCGGCACTCGTGATGGGGCCACTTTGGGCTCTTTGGCATCTGCCTTCGATGATCGTCATAGGGCAGTCAACAGAGCTCATCCTGTGGGGGCTATGCGTCACTGTCGCCGTCCGTATTCTCAATGTTTGGATCTACAACAATGCTGGTGCATCGGTCTTCGCGGTTATTTTGATGCACGCCATCGGCAACACCGCCAGAACGGGTTACCCTGGTGGACGCAGCGGATATGAACTTAGCCACGGTTCAGTCGCCTACTCAATCATCATTGTGTTCGCGCTCATTGTCGTTGTCTTGTGGCGACCAGCCACACTCGCCAGCTTTCTCGGTCGCAAGAGCATCAAGACCAATGCCTAACAATTCATTCAAGCCGAAGCTTCGCGGCTCGGCGTAATTCAATCGTTAGCCCACATCGAATTGCTTTCTATATAGGAGCTTCATCTATGAAGGTCATCTGGAAAGAGGTTCTGAAATTCTTGAGCGGCGCGTTCTTCGTCACAGCAGGTGCGAGCTGGTATTTTTCTTGGTTTCACGTTGCGGTTCCATTTCCATTCTTCGGGTTTACAACAATGTCGCCCGAGTTCTTGGGAATTCGAGGCTTTATCCATTTTGCACTTTTCTTAACTTGCCTATATTTTGGTTTCATCAAGAAATAAGAACTGGTGCAACCACTGTCATCATTATCCGGCGGTTTTTTATGTCATCGCATCGACATCCAGCAAGCTTTGTCGCGCTGTTTGTTTCGTTCGTTTCTGCCTGCGGTTATGCGTACCACATTGGTCGTTTCCACAAGCCGAGACTGGCATAGCGGACTTCTACTTTTCGACTGATAATCTGCCCATGAGCGAATCGCCTCCCCCCAGCCAGCCCGTCACCGGACGCATTCAGCGTCCGCAGGTCGCGTCCGATCAGACGGGTGCCCTGCGCTGGTTGCCGGGACTCTACACACTGCGCCATTATGAAATTGCCTGGTTGCGCCATGATCTGGTCGCCGGCCTGGTGCTGACCACCGTCCTCGTCCCGGTCGGTATCGCTTATGCAGTGGCCTCGGGTCTGCCGGGAATCTATGGCCTCTATGCGACTATCTTCCCGCTGTTGGCGTATGCGCTGGTTGGGCCCAGCCGTGTGCTCGTGCTGGGTCCGGATTCGTCATTGGCAGCGCTGATCTTGGCGGTCATCCTGCCGCTCGCGGCCGGTGATCCGCAGCGCGCCATTGCGCTGGCCGGGATGATGGCGGTGATCTCTGGCCTGTTGTGCATTCTGGCCGGTGCCACCCGCCTGGGTTTCGTCACCGAACTGCTGTCCAAGCCGATCCGCTACGGCTATATGAACGGCATCGCACTGACCGTAATCATCAGCCAGTTGCCCGCGCTATTCGGATTTTCGGTCGATGCCGACGGCCTGTTGAGAAAAGGCTGGGCTTTCGCGCAGGCCGTTCTCGCCGGCAAGACGAACTGGACCGCGCTGGCGCTCGGCGCCGCCACGCTCGCCGTGATTTTGCTGCTCAAGCGCAGCAAACGACTGCCGGGCGTTCTGATTGCCGTGGTCGGTTCGACACTCGTCGTCGGCGCGCTGGGCCTGGCGAGCCGTTCCGCGGTGTCGGTACTGGGTTCGCTGCCCCAAGGACTGCCGGCGCTGGTCTTCCCTCTGATCACCTTTAGCGACATCGTTCCGGTGCTCCTCGGTGGTTTCGCTGTCGCTCTCGTCTCGTTCGCGGACACCAGCGTGCTGTCGCGAAGCTATGCCGCACGCGCCGGAAGTTTTGTCGATCCCAACCAGGAAATGATCGGCCTCGGCGCCGCCAACCTGGCCGCCGGGGTCTTCCAGGGGTTTCCGATCAGCGCCAGTGCGTCACGCACACCGGTCGCCGAGGCGGCGGGGGCGCAGACACAGTTGTCGGGCGTCGTCGGCGCGCTCGCTGTTGCCGTGCTGTTGATCAGCGCGCCGAACCTGCTCAGCAACCTGCCGACGGCAACGCTGGCCGCCGTCGTCGTCGCCTCGGCCATCGGCCTGATCGAAATCACTGACCTGCGGCGGATTTTTCGCATTCAGCGCTGGGAGTTCTGGTTGTCCATCGCCTGCTTCGTCGGCGTCGCGGTTCTTGGCGCACTTCAGGGCATCGGACTGGCGATTGTAATTGCCGTCATCGAATTCCTGTGGGATGGCTGGCGCCCGCATTCTGCCGTATTGGGGCGCGCCGACGGGGTCAAGGGCTACCATGACATCACGCGCTATCCCGACGCCCAGGTGGTTCCGGGATTGGTCCTGTTTCGCTGGGATGCCCCACTGTTTTTCGCCAATGCTGAATTGTTCCAGAATCGCGCGCTGGACGCGGTAGCCAGTTCGCCGACGCCCGTGTGCTGGCTGGTTGTCGCTGCCGAACCGGTCACCAGCGTCGACGTCACCGCCGCCGACGAACTCGCTGAGCTCGATGAAACGCTCAAAGCGGCAGGAATCACGCTGTGTTTCGCCGAAATGAAGGATCCCGTCAAGGACAAGCTCAAACGCTTCGGTCTATTTGGCCAGTTGGGCGAAGAGATGTTCTTCGCCACTCTTGGTGAGGCGGTGAGCAGCTATCTCAAGACGCACCCGGTCCGCTGGGTAGACTGGGAAGACCGGCCGGCGTGAGTCGGCGCGCGCCGACAGTCAGTTGCTTAATGTCCTCGGGCCGTTGAACAAATGACACCGCCAGGAGGTCGGCATGGTAAACAGCGACCTCCAGATCTTGCAGATCCTTGGCACTGAGTGCTGGCAGGTCGAGATGACTATCTGGCAAGTTGATGCCCTTTTCTTCACTCAACCTGGCTTTGCCTCCCACCACCTGCGTTATGTCGATCTCAAGCCGTTCGGCAGCGACATGGCCTAGAAGGCCGCCGATTTTGCCATCGCCAAAGAAGATTCTCTCGCCTGTTCGCACGCCTTGAAACACTTCGGAGAGGCTGCAGGTCAGGGAGGCGGGGACCACTACCTTGCCGGAATCGTCACAAATGGCGTCGCAACCGGTCTCATCGCCGAAGCTTAGCGTCAGTGTATCGCTCTTAGGATTCATCGCCGGAAAGCTGTCAGTGGAATTGGGCTCCTGGAAGCGGCCATTCGTCACCGGCAGTGGACGACCCACAAGAGACATTGACCGTCTTGGTGTCCCTGCGGCAGGTTTCTGAGCGGAGCGGTCGTACAGGGCTGGGTCTGACTGCGTGCGTGTCGGTCTGAGGTGCCGTTGACCAGATCGGCTGTGCAGGGCGGTAATGTGCCGGTCACCGGCCGTTCAGTCGAAATTTGGCTTGAACGGCAGGTTCTCCATCTGGCGAACTCACACCCCCGACCCTGAGCAGCCATATGCTGAATACGAGCAATCTGTCCGCTTTGATTTCCAATATGGTCATTCAGGTTACGGTGATTACTCGAGTGTGGGTATTTGATCAGGACGGTATTACCACAGCAACTCCAAGATCTGAAAATCTTTACTTGGCGAGATTTATTCCTGCCCCGATAATGCTCATGAACTTCCACTTTCGTTGTTTCAGATGGACGACTTTGACAACACCATTTTGGTATTTCAATTCCGTGATGTACTGTCGCGGGTGCCTCGTGACGGCGATGTTCCCAGCATTGGTTCGAAGTGTTCATGAACATCACGCGCACGCTTCTCAATAAGGCCGCTGAACGCGACGTAATTCGCCCAGACCAAGTGGATGCGCTTTTGGCCTTCTTCTCTGAACAAGCCTTAGACACGCCATCCTTCCGCTTCACGCATATCCTCTATTACCTCGGCGGTCTAATCGCCATCGGCGCGATGACCCTCTTCATGAATCTTGGTTGGGAACAGTTTGGCGGATGGGGTCTGTTCTTCATAGCGCTAGCGTACGCCTCAGCAGGTCTCCGGCTAACAGAGTTTCTGCTTAACGGTTTGCGATTGGCGATCCCCGCCGGTATCGGTGCCGCGTTTGTCGTCGCGCTTACGCCTTTGGCGATCTACGGATTGCAAGCAGCTTTAGGTTTTTGGACCGAGGGACGACCCTATCGCGAATACCACACGCACATCGACTGGCGCAGGCTGCTCATGGAACTCGGCACCCTGGCGACCGGCGCCGTGATGCTATGGCGTTATCGATTGCCATTCCTGTTGATGCCGGTCGCCGTGACGCTTTGGTACATGAGCATGGACTTGACGCCCTTTCTGTTTGGTGAAGCCGACGTAAACTGGGATCGCCGCGAGCTCGTTTCGTTGTGGTTCGGTCTCCTGATGGTACTACTGGCGTTTTGGGTAGATGTCCGGACCCGACACGAGAAGGACTACCCGTTCTGGCTCTATTTGTTCGGCGTGCTCGCGTTCTGGTGTGGGCTGTCGCTGATGCACTCGGACAGCGAATTGAACAAGTTCATTTACCTTTGCATCAATCTCATTATGATCGTTGTAGGTTCAATACTATCGCGCCGGGTATTTGCCGTATTCGGAGGACTTGGTTCGGCTGGATATCTAGGGCACCTCGCCCATGAGGTTTTCAAAGACAGCATGGTGTTCCCGTTTGTGCTGACGGTAATCGGGCTCTGCGTTATTTACCTCGGGATACTCTGGCAGCGACACGAACAGGGCATTTCGTCTCGCCTGCGTGCCTATCTACCGACTCCGCTACGTGAGCTCGTGGAGCGGCGGGAATGATGTCGTTCATCGGGCGTGCGCCGAACCGGGCGATTATTTTGACCGTGCGGTCGCAGATTCGAAACGGTGGCGCCCCGCACCGTGTGCCCGATTTTACCCGTACGGCTTCATACCCACTTCTTCGAAATTCGAAAGTCTCTCTCATTTGTTAGGCAACTATGTCTGCTCAACTGTTTAATTCCCTCGTGCTCTTCTTCGCTTGTCTTGCACCGGTGGCCAACGCTGAAACAGTGGCGACCCCCGACGTCTGGAAAGATTATAGAGCCACGAAAAAATCGCTTCCAAAAGATGCGTCGAGTGTATTAGACCGAGCGGTTGATTGCGATCATCTGGGTGGTGAAATTAATGGTGACGGGTCGAAGCACGATAAGGAAATCATTCGAACTGTAGCCAAATTGCATTGTGACAAAGTCGAGAACGATGTTCTGCTCATCAAAAGAAAGTACAAAGATGATAGCGCCGTTCAAAAGGCCTTCAAAACGTACTATGAGAGTGAATAGTCTGCTGCGCTCGCGAGATCAGGAGAACCCGATGAAATTCAAAGCAATTGTCGCTATCTTCCCGTTGATTGTTTCTCTAAATGCTTTTGCGGCGTGTCGAAAAGGAAGTGAAACGATATTCTCTTGTATCACAGGAAAAGGGAAAGTAATCGAAGTATGTGACTCAAAAAAGACGATTGATTACTCATTCGGAACGCCAACTGAAAAGCCCGAAATTGTCGTGAGTGTGCTGCGAACTATAGCTTCCACAACGCAGTGGGCTGGCATTGGGCGCTGGAGAACTTACTCCATTGAGATACCCAACGGGAATACCGTCTACAGTATTTACTGGTCAGCAGACAGCCTCGCACAGAAGAACGCGATCGAAGCCGGTGTGAACGTCGAAATAGACCAGAAGAATGCAGCAACGATCAAGTGCGTTGGTGAAAACAAGATCGTTCAACACCTTGAAGGAATGGACCTCAAGCCAACGGATTTGGCCCCCATCCAATAAGGGCAGGTTTGCGTTTCTGACCAGATCCTATACGACCCGCTATGAGATTCAGCACTAGGCAGCTCTTGAAGAGGGCAGACGCGATCGCACAAACATCGGTGGGCCTGCGTCCAGCGATCACGGATAGTCAGCAATCCCCACGCGCCTCCTACCCTTCGGTCGTCGTCCAAACTTACGTTATTTGTGACCGCCATAGCTGTCAGTAGCACGCATTCCGGCTTTGAAATTGGCTGCCTGAGGCTTAAAATGTGTTCGGTAATTGTGTGCCGCTTTCTAAATCATTTCAAGCGTCTAGCAATTCTTTAGCGTGCTCATTCGGGCAACCATGCATGCGACAGGATGAACTTTTGCGAGTATCGATTGGGGCATTGGTATACCCGCCCGCGATTCCATATCTTCCGTAGGGAATCGTGCAAGCAGAAAGCAGAACCGTCAGAGCTATTGCGACAATCGTCTTCATTATTTCATTCCCTTTCGGCTGAGGGACAAGGATCTGAAATGCGACCGTACCCCTCATTCATGAGAAGTGACCATTTATTGTCGTGAATGCTAAGTTGCTCGCCGCTAATTTGGCTCGGCATCACCGCATTTTGGCATCAACTCGCAGCGCAGCCAGTGGGATCCCGAATCAAGACCGGCAACAATGGATTGAAGATGGGCCGTTTCGTCAAAAACCAATCCGTTACTACTGTAGAGCGTGCCATTTGGGCGCGACCAACAGCAATGCGCTTCAATAGTCAGCGCTTCCTGTTCGGTTTCGGTGTGAATAACCAGACGGTAGTCAGCCTCTTGAAGATATTCCGTCCTGCCGGTGATTACTTGAGCCCCTTCGGGACTGATATCCATAAGCAAGCCGAGTATTGAATCGGGAAACGTTTTACGATACACCCAAAGGTGTTGCACCTCATTGCCCGTGCCCAGTTTGAAGAACTTCACTCGTTCAGACTTGCGTTTTTCCATGGACTACCTTTCAGCGCTGGTTTCACTAAAATTATTCCTCGATTATTAAAGCATGATGACCAACCATTAACCGCAGTTTTCAGACCGATTGCAATGAACTATTGGACCGTTGGCAAGCCGATCTGGACGATTAGTGCCGACCAAGAAAATCAAGTATCGCGAACGTCACATAACTCATTCAGACTTAGCCACCCGGGCAAGCAATCTATTGGTCTAGTTGTCGGTCAAGTTCTGTGAATGCGTCCTTCCAATGGGCCGTATGAAAAGTCCGAACGATCGTTGTACCATCTGAATTCGACCGATCCATGGGTTTGATTTTCAGCTAGCGAGGGGGTAGATTGTGCCATTCAAACTCGTTGATATTTCTGCAAGAGGTTGCCATGAAATCCAAAATGCCGTCACCAGAGTACTTGGAAAAAGCGAAACAACTGAATAATGAAGAGATCGAACGTTTGTTGGTGAGGATGCGCGGGAGGTTTACGCGAAGGTTAGAAGACAAGAGAATAGGTGCGATAGAAGCCATCGCTTTGCAGCTTGAGTATGAGGATGAAGAGCTGGAGGAGTGGCGCGAGAGAATGACAGAAATGAGAAGTAAGGAAGAGACTGGCGGCAAAGGTGAAGCGCCGGCCAGCAACGTCAATCTATCGTGACGGGCCGCAAGTTATCTGGTTTATGGCACCGTGAAGAGAGACTCGGCCATGCCAGTCTGCCGGAGTGGCGGGCTAGTTTCCGACTTATTTGACAGCGCCGATAGACTCTCCGCGCATAGCCAGCACGCCCTGTAGTAAAGCTGGCGCTATGCCCGCTCCAGTGCTTTTCGGGGCTTTGCCGCGTTGTGTAGATCTGAAACACTGAGCCTGCGCAACAAAGCGGTTTTCTTCTGTAGATGGGTTTCCATGCGATCGAGTACATTCTTCAGAAATTGCAGGGTCTGCATGATGTAGGGGCCTTTGTTCAACATGACGCATTCTGCCCGCCCGCTCAAGGCCGAATCTGTTACCTCAGCGCGCGATGGCACTCCCCCTTTGGCCAGCGACTCGAGTACCTGCGTCGCCCAAATAACCGGCACATGGGCGGCCTCGCACAACCACAGAATCTCTTCCTGCACTTCCGCCAGTCGCTCGAACCCAACTTCAACGCCGAGATCACCGCGGGCGAGCATGACGGCCGCCGGGTATTGCTTCATCACCTCCAAGAGCAAAGCGGGCAATTCAGCAAAGGCATGCTGAGTCTCGATCTTGAGAACAATGCCGAGTCGGCGCCGGCCCAGACGGTCCAGTTCCGCAACCAGCTGCTTGATGTCCTCGGGCCGTTGAACAAATGACATCGCCAGCAGGTCGGCATGCTCAACAGCGAACTCCAGATCCTGCAGGTCCTTGGCACTGAGTGCTGGCAGGTCGAGATGACTATCCGGCAAATTGATGCCCTTTTCATCACTCAACCTGGCTTTGCCTCCCACCACCTGAGTAATGTCGATCTCAAGCCGTTCGGTGGAGACATGGCTTATAACTCCGCCGATCTTGCCATCGTCAAAGAATATTCTCTCGCCCGATCGTACGCCTTGAAACACTTCGGGGAGGCTGCACGTCAGGGTGGCGGGGACCACTACCTTGCGAGCGTCGTCACGAATGGCGTCGCAACCGGTCTCATCGCCGAAAGTCAGGGCCAGTGTATCGCCGGGGATAAGGGTGATGGTTTGGGGCTCGCCAAGGAACTCGGCCACGGATGTCTTGCCGAGCTGGCGCTTGCCACGTGAGAACCGGAGAATTGTGCCGGGAACAACATAGGCCGTCGAAGACACTTCGCAAACACAGCTGTCATCTGACTTATCTACAACGATCAGTTTTCGCTTTCGGCCGCGCGCATCGATGAGGCGAACGCGATCGCCAATCCTGACCTTCCTCGGCGGTGCTCCGTGCGTCGGTATTGTTCCCGCCGCACAGGCCGCAATGTTCTCGACCGCGGACAAGAGTGCGCGAGCCGGTGCTACCACTTTCCCCAATCGGTTACGAGTTGGCTTCAACTTGATAACGGGCACTCCGGCGGCCAAGGAACCGGTACGCAGTTTCGGGCCGGCAAGGTCAAATGAAATCTTGCAGCGACGGCCCAGCGCTGCTTCTGCGTCTCTCAAATGACCAATCATGCGTCTCCATTCGACGGCAGAATCATGAGCACAGTTGATGCGCATGATCTCCATGCCGTTCGCCAGAAGGTCTTTCACGAGGTCCGGGTCGTCTGCCGCTTCTCTGGGCATGGTCACCATGATCCGAGTGCTGCGCTCGGGTACATGCGGACCCATGATCGCTTCGGCGTTTCGGTCGAGAAGTTCAGGTCCTTCTTTGAACGTAACGATGTCGAGGGGCTGCTCGCCCGGTTCCGCCGCGAGATTCAGTAACTGGCTGAGGAGTTCCGAAACAGCGTTCAAGGTTGCCATCACGTGCGCTTCCATTCGCCCCAGGGAACTCATGCCAAGTTCGGTGAGCAGTCCTTGCAGTTCGCGGATGTCGTGGTGGCGTACGGCAAGATAGTGCAGAAGATTGATGCTGCTGCGTCGGAATTCGGGGGCCAGCTTGTTGATCTGCGGCGCGTATTCATGCTCCAAGTCGAGCGCGGAGACGCGCAATCGTTCGATGCCGGCAAACGCTACTGCAGCCAGTTCCTGCCTGGCTCTTAGCGCTCTTTGCCCACTATCCAGTTTCTTGGTCATTTGGAATGTCCTCGTCGATTCTAGGCAGAAGCCGTTTTTTCTGTACTGCGATGGCGCAGCAATTCGCGGACGTTGCGAATAGCAAAGATCGAAAGAAAGCCCGTGATGCGGGCGCCGATCTTGAGCTTGGCCAGTTCGGTTCCGTAGAGTCTCGCCACTTCGTTGGTGGGTACATGCAATTCATTCGCGAGGAACTCAACGGCCAGGTTTTGCTCCGGTTGCGGGCTTTGTTCACTATTCACTAGGATTCCGTTCATTGAATTTGGCTTCGCTACGTGCAACCCCACGAGCTTGCCGATTCATGACGGATGCAGACCGCGCTTTATGCGCGGATGGGTTGGTCGTCGGAGAATTCATAGGTGATCGACTTGATCGTCCCGCGCCAGTAAGGCTTGCGCCCAGCAGGATGCAACCATGCGGCCTCGCCGGTCAGCGGCACTAGCATGCCGTTGCGCATCTGGTAGTTGGACCAGCGCCCCTCCCAGGGCGTCTGAACGACTGTATTGCCGACCATGGCCGCACGGGCTTCAACGCTTACCGAATCAATCAGCCCGGCGGTGTTGAAGCGGACCAGCAGCGTCGCACTGATCGTC
>Ga0302321_100005746_pt1 | contig 10879 bp, 8 predicted proteins | sample Fen_T0_1_FD_202505 | JGI IMG/M metagenome (GOLD analysis project Ga0302321, IMG submission 202505) | Peat permafrost microbial communities from Stordalen Mire near Abisko, Sweden - Fen_T0_1 | ecosystem: Environmental > Terrestrial > Soil > Wetlands > Permafrost | place: Sweden: Abisko...
CGGAACCCGCGCGACCCGGGCCGCGTCCGCCCAGCGCCGCGACCTGCGGCCACGAGCACGCCGGGCGTGCCCAACGAATGCCTGAAGGTGGGGAACGATGTCCAGCCACGAACCGCGGAGCCGGTGGCTCCGCATGCTCATCCCGATCGCCGCGCTGTCGCTGGTCCTGGCGGCGTGCGGGGGTTCGGCGTCGACGCCCGCGATCCTCTCGACCGTCGGCGCCCCGATCGACCAGTCCGGCTCCGGGGGCGAGCCGCAGGCCGCGGCAACGGCAGCGCCGGCATCGGAGGCGGCGGCGGCCCCTGCGGACGGCATCGGCCAGCTTCCGCAGGGTGGCAACGGCACCACGACCTCCGCCCCGCGCGACGACCTCAAGATCGTCTACACCGGGTCGCTGGAGCTCGTCGTCGACAACCTCGAGACGTCCCTTGCCAAGGCCAAGGCCGCGGTCCTGGCCACCGGCGGGTACATCGGCGCGTCCCAGGAGACCAACGACGGCGACCGCTCCGTCGCCAGCATCACGTACCGCGTCCCGGCCACGCGCTGGGACGAGACGCTCGAGTCGCTCCGCGGCCTCTCGACCAAGGTCGTCTCGGAGCAGACCCAGGCGACCGAGGTGGGCGGTCAGATCGTGGACCTCGAGGCGCGGCTCCGGAACCTGCGGGCCAGCGAGGAGGTCCTCGTCGGCATCGCCAAGGGGACGGGCAAGGTGAGCGACCTGCTCGAGGTCCAGCAGCGCATCGCGGACGTCCGCGGCGAGATCGAGCAGCTGGACGGCCAGCGTGCCCAGCTGCAGGACCAGGTTGCCTACGGGACGCTGGTGACCACCTTCGGCACCCAGGTCGTCCAGGTCCAGGAGGCCGCCAAGGGCTGGGATCCCAGGACCGACGTGGACGGCGCCACCGCGACGCTCATGTCCGCGGGCCAGGGCCTGGTCTCCGCGGCCATCTGGGTCGGCATCGTGTGGCTGCCGCTGATCCTGGTGCTGCTGGTCCTCACCCTCGTCGGCCGGTTGCTGTTCCGGCGCTTCATCCCGGCGTCGAAGCCGGTCGAACCGATCGCGGGCTGGGGTGGCGGCACCGGCGGCGCCGGGGCGTGACCGAGCGCCCGGCACGCGCCTTCCCGGCGGCGCTCGGCCCGCGGTGCCCGGCTCCGCGGCCGCGGAGCGTCACGGTCGCGGCGCCCCCCACGTCGCCAGCGCGGCCCGTGCCCGCTCGCGGGTGAGGTTCCACGCCGGCCAGCCCTGGAGCGACGGGTCGATGGCCAGCTGGTCCGCGCGCCGGTCCAGCGCCGGTGCCAGGGCGTCCCGGTCCGCCGCCCCGAGGCGGTCCCACGCGTCCACGACGGGCACCACCGCCTCGTCGCCCAGCTGCAGCAGGTAGTCCGTGTCGAGGCCCGTGCGGCCGCCGGCCGGGACCAGCGACGGGTCGATCGCCCGCTCCAGGTTCCGCTCGGTCACGAAGGCCTGCGGCCCAACGGCGTTCATCCCGCCGAGCGTGACCAGCACCCCGATCCCGAGCACGTGGAGCGTCCAGCGGGTCCGGCGCGTCAGCAGCAGCACGACGGCGACGCCGAGCGCCACGCCCAGCCAGCCGATGGCGGTGAGCACCACGAACCGCAGCTCGGTCCAGCCGTACATCGCCTGGTAGAGCCGCAGGCGGACCAGCGCCGAGACGAGCACCACGGCCGTCAGCCCCAGGAGGGCGAGCGAGCCGGCCAGCTGGACCCGCGACCGCCGGGCGACGGACAGGTCCAGGGTCACGACGAGCAGCCCCGCGAGCACCGCGACCAGGACGAGCTCGAAGAAGCCGCGACGAGCGTACTCGGCGTAGGTCATGCCCGCCATCGCCGACGTGTCGCGGCCACCGAAGAGGTAGGCGAGCTGGAGAACGACGAAGACGGCGAACAGAAGGTCGACGATGACGAGGATCGTGGCGGCCTCGGTGGAGCCGAGGCGGAGCGGAGGTCGCGGGGCCGGGCGGGTGGCGGGGCGGGTGGCGGTGGTCCAGGCGGGCGACACGGGCCAGGTGGCGGCGGCGGGACCGCCCGTGAAGCCCGGATGACCCTGGGGCCGCGGCGCCGGCGGGGGGCCGGACACCGGGGCGGGCGGGACCGGTGCGGGCGGTTCGGGGGACGAGGGCCCCGCCTCGGCCGCGGGCCTCCCCGTTGGCCCGGTGGCGGAGGACGTCCGCGGCGCGTCGGGCGCGGGCAGCGGCGCGAAGGCCGGGAGCAGCCCGCCCGCCAGCGCGAGGAGCCCGGCCCCGCCCCAGGCCACGATCGTGATCACCCTCGACCTGGCCACGAGGTCGGCCACATCGACGTCCGGCTGCCATGCGAACAGGTCCGACGCCAGGCGGGCGAAGACCGCGTCGGCGGAGGCGAACAGGGCGACGAACACGGCGACCAGTGGCACGGCGATGACGAGCCCGCGCAGGACGGGCGTCGCGCGCCGCAGGCGGGCGCGGAGACGGGGGCGACTCGACGGCGCCTCCGCCTCGGCCGGCGCGGTCCGTGCGGCCGCCAGCATGCTCCCGGCGCCGATGCCCGCGGCGGCCACCGCGCCCACGGCCAGCTCCAGGACCCGCGGGACGAGACCGCGGGTGATGCGGCCGCCCGCGAGGCACCCGATCGCGCCGGTCGCGAGGACCGCCGCGAACAGCAGGTCGGCGGTCACGAGCCAGTCGTCGGCGCGGATCGACGCGAGGGCCGCCAGCGCGAGCGCGACCGGCCCCAGCCAGGCGTCGGCCGGGTCCATCCGCCGGACGCCGTCGCCGCCCGCGACGAGCAGCGCGGCGCCCAGGAACGCGGCCGTCACGAGCGCCGCGTTCAGCCCGGCGGCGTTGCCGGGGACGAGGGCATCGAAGAGGATTCCCCCGGCGAGCGCGAGCAGCAGGATCCGGCGGACGAGGAGTGACATCGGGCGGGAGCCTCCGTGCGACCCGGTGGGCGGGCCGGCCGGGGGCGAGACGGGCGGTGCGGGCGCGGTGTGGCGCGCCCGGGCACGCGGAACGGGCGCGCCCCGGCACGCGCTCCGGGGCGCCGCGAAGGAACCCTCAGACCGCCTCGTACTTCACATAGGCCGGCCGCCACATCGCCGCGTCCACGGCCGTGGGGATCGCCGCCGGCGGGAAGCGTCGCCCCACGCCCAGCTGGCCAAGGTGCGCCACGACCGCGATCGCGATCTCGCGCGCCACGTTGCGCAGGTCCGCGATCGGCGGGAACAGCGCCCCGGCGGCCAGCTCGGCGGGCGTCGTCATCTCGGCGAGGCGCCGCGCCGCGATCAGGAACGCGGAGTCCGGCAGGATCCTCGCCTCGGACACGATCGCGCCGAGGCCGACGCCCGGGAAGACATAGGCGTTGTTCGCCTGCGGGATCCGCCGCACGCGGCCGCCGATCTCCACCGGCGGGAACGGGCTTCCGGTGGCCACGATGGCCCGGCCATCCGTCCATGCCAGGATGTCGGCCGGGCGGGCCTCGGTGGCCGCGGTGGGATTCGACATCGGCAGCACGATGGGCCGGTCGCAGGAGGCCGCCATCGATCGGATGGTCGCCTCGTCGAACGCCCCGCCGAGGCCCGTCGTCCCCAGGAGGACGTCCGGCCTGAAAGCGGCGACGACGTCGTGGAGATTGTGCGGCCCGTCCGGGTCCAGCCCCAGGGAGGCCACGACGTCGCGCGGCAGCGCCACCTCGAACTTGTCGTCCTCGAGGCCGGGCCGACCCTGGACGACGAGACCGTGGGAGTCGAGGACCGCGATCGAGTCCCGGGCCTCGTCGGGGGTGATGCCGGTCTCGACCATCGCCACGCGGAGCAGGCGGGCGATGCCCGTCCCGGCGGCGCCGGCGCCGGCCAGCACGTAGCGCGTCCCCTCGAAGGGGCGGCCCGTGGACCGGAGCGCGGCGAGGATGGTGGCCAGGGCGATCGCCGAGGTGCCCTGGATGTCGTCGTTGAAGGAGCAGACCCACTGGCGGTAGCGGTCAAGCAGGCGGATGGCGTTGTGCTGCTTGAAGTCCTCCCACTGGAGCACGGCCCGCGGCAGGACCTCGCGGACGCCGGCGACGAAGGCCTCGACGACCTCGTCATAGGCATCGCCGCGGAGGCGCGGATGGCGCCAGCCGACGTAGAGCGGGTCCACCAGCAGCTCGACCCGGTCCGTGCCCACGTCGAGCGACACGGGCAGGGTCATGCCCGGATGGACCCCGGCAGCCGCCGAGTAGATGGCGAGCTTGCCAACCGGGATCCCCATCCCGCCGGCGCCCTGGTCGCCCAGGCCGAGGATCCGCTCGTTGTCCGTGACGACGATGAGCCGGATCTCGTCCCGCGCGGCATTGCGCAGGATCTCCGGCACGCGGCCGATGTCGTCAGGCGTGATCCAGACGCCACGCGGTCGTCGCCAGACGTGGCTGAACTCCTGGCACGCCCGGCCCACGGTCGGCGTGTAGACGATGGGGAGCAGCTCCTCGAGGTGGTCCAGCAGCACCCGGTGGAAGAGCGTCTCGTTGCGGTCCTGGAGGGCAGCGAGGCCGACGTACCGCTCCAGGTCGTCGGCCTTCCGGCGGACGTGCTCGAGCTCGAGGGACACCTGCAGCTCGATGTCGACGACGCGCGGCGGCAGCAGGCCGCGGAGGCCCAGCGTGTCGCGCTCCTCCTCGCCGAAGGCCGCGTCCTTGTTGAGCACGGCATCGGCGAGCAGCGCCATCCCGCGCAGCGCCACCGGTGCGGGTCCAATCCCCGTGCGGAGCGCGTCCAGGATGGGACGCGAGAGGCGGTGCGCGTGGCCGCGCGGCGTGGCCGGGGCGGCGAGGGTCACAAGACGGTCCTCCGGGACATGGCGGTCGGCGCGTTCATCAGCGGGCGACCACGACGGTGGTATGGGCGTGGCTGGCGACGTGCTCCGAGACGCTGCCCTGGAGCACCCTGGCGAGGCTTCCGATGCCGCGGGCGCCGACGACGATGGTGTCGTAGCCGCGCTCGTCGGCGACGCGTTCGATGGTGCGGGCGACGTCCCCGCCGGGCTCGAGCATCTCCGCCTCGATGCCGGCCTCGCGCAGGGCGCGGCGGGCCTCGAGGAGCTCCTCGGCGTGCACGGTACGGTCGTCCCAGGGGTCGATGGGCGCGCGCCCGGCCTTGACCGGCACCACGCTGATGACCCCGACCTCCGCCCCGAGCCCGGTGGCCAGCTCGATCGTCTGCTCGAGCGCCCGCTTGGCGGGCTCTCCCCCGTCGTACGCGAGCAGGATCTTGTTCATCGCTCGGCTCCTTTCGGGCGCGCGCCCGCGGGGCTCACGCCCGTGCTACCCACGATGGAGCATCGCGGCGCGCCACGGCGGGGGCCAGCGGCCCGCGGACCCGACTCCCGGGCCGAAGGGCACGAAACCGGCATGGCACGATTGGGGGGTGACAGACCAGCAGGCGCGCTATGACCGGATCGCCGACGGCTACGCCCGGTGGTGGTCGCCCGTCCACCGCCGGGGAACGCTCGGGCTGCTCGACGAGATCAGCGCCGCCGTGGACGCCGGCGCGACGCGGATCCTCGACGTTGGCTGCGGGACCGGGGCGCTGGTCGCGGAGATCGCCCGCCGCCATCCCGGCGTGCGGGTGACCGGCGTCGACCTCTCCGCCGCGATGCTGGCGATCGCGGCGCGCGAGCTTCGTGGGCTGCCGGCGGGTGCGGCGGGCCGGACCGACCTCGTCCAGGCGCCGGCAGACGGGTTGCCCTTCCCGGACGGCGCGTTCCACGTCGTCGTGTCCGCCTTCGTGCTGCAGCTGGTCCCGTCGCGGCACCGGGCGCTGCGCGAGATGCGGCGGGTGCTGGTGCCGGACGGGACCCTGGCCTGCGTGACGTGGATGCAGGGCGGCTGGCTCGGGGCCGACGAGGCCTACGACGACGCGCTGGTGGCCGCGGGCCTCGAGCAGCGATCCGGCGGCGGCCACGACGACCCCGCTAGCCCGGCGTCGGCGGCGGCGCGCGTGCGGCGCGCGGGGTTCGCGGGCGTCCGGGTGCGCGAGGGCGCGGTGGTCCACCGGTACACGCCGGAGGGCTATCTCGCCTTCGTCGCGCGGTTCGACGACGAGGACCTGTTCGCGACGCTGGACGCGACCGCGCGTTCCGCGCTCGAGGCAGACCTGCTGGCGCGGCTGCGCGCGCTGCCGCCGGACGGTCTGGACCTGCGGCTGCCCATCGTGTACGCGACCGGGCGGCGAAGCGCGCGGGCCTGAGCCCGCGAGGCGGCACCGCCCCGGGATGCGGGAGACGGGGCCGGCAGACCGGCCCCGCGATCAGGCCTCGGGGGCCTCGGCGGCCTCGGCGGCCGGGGCCTCCTCGACGGCCTCGCCCTCGGCGGCCGTCACTTCCTCGACGCGAGGCGCCAGGACGCGGGCGATCACCTCGGTGGCATCGGCCTGGACCGTGACGCCCTCGGGAACCTGGAGATCGGCCACCGTGATCGTGCCGTCGTAGTCCGTGAGGGCCGACAGGTCGTAGTGGAGGGTCTCGGGCAGGTTGTCCGGCAGCGCGCGCACCTTGACGCTCTGGACCGGGTGCACGAGCGTGCCGCCCGTCTCGGTCGCCGGCGCGATGCCGTCGCCCACGAGCTGGACCTCGACGGTGAGCTCCTCGGTCATGCGCACGGCGAACAGGTCGAGGTGGATCGGCCGGCGGGTGAGCACGTCGACCTGGATCGCGTGCACGATCACGGGGCGGGTCTTCTTGCCGTCGACCGCGAGGTCCACGAGGGTGGAGGCGCCGACGTGGCGGCGCAGGAGGTCGAACTCGTGCGCATCGACGGTGACGGGCTCGCTGGCGGTGCCGTGGCCGTAGACGACGGCGGGCAGCTGGCCGGCGCGGCGCAGGGTGGCGACCTTCTTGCCGGTCACGGTGCGGCTGGCGGCCGCGAGGCGGGGTCGGTCGGGCATCGGAGATGGTTCCTCATTCGTGTCGGCGGCCCGCACGCCCCTTGCAAGTCGCGGGGCGGGACCGCGTCGTCTGGGCCTCCCGGCCGTCTTGACGTCACCCGGGAGGCTACCACACGGTCACGGGCGGCCCGCTTGCGTCCCCCGGTGTAGAGTCGCGGCGTGGCTACGATCCTGATCGTCGAAGACGAGTTCGCCGTCGCGCGCGGCATCCAGTTCGCCCTCCAGCAGGAGGGGTACGAGGTCACGGTCGCCCGCTCGGGCGAGGAGGGCCTGGAGTTCGCCACCACCCAGGCCCCCGACCTGATCCTCCTCGACGTCCGCCTCCCGGGCATCGACGGCTTCGAGGTCCTGCGCCGCCTCCGCGCCGGCGGCTCCAAGGCGCCGGTCCTGTTCCTCACCGCTCGCGGCGACGAGTTCGACAAGGTCGTGGGCCTGGAGCTGGGCGCGGACGACTACGTCACCAAGCCCTTCGCCCTGCGCGAGCTGATGAGCAGGATCCGCTCGCTCCTGCGACGCGCCTACGGCGACCTCGCCAACGCGGCCGGCGGGCGCGTGATCCGCCACGGCGACCTCGTCATCGACCTCGAGCGGCGCCGGGTCCAGCGCGGCAACCGGCGCATCGCCCTCACGGCCACCGAGTTCGAGATCCTCCGCCACCTGGCCAGCCGGCCGGGCCGCGTCTTCAGCCGCCGCGAGCTCCTGGAGCTCCTCCGCGACTACGAGGCCCTGGACCAGGACGAGAAGACGATCAACGTCCACGTCAGCCACCTGCGCGACAAGATCGAGGACGACCCGTCCCTGCCGCAGTTCGTCCTGACGGTCCGCGGCGCCGGCTACCAGTTCGCCGAGCGCTGAGGTGGCCGACGTCCGCGCGCCGGACGTGGCATCCGGCCAGCGCACCGGCGACGGGCGCCGTCGCAATCCCGTCCCGCAGTCGTTCCAGACCCGGCTGACGTTCGCCTTCATGGCGGTCGTCGCGCTGACCCTCGCGCTGGTGGCCCCGGTCATCGTGATCCGCCTCGACGACTTCTTCCGGCACCAGGAGGAGACGAACCTGCAGGAGCGCTCGGACGCGACCGCCGCGATCCTGGTCCGCGCGATCGCCGACAGCGTCGGCGACCAGAAGGCCGTCGTCTGGACGAATCCCGCCACCGGCGCCTCGTCGCTGTCCCCCGCGGTGGACGCGCTGCTCACCGACGCCGGGCTGCTCCAGCTCGTCACGGACGAGGTGGCCCAGGCGACGGTCAAGGTCCAGTTCGGGCCGGCGACCCTCGAGACCGACGGGGTGATGGTTCCCGACCCCGACCCGGCCCTCACCTACGTCGCGTCGATGCGCGTGCCCCCGACGAGCCCGCAGAAGCCGGACCCCGCGATCAACCCGGTCACCTCGGCCCGGGGCCGCGCCAACACGCGCGGCGACTGGGGCGTCGTGGTGGAGCTGTCCAACCCGTACACGAGCCGCGCGGCGACGCTCGCGACGATCACCGGCCTGCTCCTCGTCATGGCGGGTGCCGCCTTCATGGTCGCGGTGCTGGTCGCCGCGTTCCTCGCCCACCGCTTCACGGTCCCCATCACGCGCCTGACCGACGCCTCCCGGCGGCTGGCCGAGGGCGACCTGGGCTCGCGCGTGGCGACCGACGAGCTCTCGTCGGGAACGCTGGAGCTGCGGGCCCTGTCAACGCAGTTCAACCAGATGGCAGACCGCCTGGAGGAGAGCGTCAGCATCATCCGGCGCGACCGCGACCGGAGCCGCGACTTCCTCGCCGACGTGAGCCACGAGCTGCGCACCCCGATCGCCGCGATGCGCACGTTCGTGGAGCTGCTCCAGGGCCCGGCCGGCCTGGACTCCGCCGCCCGGTCGGAGTTCCTCGACTCGTCGGCCGTGCAGCTGGACCGCCTGGACTGGCTGGCCCAGAACCTCCTCGAGCTGTCCAAGCTGGATTCCGGCCTGGTGCTGCTCGAGCTGCGCCCGGACGACGTCCGAGGGACCATCGAGTCCGCCGTCGAGCAGTCGCTGGCCAGCGCGGAGCGCAAGGGGATCGGGCTCACCGTGGCGCTCCCCAGCCGCCCGCTGCGCATCCGCCACGACCCGCCGCGCATCGGCCAGGTGGTCACGAACCTCGTGGGTAACGCGCTCAAGTTCACGGAGCGCGGCGGCTCGGTCCGCGTCATCGCCCGCGCCGAACCCGACGGCGGCGCCCGGATCGAGGTCATCGACACCGGCGTGGGCATCCCGGCCGCGGAGCTGCCGCTGATCTTCGACCGGTTCTACCGCGGCACGGCCCTCAACGAGGCGCGCAGCACCGGCTCCGGGCTGGGCCTGGCCATCGTCAAGTCGATCCTCGACATGCACCATGGCACCATCGCGGTGGAGAGCCGCGTCGGACGCGGGACGCGGTTCGTCGTCACCCTTCCCAAGGACCCGCGCGAGGTCGACGAGGTGGAGCAGCAGGCCCCCGACCCGCCCGGCGCGACCGCCGACGACGCCCCGGCGAGAGCCCTCTCACGCCCCGACGAGCCGAAGGTGGACGTTTCTTCACCAAGTGGCGACCCGGCCGTGAACCACGATCCTGCACCCTTGTCCCAGGCCTCCGACCAGGCGGAGACGTCATCGACCCCAGCACCAGAGAGAAGTTCCCCACAGCGATGAACGACGATCCCGCTCAGGACGCCCTCCGGGGCGCCGGACCCGACCCCCTCGACGACACGCAGCGCGTCGACATGCCCCGTTACGCCCCCACCCCGGACCCGCGTCCCGACGCCCGATGGGCCTGGGCCTCGTCGGGCGGCCAGCCCACCTCGGAGCGCTGGTACGAGCCGGCACCCGGCGAGGGCCAGCCCGGCTACACGACGCCCGCCTGGGGCCAGCCTGCGCCCGGCGCCACCGCGCCGCCCCCCACCTACGGCGTGGCGCCCGCACCGGTCAAGCCCACGCGGCGCGGCGGCGCGGGCGTGGGGACCGTCGTGGCGGCCGCACTCCTCTCCGCGGTCCTCGCGTCGGGCGGCACCGTCCTCGTGCTCGACCGCACCGGCGCGTTCGACCAGCCCGTGCCCACGTCGGGCACCGGCCAGGGGCAGGTCGTCGCGGGCACGCAGCCCGTCACCATCAACGAGTCGTCCGCGGTCATCGACGCCGCGGGTCGCGTGGGCCCGGCGGTCGTCAAGATCACGACCCAGGGCAGCACCAGCACCGACCCCTTCGGCGGCATCCCGAGCAGCGGCGTGGGCTCGGGCCTGATCTACGACGCCAACGGCTGGATCCTCACCAACCGCCACGTCGTGGCGGACACCGAGAAGCTCACCGTCGAGCTGAAGGACGGGCGCCAGTTCGAGGGCACCGTCTATGGCATCGACACCCTCACCGACCTCGCCATCGTCAAGGTGGACGCGACGGGCCTCCCGGTCGCCCCGATCGGCAAGAGCGACGGCCTCAAGATCGGCCAGCTCGTCGTGGCCATCGGCAGCCCGCTCGGCACGTACTCGTTCTCGGTCACCAGCGGCATCGTGTCCGGCGAGGGCCGGGACATCGCGGTGGACAACGGGACCCGGATCAACAACCTGATCCAGACGGACGCGGCCATCAACCCCGGCAACTCCGGTGGCCCGCTGGCCGACGCGAGCGGCGCCGTCGTGGGCATCAACACGGCCGTCGCCACGGACTCGTCCGGCATCGGCTTCGCGATCCCGATCGACATCGCCAAGCCGATCATGGCCCAGGCCGTGAAGGGCGAGCCGCTGAGCCGGCCCTGGATCGGGATCCGCTTCCAGACGATCAACCTCCAGGTCAAGAAGGACCTTGGGCTCTCGGTGGACAACGGCGCGCTGGTGACGAACACCGGAGGCACCGGCCCGGCGATCGTGGATGGCGGCCCAGCCGCGCTGGCCGGCCTCAAGGATGGCGACATCGTCCTTGCGATCAACGGGATCAAGCTCGACGGCGAGCACCCGCTGGACGCCGTGCTCACG
>Ga0302321_100005747_pt1 | contig 10879 bp, 15 predicted proteins | sample Fen_T0_1_FD_202505 | JGI IMG/M metagenome (GOLD analysis project Ga0302321, IMG submission 202505) | Peat permafrost microbial communities from Stordalen Mire near Abisko, Sweden - Fen_T0_1 | ecosystem: Environmental > Terrestrial > Soil > Wetlands > Permafrost | place: Sweden: Abisko...
ACGCACGGCTTGCCGGTGACATAACCGGGGTTGGCCTTCCTGAACCGGCCCTCATAGAGAACGTCTTTCGACAGTTCGATCACATAGACGTGATAGTGGTTGCGGCGTCCCATGCCTTGCTGCAAAAGTGCACGGCCAGTTGGCGGTTTCGTCAGCGTCCCGGTCGCGCTGTCCCGGTCTGCAAGTTCCGAAGGCCGTTCCGGGCAATGGCGGGATCGCTTACGATGGATTCGCGTGCTGCTCCGGCAGGCCGTCTTCCAGCTTGTGTTTGCCAAAGCAGCAGCGCATCCCGGATTTGAATTTCTCGCGCTCTTCGGGGGTCATCCGATCCAGGTGGTTCCGGTGGCAGCGCCCATGCCATCCGCCATGACCGCGCAAGCCGCCGAACAGGATCCTGCTCAGCACCAGCAGACCCATGGCCTGCACGTAGCCGATCTCCTTGCCGCCCGTGAACAAGGCCGGCAGCAGCCAGTTCCACAATGCCATCACCACCCATCCCAGCGCGGCGATGCCGAGGACCGCCAGGAAGAAAAATTTTCCGCAACGCGCCTTGCAATTCATGCCCATTTCAATGCTCCGTCAGTGATCGAATTCGTCATGTATGGCCTGCAGCCTTGCCCGCAGATGCAGCACGGCATACCGTTTGCGAGCCAGCAGCGTGTTCACGCCTATGCCGGTTCTCGCCGACAGTTCCTTGAAACTGAGTCCTTCCAGTTCGTGCGCGACGAAGACGGCGCGCTGTCGCTCGGGCAGTTCGTCGAGCGCGGCATGGATTTCCTCCAGCAGCACCTTTCGCGCATAGGCCGCGTCGGGCCCGGCTTCCGGGGATGGCAGGACTTCCTCCAGCCAGGGCTCGTCGTCCGCCTCGCCCGATGCCTCGGGAAGCGGTTCGGTCTTCTTCCCGCGGAATCGGTCGATGATACGGTTGCGCGCCACCCGATAGAGCCATGCGCCGACCTGCTCGATCGGTTCGGGCAGCCGGTAGGCTTCGACAAACGCATGGAACACATCCTGCAGGATGTCCTCGGCCTCGACCGGATCGGCGACGCGGCGGCGGATGAAACTGCCGAGCCGGCCGCGCTCGCGTGCGACGGCCTCGGCAACACGCCGGTTCTGCTCATCCATCAGGCTGGCGGTATCGAGTGTGGTGTCCATGCCTGTTAAGACGAATCATGGAAGAAAAAATTGTGCGAACAGAAAAATTTTTCAAGGGCCCCGGTGGGTAATGGTCGGTCCCGCATCCACACCTGATGAGGGCTTCCCGGCAGGAAGCGCTCTTCGACAGTTCACGGCCCTTTGTTTCCGCCCGGCATTCCGGCCGGCTGTTCACTGAACCGGTTGACGGGTGTAACCTAAGCCATGAAACAGGTGGGCGTATGGAGAACTGGCTGTCGCCAGCGAAGCTGACAGGCACTCTGTTTACGCCTCCAGTGAGGGCAGTCATGAGCTACGAAATAATTTGGGAACGCAGAGGTGTCGTTAAACGCTTCTTTGGCTACGTCACCAATCATGAATTGATGCAGGCTGTCCTCGACACCGAGGGCGATACCCGGTTCGACGAACTGCAGTATGTCATCAACGATTTCGTGGATTGCACGGGGTGTTCGATTTCCAGCGAGGTGGTGGATGAAATATCTGCCATCGATGTCGCCGCCGCCATGACCAATTCCGCTATCCGGATAGCCATCGTGGCCACTCACCCCGACATCATCTCCGCCGCGAAACAATATGCCAGTTCTCCCTCGAATGCCTATCCGACACGCATTTTTGCCTCACTGGCCGACGCGAGGGATTGGTTATGACTTTCCGCTCCCGGCCGTAGACCGTCCACCACGCGCCGCTCAAGCCCAACCTGGCTCCGCATGATTCAGGCGGCCTCTGACGGGCCGTCATGGTTGCCCGGCACCGAATCCAGGCCGCGAACATTCCTCACAGGAATACCGCGGCGTGAGCCATGCCTCTGACGTGCTAATCACGCCAGGTATAGGCATCCATCGCCAGCCCGCCGTAAGCGAATTCCGGTCGATAGCGTTCCGGCGAATCACCGTCGGCGGCCCCGAGGGCAACGAACAAGGGCATGAAGTGCTCTTCGCTGGGATGGGACGCCGCGCCATTGGGGGCATCGCGATAGGCCAGTAGCGCCGGCACATCGCGCGCCGCCAGTTGCTCGCCCACCCAGTCGGTGAAAGCGAGCGCCTGCGGGAGAGCCTGGCCGGCGGCGGCATCCCAGTCCAGCCAGGCAAAGTTGTGCGTGATCGCGCCGGAGGCAAGGATCAGCACCCCTTCGTCACGCAATGCAGCCAGGGCCTGGCCTACACCGAGGTGGGCTGAGGCGCCCTGTCGGGTCAACGACAGTTGCGTGACCGGCAACTGCGCCTTCGGAAACATCACCGACAGCGGCACCCATGCGCCATGGTCGAGACCACGGCTCGGATGCAGGTCGGCCGCGATACCCGCGGCCGACAGCAGCGACACGACCCGCTCGGCCAGCGCCGGGGCGCCCGGCGCCGGGTATTGCATCCGGTAGAGCGACGGCGAGAACCCCGAAAAGTCATGGATGGTTGCCGGTGCGCCCGCATGGCTGACCGTCGGCACGCGCGCCTCCCAATGCGCCGATACCGCCAGGATCGCCCTGGGTTGCGGGATCCGCAGGCCGATCTCGCGCCAGCAGGCCACGGCATCGGGCGACTTCAGCAAGGCATCCGGCGCGCCATGCGAGACGAAGACGACCGGCATGCGGGTGGACATGGTGTCCTTACTCCTTGACCGCTTCGACGGCGATGCTGAGGGTCACGTCGTCGGAAACGGCAGGCGCGTACTTGCCCATGTTGAAGTCGGAGCGCTTGATCTTCGCGACCGCATTGGCGCCGATGGCATCCTTCTTCAGCATCGGGTGCACCATGTTCTGGAAGGAGGTCACGTTCAGGGTTACCGGCTTCGTAATGCCCTTGATCGTCAGCGCGCCTTCGACCGCCACCGGCTTGTCCTTCTTGAACATCACCCTGGTCGACTTGAACGTGATGGTCGGGTAGGCGGCGGTGTTGAAAAAGTCCTCGCCCTGGATGTGTTCGTTGAACAGCGCGAAGCCGGTGTTGACCGACCTGGCATCGATGCTCACATCGACAGAGCCGGTCCTGGCGGCGCGATCCAGCACGATGCTGCCGCTGGACTTGTCGAAGCTGTGCAACTGGTTGGAGAAACCGAAGTGGCTGTACTCGAAGCGCGGCGCTGTATGCGCCGGGTCGATGGCGAAGGTCTCGGGCGCGGCATAGGCGCCTGCGGCGAGAGCGGAAAGGGCGATGACGATGGCAAGCTTTTTCATGCGGATACTCCTGGTTTGGGTGGGTGGACGAAACTACTTTCTGGCGGCGGCAATCGCCACCAGCCGGAATCGGATCTGTACCTCGTTGGCGACCGTGCCGAAGTCCGCCCAGTCGCCTTCGCCGATGGCGAAATCGGCGCGCCTGATCGCAAAGCCGCCCTCGAAGATGGCGGTTCCAGCTTCCTGGCGAAGGGTGGCCGGGGCGCTGACATCGCGGGTTCTGCCCTTGATGCTCAATTTGCCTGTCACATCGAAGCGGTTGTTGCCAAGCGGCCGGATCGAAGTGGTGACGAAACGCGCCGTCGGGTAGACCTTGGTGTTGAACCAGAGTTTGCCGGCCACAGCGTCGTTGGCCTCCTCGGAGCCGGCGTCGATGCCGGTCAGCTCGAGATCGATTTCGGCCCGTGCATTCGCCGGCCGGGCGGGATCGAAGCCGATCTGACCCTTGATGTGCTTGAAGCGTCCCTCGACCGGCACGTTCATCTGCCTGAACACGAACGAGACCGTGCTCCTGTCGGCCTGCAACAGGTTGTACTCGATGGCTTGCGCGCTGATGGAGGTGGCAGCAGTGACAGCCATAACAGTAAGGAATAATGCTGCTTTCATGGCGGCGCTCCGGAAACGGGTTGTGTATGACTGCACAGTACCCAGCCTATTAATGCTGATATAGATGTGAATATGCAATACATTGTTGCCATATAGACAACAAATGAGCACACCATGGACCGACTCGAAGGCATGCGACTCTTCGTCCGGGTAACGGAAATGGGCAGCTTCGCCGCGGTGGCACAGCAGATGAACGTGGCCCGATCGGTGGTCACGCGCCAGGTCGCCGCGCTCGAGTCGTACCTGGGGACGAAGCTGCTCGCCCGCAGCACGCGGCGCTTGAGTCTGACCTCGGCCGGCGCGAGCTACCTTGAAAAATGTCGGGAAATCCTGAACCTGGTGGAGGCTGCCGAGACCGACCTGAGCGAGGCACGCCAGGCGCCGCGCGGACACATCCGCATGACCTTGCCGCTCTCGTTCGGCATTCGCCAGCTGATGCCCATGTTCGGTGAATTCCTGACTGTCCATCCGGACATTTCACTCGAACTGGATTTCAACGATCGGCGTACGAACCTGATCGAGGGTGGTTTCGACCTGGCCATCCGCATCGCGGACCGGCTCGATCCGGGCGATGTTGCGCGCAAGATCGGCAGCAGCCAGGGCGTGATCGCCGCCTCACCTGCCTACCTCGACAGGCAGGGCCGCCCTCGACATCCCAGGGACTTGTCCGGTCATGAATGCTTCGGCTATCTGCTGGCTTCGCGCTCGAGCTGGTCGTTCGTCATCGAGGGGGAAATGCAGTGGTTTCCGATTTCAGGCCGGATCCAGGCCAACAGCGGAGATGCCTTGCTGACGGCCGCGATACAGGGCCTCGGCATCACCCGTGCGCCGAGCTTCATCGCCGAACAGGCGGTGCGCGAGGGCAAGCTGGAAATCCTGCTGCCGCAGTTTCCCACCCAGGAACTGGGCATCTACGCGATCTTCCCGAGCAACCGATATGTGCCCCACCGGATCAGGACCCTGGTGGATTTCCTGGCGGAGCGCATCGGCCCGCATCCGACCTGGGACGACATACTGCCGGCACAATGAGCCGCTCCGACCTGCCTGACACAGGCTGGCGCAGCCCTGTCGGCGGCAACCGTACAATGGCACCCCGATTCACAGAATTTCGCCCGGATGCGCGCCCATTTCACGATTGATCCCGACGAGGTCGAAATCACCGCCATCCGCGCCCAGGGCGCCGGCGGGCAGAATGTCAACAAGGTTTCCTGCGCTGTGCATCTGCGCTTCGATATCCCCGCATCGTCGCTGCCGGAAGCGATCCGTGAACGCCTGCTGCAACTCGGCGACCAGCGCATCAGCAAGGAAGGCGTCGTCGTCATCAAGGCGCAGGAATTTCGCAGCCTGGAAAAAAACCGCGCCGAAGCGCTGCGCCGGCTGCAAGAACTGATCGCCGGCATCGCGGTGACTCCGAAGAAACGCCGGCCCACCAGGCCGACCCGATCCTCGGTCGCGAAGCGGCTGGACAGCAAGGCGAAACGCGCGTCAGTGAAGGCCGGGAGAGGAAAGGTCGACGATTAGGGCGTGTCGACACGCCCTAAATCCCGCCGTCCCGCGCAATCGAAGGGCGACGAAATCATTCCACCCCGGTCTACCCGCTGTCAGCGCGGGCCGTACTGCACGACCGGGCTGAAGCTGACGTGCAGATTGAGCGTCTTGCCCGGATCGTAGGGCATGACGGTCTGATAGGGCCTGCCGTTGTAGAGGAATTTCACCAGGTATCCATCCGGCTCCTGCACGAAGCTGTCGATCTGCCGGCAGTGCTGGACATCCTGGGTCTGGTAGCCCGCGCTGACCCCCTCGTTGCCCACACGGTCGCCGACGACCGCGCCCGTGGCGGCGCCGATACCGATCGCCGCATCCCGGCCGCCGCCATGACCCACAGCGGAGCCCAGCAGCCCGCCGGCAATGGTGCCGAGTATGGTTCCACCATAGTTGTGAGGCGGTGCTACCGGCGCGCTGACCTGTTCGGTCCAGCATTCCTGGTGCGGGTGATTGACGGATCGGAACTGCTGAATCACCTCGGTGACCGCAGCGGTATCGCGAAAGGACTCGGCATGGGCCTGGTTCGCCATGATGCCTGCAAACAGCGAGAAGGCGAAACCGGCAGCGGATCCGGACAGGCGGATATTGCTCATGTCATTTCTCCTGAAAGCTCCTGAAAGACGACTGGTTACTGCGGCCGCGGGACCGTCACCGGGCCATGCTCGACGCCGGGTCCACGGTCATGGTCCCTGCGCACGCGATCCATGCGGTCGCGTTGTTCGGTACGCAAGGCATTCTGTGCGACGCGCTCATGCTCCTTGCACACCCGGTGATCCTCGCTCGTATTGGCGGACTGGATGCACTTCATGGCGTCCTGGAGGATGTCGATGCGCCGCTTGTAGATCGACAGTTCGTTCGCCTTCATTTTCTCGATCGCTTCGCTGCGCATCCGGTCGCTCATCGACGGCCGATCCTGCGGCGGCGGTGTTCCGCCCGCCGGCACCGGTTCGGTGGCAAATGCCGCGAAGGAGATTGCGGCGAACAGGGCGGTCGCGAATATCTGTCTGGTCATGGGGTAATTCCTTCGTGGGTTGAAGTTCATGGGGCAATGAAAGTCTAGCGACTGAATCGGCCAGGGCTGTTTCGGTTTGTGACGAATTGTTTCCGAATGCAATCCAGGCTGGCGCCGGCTTGTTCCGGCGGGTTCAGGTTTGCGCGGTCAGGTGGATGCGCCTGTCGACACACCAACGGATCGAACGCGCATCGACTGGCTTCAGATTCAAGCCTTGTCGGAAATGAACTTCAACACCGCACCGTTGTTGCAGTAACGCAGGCCGGTGGGCTTGGGCCCGTCATCGAACACATGGCCATGGTGTCCACCACAACGTGCACAGTGATACTCGATACGAGGCAGGATCAGCTTCACATCGGTTTTCCTTTCCACATGCCCGGGCAGCACATCGTAGAAGCTGGGCCAGCCGGTGCCGCTGTCATACTTGAACCTGGACGGGAACAGGGGCAGCCCGCAGGCAATGCACGCGAACATGCCGCTGCGCTTCTCGTGATTCAGCGGGCTGCCGAAGGGGTGCTCGGTACCTTCCTCGCGCAGGATGTCGTATTGCTCCGGCGTGAGCAGCTTCTTCCACTCCGCATTGCTTCGTACCAGTTTTTCGATATGCGCTTCCGCCCTGGCCTGTCCAAGCAGCGGAAATCTCGAAAGCGCCAGCGCACCTGCGCTGCCCGCCGCAAGCATGAAAAAGGTTCGTCTGTTCATCATGGTCCGCCTCGTTTGATAAATCCCGTCCGCATACACCTGCTAATTCGACTGGTCCGGGACAAAGGTTACAGGCCCGGCATCATCCGGGACGCCACGCACGTGCGATACTCGCCGCGACGTCTCCGCCAATCCGGAAAGCAGAAGGTAGCCGGTTGGATGCCAGACCGCCGCAACAAATCCCGGGCCCAGAATATTCCGGGCACTTTTTCCGGCTTGCACGGCCTACCCATCCTCGATGAAAGGTTTCGCACATGCTGAATGGTCTGATCCCGCTCCCCTGGTGGGGCTATGTCATCGTCGCGCTGGTCCTGTCCCATGTCACCATCGCCGCCGTCACCATCTTCCTGCACCGCAACCAGGCCCACCGCGCCCTCGAACTTCACCCTGCGGTGACCCATTTTTTCCGCTTCTGGCTGTGGCTCACCACCGGCCAGGTCACCAGGGCCTGGGTCGCCATCCATCGCAAGCACCACGCCCGATGCGAGACGCCCGACGACCCGCACAGCCCGCAGGTGCGCGGCCTGGGCAAGGTGCTGTGGCAGGGCGCGGAACTCTACCGGGCCGAGGCGACGAACGTCGAAACCCTGGCGCGCTACGGCAGCGGCACCCCGGACGATGTCCTTGAACGGCGTCTCTACACTCCGCACAGCGGACTCGGCATCGCCCTGATGCTGACCATCGATCTGGTCCTGTTCGGCCCCATCGGCCTCAGCATCTGGGCGGTGCAGATGATCTGGATCCCCTTCTTTGCCGCCGGCGTCATCAACGGCATCGGCCATTACTGGGGCTACCGCAATTTCAGCTGCAACGACGCCAGCAGCAACATCGTCCCCTGGGGCATCCTGATCGGCGGCGAGGAACTGCACAACAACCATCACGGCTACAGCTACTCGGCAAAGTTCTCAAACCGCTGGTACGAATTCGACATCGGCTGGCTGTATATCCGCATCCTGGAGACGCTGGGATTCGCCAAGGTGCGGAAGATGGCGCCGAAGCTGCGCTGGGGCGAGATCAAGCGCTTTTGCGATGCCGATCTGCTGCAGGCCATCATCACCCACCGCTACGAGGTGCTGACCCGCTACGGACGCCTGATGAAGCGGGTCTATGCCAGGGAGCTGCGCCAGATGGGACGTAACCTGCCGGGTGTCGCCGGCGGCCTCAGCGTGCGTCAGTTGCGGCGCTGGCTCAGCCAGGATCAGGATGCCCTGCAGACCACCGAGCAGATCCGGTTGCACATCATCCTGGACAGGAGCCCGCAACTGGCAACTATCTACCGGATGCGCCAGGAGCTGGCCGCCCTGTGGGCGCGTTCGAGCGCCAGTCGCGAACAACTGGTCGCGCAGTTGCAGGACTGGTGCCAGCGCGCCGAGCAAAGCGGCATCGCAGCCCTCGAGCAGTTTTCCATCATGCTGCGCCGCTACGAGTCCTGCCCGGCCTGAGGCCAGGCAATCATAGCCGTCAGCCGGCGAGCCGGATCAGCGCCCTCGCCTGCCCTTCGCAGTTGCGCCGGATGGCCGGATCGAGCCCTTGCAGCCAGTGCAAGGGAATGCCATCGAGGCCATACGCAGCCCCGGCCAGCATGCCGGCGATGGCGCCGGTGGTGTCGGCGTCGCCGCCCCGGTTGACCACGTCGACCAGACAGGATTCGAAGTCGTCGGTATCGAACAGGGACTGGAACACCGCCTGCATGGTTTCGACAATGTAAGGGCTGGGGTTCTGGCGCTGACGCACGGCACGGAAAGTAAATTCGGGATGCAGCCGCACCAGCGGATGGGCATGCTGGTGCAGCAGCCGCAGCTTGTCCGCACCCCGCATGGCATCCTGGACCATCAGGGCCAGTGACTCGGTGGCGGCGTCGGAGAGCGGGTTGTTGTGGGTGATGTGCGCCTGCGCGCGGCAGGCGGCGCGCACCACCTCTTCTGGCTGGTTGAGCGTGGCCAGGGCAACCGGCAGCACGCGCATGGCGGCGCCGTTGCCGGCGTCGTGTTCGTCGGGCGGCCGCTCGGTGGCGCCGGTTTCCCGAAAGCCCAGAATGCCGCGTCGAACGGTATTGCCGATGTCCGGCGGCTTGGTGCGCATCCAGGCATCGAAGGCCTCGGCGGCGGCCTGCGCGCGCACATGACCGGTGGCGAGTATGGATTGGCCCAGTGCCAGGGACATGGCGGTGTCGTCGGTGATCTGGCCGGGTTCGAGTTTGAGCCAGCCACCGCCGACCATCCGGTTGTGGGTTCCATACTGAGCCTTGATCTCGCGCGGGGTCATGAACTCGACCGTCGCGCCCAGGGCATCGCCGATGGCGAGACCCAGGTAGGCGGCTACGGCGCGGCTGTCGGGTGAGGCGGGAGGCGAGTGGCGGGAGGCGGCGGGCGCTCCCGGGATGTCTGGGTTTTTCCCCTCACGGATCACGCCTTACGCCTCACGCTCAAAGCATTTCGAGTAGTCCACGCACACCTGACAGGCCGGTGCGGGACAGACATGGATACCCTCGCGCTCGCAGACCTGCCGGTAGAGAAACTTCTTCCACTTCATGTCGCGATCGTTCTTCCTGGCCAGGGCGGGAAAATTCTCGTTCATCAGCCGCGTCAGATCGTTCCGGTTCCAGAGTCCCAGATCCTGCCACAGATGGTCGCCTCCCATGCAGGCGACGACGACGATGGCGGCCATCCAGTGTCCGGAATCGTCGCGCCCGGCGACATGGTCGCGCAGCAGCGCGAGCAGGTCGTCGCGCTCCGGCATGGCGGAGGCGTCGAATACCGGCCGGTCGGTCGGCGACGGCGCCGCCGCGCCCGGAAAATGACGCGCCAGCAATTGCACGTAATCCGGACCGAACAGGCCCAGGCCTGGCGGCAGGCTGCCCCGCCCCGCCGCCTGGCTGACGATCATGCGCGCGAACAGGTCGTCGTTGGGCAGGCCGGCGGCGCAGACCATGAGCCGCGCATAGGCCGGGCGCAGGGAGTCCATCGCCATCTGGCCTGAGCTCGCGGGCATGAGCTCGACCGACATGACCGATTACTGGTTTGCGCTGGGGTATTCGACCAGCAGATCCTGGTCGCGCAGCACCATCTGGCAGGCCAGGCGCCAGGCCGTCGGGGGGATGTCGTCCACCGCCATCTTGTCGACCTGCTCCTGGGTGATCTTGCCGAGTTCCTTCAGCACCTTGACCTCGCGGTCGGTGATGTGGCCGCCCATGGGGCCCTTCAAGGAGATGTTGGTGACCTTGACCACACAGGTGCCGCACTCGCCATCCTGGCAGTTGAAGTCGATGGGGATGTGGTTCTCCTTGGCCAGGGCGAGCAGCGTCTTGGTGTGGCTGCCGGCGACCGCGTAGACGGTCTTGTCCTTGTGCAGGGGACTGGAGAAGGTAATGTTGGGCATGACGGTTCCTATGTGACAGGTGGTTGGAAAAATGTTTTGTAGGATGTGCCGAGCAACGCGAGGCGCATCGACGCGGGAAGAATCATCCCGGCCGCACGACCACCTCGCCGCCCAGGACCTGGGCCTGGCAGGCGAGACGGTGCTGGCGACCGGCCATGTTTTCCTGCAGGACCTTGTCCTCCAGCACAGAGCGCGCGGCCAGGTTTTCCATGCCGGAGACGATCTTCATCATGCAGGTGGCGCACTCGCCCTCACGGCAGCCGTAGGTGATCCCGGCGCCGACTTTTTCCGAGATCTCGATGAGGCGTGTGCCG
>Ga0302321_100005748_pt1 | contig 10878 bp, 7 predicted proteins | sample Fen_T0_1_FD_202505 | JGI IMG/M metagenome (GOLD analysis project Ga0302321, IMG submission 202505) | Peat permafrost microbial communities from Stordalen Mire near Abisko, Sweden - Fen_T0_1 | ecosystem: Environmental > Terrestrial > Soil > Wetlands > Permafrost | place: Sweden: Abisko...
ATGGTCACTCCGCACGTGTCAGTTGCGGCCGGCGAGGGAGAGGACGTCGTCCAGGTGGAGGGTGCCCGTCTTGGCGTCCTCGTCACCCAGGTACAGGCGCTGGATCGCGATGACGAGTGCCTCGGCGACCGCGTCCCGGAAGTCGGGGCGCCCGAGCAGGTCTCGGTCGACGGGGCTGGTCAGGTAGCCGATCTCGACCTGGACGGCCGGCATCTTCGTCAGCCGGACCATGTCGATGGTGCAGGCGTGCGTGCGCAGGTCGACCAGGCCCGTGCGGGCGGTCACCTCGCTCTGCACCAGCTCGGCCAGCCGGGCGCCGACCGCGGACCGGGAACCGACCCGCGAGTCGCCCCAGTAGAAGCTGGCGACGCCGGACGGCACCGGCGAGGCGTGCCCGTCGCAGTGGAGCGACAGCACGACGTCCGCCCGGACCTCGTCGGCCAGGGCGGCGCGCGTCGCGCTCTCGGGTCCGTTGCCCGCGCCCCGGGTGAGGACGGCGACGACACCGGTGGCGGCGAGGCGGCCCTCGACCCGGGCGGCGATGTCGTAGGCGACGTCCGCCTCGGCCACCCCGGCGACGCAGATGCCGGGATCGGAACCGCCGTGGCCGGGGTCGATGACGACGACCTTGCCGGCGAGGCTCACGCCCGCCCCGGCGACGTCCGCCTGCTGGCGCAGCGCCCACGGGTCGCCGCCGCCCACGGCCCGCGCGAGCGCCGACATGGCCCGCAGGGTCGCCGGACCGCAGAGCCCGTCCGCCTGCAGCCCGAGACCACGTTGCAGCTCCCGCAGGGCGGCCTCGGTGCGGTGTCCGAAGATCCCGTCGACCGGGCCGGCGAACACCCCGAGGACGACGAGGCGCTCCTGCAGCGCGGCGACGTCGTCCCCGCGCATCAGGTGCCCGGGCGTGAAGAGGAGGATCCGGTCACCGAGGGCCCAGCGGGCGCCGTCGAGCACCCTGGACGTCTGGGTGCCCACGATGCCGTCGGCGACGAGCCCGCGCACCTGCTGGAACGCCTTGACGGCCTGCTCCAGCCCGGCGTCGAAGGCCGCGCCGTCCGCCACCACGGGCAGCTGGACGCCGGCACGGGTGAGCAGGTCACGAAGGGCGGCCACCCGCGGGCCGTGGTCCCCCCGACGCAGTGCCCCGGCTTCCCCGGGAGCTGGGCTGTCGGTCACCGCGGGTCAGACCAGCCAGTCCGACAGCTCGCGGAGCAGGGCGGCCTTCGGCTTGGCACCCTGGATGGTCTTGACCAGCTCGCCGCCCGCGATGACGGCGAGGGTCGGCAGCGCGGTCACGCCGTAGCGGGCCGCCACGACGGGGTTCTCGTCCGTGTTGATCTTCACGATGCGGATCTTGGCGGCGTGGGTCGCCGCGATCTCGTCCAGGATGGGGGAGACCTGCCGGCAGGGGGCGCACCAAGGGGCCCAGAAGTCCACGACGACGGGAAGTTCGGACGACAGCACCTCGGTCTCGAAGGTGGCATCGGTGACGACCGCGGCGGTCATGGCATCTCCTTGGCAGAACGGGTGCGTTAACGGGGTGCTGGACTGAGTCTGACGTACGTCGGCCGACGGGGCCGGATGACGGGGAACCCGGTACCCGGTCGGCCGGGCGAGCGAGCGATCAGGCTCGCGCCGGTGACGACCGGGTGGTGGTAGGGACGGTCGGTGGCCTGGTCCGTGGCCCGGGGCGGCGGCCTCGGGCGATGACGGCGGCCTCAGGCGATGACGGCGGCCGCGATGATGGCCGCGGAGTGGGCGGCGCCGGGACGTTCCTGGTCGCCCTCGTCGGCCAGGGCCGCCAGGTACCGCTCGGCGTCGAGCGCGGCGGCGCACCCGGACCCGGCCGCGGTGATCGCCTGCCGGTACTCGTGGTCCACCACGTCACCGCAGGCGAACACGCCGGGCAGGTCCGTCCGCCCGGACCGCCCGTGGACGACGACATAGCCGGCGGCGTCCAGCTCCAACTGGTCGCGGAAGAGGTCCACCCGCGGGTCGTGCCCGATCGCCACGAAGAGCCCGGTCACGGGGAGCGTGCGCTCGGCACCGGTGACGGTGTCCCGCAGCAGCAACCCGGACATCTTGGCGTCGCCGAGGACGTCGACGACCTCGCTGTTCCAGGCGAAGGAGATCTTGGGATCGGCGGCGGCGCGCGATGACATGATCTTCGAGGCGCGGAGCGTGTCGCGACGGTGCACCAGCGTCACCGAGCGGGCGAACCGGGACAGGAAGGTGGCCTCCTCGACCGCGGAGTCACCGCCCCCGACGACCGCGATGTCCTGGTCGCGGAAGAAGGCGCCGTCGCAGGTGGCGCACCAGCTGACCCCGCGGCCCGACAGCCGCTTCTCGCTCTCCAGGCCGAGCTCCCGGTACGAGGACCCGGTCGCGATGATGACCGCCCGGGCGCGGTGCGTGGTGATCCCGCCCCACTGCTCGTCGCCGGTGTCGACCTCCTTGATCTCACCGGACAGCCGCACGGCGACGACGTCCTCGGGGACCAGTTCGGCCCCGAAGCGCTCGGCCTGACCGCGCAGGTTCTCCATCAGGTCCGGGCCCTGGATCCCGGCGGGGAATCCCGGGAAGTTCTCCACCTCGGTCGTGTTCATCAGCGCGCCACCTGCGGTGACGGACCCTTCGAACACCAACGGGCGCAGATCCGCCCGCGCGGCGTAGATCGCCGCCGTGTATCCCGCCGGCCCCGATCCGATGATGATGACATCCCGGACGTCGCTCACGTCGCCTCCTGCTCGCTGTGCCTCGGCCCGCTCGTGCCGGGCATCGGGCAGAACCGATCCTAGGCGTCCGGTGTTCCCCGGGCCGCCCGCCTCGCTACTGGGGAACGGACTTGAACGCCAGCGGGGTCTCCTTGCCGGACGTGCACTGGCGCGATACCACCCAGACGTCGAACCCGCCGACGCGGCCCGGCAGCACGATGATCGCGGCGTCGCGCCCCTGGTAGCGGCCCAGGTCGACGGCGATCGGCCGGCGGTCCTTCTCACCGAGCCCGACCAGGCAGGACTCCAGCCGCGCGGGTTCGGCGACCGTCCCGGCGGTGGCCACGGGGGACGCCGCGGCGGCGGACGCCGAGACCGAGGCCGAGGCCGACGACGGCTTGCCGGACGCCGACCCGCTCGAAGCGGCGGCGCCGGGGACCCCGAGCAGGGTGCGGACCATCGGCACCAGCGTCGAGGCGGTGTAGTCGTGCCCGGTGGTGGACACCAGGCTGCGCCGGGACGTGCCGGGCAGGTCGAGCTGGCCCGATCCGGAGTCGTCGTCCCCGTTGAGCAGGACGAACGCGCCCCCGGCCGACCCGGCGAGCACGAGCACGGCGGCCGCGGCCCCGAGCAGGAGCGGGCGGCGTCGCCGTCCGGCGTCCTTGTCCTCGGTGCGGACGTCGCGCCGGCTGCGCACCGACGCGCGGACCACGCGCCCCACCCGCAGCGGCACCGGAGCGGTGTCGGGACCGGCGGGTTCGGGCTCGTCGAGGAAGGCCTTCCAGGCGGCGGTCGGGGCCTCGTCGAAGCTCATGGACGGCGGCGGCGACGGTGGCAGCACCGCCGCCGGCGTCGTCGCCGGGACCGGTGCGCTCGCCGGCTCGGCGACGGGAGCAGGGGTGACGGGAGCCGCGGCGACGGGAGCAGGTTCGACGGGGGCCGGGGTGACGGCCCGGGGAACGGTCGGCTGGACCGCGGTGGCGTCCGCGTCGTACCCGTCGACGGGGTAGCCCCCGGTCTGGTGGTACGCGCCGGTCGAGGGGTAGGCGCCGGTCGAGGGGTAGGCATCGGGGGTCGCGTAGCCGCCAGGGGCGGCGAACCCATCAGGAGCGGAGTACGCGTCAGGCGAGTACGCCTCGCCGGAGTACGTGCCGCCGTAGGGCTGGACACGGTCTGCGGTAGCGGGGTCGGGCGCCGCGTAGGGGCCGGGCCGCAGCAGGGGCGCCTCGAACCCACGCCCGGGGGCGACAGCCGGCGGCGGGACGCCCGCATCGGCCGAGGTCGACGCGGCAGCCGAGCTCAGGGCCGAGGTCGCAGCCGAGGCCGGGTACGCCCCGCCGGGCGGGGTGCCGGCGGGCAGGTCGAACCAGCCTGTCGTCCCGCCGGCGCCGGAACCGGCGTCCACGGTGCGGTGGCGGTTGATGGCCTCGGCGGCCAGCGCACCCTCGAGCCGCAGCCACACGTCCGGCGGCATGGGCCCGGGGTCGGGGGTGAAGAGGAGCCGGCGGACGCGCTCGGCGTCCGCGAGGAGACCCTCGCAGAGCACGCACCCCATCACATGGGCCTCGACGGACCGGGCCACGTCGGCGGGGAGGACCTCGGCCGCGAGGTCCGCCAGCTGGTCGGTGTCGGGATGGCGTTCGGGCACGAAGCTGCTCACCGTCCGCCTCCACTCGTCGTCGGGCCGGGCGACCCCACCGCCCGGGTTTCCGGCGGTCCGACGTGTGAGGACCGGGGTTGGTTCCCTGCGGCGGCGGACGATGTTCCCACGGGCGGCCCGACCCCGAGGAGTCGGGCCAGTTCGGTCCGGCCACGCGAGCATCGGGACTTGATCGTCCCCTCCGCCACCCCGAGGACGGCGGCTGCCTCGGCGACGGACAGTTCCTGCAGGTCGACGAGGACGATCGCCAACCGTTGCTGCTCGGGGAGCCTGGCCAGCGCCGCGTGGACGATGATCCGCGCCTCCACCGCCGCCTGGTCGTCGCGCGAGGTGGAGATCTCCAGGTCGCCCAGGGGCACGCTGGGCCGTGCCTTGCGCCGCCGGACCCGGTCGAGGCACGCGTTGACCACCACCCGGTGGAGCCAGGTGGTCACCGCGGCCTCGCCCCGGTAGCTCGCGGCGTTGCGGAACGCCGAGATCAGGGCGTCCTGGAGGGCGTCGGAGGCCTCCTCGCGGTCGCCGAGGGTGCGCATCGCGACGGCCCACAGGCGGTCTCGGTGACGCCGCACCAGCTCGGTGAAGGCTGACGGGTCCCCGGCGATGTGGGCCTGCATGAGCGCGCGGTCGTCGAGCTCGGGGTGCGCCCCCGCGGGGCGCCCGTCGATCTCGAATCCCCCCGTGACCCCGCTCACGTCAGTGCGATCTCGGACACGACGATGCGGTACTCGCCGTTGGGTTGCTGGGGCACGGAGGTGAACCACAGGAGAAGCGGCCCGGTGGGCACCGGCTGGGTCGGGGTGAGGACGACGACGCCGTCCGCGGCGGACGCCGTCGCCAGCACGGTCGACCCCTCGAAGCCGGCTCCGGACCGCAGCTCGACAGCACCGCCGCTGCCCGACATCGACACCCGGATCGACGTCACCCGGCCGGGGCTGACCCGCAGGAACAGTCCCAGCCCCTGCTTGAGGCCGCCGAAGTCGGACGAGCGGTACCGGTCGGAGCGCCAGGTCGTGCTCGGGTCCTCGTCGATCGCGCGGGAGGCCGTGCCGCCGCCCTCGCTGCCGTCGCCCTGCGGGTCGATGGCCTCGACCCCGACGATGGTGGCGGGCTCGCCGGTCTCCGAGCCGGTGGGCGAACCCGTGGCCGAACCGGACGGCGAGCCGGACGCGGCGCCGGTCGCCGACGGGCTGCCGGCCGGGGACGACGTCGGGGAGGCGTCCGCCCCGGCGGACGACGCGGCGGCGCCGGTGGCCGAGCCGGGAGCAGGGCCCGCGAGCGGAGGCGACGACGAGACGCCGTGCACCAGGCCGATCACCGCGAGCACCAGACCGATCACCACCACGCCGGCCAGCACGACGATGACGAAGCGGGCCTGGTCGCGGGGCGGGCGGGCGAGCGACGTGGGCGGCAGGAAGGGGCCGAGCGGTTCGGCGTCGTCGGGCGGCGCCCGGTGGCCGGCGACGGGACGGCGGGAGGGCGGCGGGCCCGGCTCGGGCCGGGCCGCCGCGAGCATGGACCAGACGTCGGCGGGATCGTCGACCGGGCGGTCGCCGCCCAGCGGCGGCGCTCCGGGCAGGACGGGCGGCGGGACGGTCACCGGCCGCGGCGGGCGTGCGGGACGGGCGGCGGGCGGGTCGGGCGGTCGGGCCGGGTCGGGCGGGCGGTTGGTGCTGGTGCGCTGCGAGGCGCGGGGCAGCAGCGTTGGGTACTCGCCGTCCGAGCCCGCCGACGGGTTGCCGTGGCGGGCCGACGCGTGGCCGGGCATCGGGCCCGACGTCGGGCCCGACGTCGACCCGGCGGGAGCGGTGGCGGCGACGGCAGTGGCGGTGGCCGCAGCCGTGGCGGTGCCGGCGGACGGCGTGCCGCCGGCGGGACCGCCCTGCACCCAGCGCCCCGGGACCGGCTCGGCGGCGGGCCACGGCGCCAGCTGCCGGGCGAGCTCGCCCGGGGTGTGCGGCCCGTCGTCGTGGGGCCCGAGGGTGACGGCGCAGAGCGTGTCGAGGTCGTTCGGGACGCCGGGCACCAGGTCACCGGGGGGCACGGTGCGGCCGGCGGGCTCGACCGCCCCGCCGAGCGGACCCTCCACCGGGCCCGGCCAGCGCGCGGTCAGCACCGCGTAGAGCACCCGGACCAGGCCGACGGCGTCCTGGCGGTCGGCGCCGTAGGGGTCCTCGTCCTGCTCGACCCCCGCCAGTGCGGCCTCGACGGCCGTCCCGAGGACCTTCACCCCGCCGTCCGGGGCGACGACCACCACGGCCGGGCTCAGGCGCAGGTGGTGCAGGCCGCGGGCGCTGGCCCGGTCGAGGGCCTCGGCCGCCTCGCCGACGAGGCGCCGGGCGACCTGCGCCGGCAGCGGGCCGTCGGTGAGGATCTCCTCCAGGGTGCGCCCGACCAGGTGCTCGGCGACGATGTAGGCGCTCCCGTCGGACTCGCCGACGTCCAGCACGCGCACCAGCCGGGGGTCCTCCACGAGGGCGGCCCGGCGGGCGGCGTCGACGACGTCCGCGGTGTACCGGTGGCCCGGCCGCACCACGCGCACCGACACCGGCCGGTCCAGCGTCTCGTCGACGGCGCGCCAGAGTGACCCGTCCGGGCCGGTTCGGACCCGCTCCGCGAGCCGGTAACGGCCCGCGAGAAGGCTGCCGTGCCCCACGCCGTCCAGAGCGCCTCCCCTCGCCGACCTCGGAACCGGAGCGTCAACCGACCCTCCGATCGGCTTACATGCTAGGTCCTCCGGCCGGTAACCCTTCAGCGGCCTCTCACGTTCGTGGTCCCGAGGTCGTCAGCGGCCCAGCCGGCGCAGGATCGGACCGGCGACGATGTCCAGTTCGGGCACGCGCAGCACCTTCAGGGCGCCGGCGTAGGTCAGTACGAGGGCGAGGCCGGCGGTCGCCAGCCCGAGGTACGCGCCCCCCGCGCCGGGGCCGGCCAGGGCGTGCACCCCGGTGTCCACGACCCACGCGACGAGGCCCGCCACCAGCGCCGCCACCAGCAGCCGGACGTGCGTCCGCAGCACCCGCGGACCGTCGAGCCCACCGATGCGGCGCCGCAGCAGCACGGCGGAGAGGGTCACGCCGACCACGTTCGACAGGCTCATGGCCAGCCCGATCCCCGGGGTGACCCAGGCGGGAGCGAGCACGGCGCTCGCGAGCAGGCTGCCCGCCGTCCAGACCACGAGGACGACGACCTGGACGGCGAACGGGGTCCGCGCGTCCTCGTAGGCGTAGTAGACCCGCTGGAACAGGTAGCTCGCGCTGAACGCGACCAGCCCGAGGACCATGGCGCCGGTCACCAGGGCGATGCTGTCGGTGTCCGAGGAGTCGAGCCCGAGGAAGACGGCGCGCGCCAGGTCCCGGCCGAGGACGACGAAGGCCACCGTCGCGAGCACCGTCACCACGCCCGTCAGTCGGACGGCGACGGACACGTCGGCGCGGACGTCGTCCGTCCGGTTCGCGGCGGCGGCCGACGCCATCCGGGTGAACACGGCGGTGACGAGCGAGACCGCGGCGAGCGAGTGGGGCAGGAAGAAGAGGAGGTAGGCGTTGTCCCACAGCGCGCGGCCACGGTCGACGTCCCTGGTGCCGAGCGCCGTGACGGCCGCATGGGTCGAGAGCCGGGACACCAGCAGGAAGACGAGCTGGCCGAGGCCGACGCCGGCGAAGGTCCAGCCGGCGATCGTGCCGGCGCGCCCCAGGCCCATCCCGCGGAAGCCCCGCCGTGGGTGCCAGCGGTAGCCGATGGCCCGCAGCGCGGGCAGCAGCACGAGTGCCTGGGCGACGACGCCGAGCGTCGCCGTCCCGGCGAGCAGCGCGATCGGGCCCGCGCCCCACCAGGTCGCCGGCTTGCCGCCGCCGCCGTAGCTGGCGATGAACACCACGCAGCCGGCGATCGCGACGACGTTGTTGACCACGGGGGCCCACATGTACGGGCCGTAGCTCTCCCGCGCGTTGAGGATCTGGCCGTAGATCGTGTAGAGGCCGTAGAAGAAGATCTGCGGCAGGCACCACACCGCGAACCCGGTGGCGAGGCTGATCTGGTCGGCGGTCCAGCCGTCCTCGTAGAGCCGGATGAGCACCGGGGACAGCGCCGTCGCGACGACCGTGGCGCCACCCAGGATGACGATCGACAGCGTGACCAGCCGGTCGATGTAGGACTGGCCGCCGTCGCCGTCCCGCGCCGCCCGGACGATCTGCGGCACCAGGACGGCATTGAGCACGCCCCCGCCGATGAGGATGAACAGGTTGTTGGGGAGCGTGTTCGCCACCGCGAACGGGTCCGCGAAGCCCCGGACGCCGATGGCCCACGCCAGCACGGCCACCCGGACCATTCCCAGCACGCGCGACGTCAGGGTGCCGGCCGCCATCCAGGCGCTGCTCGACAGCAGCCGGGACGTCGAGCCGCCCTCGGCCCCGGTCTCGGGCCCGCTCCCGCCCTCGGCCCCGGCCGGGCGGACGTCGTCGTCGTCCGGCCGGTCGCCGTTCCCGTCGCCTCCGCCGTGGTCGTGGGTGGCGGCCGAGACCTCGCCGGAAGGGCGGGTGACCTGCAGGCGGTGGGTGCGCGCGGCGAGCGCCAGCGCGGCGCCGGCCCCCGCGGGACGCGTCGCCCCGCCGGCGGGCACCGGGAAGGGCGCCTGGGCGGCCGGCACGGCAGCCGGTGCCGGTTCCGGTTGCGGTCCGGGTGCCGAAGGGTGCACCACGCCCGTGCGGTCCTCGACGTCGGCCGCCCGGTCGGCGGCCGGGTCGGGGGCACGGCCGGCGCCGGCGCCGGCGGGGGCACGGTCCGCGCCCGCGTCGGCGGCCAGGCCCGCAGGACCGTCCGCCGGCACCGGCTCGCGCCCGATGTCGTCCGGGTCGGGCACGGCGTCGGGCGAGATCCGCTCCCGGCCCCGTCCGCGCCGGACACCGCGGACCAGGCCCACGACCAGCAGCAGCGCCAGGACCCCGCCGATCCAGGTCAGGCCGCGCCCCTGCCACTCGGGGTGGATCCAGACGTCGATGGGCGGCGTCCGGTTGATCACCCCGCCCGACGAGCCGGCGTTGAGGGTGCCGATGATCGTCGTCCCGCCGTTGGCCTTCGCCTGCAGGGTCACCCGGACCGTCGTCCGACCGGGCAGCAGGGTGAGCGGTGGCGGCTGCCGGACCACCACCTGCAACGACCGGGGATGCAGGTCGAGCGTCACGGTGACCGGGAACGGCAGGTGGTTGTCGAGCGACACCAGCATGGGCGCGCTCCAGGTGAGCAGGTTGACCCGGCTCGCCTGGTAGACCGTCACGCCCGCGTAGAAGCCGTCGACCTGGTCGACGACCTGCCAGGTCGGGGAGTTCTCCGCCGCGGCGGAGCCGAGCCGGTCCTGGTGCCGGATCCAGGCGGTCGACAGCAGTTCCAGGGCCGAGCGGCGGCTGGGCTCCCAGACCGCTGCGACGGGGCCGTCGCCGAGCGCCGGCCGGAACCCGTCCAGCCGGTCCAGCTGGCTCGCGACGACGCCGACGTGCGCTGCGCCCAGCTGCGTCGTGGCGGTCGCGGTCGGGCGCACCAGCCGGAACGGGGTCAGCGCCACGGCGGGCTGCGCCCGGACGGCGTCCACCGTGGTCAAGTCCAACCAGGCGGCGTCCTTCAGCGCGGTGAGGGAGGACCGGACGGCGTACGGGTCCGGGTCCCAGTCGCGGGGCAGGGTCGCCACCGCGGCGGGCGCGCCGGCCTCGCCGGTGGTCGGGTCCGCCGTCACCGGCTCGGTGCCGCGCTCGGCCGCGAGCGCCGCGGTCTCGGCGAGGAGCCGCTGGGTGGCCAGCGTCGCGTCGGTGCCCCCCAGGGCGGCCGCGGCATCCGACAGCGTGTCGTCGGCCAGCAGGACGTCGGCGGTCCGCCCCTCGCCCACCGTGATCCGGGCATGGGCGGGGAGCCGGTCCGACGTGGTGGCCGAGGTGGTCGCGGTGGCGGTGGCGGTGCGCCCGGCGTCCGGGGTGATCGCGGACGTGCGCAGCACGAGCAGCCGGCCGGGGCCGGTCGCGGCCAGCGCGGCGGTGGCGAGGTCCGCCCGCCCGGTCACCGGCCAGATCACGCCCCCGGGCAGCGCCGTCCCGAGCGCCTGACGGCTCGCGCTGGTGCCCACCTCGTCCGCCTCGTCGACCACGTCGCCGTGGCGGGCGGCGGCCAGCGCCGCGACGTCCGGGTCGCCGAACGGGAGCGCGGCGGTCTGACGCCCCCGGCCTGCGGCCACGAACGCGTCGAGCCAGGTCCGGGCGGCCGCCGCGCCGGACGGGTCGAAGGCAGGGGGCGAGGCGCTCGGCGCCGTCCCGCTCGGCGACGTGCTGCGCGCCGATGCCGATGCGCTGCGAGCGGCGGTCGGCGACCCGGACGACGACCCGGACGACGGCGCGGACGACGGCGCGGACGGCGACGCGGACGGAGGCCCGGACGACGGCCCCGACGGTGTGGTGGACACCGCAGCGACCGAGTTGCCGGCCGCCCGGGCGACCCGGCCGCTGAGCCGGGAGTCGGGCG
>Ga0302321_100005749_pt1 | contig 10877 bp, 8 predicted proteins | sample Fen_T0_1_FD_202505 | JGI IMG/M metagenome (GOLD analysis project Ga0302321, IMG submission 202505) | Peat permafrost microbial communities from Stordalen Mire near Abisko, Sweden - Fen_T0_1 | ecosystem: Environmental > Terrestrial > Soil > Wetlands > Permafrost | place: Sweden: Abisko...
GGTTGACCAACGACCCGCCGAGTATCACGAGGGCGTCAACCGTATTCGGATTTGCCAAACGGTACACGTGGTTGCGCTGGGGCGCAGAACGATCGGGTGAGCCCAACACGCCGCCCACGAAGCATTGCACGGAAGCGCCTGCATTTTTGGCAGCGGCGAACACACCGGTTGCAATGGCGGTCTGGTATCCATCTTCCAACAAGTCGACGAGGAACCCCAACGCGGGAGCGTCTGCGCCTAATAGAGACTTGATTTGCGGGGTCATTGCGTTGTTCATTCCTTCGGGCGCCCAATTGTCGGAAGCGGTACCGGTGTCGAGCCTCGAATGGTACCGAATGACGCAGCAGCATATCTATCCGGAAACTCCGCGGAACGAGTACACCTGGTACTGGCTTGACCGCGGTGCGGACCAAACCGCAATTGTTCACGAGTTCCCGCCGTCGCCTACCGACAAAGGTGCATCGACAAGTGTTGCACGGCAACAGCCGGTGCGTTTACCGCAGAGAGAGCGCGCAAGAGCAATCTGGGTAGCCTCTGTTTATTGCGCTTCCAAACGCTGACCCTCAGAAAACGATACATGATTCCAAATTCACGGGAGCGCCGGAATTGCAACCACTGGGAAATATCGGCGCCACTACGCCGCGGTTTCAAGGCCAAGGGTCGCGCCCCCACACCTAGGCCGGCTTGCGCAAATCGCGTAGCTTGAAGCAGGCTAAAGCGCATTCGAATGCCAAAATTTGGCGGATTTGTTGAGTTTGGCGCCTGAGTTGACACATCCATGATTGATTTACAGGGGGAAGGACGACAATCGACAGAAGCTGAGAGTCAGCGCGGGACCGCAATGCTTTCCTCTGATTCGATTCGGAGTCAATCGATGCTCCGGCAAGGGCCACACGAATGAAACTTTACCTCGTCAGTAAATGGTCCGTCCTAGTTGCTCCGTTGCTCGCGGCTTGCAGTGGCAGCTCACCGAGCGGGGCCGGGACCGGGCCCGCGAACGCCGGAACCTTGAGCGGTGGAGTTAGCGATCACTCCGGCGGAATGACCAATGAAGTCAACAAACCACAGGGTGGTACCCTTGGCTCAGGCGGTCAAAGCGAGCTTACAGGTTCCGGTGGTGTCGCCAAAAGCGGCGGATCAAGTTCAGCCGTAGGTGGTAGCAACAATAACCAAACGACCACAAGCGCAGCTGGAGGACAGAGCGGAAGCGGCGGCAGCCCCTTAAATGGCGGAACGAAAGCCGTTGGCGGTGCCCCGTCCACGGGCGGTACCGCCACAGTGAGTAGCTCGAACGCTACTGGCGGCAGTGTTGCGGCAACTGGCACGAAGGCAACTGGCGGAACAAGCTCCGCCGGCGGCAACTCCGCTAATGGTGGGACCAAAGCAACTGGCGGCACAACGGCGACTTCTGGCACAAGCACCAGCAGTACCGGAGCGCTCATTCGCAATGACCAATTCTGGAAGGACACGTCCGGTACACCCATTTATTCCCAAGGTGGCGGTGTTCTCAAGGTGGGCGACACTTACTATTGGTACGGCGTCAAGTACAACGGTGCGGTGACCTATGCGGCAAATCCTTCGAAGTTAAACTCGGACACCAGCTTCAACGCTGTAACGTGTTACTCATCCCAAGACCTCGTTAATTGGCAATTCGAGAACAACGTCCTGACGGCCACGGGTAGCGGGACGGAAATAGCCGGTTCAAGTTGGATAGGCCGACTGGGCGTCGCTTACAACGCGACAACAAAGAAGTACGTTTTGGTGACACAATACGCTGGAACAGCTGGTACCGGTGAGTTGTTTGCCACCTCCGATACGCCTGCCGGCAATTTCGTGTTCAACAATATACAATCGCCGGTGGCCAACATTGCGAATGGATCCACAGGAGATCAGACCGTATTCGTCGACGACGACGGAAAGGCCTATGTAATCTGTTCTAGCGCTAACGGTCGTGGCAACCTTTACGTAGCGCCCTTGCGGGCTAAGGATTACCTCGCAGTTGACACCGCCACCAGAATCTTTGGTGGAGTAGGCCGCGAGGGAAACACGATGTTCAAGTACAACGGCCACTACTACTTCTGCTCTTCAGATCTGCACGGCTGGAACGCCTCGCACACCTATTGCATCTCGGCCACGAATATCCTTGGTCCGTACGGAGCCGAATTCATCATGGCCGGCACGGATTCAGATTTTAGCCATGTGACGCAAACGGGATTCTTCATAACCGTTAACGGCTCCACACAATCCACTGTTATCTTCGCCGGCGATCGCTGGTCGGACTTCGCTGGAAATGGTCTAGGCTACAACCAATGGATGCCCCTCAGCTTCAATGGTACAACGCCACAGTTTCAGTCATTGAGTGAGTGGTCACTCAATGCGACAACCGGTCAATGGACCGTTGGTCCCAACAACAACTACGCGCTCAATCCTAGCTTTGAAGCCGATCGCGTCACCACGACCCTTCCCGCAGGTTGGACCGCGACCGGTGGCACCAATCTGCTAGGTGGTCATTCCGGCAGGTGGTCATGGCAGCTATCTGGCGCAGCTAGCCTCAATCAATCGGTTGCCAATCTACCCAACGGCACCTACACCCTATCTGTCTGGCTCAAGGGAAGCGGCGCCACTGGCGTCCAGCTCTATGCCAAGGGGTTTGGTGGTACGGACAAGGCCACGTCCATTAGCGCCGCAGGCACTGCTTGGACTCAAATGTCCGTAACGGGTATCGCGGTGAGCAACGGCCAATGCCAGATCGGGATCACAACCACCGCGGGTACAATCGGGGCCGATGACTTTGTCCTGGTAAAGAACTAGCGGTAAGACCAGGGGCGGGCGGGGAACCCGAGAGCGACCTGTCCTTGTTGCTGAGAACGCAAAAATCCCCCAGGTAAGCCGCCTGTCGCCCTACGGGCAAGTGATTTCGCCGTCGAAGACGGCCGTGATCGGATTCCAAGCCACACCAGTGTTGGCGACTTCAATCGTCGGAATTCCGGTGCCATTTGCACGCGAAACGCAATAGACGGCTGGGGGCATTGGAGTGTCGCCGCTTGAGTTGAATAGTAGTGTGGAGACGACACCGGTAGCCAGTAACTTGCCGCCACTACTGAGCGTAGAAAACGCCGTGGCCCAGTCTGTTGGTCCAACGGTAACTGGCGTTCCGCCGGGATCCAGCGACGCCATCAAGTCCGGACTCGCTCGAGTTGACGAGTGCGCGTTGCTTGGCGCGAATGTCAAATTTACCGCGAGGTTGCTAGACACCATCAGAGCAATTGGTAATCATTGCCGGTTTGGCGTTAACCTGGCGAATCGAATATTGGTTTGGCTCCCGTGCAAACGACGTTAGTACGCACCGCGTGGTTCCGCGCGAGCTAGACCCTATCTCGGAAATGCTCAATTGCGCCCCGACCGAATCAGTAGCTCTGATGCGACTTGACTTTTCACACGCTGATTTGCGGAAAATGGAAGACATGCGCATTGACAAGTTATGAGCGCTTCCGTTGGCGAACGCCTCTTGGCGAATCTGCAGCTGAAGAAGCGGACCGCGCAACGACAAGACTCGGTTCGGACCGCGTCAGATTTCTTGGGCAGCCAAATACGGTGCGAGCTCAGGGAATAGGTTCGGTACAAATTCAGTGCGGGTTTTGCACAATAGGAAATAAGCCAGAGCAAACCACTGGAAAGAAGAGTTGCTTTGCCTGGAAAACCTGGAAGTGCGCAACGCGTTTCCAGGGGTGCCTGGAGTGGCTTACTTCGCTCGCAAGGGCACGCGGTCGCAAACGAGTCGAAGCCCGTCGCCGTACGCTTGCTGGGTGGCGCGGAAATCTCTTTAGTAAAGCACCGCAGCGATGCCAGAAGTGATGGACGCCGAGGTTGTGTTGGAGCGGAGTCGGTGCAAAGCTTTGCTGTGAGTGAACAACAGCGTGGGCTCAACTCCCAGGTCATCCCCTAATTACAAATCGCATTAGGGCCGGTTGAGTTTGCGATCCGTTGGCCCCGTCAGAGCTCGGAAGTTTGTACCGCATTAGTAAATTTGTTCAGTGGGGCACCGCAACACTGGTGATTTGGTTGCTAAAAGTGTGCGTCGAAACGCCTGGTGGATACTGACGAACTTTCCCTGTATTGCGCGCTTTCGTAGCACGAATCTCAGTGAGGCCTGAAAACCCGTCCTGAGCCCGGGTTTGAACGTGTGCGGCCGCGAGTGAGCCAAGCGGCTGCATTCGAGCCAATCACTCTACTTTTTAACAATGTCTCCCTAGAGTGGTCGTGAGCATGGGACACAGCCGGCAATGGGTATTGCGATTTTGAACGATGCTCGTTGTGCGCAGGTGATGCGCGCTTTTTGTGAATACGAGCAATCAATACTCTGTAAACCGATTGAGCGGGTCTTCGTGTTCAGAAGGACACCAATTCACCAGCTTGTAGCTTGTCAAAGCGCTGCAACGCGCGACATCAATTGCTGGAGCGTTGCTGCGGCGCAAAGTGAACCCAACGTCCTTGACTGTCACAGGTGCCAAGTGTAGAACGACGTCGTCAACGCGGGTCCGCGATAACTGCGGTAATGCTGCACAGTTTTTGCTTGGGATCGCGCGCACTAGTGGTGCGTAGTGCGGTCTTTGAACGAGCAATTTCACAATGTGGCGCGAAGGCCGCCGTCCGTCGCACGATTGCGAAAGCGAGGATTGTATGTACCTACCGAAAAGAGCTCTTGGGCCGTTGTGTGTCACTTTTCTCGGTGCCATGGTGGTGAGCTGTGCCAACAAGGACGCAGGAAGCTCGACCGTCAATCCAGGAACTGTGGGCGGGACCTATGGTGTTGGTGTGCCAAGTGCACCGGGGGTCAACGGCTCGGTGGTCAATGGTGGCGCCGGAAACATCGGTGCCGGTTCACCGTCGGCCATTGCCGGAAACAATTCATCGTCATCGCCCAATTTGAGCAATGGCAACGGCACAGCAGCCGGGGTCAATGGTGTCACTTCGAATGGCGCAGCAGGCGTTGGAACTAATTCCGGAGGAGCCAGCTCCGGAGCCGCCCGTGGGGTTGGGGGTAGCACCGCTCCAACCACGTTTGTCGTGCCAGCGGACGCTCAACCGACCCCAATCAGTTCGGGCAAAGATGGTATCTTTCGCGTCAATACAAACACCGGCAAACTCATGCATGAAGGTGTTGAGTTTCAGGTTCGCGGCGGCAATTGGTTCGGTCTCGAGGGACAAGATGACATAGCCCGTCCGGGTGCAATGGAACTTTACATCGGATCGGTATTTTGGGCTGATGCTGCCAACAAGAGAACCATCAAGCAAACGATGGAAGAAATCCGCACAGCACCGCTCGGCTTGAACACGTTGCGCGTACCCGTTGCACCCCAAACCTTAGTAAAGGGGCATCCGGATGGCCTTTACAGTCGCAAGGACATCCAAATTCGAAATAATGATCCAGCGTTGTACCCGTACGCGGATGCCAACGAAGCCTTTGAGGACTTTCTTGTTCAGGCGGCTGCCAACAACCTTTACGTTATTCTCGACTTGCACTCTTGTTCAAACCACATCGGTTGGCGCGCAGGAAAGATTGACGATGGTCCTCCCTGGACAGACGCGAATCGCACGAACTACAAGTATAAGAAGGAGGGTTATACCTGTAAGACGGGTGAAGATGCCTACGATGTCACAAAATGGCTCGCGGATATTCATACGCTAGCAAAGTTGCCGAAGAAGCTTGGAATCAAGAACATTATCGGCATTGATTGCTTCAATGAGCCGTTCAAGTACTCCTGGTCTGAGTGGGCCGACTTGGCCAAGCAATGTTATGACGCAATTGCGGCTGAAGATGACAATCTAATTGCCATCGTCGAGGGCGTGTCGGGTAGCCATGGAGATCCCATTAGCGCGATGGTACCGGAACCGTTCGGTGAACTTGACACCAACCCGAATTGGGGAGAAAACCTTTACGGTCAGCAATTCGATCCCATCCAGATCCCCAAAGATAGACTTTGTTTTTCGCCGCACACGTATGGGCCGGCTGTCTACGTACAGAAGCAATTCGTCGATCACACCAACCCAGCCTGTGCAGGTTTGGAAGACGATGCCGCGGGAAATGCAAAGTGCAAACTAGTGGTTGAGCGTTCCAATGCACAGACTGTTGCCCTGTTGAGAAAGGGTTGGGACCAACACTTCGGCTACCTTGCTGATCAAAAATACTGCGTCATTACCGGTGAATTTGGTGGCTACAAAAATTGGCCGGCGAATCCCGTCAAGCCGACTGCGGCAACGATCTGGGCACATTTACCGTCTGGCGTTCGATACGACTGGGAATGGCAGAACATCTACGTCGACTACCTGAAGTCGAAAGGTATGACCGACTTCACGTACTGGTCTATCAATCCCGAGTCAGGGGATACGGGCGGCATCTATAACCACGCCTACACATTATCGAATGAATCGGGATGGGGCGTTTGGCAGGGCCTTGACTCCGAAAAGGTTACGATGTTGGGAGGCTTGAAGTAGCCGCCGGAAAACTGATCCGCTGTGCGAGCGTAGCATCGGGGCCCTGCGAGACGCGTGAAACCGTCGCGGGGCTCCTAACGGTTGTGTCGCAGGCGCCCAAGAAGTTCGTCTATTCGCGAGTTGCCATTAAGCGCGCTGTCAGGCTCGGTTGCGCCCCAAGCTCTCGATACGTTGCAGCCATCGCGCCCGAAATTCTGCAGACGATTGCCTAATGGGACCAATGGCAGTGGCGCGCACCGGAGAGATGCCACAGAACTCAAGCGTGCCCTTCTTGAGCGCCATCAAGGACGGGCATCCAAGCACGAAACGGTAGTACCAGCCGGGCGTGTCCTGGGTGTAGACGATATGGCCTGTCTTGCCTTTGAGCAGCTTGTCCCAAAGGATGCTGCCTTCTCTGTATTTGAATGCGAAACCCGGAAGAAAGACCCGGTCGATAAACCCCTTCAAGAGTGCCGGCATATCACTCCACCATACGGGGTGAATTACGACGATATGATTCGCCCACAAGATATCTGTTTGGGCATTGACGAGATCGGGCTCAAGTTCCGTTCGTCTTTGGTACCCAAACGTTAGATTCGGGCTAAAGTTGAGGTGTGCTAGGACGCATTTTCGTACCTCTGCACCGGAACTGCGGGCGCCGCGCTCGTACGCTTCACCAATGCTCCGACAGAAGCTTTGGTCGTTCGGGTGTCCATCGAGAATCAAGATTCGGTTGGGCCGCGCCATGGTGTTGCATCCTGCGTCTGCCTAGAGAAAGGCTGGGTTTCACGTTAGCTTGGTACGCTTTGACATCGAGGCGTCTCAGAACTTCGATAAGCCTAGAGTGCAATCAGGAACGGTATGAGTGCTCGACGTTCAGGCGGGTAAAGCGGCCTGCCTTCTTTGCCGTCAAACAGTTCGTGGTAACGCGCGTGGCGCTTATTGGCCCAGCCGAAGAGCACGACCGTGACCGCGACGAGAAAGACCAAAGCTGCCAGAGTCTGCGTGAGGGCGGCGAACCCGACCCACGCTAAGATTTCGTATGTGTAGTTGGGGCACGACACCCACCTAAACAGGCCCCCCTTGGGTAGGCCGCGATCCAGAGTATTCGGGCGACGCAGCGCCCTCAATTTTAGGTGTGCCCACGCGTTGCCAATTTCACCAATCAGAAACAGCCCCAATCCAAGAATGCTAAGTGCATTGACCGAACGCGCCCCCGCTGAACTTAGAGCCCAAGCATTCCAAGCGCCAAAACCCCAGTAATAGAGATATTCGCTGAACGCGTCCAGGGTTGGTACCTTGCGCTCGGCATAACGGTGAACGAACAGACACTCGACGATACGGCGAAGAAAGTGCAGACACCAAGCCGAGGTGCCAAGTAGAGCGGGCAGATGCCACACAGACACGGGGTTTCGCCAAAGCGACACCGACAGCATCACCATCAATGCGCCGCTATAGCTCACGACGTCGTGCGGACGTCCCGGAAAGGACCGCGTCTTCGGCGAATCGTTGGTCATGGTGATTATGCTTGAGCTGGCGCGTTGCCCGAATGATCCTCTGGGGTCACGATATCTTTCGTCCAATCCTACGGATCAAGTCGGACGTAGGGCCTTCGAGCTTCTGGGGCAATTGGTCTGCTGCGATCGCCACGTATGGATTCTGCGAAGCCTCTGGGCCGCCGCAAGCCGCTGACCGACCGACAGCATTTGCATGAGCCTTGGTTTCCGATGACGGTGCCCTACACCCTATGTCGGTCGACGATTTCTCACTCAGGCGTTTAGTTCAAGATGCTTCCGGTGTTACCCGATTGATTGACCGCACCAGCAAGGGCGACAACATGATCCTGAACCGCTCGCCCATGCCTGACAGATCGTTCCCTCAGCGCCAGAAAGACATTCTGGCGGCGTTCGGAAAGTTCCTCAAGCAAATGGGTACGGCAATCTCCAGCACTCAACGGCAGTCGAACTGATGGCGATAGCCCCCAACGCTTATAGCGCCATTCGCAGTTGGTTCGTTGTCAATTGGGGATCAAATAGGTAAATTCTGGTCGGGATATGCCAATGCGATGTCGCGGGTGGTTGCCATCGCGCTAAGGCAGAACTATCCATCGCGCCAATATGACGACCATCAAGCTGTACGGTCCGCGCATGGGTTCAGGTCTTCGCACGCACTGGGTTTCCGCCGAACTTGGTACCCCTTACGAGTCAGTGGGAATTGATTTCTCCAAAGGCGATAACCGATCCGAATGGTTTCTCAAGGTAAACCCGATGGGTCAAGTTCCAGCTCTGGTCGAGGGTGAATTCAAGCTGGCAGAGTCTCTGGCTATTTGTTCCTACTTGATCGAAAAGGCCGGTTCGGATCTGGGTGGTAAGACGCCTCAGGAGCGCGCGGCGGCCTGGCAATGGTCACTCTGGGCTATGTTCAATCCCGGGCCACAGCTTTCCAAGTTGGCATCCCCCGCTTGGACGAAACAACCACTTGCGGCTGACGTCGAAGCGGCCGCCAAAACCGCCGCTGACAAGTATCTCGCAATTTTTGAAGCGCACCTTGCCACTAACCAATTCGTAGCCGGCAGCAACTTTACTGTGGGTGATATCAACGTAGCAAGTTCACTCGGCTACGCGGCATATTCCAATTTCGACATGTCCCCTTATCCGAAGGTGAAGACCTGGCTTGCTACGATCATGGCTCGCCCGTCGTACGCAAAAGCCGCGACTGAGCCAAAATCGTGATTCTTACCCGTACATCACGACCCTGAAAGCCGCCTGCGAAGTGAGATGCGGGCTAGATTGGTGCCCGCCAACGAGGCCAAAGAGAAAGACGAGGAGTAAGTTCCTCGTCTTTCCTAAAAGCATTTCAGATTGGGCGTTGCCGCGTGAACGTGAGCACGCTCCGAACGAACTACATGGATTTACGCTTCCGCGAGCGAAGCCGCAATAGACCGATTGCGCCGAGTAGCGCTAACGAGTTCGAATTTGATGGTTTGCCGGCGACCCGGCAACCGCAACCGCCTGTATTCGATGCTTCGCTGGTACTGGTGGTCCCGGCATCACCCCCCGAAAGGATTGTCGTGCTGGAGTTGCCCAACTGACCGCCGGTTGCCAACGCGCCGCCGGTAGAACTCGGGTTGCCAACTCCGCGGCCCCCGCTTGCAGTGCTGCCGAGCGACCCGCCCGTCGTCGCGACATTGCCGCCCACGGCATTGTTCGCGCCGCCCGTCGCGGGGCTTCCACCAGCATTCGTCGCGGTCGCGCCGCCCGTCGAAACGACGCTCGACGTGCCGGCCCCGCCTGCGGCTAATGTACCTCCCGCTGGGCCACCACCCGCTGCACGGGTCCCACCCGTACTTGGTGCGCCTCCGGTTGCAGAGGTGCCTCCAGTTGCAGAGGTGCCTCCAGTTGCAGAGGTGCCTCCCCCTCCGACTGGGGTTAGAAGCAATCGGTATCCGTCGTTGGCGTTTGCACCCGTAACGGTTACCGTGATTTGACTGTTCGTAACCGCAACGTTGGCTGTTGAAACCGTATCGGTTGCCGTGACAACTGTGGACCGGCTTACGAAGGGCGTGTGCTCGACGACCGCGTGCACCGTTGAGCCAAAGAACGATGCCGCTTGGAATCCCTTGACGACAATCTGGATTGTACCGTCATTGGTGCCCCCAAAAAGGACACTGGCCTTCGACCCTGTGGTGTCAAGATTTGCAAACCCATCGAGCGCCGCTGCTGTGTTCGGTGAAGGCGGGGTGGTTGTGACCATGTTGCCATTCATGTCGCCGTACCACTTGTAGAACCACCAACCGCCGTTCGTAGCGGTATTGGTAGCAAGCAGGGTGCCGAGTCGCCCGGGATGCGAGACGTCCCAATAGGTGATGGACGCCGAGTCGATCTTGGCACGTTCGAATTTTGCGATCATTGGTGCAGACGCACCGGGTTTGCCTTCGTCGTCAATGTGGTTTGGTCCGCTGTACTCATTGATGCTGATGGGCAGCGGCCCTATGCCAAGTTGCGTCTCTAGCGATCGATAGGCGGCAAAATTGCTGGTTAGGTTGCCACCACTGAGCTCGTGCCAAGCAATGATGTCCGGAACGCAGTTGTTGGCTTTGGCGTAGGTGAGGAAGGTGTTCAGATAGCTAGTATTGAAATAGGAGATGGAAGGGCCGATGATCTTTGCGGTCGGATCCAGGGCGCGGATCTTGACGTAGGTCTGCTTCCAGAAATCCGTGAAAGCCATCGAGTTCTTCCAAGTACCATCGGGCTCGTTCCAGATCTCGTAGCCGTAGTAATTGGTCACTCCGGACGCCTGCTTGCTCGTGTACGTCTGAGTGACCTTATCGAGCCAATCTGTCATGTTCGTGAAAGAGTAGGGCCAACCCGGAAACCAGTCTGCAAGGCGGAGAGTCACCTTCC
>Ga0302321_100005750_pt1 | contig 10877 bp, 9 predicted proteins | sample Fen_T0_1_FD_202505 | JGI IMG/M metagenome (GOLD analysis project Ga0302321, IMG submission 202505) | Peat permafrost microbial communities from Stordalen Mire near Abisko, Sweden - Fen_T0_1 | ecosystem: Environmental > Terrestrial > Soil > Wetlands > Permafrost | place: Sweden: Abisko...
CCTTTTCACGTGCGCGTGCCTGGCTGGATTCACCAGCATCACGCCGTATTGGTTGAACAACTTGGTATCGCCCTCGACTGCGACGACCAGATCTCCGCGATTCTTGAACGAGAGCCAAGTGCCACGGTCGGTGAAGGCGTAGGCGCCCATGGCGCTGGCGGTATTGAGTGTCGGCCCCATGCCGGAGCCGGTCTCGCGGTACCAGGTGCCCTTGCCGGTTTGCGGGTCGATATCGGCCTGTTTCCAATAGCGCAATTCGGCGGCGTGGGTGCCGCTCTTGTCGCCACGCGAGGCGAACGGAGAACTGCTGGCGGCAATCTTTTTCAGGGCGTCGATGACGTCCTTGCCGCCTGCCACCCTGGCCGGATCGGCCTTGGGGCCAACGATGACGAAATCGTTGTACATCACCTCGCGCCTGTCGACGCCGAATCCCTCTTCGGCAAATTTCAGTTCCGCCACCCGATCGTGCACGAACACCACGTCGGCATCGCCTTTCTTGGCAGTGGCCAGCGCCTGCCCGGTACCTTGCGCGACCACGCGCACGGCAATGCCGGTCCTGGCCTGGAAGATCGGCAGCAAGTATTTGAACAGGCCGGAATCCTCGGTCGAGGTGGTGGAGGCGACGACGATGAATTTGTCTTCCGCGACCGCAGGCCCGCACATCGCGAACGCACAGCAGGCGGCAACAGCCAAAAGAATACGACGACTGAATTTCACCATAGCAGTTCCCCTTTTATGAATGCCGTCGCTTCGGGCGACTTGGGTTGTTGAAAAAATGTGGCGGCGGGCGCGTCTTCGGCGAGCCGGCCGTGATGCAAAAAAAGGATGCGGTCGGCCAGCCGACGCGCCTGGCCGATATCGTGCGTGGTCATGACCACCGTGGTGCCGGCGCGATGCATGGCGCCTATCGCGTCTTCGATGGCGCGCGTGGCGGCCGGATCGAGGCTAGCGGTCGGTTCATCGAGAAACAGTACCTGCGGCTGCAATGCCCAGGCGCGCGCCAGCGCCACGCGCTGTTGTTCACCACCCGAACAAAGACGCGCCGGGCGATCGGCGAGATGGGCAAGGCCGACTTGTTCCAGAGCGGCCAGGGCGCCCCGCCTCGATTCGGCCGCGGTGATTTTGCCGGCGAGCTGCAATGCGAATTCGATGTTCTCGCGTACCGACCTGCGCAACATCACCGGCCGTTGAAATACCATCGCCTGCGCCCGTTGTGGCGCGCGGGCTGCCCAGGCGACAGTTCCGGCGCTCGGTGCCAGCAAGCCGTGCAATACGCGCAACAGCACGCTTTTGCCGGCGCCGTTCGGGCCCAGCACGATGGTGCGCGAACCCGCTTCCAGCCGAAACGAAACGCTTTCCAGGATGGATACTTCGCCAACACGACAGGCGAGCGCATCGACCTGGAGCGGCAGGATCGGCGCCGGCTCAGCCATATTTCTTCATCGCCACGTTCTTGGTGAATTGCGCGGCCGTGTTGATGATCACCACCAGCGCAATCAACACCATGCCGAGAGCCAGCGCCAGCGGCAGGTCGCCCTTGCTGGTTTCCAGTGCGATGGCGGTAGTCATCACCCTGGTGACGCCGTCGATGTTGCCGCCGACGATCATCACCGCCCCCACCTCGGCGATGGCGCGGCCAAAGCCCGCCAATACCGATGTGAGCAAAGTGAAGCGCATATCCCACAGCAGCGCCTGCATCGCCTGCCAGCGCGTTGCGTTCAGCGACGTAATTTGCTCTCGGTATTCGGTCCAGGCATCTTCGAGCACCTGGCGCGCAAGTGCCGCAATGATCGGGAATATCAGAATCGCCTGCGCCACCACCATGGCGCTCGGCGTGAACAGGATGCCGAGCGGCCCCAGTGGGCCCGCACGCGACAGGAGCAAGTACACAATCAACCCGATCACCACCGGCGGCAGGCCCATCATGCCGTTCAGTACCGCGATCAGCGCACTGCGTCCCGGAAACCGCGCCAAGGCCAGCCACGCGCCGAACGGCAACGCCAGCGCGCTCGCGATCAACACGGCGGTACCCGATACCTCGAAACTCAGTACAACGATGCGCACCAGTTCGCGATCGAACGTCGTCGCCAGCGTCAGCGCTTGAAGGAGGCCGTGAATAATTTCCTGCATGGTGATTTCAGTTGAGTAGCCCTTGACGCAAATAGGCTCTGGGTAAGCCTATAGTAACCTGCCCTTGCCGCACTTCCGTTATGCTATGGGGAGTTAGCGCCAACTAAAATAGGCTCTTGATAGCATGTTTCACGTCAAATTTCATTACTCCTGGCTGCCCGGCCAGCAGCAAAGCAAGTCGGGCGAAATGCAACTGTTCGGACTGCTCGAGGGCATACACCGCGAGGGCTCGCTGCGCGCCGCCTGCCAGCAGGTTGGCCTTTCGTATCGATACGCGTGGGGACTGCTCGGACGCTGGTCCGAACATTTCGGACAGCCTCTCGCCATGCTGGAGCAAGGTCGCGGCGCGTTCCTGACGCCGCTGGGCAAGAAATTGTTGTGGGCGCAACAGCGGGTGCAGGCGCGACTTGCTCCGCAAATCGAAGCGCTATCTGCGGAATTGGAGCGCGAACTTGCCAGCGCCATAGAGCCGGATACCGCGCGCATCGATATTGTCGCGAGCCACGACCTGGCGTTGACCGCGGTGCGAGACCATCTGGCGCGCAACGGCGGCCCGCGCCTCGACGTGCGCTTCCAGGGAAGCGTCGCCTGCCTGGCCGCACTGGAAGCGGATCAAGCCGAAGTGGCGGGCTTTCATGCCGGCCCCGAACATGCGGAGGCGGACGCCTTTCGGCGCATGCTGAATCCGCGGTCGATGTCGCTGATTCGTTTCGTCACGCGGCGGCAGGGCCTCATCCTCACCGCCGGTAATCCGAAAAGGATTCGCGGCGTGAAGGACCTGGTGCGTACCGAATTCATCAATCGTCAAGCTGGCTCCGGCACGCGGCTCGCCTTCGACCGCCTGCTCTCACAAGCCAAGGTCGGCACGGGCAAGATTGCCGGTTACCAGAACGAAGAATTCACCCACCTCGCCGTGGCCGCGACCATCGCCAGCGGCCACGCGGAAGCCGGCATGGGCATCGAAGCGGCCGCGCGCCAGTATGGTCTCGATTTTTTGCCGTTGTTCGACGAGGCCTACTTCCTGGCCTGTCGCACCAAACTGCTCGACACGGCCAAGATGCAAAAACTCCTCTCGCAACTGGCCAAGCCGGCGTTACGGCAAATGCTCGCCAAGATTCCCGGTTATGGCGTGGACGGCCTCGGCACACTCATCGATATCGATTCCGCATTCAAGCCGAGCGCATGATCCGGCCATTATGTCTTCTGTCGATCGTCTGGCTTTTTGCCGGACTGGCCGGCGCCCGAGATTTCACCGACGATGCCGGCCGCGTGATCAAGCTGCCCGACAGAATCGAGCGGGTCTACGCCGCCGGCCCGCCGGCCTCGGTGCTGGTACTGGCACTGGCCCCTGACAAGCTGATCGGCTGGACGCGAGCGTTTCGCGCCAATGAGCAGGCGTTCCTGCCGACGAAGTATGCCGAGCTTGCGGAACTGGGGCGCCTCACCGGGCGCGGCAACACCGCCAACAGCGAAGTGGTGCTGAAGGCCAGGGCCGACCTCATCATCGACATCGGTGCCACCGGCGGCACTTACGTTTCGCTGGCCGACCGGGTGCAGGCCGAAACCGGCATTCCCTACATTCTGCTCGACGGCCGGCTGGCGACGCTCCCGCAACAGATCGAGAAGCTGGGTCGCATCGTCGGCGCGGAAGCGCGCGCAAAAGAACTGGCGGGCTACACTGCGCGCACCTTCGACGACATTCAATCGCGCCTCGCCAAAATTCCGGCGGAGCGCCGGCCGGATGTGCTCTATGCGCGCGGACCGCAGGGCCTTGTCACCGGCCTCGGCGGCTCGATCAACGTGGAAATGCTCGAGTGGATCGGTGCCAAAAACGTGGCTTCCGGACAGCTCGGCAATGGATTGGCGCAGATTGGTTTCGAGCAGGTGGTGTTGTGGAACCCGCAGGTAGTCATCACCAACGATCCCAACTTTTTTCGCGAAGTCTGGGCCAAGCCGGAGTGGGCTGTCATCCGCGCGGTGCGCGACAAGCGCGTCTACCTGTCGCCGAACCTGCCGTTCGGCTGGTTCGATTACCCGCCGGGCGCCAACCGCCTGATCGGCCTCAAATGGCTGGCCAATCTGCTCTACCCCGGCGAATTCAAGTACGATCTCGCCAAGGAAGTGGAAACGTTTTATACGATGTTTTATTTGCAAAAGCCCAGTGTGGAGCAGGTCGCGAAAATCCTGGGCGAACCCGGCGTGCTTCCGAAATAGTTTTCCGTTGTTTCACCTCGTAGCGATTGCCCTTGGCGAACCCCTCTTCCTTTCGCATCTACCTCATTGCCATTCTGGCGGCGCTCGCGATGCTGGCGGTGTCGTTGTCGGTCGGCCGCTTTTCCATTTCCCTTGCCGAGCTGATTTCACTGCTCTGGGCCGCCGCGAGTGGCACAACGGCGCACGCCCCCGACAACGCCGACATCGTGCTCTTCAACATCCGCGGGCCGCGCATCGTTGCCGCATTTACCGTGGGTGCGGCGCTGGCTGCAGCGGGTGCCGCCTATCAAAACCTGTTCCGCAACCCGCTGGTCTCGCCCGACATCCTCGGCGTTTCCTCCGGTGCCGCGCTGGGTGCGGTGGTGGGTATCTTCCTGTCGTTGCCGGTGGTGATGATCCAGGGCCTGGCGTTTGCCGGCGGCCTGCTGGCCGTCTGTGCGATCTACACGATCGGCGAGCGCATCCGCAGCCACGATCCGGTGCTGACTTTGGTGCTGGCCGGTGTCGTGATCGGCTCGTTGCTGGGCTCGGGAGTCGCGCTTACCAAATACCTGGCCGATCCCTACAACCAATTGCCGGCCATCACCTATTGGCTATTGGGAAGTTTTGCCGGCGTCACGCGCAGCGACTTGGCCATCGCCCTCCCCGTCATCGCCATCGCAATGCTGCCGCTGATCCTGCTGAGATGGCGCATCAACCTGCTGGCGCTGCCGGATGACGAAGCGCGCGCGCTGGGTTTGAACGTGCCACGCACGCGGCTAATCGTCATCGCCGCCGCTACCCTGATGACGGCGGCCTCGGTCGCCATTTGCGGCATCATCGGCTGGATCGGCCTGGTGGTGCCGCACGCGGTACGGTTGCTGGTCGGTGCGGAATTCTCGCGCCTGCTGCCACTGGCGATGATCATCGGCGGTACCTTCATGCTGGCCATCGACACGCTGGGGCGCACCATCGCGCAAATCGAAATCCCGCCGGGCGTGCTGACCGCGGCGGTAGGCACACCGGTGTTCATCTGGCTGATGACGGCGACCTTGCGGAGGCGCGCGTGACCTCTCTTGCGACGAACGCATTGGCGATCGGCTACGCGACGCGTACGCTGGCCGAGAACCTTTCCTTCACACTGCGCGCCGGCGAAGCGATGGCGATCCTCGGCCCCAACGGCAGTGGCAAGACGACGCTGTTCCGGACCTTGCTCGGCCTGTTGCCTCCGCGCGCCGGTAGCGTTTCGTTGGACGGCAAGGACATCGCTGCGTTGGCCCCCGGGCAGATGGCGCGCCAAGTCGGCTATGTGCCGCAGGCGGCAACCGGATTCTTCAATTTCACTGTGCGCGAAGTGGTGGAAATGGCACGTGCCCCGCACCTTGCATGGTATGCAACGCCGGGCACCAGGGATTCCGCGATTGCCGAACAGGCGCTGGTCGAACTCAATCTCTCCGCATTTGCGGCGCGCCAATTCGCCGAGCTTTCCGGCGGGGAGCGTCAATTGGTGATGATCGCGCGCGCGCTGGCTTCCGAAGCGTCCATCCTGTTGCTCGACGAACCCACCGCCAGCCTCGACTACGGCAACCAGTTTCTGATTCTGGATGAAATTGCCAAACTGAAAGCGCGTGGGGTTGCGATACTGTTCACCACCCACGACCCCAATCAGGCCTTTCGCGTTTGCAGCCAGCCGGCCGATCGCACGCTGACCATCTCTCGCGATGGCGCCGTTTCGATCGGCAGCACCGATCAAATTCTCACCGGCGACCGCCTCAGTTCTTTATACGGACAGCCCATAGAGTTGATCACCTCACCAAGCGGAACGATCACCAGCGTCGCCGCCACACGCCGCTCCTGATTATTGGTCGCGTAAATACCACTCGGTCGTAACGCGATTGTCACATTCGCCCGGCGCGGAAGCGCCGGGCTTTTTTTCGTCCCCGCATGTGAATTTTTCGCGTTTTCGTTCTTGCTGATGGAATCGAATTCCAATTCACGAATCTGTCACAACCGAGACCTAGACTGCGCCGGTTGTGCCTTTCCCTCGACCATCCTTCCCAGAAAAACACATGCCCAAACCTTCCCAGCGTTCCGTCCTGTCGGCATCTATCGTCGCCGCGTTGTTATCCCTGTCCCAGTCATCGGCTGCGCTGGCCGCAGACGATGCACCTGCGGCCTCTTCGGGTACGGCGTCGGTGCCTTCGCAAGTGTTGCCGAAGATCGAGGTCAGCACCCAGACCGGCGCCTATCGCAAAGGTGAAAAGGACTCCGCCTCCGCAGCCGCGCCGACGCAGGGCAGCCTCGATTCGACACAACCCAAATCCATCATCACGCGCGAATTCATCGAAAACTCGGTGGCGCCGACCGCCGAATACAGCCGCGTGGTCAATATCGCGCCGAGCATGTCGGGCGACTCCGCCAACGGCCCTGGGCTCAGCGAAACCAAGACCTCGATGCGCGGCTTTTCCGATGACCAGTACAACATCACCTTCGACGGCATTCCCTGGGGCGACACCAACAACCCGGCGCACCACTCGACCTCCTTTTTCCCGGCCTCGACCATCGGCGGCGCGGTGGTCGATCGCGGTCCGGGCACGGCCAGCAATATTGGTTACGCCACCTTCGGCGGCACCATCGCGCTGTTTTCCAAGAAACCACTCGAGACCAGTGCCGTAAGCGGCTTTGCCTCCTTCGGCACCTGGAATACCAGCCTGGTCGGCGCGTCCTACGAAAGCGGCAAATTGAAAGATGCCGGCGACGCCACGCTGCAGATGAACTTCCAGCACCTGCAATCGGACGGCTACCTCACGCTCAACGATATCAAGAGCGATAACCTGACTCTGAAATTCACGCGGCCGATCGGTGACGCCTCCGTGTTCACGGCGTTCTCGTCGGTCAATCGCATCAAGTACACGCAGCCCGACAACAATAGCGGTCCGACACTGGCACAGGTGGCGTTGTTCGGCAAGAACTTCAGCCTCAACAACGATCCGGCCAGCTTCAACTACTCCGGGTTCAACCACACCACCAAGGACACCGACTTCGAGTACCTGCGCCTGCAGTCCGACTGGGGCGATCGCTGGTCGACCGATGCCACTGCGTACACCTACTACTACAACAATCAAACCATTTCCTCCACCGACCCGACCGGCCTGACCGCTCCCGGCACCAAGGTCGGTCCGGCAGGAAACAAGGACATTCCCGGCATCGACAAACAAAACAAGTACCGCGTTTACGGCGGCATCTTCAAGCTGACCAAGGAATTCGACGCGGGCATGTTCCGCGTCGGCGCGTGGTACGACAAATCGGACACCGATCGCCACCAGTACGACATCGACCTTACGCTCGGCAATATTCGCGATCCGCGCGAAACCAAACCAACGCCCCTGCAGTTGCCCAGCGTGCTGTTCGACCAGCAATCCACCATCAAGTCGTTGCAACCGTTCGTCGAATTCGAGTGGGAAGCCGCGCAAGGACTCACCATTACCCCTGGTGTGAAAACGGTGAAGATCACCCGCAGCGTGGACGCGGTCATCAACCAGACCACGCGCCTGCCGCAAAACACCTCTGTGGACTACAAGACGACGCTACCGTTCCTGACCGTCAACCAGCAGTTCGGCGACGGCTTTGCGGTGTATGCGCAATACGCCAAGGGTTTCCAGATTCCGGACCTGAAGACGTTTTACATCGCCGACCCTACCCACAACAGCTCCGAGCCGCAGCTTTCCACCAACTACCAGGTCGGTATCGTCGGCAAGTCCAAACAGATCGTTTGGGATCTCGACGTGTACCAGATCGACTTCAAGAACAAGATGGTTTCGAACGGCCAGGCCGGCACCGCTGCGGCTTTCGTCAATATCGGCGGCGCCACCTACAAGGGTGTCGAGGGCCAGCTAACCTACATGGTCGTGCCGAGCCTCGCGTTCTATGTAAACGGTTCGAGCAACAAGGCTACCGCCAACGATACCGGCAAGCAGATTTCCAAGGCGCCGGTCAACACCGGTGCAGTGGGACTCATCTACACCGAAGGTCCGTGGAACAGCTCGTTCATCTACAAGCACACCGGCGCAATCTACATGCAAGACTACACGCCCGGTTCGGCCACCTATGATTATTACCGCTTGAAAGGATACGACAACGCCGACTTCGGCCTTGCCTACACCTTCCACAATCTGGAAGTGGCGAAAAAACTGAAGCTGCAGGTCAATGTGTTCAACCTGCTCAACAAACAGGAAGTCACCTCAATCAGCACCGGCAAGACCTTGTTGGGTGACCAGTACACCTACCAGGCGCCGCGCAGCTACCAGGTATCGGTGCGCGCCGAGTTCTAGTTCTCCAGAAGTCCCTCGTTGGGGTGGCGCATTTCCATGCGCCACCCCTTTTTTATTCGGCTGCACTTCTCACCGGAGCACTTGGCCATGAACAGAAACATTTGCAGGCTCCTCCTGATATGGGCTATGTGCCTGCCGGCCTGCCCGACGCTGGCCGACGAAGCAATTTCGCCGCTCGTATTCAAGTTCGTGACCGTCGGCGACAGCCGCCAGGAGCCGAAGCGCGCGGGCAACAGCGCGCAGGACGAACGCTGGCTGCAGGCAACCCCGATCTGGAGCCGCATGCTGTACGAAATCGAACAACAGCATCCGCAGGCGCTGGTGTTCAACGGCGACATGGTCTATGGCTATTCGAACGATCTCGCTGCGATAGATCGCCAATACGCATTCTGGCGCGGCATGGTGGCGGGCCTGATGGAGCGCGGCACCTACGTGCTGCCGGTGCCCGGCAATCACGAGGTGCAAGTGCCCTACGAAAAGCCGTCAGAGGGCAACGGCAAGCGCGCCATCGTCGCCACCGAAAATGCATGGCGAGCCAATATGGGCGACCTGATCCTGGACTTGCCGCGCTGGAAGAAGACCACCGGCACGACGGTGTCGGCGTGGAACGTAGACCATGCTCCTGCGATCGGCAGCGACGGCATCTCCAGCGACCAGCGCCAATTGAGCTATTCCTTCGATGCCGGCACCATTCATTTTGCCGTGATGAATACCGACCCAGCCGGCTTCGACGAATCGGCGCCGGCAACCTGGCTGGAAGCCGATCTGGCAGCGGCGAAGGCGCGCGGCGCGCGAAATTTCTTCGTATTCGGCCATAAGCCGGCCTACACCTATTTTCCGATTCCGCCGGCCGGCGGCGAAGGCAAGCCCGCAAAGGAGAAAGAAGATGGGTTTGCCTCTCGTCCGGAAATCCGCGACCGCTTCTGGAATAGCATCGAAGCCTACGGCGCGACCTATTTTTGCGGGCACCAGCATGTTTACCACGCCTCGCAACCGCGCCTTGCGCAGGGCGGCAGGGCCTGGCAAGTGATCGTCGGCGCCGGCGGCTCGCCGCTCAGCGTCAAACCTGGGCGCTCGAGCGACCCGCTCGACGCCATGTATTCCTGGGCGGAAGTACAAGTGCGCGCGGACGGTAGCGTTTACGTTCTGGTGCGCGGCTTCGATTCGGCTGAGGGGAAGGCGGTCGCGCTGGAACACTGGACCATCGCTGCTACGCGTTAGATGGCGACCCTGTCGCGCCGAAATCGAAGGACGTGTCCTTTGAAAGATTCGCCGCTGGTTTGAAACATCTTCGCACGTTGCAAGTCGAGCGTGTATCCCCGCGCCGTCATGCATCGCGAAAAAGCGGTCCGATTGCCACGGCCCGGATCGACAATGACAATGTCTACCGCCGCACTGGCGTGCAGGTCGATGAAATCGGCAAGCTGTTGCGGTTGGTCGCGCTCGTAGAGCACGTCGCTGGCGATAATGAGGTCGAATCTGCCGAGGGCCGGATTGTCGCTGGACCAGTTGCCGGTTTGGTATTTCAAGACGGGCAAGGAATTGAGCCGCAGGTTTTCGGCGAGGAAAGACTCGGCAAGGGGATGCCGGTCGCTGGCGGTGATATCGCCCAGTCGGCGATGAATGACCAGGCTCGCCAGCGCCAGGCCGCAACCAATTTCCAGGATGCGCTTGCCGGCAATGTCCTGCGTCTGCATGGCGTCGGCAAGAATCCGCGCGGAAGGCCAGACCAGGCCGAACAGGGGCCAGGTTGACGGTGAGATCCCGGCAGCCTCGGCGAGGCCGTCGCGATCTGCGTACTGCTGTCTATCGAGCAGCGAGCGGATCTGGAAGTCCGAAGTGCCGAGCGTAAAAGACTCTTGCTTGACGCGATAGCCGGGCACCGGGTGACTCCTTGCAGTATCGACGAGATTCGCCGCACCGTGTTGCCAGTGTATCGCTAAGCGATGGGCCATTCCGACAATTCTCGACGCGAAGACCGGTCGCAATCATATTCCGATAGAATCCGTTGCAGCGAACGCACCGGGAGAAGCGCATGAAACGCAAAATCGCAGCACTGCTCGTGGCCAGTCTGCTTTCAGCCACTCCCGCCTTCGCCGCAAAAGGTACTCCCAAATGGAAGCCGGGCGACACCCCGCCCGCCGCCCTCGGCGTCGCCCTCGACGGCACGCAGCTGGAGACCACCCAATTCGCCGGCAAAGTCCTGGTGGTGACGTTCTGGGC
>Ga0302321_100005751_pt1 | contig 10877 bp, 12 predicted proteins | sample Fen_T0_1_FD_202505 | JGI IMG/M metagenome (GOLD analysis project Ga0302321, IMG submission 202505) | Peat permafrost microbial communities from Stordalen Mire near Abisko, Sweden - Fen_T0_1 | ecosystem: Environmental > Terrestrial > Soil > Wetlands > Permafrost | place: Sweden: Abisko...
CCTTCTTTTACCCATAGATCAAGGGTCACGCGATCAATACCCAGACGCTTCGCGACCTCACCCGCATCCATAAAAGCAAAGCGACCACCGCCAGCTTTACTTACCATAATAAACCTCGCTTCTGATATTTATCTATCTTTCCATACAACTTGTTATAACTTATCTATTACTCACTTGCAAAATTAGGAAGTGTATGCTCGGAGCGGCGATAGAACATCAGGAGCGTACTACCGTAGCGGCGCTCATCGCTTAGCTCAAAGTTCTGGCACACAACAGCTGCGACGCCTGGGCGCTCCTTGGGGTGGATCTGGACGATGATCAGGCCATCCTCAGCAGGCAACGCCGATTTATCGAGTAGCGTAAGTGCACGAGCAGCCATCTCTTCATACTGTGGAGGGGCAACATAGATAATGTCATAGACACGCGGCTGGCCATTGGCGGGGGCGGGAATAGAGATACGTCGCTCGTGTTGACCCATTCTGGCTGACTCTTGCTCTGGTTTCGGCGCATAGAGCTGCAAGAATTTAAAAGAGTCGGCATGGAGCGTCTCGGCGCGGTCGGCAAGGCCGGTAATTTGCAGGTTCTCACGTATAAGCTTCACAATTTGCGGATTCATCTCAATAAAAGTCGCCCAGGTAGCACCACGGCTTAAAGCTTCAATACCCACTCCACCAGTACCTGCAAATAGATCAAGAAAGCGTGCCTCCTGCACCCTGGGCGCCAGAATATCAAAAAGAGCCGTCTTCACGCGATCCATAATTGGCCGCGTGCCTATCGTCTTGGGAGATTTCAGCTTCTTCCCTTTCGCCTCACCGGTTACCACGCGCATAACGTTCCTCCTCCAACACGATCAGCACAGCTTCTACCTGCTCGGCAAAGTCATCTTCCAGTTTCGCCCAGGAGATTAATGCCTCGACCTGATCGACCTTCATTTTTTTCAGTGATGCGATGCCCCACACACCATTCACAAGCTCCTGCAACTGTTCCTCGGTGACCTGCGAGATGGCGACATTATTGAGCGCCTGCAAACGGCCCGCACTCGCAGTAGCTGCCCCCTGCGATTCACGCAGCCCATCCAATTTAGCAAGCGCCCTTTCCATTGCAGGGGCACTCAGTTCATGCGCTGGTTCGAGGTCTTCGAGATCATCAAAGGCTTCATCATCGGCCCTATCACGGTCGTCAGGCCCTACCTCTTCGTCAAAAGTCGGCGCCGGTCGCCCCACACGCATCTCGATGATCGGTGCAGAACTTCTGCTCGCCCGTGCTGTTGAGAATACATCGTACTCAAACTCGCTGTCTTCCAATGGTGGGGGGATATCGTTAGCACCTTGCGTATCATTGTTATCCTGCCCATGCGCCCCAAGCCCATTAGTACCGGGAATATCCCGTCCCGATAGAACTTTGAGCTGTTCAATCGCCTCACGCAGGTTAATACCAGTGGAGAGAGAGCGCACATTCAGCAGTTCCATCGCTTGCTTTGGGGTCAGGTCCATATTTTCCTTAATGTATTGGATAAAGTGTGGCAACTGCATGTTGCCCCCCATTTCGTTGGCTCGGCCAGGGGCACGCGGAGCAGCACCCGCTGTGCTCGACCCAGTATTCTGGCGCTCGGAACCACGTTCGGACTCATTATCACGCGGAATAGCAGGCAAAGGCACAGTCCGCGAGCCTGGCGGGTTAGCAGGCCGCACGGCAGGCTGAGGCCTGCTATTTTGTGCAGGCGCTGGGGCAGGCCGTTGGGTTCCCTGTCCACCTTGTGCTCCCTGTCCTCCCTGTGCTCCTTTTGAACCCGGCGTTGTCTGTGTTCCCTGCGTCGCTGGCATGCTTTGAGCACGTTGAGATACCTGGGGACTACGCCGCTCAACATGATTGATCAACTGGCCCATACCAGCCTCAGCCTCACGAATTAAGCGTTCGCGCGCCTCCACACTTGCCCCAACCGGAATCGGGACACTCATCTCTACAGTATGTGTCTGCCCATCTTTCGTATATTGTGTTGCGTAACGTAACCAGATATAGGGCCCGGACTCAGCCCACTGGCTCATGTTATCATCCATGAACGTGCTCACCTGCTTTCCTACGTTCTACCTGCAATTCAAATACAGATGCATTGATATCAAAACTATGTCTCTCTATTATATCAAAATTGTATTTAGGGATCATCTTTCCCATAAACATAATACGAACATATGTTGCAATAATCCCCATGGAGCCAGCGTTTTTCGCTTTGTGATTATCGCCATGATTATCGTCGCTAGCATCCTTCTCGTGGTTATCATCTTCATGCGCCAGAAAACAACGCTGACAAGTCACCTACCTTATGGAGATATGCCTTGATAAATGGTGAGATGTAGTGTATGGTACAATAATAAGAACGCCATAATCAGAAGGTATAGTATAGACCGATATATATGCATGCTTATCAGTGTACCATTTTACCCTTGTAAAAGCTTGTACTATCTATACCTAATAGTAGCCAATTGTAGCCAATTCTCAGTAGTTAGCTAGCTCCCGAGAAAGTTGAGATGAGAAATCAATGCTAAGTCCCTCACCCACTCCACCAAAAGTAGAGCAGATAGGGCCAGTGCAACGCGTAGAGCCTGAAAGAAAAAAAGACGTATTGCCACCGCTCCCCCCCAAAGCAAAAAAACGCGGATCTGTCATAAAGGCCATATTGCGCCCTATACTTAAAGCAGTCTATTATAGTATCAACTGGTTAAAGGCACATAGGATCGCAGCACTCGCTGCAATATTATTGCTCGTGGCAAGTATCTTTGCAACATCGTATTTCGTCACAGGTAACGCACCCCTTGTGAGCCCCTCAAGTAGCTTAAAAGAGAGCGTTCAAAAGAACCCAAAGCTCAGCCCTTATGTGAGTGACTGGCTCCTGTCCTTGCAATCTGGTGATATCAACGCCATGCTCGCCATCCAAAAAACCATAAATCCTTCGACTCGCCCACCTGATCTCGCACTCTTTGTAGTCAATTTCAGTGAATCACGCGCGCAGGTAAAATGGACAGATGTCAGCGTACCAAGCATAAAAACGGCTCCCGATGGTATGGTCGATACATTCGTTGAAGTCGACATGACGATCCCAGCTCAGGCTAGTGGTGCCACCAAGGAGATCGTTCTCTGGCACTTCACCACTGATCCAGCAGGGCGCATCTTCTTACTCGATTTTGTATCAGCACGGGCAATTGCTTAATCGCTGCTCTATGAGCGCGGGCGATCTAACACTTGCCAAAACATAGTAACAAGCGACCCGAACGAAACGCGGAAGGAATTAAGAGCAGTGTCAACAGATGCAAGCAAGCCAAAGCGCAAAGAGCGCAGCGACTTAGATCAATCATTAGACCTGGGAATGGACCAGTTTGGGCGTTTTCTTAAGAGCGCCTGGCTACGGATTCTTCTGGTCATAGGAGTCATCTGGTTCCTTACATCAGGTGCCGAGCTATTTGGTATTAATCCGGCAATCATGCTGAGCGCACTCCTCCAGATAGCCTTCGCCATCTCCTTCATCCTGATCCAGTTCATTGCGATGTTCTGGTTCCTGGCCCGTCCACGCCTCTATTGGATCATGCCAGGTGAGACTGGCGTCACATTCAATGACTACAAAGGAAATCCGGAAGTGCTGGAAGCAGCGCGACGTATTGTAGCATTGCAGCGTGGCATCAAAGATTTCCAGAAAATGGGTGGTACGCCCATACGCGGCTTGCTACTTTCAGGCCCTCCAGGAACAGGTAAGAGTTACCTCGCCCAGTGTATGAGTACAGAAGCAGGCCTCCCCTTCGCCTATGCCAGCGCAGCCAGTTTCCGCGCTATGTTTATGGGCATTGATGTCTTGATGATTAGCAATCTCTATCGCAAAGCTCGCCGGCTGGCACGTGAATATGGCGGCTGCGTTATATTCATGGATGAGATCGACGCCATCGGCGGCTCACGCGGCAATAATGCCGGTGGTATGGGCATGGGCATGGGCGGCATGATGGGTATGGGCGGTGGCACAGGCGGCCTCAATCAGCTGCTCATGGAGATGGACCCGCCCAATATTGAGACAGGCTGGTTTAAAAAGATTTTGCGCGTGCTCGGTCTCTACCATGGCCGTGTCCAGAGTCAGCCAGTATTGACCGTTGGCGCAACGAATATGCCTGCCTCCCTGGACGCCGCACTTCTACGCCCCGGACGTTTCGATCGTCAGATCAACGTTGCCGCACCAACCGACAAATATCGTCCAGAGGTCATTGAATTTTACCTTAACAAGATAGAGCACGAGCCTAACATCTCGATCCAGGCACTCTCCGCACGTATGGTGGAATACACACCAGTCGCCATCAAACACGTTGTTAACGAGGCCACTGTCATCGCTCACTTCGACGACCGCACCTCTGTGACGTATCGAGACTTGATAGAGGCTCAGGATGTCCACGAATATGGACTACGCCAGCTCGCCGAACTTACCCCTATTGAACATCGCCGTCTTGCCTACCATGAGGCTGGTCATACGGTTGCCAGCTACTATCTGCTGGAGCGTTACTTCCCAGCGTATGTCACTGTGCATATGCGTGGCGATGTAGAAGGTGCTGCGGCCTTCGCGCATGCACGTCCTAAAGAGACTGTTGTTACCAATAACAGGGAAGATGTACTCGCTGACATTCAGGTGTCTCTAGCCTCACGTGCAGCAGAAGAGCTTTTCCTCAATACACAGCTGAATGGTGTTACCGGTGATTTCATGCACGCAACACGGATGGCAACAGCCTATATCGGTGCCTATGGCATGGATGGTACACTCACCTCCTACCTGGCTTTCATGAGCGCACAGGGTGGCGCAAACCTTGGCATTGTGAAAGATCTGCCTGAGCGTGTGGAGGCTCTGCTACAGTCACAGCTCAAAGCCGTTAAACAGCTGTTCTTAGAGCATAGTGAGGCCGTAATCGCAGTTGCCGAAGCTTTGATTGAGCGCGATGAACTGGTCGCAGACGAGATCAAAGAGCTAATTGAAAATGCTGATGCACGCAAGATCTCGAAGGTCGTGTTCAGCAATCTCACTCCACTCTTAGAGGCTGGTAGCAATGGCAACGGGCAGAATGGTACGAAGAACGGGAACGGACACTCGAATGGGAGCGGCTATCTGAATGCTCCACGCATTGAGGCTGGCCCTCTCAATACAGAGATTACAAATAATATCCCTCCTCTCATGAACAGTGATGATGGGATCGTCTGATGCTTTCACGGCACAGCTAGCTTGCCACATTCCCTTTCACCAACCGGTGCTGGCCACTGGCGATGGAGAGGATGATCTGTACAAATGTTATGCAATGGGCTAAATAGCAATATTGCTGGTAGTGGTACATCTTGCGAGATATCCAGACTAAATGGATGTCTCGCTTTTCTTTGTAGGCAGATCGGTAGCTTTATGTAGAAATTCTTGAATATTTGATGCGGGTTTGCTATTATAAAGTTTGTTTTATAGATCAGTCTATTCATTTTATGCATCATCAGTGATAACATTTCCAGATAGAGAGAAAACGTGTTAGGAGTTGTATGAGTACAACAGTATCTGAAAAAGCATCTACGCGTAGCCGCGTGAGCTTGCGAGCTGACCTCTGGCGAAGAGGATTGCTCGCTCTATGCATCGTAGCACTCTTCGCTATTGCAGTCTGGATGTATCAACACACACTCAATGTACCTTTTGATCGCGATGGATATGATGAGGGCGTCTACTGGCAAACGCTACGGGCGATGAGTGCCGGGAATACTTTGTACTCCCCAACATTCTATTCACAACCGCCTGCCTTCTTGCTCTCAATCTACCCCACCTATGTATTATTTGGGCAAACATTGGGGTCCGCACGTCTGGGTATTGCTGTGGTCGGGCTTATCGGCTTGCTGGGGGCGCTCCTGTTAGGGAAGGCACTGCGTGGTAGTATCGCCGGGCTGATCGGACTTGCACTATTGATACTCAATCCAGCCTATCTGCTGGCCTCGCAAACCATTGAAGCGGAAGGGCCGCAGGTTGCATTTTCGATGCTGGCTATCGCCTTTGCCTATCTATGGTGGGAGCGGCCGCAGGGCAAGCGCGGACTCTGCTATGCCTCACTCTGCACTCTGACGCTCGCACTGAGCATTTTTTGTAAGCTATTTGGGTTGGCGGAGCTGGCTCCCATAGGGCTGCTGGTACTGGCACATTGCTGGCGCGTTATTCAGCAAACCCGCAAAGCTAACAACGAGGCCGAACAGCAAACGGTTCAATCAACAAACGTCAGACGGCTTGCCCCTTTGATCTCACTTATCCTGGGCTGCGCAGTCTTCCTTATCGCTATCATCTTGATTCTTGCGCCTTTTGCAGGCGTATTTCAGTCGTTCTGGTCGGAAGTGATAACGTTTCATACGACGGCTATAAAAGTAAGTTCGACGACAGGCAATACCCGAACGATACGCGATTTTCTGTTGCAGAACGCACTCTCTTATACAGCTCTTTATGGCACTATTGTTGCACTCTGGCGACGTGACTGGCGCGTTGTCCCGCTGCTCGTCTGGTTGCTCGCGCTCATCTATCTACTCTTACAACAGGCCCCACTCTTTGCACATCATCTGGTCGTTCTGGTCCCTTCACTGATCGGGCTATCAATCATGGGTTTTGGGCCATTCAAGGGGAGTTGGAGGAACATTACGCGCTGGAGCTATGCGACCAGCGCAATCTGCCTCATGCTGGTGCTCTTCACACTTTTTACCAATGTACGAGCAGACCGCGCTTACTACCTCAGAATAAATAAGCAAGCAGACTCTAACAGTACGCGTGTCTTACAGCAGGCGGCACACGACCTGCAAACAGTTACAACTCCACAACAATTAGTGGTCACCGATGGTCAGTTTGTTGCGGCACTGGCAGACCGTAATACACCGCCAGAACTCGTGGATACTTCAAATGTGCGCATCCAGACAGGCTCCGTTACCACGCAGCAAGTTATACAATTAGCCTCGCAGCCGCGTGTGCAGGCCATACTCTTTTACACCGGACGTTTCCAGAACCTGCCCGGCTTTAGTGATTGGGTGAAACAACACTTTCAACGTACCCATACCTATGGCGGCGGCCAGGAGTTATGGGTTAAAATGAATGGTGCATAATCAGGATAGAGAAAGGATAACTAAAAATGCAAAAGAAGCGAACATTCAGTACAATGGAGATCATCTTAGTTGGCGTGCTTGTAGGATCACTTCTGCTTTCATTCTGGCAATCAAAACGTGAAGAAGGGAATTAATAAGTAACAGGTCATACACAATACTCTGGCGCATATTAGATGCCAGAGTATTGTGTATGACCTGTTATTTGTCGTGCATCTCTTTTTTTAGTTCTTGCACAAAGCCTGCGGCCCCCTGGGCCCAGGTCATACGCTTTTCACGTCTGACTTGTTCACGTTGCTGCACGATAAAGTTTATCAGAACATCCCGCTTCATCTTCTCCAGGCGCTGTATATCATAGACGGTTCGATGGACGGGATCGCCGAGCACAGCATAAGCTTCATTAAGACGCTTGATGCGTGTATCCTCTTTGTGTTTATTGAGATCAGGATGATATAAACGTGCCAGACGGCGGTACGCTTGCTTGATCTCATCGCTGGTTGCCGTTGACGCAACCTCAAGAACGGCATAATAATCGGGTAAAGCCATTTTTAAACACCTGTACTTCCAAATCCCCCACGCTTCTTTCCCATCTCATCCACCTCGTTCCAGACAACACGTGCAATCGGAACAAAGATGCCCTGGGCGATGCGCTCACCACGAAAGACGGTTACAGCAGCATCACAGAAATTATAGACCGAGACCATCAGTTCATCACCCTCGCCAGCGTAGTCCTGGTCGATCACGCCCACCCCATTAGGCATCAGCAGGCCTTTACGGCTCGCCGTACTACTACGCATGGTAAGTAGCAGCATATAACCCGGGGGAGTTTGTATAATAAGATTACCAGGGATACGACCAAGCGCACGCGATGCAATCTCAGTATCTTCACGGCAGATCAGGTCAAAACCCACTGACCCTGCAGTGGCATAGGACGGCAAAGGCAGATCTGTATCGACGCGCTTCATTTTTACGTTTAAAGATTGTGCGGATGCACCCATATAATCCATAAGCGTATTCTAGAGAATAGCCAGGCTCACGTCAAGGGAGTAGGTGGCGGAGTTTGCCAGTGAGTTTACACACCAGGATCATTTTTATAGCCAGTCTGCTTATACTGGCAATTTTCGCAACCGTCTGTGCCGCCAAAGCAACAGTGGGTGCGATTCAAAACGTCCATCAACACGAAATCATGAAGAAAAATGAAGATGTCAATCTCATTCAGCCCTGGATGACAATCCCATATATCGCTCATGTGTATCGCGTACCTGAACAGACGTTTTATCGAAGCTTGCAACTGCAAAGCAATCTCGTCATGCAGCACAGTACGCTACAAGTCATCGCAACGTATAAGAAACAACCAGTTGAGAAAATCATTTACAGGGTTCAGGGCACAATCATTGCCTATCGTAAAGCGCATCCCAGACCGACTAAACCATCCCCTCCTGCTACCCAATCACTACCAAGAGGGGAGATCCTGGCCCATTGAATACGATTCTTCCTCTTCTGATAAGCTGGCTACAACTCTATGGTTACCCGGCCCTATGGCTCTGTATCTTCGTAGCATCGCTTGGTGCCCCGTTGCCCATCAGCCTGCTACTACTCTCTATGGGAGCATTCGCAGCACTCGGGGACTTCCAGCTCCCCCTGCTTATCGTAACAGCTTGTAGCGCATCCGTCTGTGGCGATAGTTGTGGTTACTTGCTTGGCCGCAAAGTTGGCAGTGGCATTATTACCTGGCTAGGCAAAAAAAGGCGTCTTAATTTCATCTCGCCGCAAGTACTCGAACGATCACAAGCATACTTTCAGCGCCATGGGGCCTGGGCCATCGTACTCAGTCGCTGTGTCGTACCAGCACTTGGAGGCAGCATCAACATAGTATCAGGGGCAGAACGCTATCCCTATCCTCGTTTCCTCGTCTTTGATATCAGCGGCGAGCTGGTTGGTGCCAGCATACCACTTATATTGGGCTACATCTTTGGCGTAAGTTGGGAGGCAATAGGAACACTCCTCACAACTATATCACTATTCGTCTTAACGTTGTTGATCGTAGCCTATCTCAGTATCTCACTCGTACATACATTACGACGCATGAAAGCAACGAGAAAGGCAAAAGATAGCGCCCTGGCTGAGCACCTTTCGAGCTCAACCGAAACCACATGCGGCGTCCAAAAAGGAGGTCTTTAAAGTAAAGTTAAATTTCTTGCCACCTTATAACAGGTTCAAACGTATAAACTTAAAGATGGATTACACACAGGTTACAAATTTCTATGGAAACCACGTCAAATCCAGGCCATAGGGACTAGAATGAAAGGGCGACTTGCGTTATAATTAGAAGAGGAATAATTTTCGATCTGGCGATGTTTTCATTGGTAACACTAAAAGCATAGCACAGATTTCCTCCCACTCGGCGCTCGGACAGACCAGTCCGATGAAGGCTCGCTTTCCCTGAGTGTAGGACCAGACCGACGAACAGATATCTTGCTGCTTAGGATATACTACTTTTCATGGAGGGCGCACAATGATAGACACCAAGCGTGCCATGACGGGAACGACGCTTACCTTACATAAAACACACGACAGTGATCTGGAGAAACCGTTCGATATTGTTGAACAATTGCTTTCAAAGGATCTTAACTATACACCGGAAGATGCGGAGGCAGGGACAGAAAAAGAAGAGTCCGAGTTGGAGGATCTCGGCGGCATAGATACGGGTTCATTAGATTTAGAGACGGGTCCCCTTGAGTTGGAAGAAATATCAGATATGCACGATGATGCAACTTCAACAGATATGGGCGTCGACTCGATGATGACGATACCAGCGTTGACGAACGAGGAAGAGCACCCCGCTCGCCGCACAGTCATGCGCCGTCGTCGCACTGAAGATCAGGATGAAAATCAAGTAAACGCTGCTGATGCGGGCGAGTCTGATGCGGTTATGACCTACCTGCGCGAGATCGGCCGCGTTCCGATGATCACACATGAGCGCGAAATTGAGCTGGCGAAACGCATTGAGTCCGGTGACCGCGACGCGATGAAGCAGTTTATCCTGGCAAATCTACGCCTTGTGGTAAGCATTGCCAAACGCTACGTTGGGCGAGGTTTAACCTTACTGGATCTTATTCAGGAAGGCAACATTGGCTTGATTCGTGCAGTTCAGCGCTACGATTGGCGCCGTGGCCACCGTTTCTCTACGCATGCTACCTGGTGGATTCGCCAGGCCATTAGCCGCGCAGTTGCAGACAAAGGGCGCACGATCCGCTTACCAGTCTATGTAAATACGGCCTTGAACCGTATCCGCCGCGAACGACAACGCTTGCTACAAGAGCTGGGACGCGAGCCGAGCGAACAAGAGTTGGCAGAAGCTACCGGGCTTGACCCAATCCGCATGATTGAACTACAGTCCGCGCCAGGCGCGCCTGTTTCGCTTGAACTCCCCGTGGGGGAAGATGAAGAGCAAGAATTGGGCGACGTGCTGGCCGATACTGAATCAGCCTCACCAGAAGAATTAGCCACCACACAAACATTGAAAGACGAAGTGCAACGCGTCTTAGAGTCAGTTCTCACACCACGCGAGCAGTTGGTTTTGCAATTACGCTTTGGGCTGGGCAATGGTCAGGCACATCCCCTTGAGCAGGTTGGTCGCGAACTGGGTATTACACGCGAACGCGTGCGGCAAATTGAAGCAGGTGCTCTGGCAAAGTTGCGTCAGCCACCCGTGCTCGAAAGGCTACGCGGCTAGTTTAGCTTTTTCTTGCCAA
>Ga0302321_100005753_pt1 | contig 10876 bp, 9 predicted proteins | sample Fen_T0_1_FD_202505 | JGI IMG/M metagenome (GOLD analysis project Ga0302321, IMG submission 202505) | Peat permafrost microbial communities from Stordalen Mire near Abisko, Sweden - Fen_T0_1 | ecosystem: Environmental > Terrestrial > Soil > Wetlands > Permafrost | place: Sweden: Abisko...
GTCTGTTATCGGATCCCGGTGTTTATAGAAATGAATAATTATTAACAAGAGAATGAACTTTAGGAAATGAGCCGTGTGTCGTGAATCGTTAGTCATGCACCATTCTCACGCCTCACGCCTTCTTTGCGTCCTTTCTTAACCCATCCCCCCCGATAGCTATCGGGACCTTCCCTTAAACAATAAGGGAAGGGTGCCTCCACTCTAAATCTCTGCAGCTCTTCGTGCTTCGCTGTGGCCCTCTGTGCTTCTCCGGCTTTCCTCTGTGTAAGTTCTTAAAAAAGGCTTAAAGGCAAAACGGCGCAAAGGCTTAACGGCTAAATCGGAGAGAGTCCTTTGTATACTTTGTGGTTCTTCCCTTTGTGTCCTAGCCCTGAGCTTGCCGAAGGGTGAGGTTAAGGGATTTCATTTTGATTTTCCAATTTTCTGTTGTAGATTTGATTTGAAACGTTCGCTGCGTTTACATGAAGTAGTTTTAAACCTAAAAATGGAAATCTCAAAATGTGATATCCATGAGATCGTGCTGGTTATAAATCTAAATTTTAAAATTATGTGGATCCCGATTTCAATTGATGATTACGTAAAAGTTCATTTGAATAAGAACCCAAATGAAAAAGAAAATGTCCTTAGAGTCAGGATTGAAGTTCTGTAATATTACTCGCCCCGTTAGGGGCAAAAGTTTTTAGAGCAGGGCAGCGCCCTGCTTAATGAACCCAATTCTTAATGAGCCCCGTAGGGGCGAAATATTATTAATTATGTCGCAATCATTTGTTCAAATCTATGTTCACATTGTTTTTCATACTATTAAGCCCACTACGGGGCTTGATAATCATGTAGTTGGTTAGCATCGGGCTGTGCCCGACGTTAGCATATGTAAGGCCTACGGCCTTTTAGGATTGCAAGTAAGATGAGTAAGAATTCCAATGTTATGCTTATGAAAAATTGTAAATGATGACCAGCATATCACAGTTTGTGATAACCTGGTATGAGTTAGACCCGAGGTCGCAATTTGCGTCCTCTAATTTAAAAATCGTTTTGAAAAGCCTTCTTTAAGGTCACATTTTGTGACCTTAAAGAGAATCAATAAAATTGAAGAAGGATGTTGAGAATTTAAGTTTTAATCACAATGAACACAAAGACCACCTTCGCTAAAGCATCTGTGGTTGAAAAAAGCACAAAGGACACATAGGCAAAACTTTATAATTCATCCCGATAGCTATCGGGACTTTGTGAACTTTGTGTTGGGTCTTTGTGACCTTTGTGGTTAATGGATTTCGACTTTTTCAACAATCCAAATGATACTCACCAATAAGAACACGCAAATTGGAGGTACAAAATTGACACCTCCAATATTGAGAATAATGGGTTGGCACTGATTATAGTAAAGGAAATACTATCGGTGAAAACAAATTAATTCAAAAAATATGGATTCAGAAGACGAAGAAGATGATCCCAAACCTGAAAAACTTCCGATTTACCGGAAAGGGAAAGAGATCTTTGATATGGTGCACAAAATAACTGCACTAATCCCTGAAAACAATGAGTACCTCATGGAAATTAAAGGTCAGATGCTCTGTGATGCAGCGCTTCTTTCTGTAAAAGTTGCGGGTGCTGAGACGGCTGGATTGTATGATCTTAAAATGGAAAATGCTGCCATAATCCGTAAAGCGGCACGTGACCTGATGGTTCAGAATCATTCTCTCGATGCATTTGGCTTTGAATATGTTGAATACTATCAGATCGTAAGAGACTTGATTGAAGAATACCGATTTCTGTTCATAGACTGGGTGGCCGGGTTTGACAAATGGGATTATATAATTGATCGTTGGGGACTGTTTAATCCTCCGGGTGTCGGTCCTTTCGATAAGGACCCGGATGATGATATACCGTTTCGGGGATTTGAAGAGGATTCCGGAGAATGATGTGTGTTGATGGTTTTTTTACTGCAAGCCTAACTGTGGTATGAAGGCTATATAGATTCCCTGGTGCTTACTGTTTACTGTTTACTAATTACCTTGGCTGTGTTTCTCCCTCACGTCTCACATCTCATATCTCACATCTGTTTCACAGAGTTACACGGAGTATAAACACTGATATTGCATCATCAATGATTATTTCCCGTCTTTTTCATAATATTTAAATAAACTTTTCAAAATGAAAAAATTGTCAATCTTCTTCTTTGTTTTTTCTATGCATTGGCTGGTAATAAATGCGCAGGCTGTCAATTATTCTCCTTCAGTTGAGGAAAGGATCAAACAAGTTGAAAATAGCCTTTGCGGCTGGGTGCAAACCGGTTTTGATGACCACTGGAACATTCTTGACAGGATGAAAAAATATCATGTCAATGGCGTTAGCATTGCAGTAATTCATGACTACAAAATTGAATGGGCAAAAGGTTACGGTCTGGCAGATGTAAGTGAAAACCGCCAGGTAACAGAGAAAACATTGTTCCAGGCAGCTTCAATAAGCAAATCGCTTAACAGTATAGGTGTTCTGAAACTTGTTGAACAAAAGAAAATAGATTGTGACAGTGATGTTAACAAATACCTCAAATCATGGAGATTCCCCTATGACAGTAAATCAGGCGGCAAAAAGGTGACAGTCAGGGAGCTCCTCAGTCATACAGCAGGATTATCAGTACATGGCTTCCCGGGATATGAGAGAGGCAGCGAGATTCCAACGATAATTCAGGTCCTTAATGGAGAGAAACCGGCAAACAATATGGCTATTAAATCGATAGAGGAGCCCGGGAAACGTGTTAATTATTCCGGAGGGGGAACAACAATTCTTCAGCTGCTTACATCTGATATTACTGGACTTCCTTATGAAATTTACATGCAGAAGGAGGTACTCGATCCGCTTGGGATGAACTTAAGCTGTTACTGTCAGCCGCCAGTTGGCAGATCAGATTTACTTGCAACAGCTTATAAAACAGATGGAAAAGAAGTTCCCAGAAAGTATCATGTTTATCCTGAAATGGCTGCGGCAGGCTTGTGGACAAATCCAACGGATCTCTGCAAATATGTTATAGAGACAGAGCTGGCATGGAGAGGGGAATCGAAAAAGGTACTTTCGCCTGAAATGACCAGAATGAGGCTTACACCTGTCATTGACGATGCTGCTCTTGGCGTATTTGTTAACTCAAGAGTTACAGGATCTTATAAGTATTTCAACCATAATGGCGGCAACGAAGGATTTTTAAGTACCTATTATGGATGCCGCGACAGCGGAGAAGGAGTTGTAATAATGATCAATTCTGAAAACTGGACGATTATAGACGAGATCCTTAACAGTGTTGCATCGGTATATGCCTGGAAGGATTTTTATCTTCCTGAGACCAAAAAGGTCGTTGATGTATCTGAAGAGCAGGTAATGAAATATATTGGAAAATACCAGATGGGGATGAGGAAACTGGAGATTGTTCCTGATATATCAGGCCTTAGCTTAAAATCAGGAGGAGATAAACCCTGGACTCTCTATTTCACAAGTGACAGTGACTTCTTTGTAAAGGAATCGAAGGGAATGGTCAGGTTCCAGTTCTCACCGGATGGAAAGGTTAAAGGTTTCATTTCAAATGGCATGAGGGCCATGAAAATTGAGTGACCCTGCACCGCATGACTTCACGATGGTCTGACTGCACGACTTCAGGATGAAGAACATTTTTTCATTGAAATATTTCATCTTCATGGCAAATCCTTATATCTTTATTATGAAATACTTCAGGCAAGCATAACTACCAAAACCACTTTAACCATGGTAAATAAATCCGGAAAACTATCAAGGAGAAAATTTATTGGAACAACAGGCACTGCATTTGCAGCACTCACAATAGTTCCAAATAAAGTTCTCGCAGGCAGAGGATATCCACAACCAAGCGATCTGCCTAATATCGCGTGTATTGGAATCTCAAACCAGGGATGCAGTGACCTTAAGCAGATAGCCACTCCTGATGTTCCTATACAGCCTTTAACTGCTGCTCAGCTGGCGTTTTTGCCAAAACCTGCACAGGAATATGCACGCCTGGTACTTGAATGGGAAAAGCCTGGGCCGGGTCAGCCAGAACCAAAACCTGTAAGACATGCTAATATTTATGCTTTGTGCGATGTTGACTCGAATTATGCAGCCCCGGTATTTGCAGGCTACCCAAAAGCAAAAAGATATGAAGACTGGCGGATAATGCTTGAGAAGGAAAAATCAATTGACGGTGTTGTTATTGCAACACCTGACCATAATCATGCACCGATTGCTGCTGCATTTATCAGGGACAAGAAACATGTCTACCTCCAGAAGCCTTTGGCAAAAACGATTTATGAATGCAGGACACTGGCCCGGCTGGCTAAGGAATACGATGTTGTAACCCAGATGGGTAACCAGGGTCATGCTACTGAAGGAACAAGGCAGACGGTCGAATGGATACAGTCAGGGGCAATCGGTGTAGTGAGGGAAGTAAACTGTTACACAAGCTCAGCAATGTGGTCGCAAGGCAATCTTGTGCGTCCCCCGTTGATGAAAGTTCCAAAACACCTGAACTGGGATATCTGGCTTGGGCCAGCACCCGAAAAACCATATAATCAGGATATTGGTCATTTTGTATGGCGCGGATTGTGGGATTATGGAACCGGGTTGATGGGTGATCTTGGGGCTCACACGCTGGATGCCGTTGTATGGGCTCTCAATCTTGGCTATCCGAATAAAATTCAGGCTACTTCGACCGAATATAGTACAGATTACTTTCCAATTGCCGAAACAGTGGAATATGAATTTCCCGAACGTTTTACACAAGGTATCGGATATATGCCGTCAGTTAAAGTAAGATGGGTTGATGGTGGAATAAAACCTCTGAGACCTTCGGCCCTTGAACCCGGACGCGAACTTCAGGCTGTAACATATATTGGGGATAAAGGTATCATAATGCATAATAGTCATGGCGCAATGCCCGAGCTGGTTCCGGCAAATCCTGATTTTAAGAAGCCCGCTTCATGGATTGAACGTACTCCTGATAATTATGTTGACTGGATAGATTCAATAAAAGCACATAAAAAATCACATAATGATTTCTCCATTTCAGCCAGGCTTGCAGAGATAATGCTGCTGACAAATATTGCAACACACGTTCAGAATTCAAATAAAATACTTGAATATGATGCTGAAAATATGAGAATCACCAATGTACCTGAAGCAAATGACCTTTTCCATTATGATTACAGGAAGGGATGGAGTTTGTAAGATGGCGCAGGGCACAGAGCACAGAGCGCAGGGCAATGAGGTGCTCTGAGCCCTGAGCCCTGTGCCTCACACCTCACACCTTACACCTCACACCTTCTTCAGGTCCACTCCGGGAATTGCGATTTATTGAGATCAACCCCCAAGATCTTCCTCATATCCGCTTCATCAAGCTTAAAATCAAAGATTTCAAGGTTTTCCTTCATATGAGCTTTTTGTGATGATCGCGGGATGGCAACTATTCCACGCTGGTAATGCCATCTAAGGCATACCTGTGCCACAGTTTTATTATACTTTTTGCCTATCTCATCAATGGTGGCATTTGTAAAGAGACCGTTCCTGCCTTCTGCAAAAGGTGACCATGCCTCCATTTGCACTCCATACTTTTTCAGCCAGTCATAAGCGCTTGTTTCCTGGAAATATGCATGAGTCTCGATCTGGTTTATGACAGGTTTAACTTTACTATCTGCCAGCAGATCTTTAAGCTGTTGTTCATCAAAGTTGCTGACACCGATAGCTTTAATCCTGCCTGCAGCATACAGCTCTTCCATTGCTTTCCACGACCCTTTTACATCGCCACGCGGACGGTGTATAAGGTAAAGATCGAGGTAGTCGGTGCCAAGCTTTTTCAGTGTGACATCAAATGCTTTTTTTGCATTCTCATAACCTGAATCATCTACCCAGAGTTTAGAAGTTACGAAAAGTTCTTCGCGTTTTATTCCGCTCAGTTTGATCCCGTTTCCCACCGCTTCTTCATTTCCATATATTCTGGCTGTATCGAGAAGACGATAGCCTAAGGAGATAGCATCTGCTACACAATTTGCACCTTTTTCATCATTAAGGTACAGTGTTCCGAATCCTAAAATTGGCATCTTCGTTCCATTATTAAGGGTAACTTTATCGATAGCTACAGCCGCAGTGCCTATATTCTCTCTTCCGAATAATTTAGAACCACCCAGGCTCAGGATCATTGCTGATGAAGCAAGTTTCGCACTTGTTTTTAAGAATCCGCGCCTGTTTATACCGTTGGAAATGATTTTTTCATTCATATTTTATTCTTTTAAATATGTTTTTACCATCATAATAACAGATGTAAAGGTAAGAAAAATCACTTTATGACAAGAGGGGCGTCTGGCATCAGGCATCAGGTGTCAGGCAGCTTTTCTCCCAATCTCCCTTTCACCCATTCACCCCTTCTTCTCTGTGGCTCTCTGTGTCTCCTCTGTGCCACTCTGTGTAAGTTCTTAATTATTATTTTCCCGCAGATATCGCAGATTTTTGCAGATCAGAGAGATGAGAAAAAATTCCAATTTTATCTTATGAAAATGTGGGCAGGAAGTCGGGATAAAAATATATTAATAACTTTAAGCAATCACAAATAGAGATACCATTAAAAAATTCTTTCGGAAAAAAATTTACTGAAATTGAAATGAAGAGAACAATACTGGCATATTTATTCCTGATAACAATGCATAATCTGGTATGCACGGCTCAGGAAAAATCAACTGAAATCCTTTTGCTTCCCGGTGAAAGAGTCTGGTCGGGAGTTATAAAAGACGGGCAGAAAATGCCTTATATGGTTGGAAGTAAGTTTGATTTTTATGCCAATAACAAAGAAAATCAGATTCAGCCGCTATTGCTTGGGAACAAAGGTTTATGGGTTTGGAGCGAGGAACCTTTTGCTTTTGAAGTAGGAGATGGGAAAATCATCATTTCCAAGGCAAAAGGAGAAGTAAGATCGGGCCGTTCCGGTAATACGCTTGCCGATGCCCGAAAATATGCTTCAACCACCTTTTTTCCGGCTTCAGGCAAAATACCTGACGAGCTGCTGTTCTCGAAACCGCAATACAATACCTGGATTGAACTGACTTACAATCAAAATCAGGTGGATGTTCTGAAATATGCCCACGCAATTGTGAATAACGGTTTTGAACCCGGAGTAATAATGATTGACGACACTTGGCAGGAAGATTACGGAAAATGGAATTTCCACCCGGGGCGTTTTCCAAACCCAAAACTGATGATTGATGAGTTGCATGCTATGGGTTTCAAAGTGATGGTATGGTTGTGTCCTTTTGTGAGTGCCGACCAAACGATGATCGTGCAAAAAATCATGAAATTCAAAGGATTCCTGATGCAGAAAACCGATGCTAAATCCAGCTGGGAACTCGCATCTGACCCTGCTATGATCAAGTGGTGGAACGGATATTCAGCATTATTGGATTTTACTAATTTGGAGTCTGTCAAATGGTTTAACGGCGAACTCGACCGGTTGGTAAAAGATTTTGGTGTTGACGGTTTCAAACTGGATGCCGGAGATATGAACTATTATCCCGCTGACGCACTGAGCTTGCACCCTGCATCACCAAACCGGCAGTGCGAATTATACGCTCAATTCGGACTTCGTTTTCCTCTTAACGAATACCGGGCCTGCTGGAAGATGGCCGGTCAGCCGCTGGCTCAAAGGCTTCACGATAAAAATCATGTATGGGAAGATGTGCAAAAACTAATCCCGCATATGATAATTGAAGCGTTATCAGGGTACACATTCTCGTGCCCGGATATGATTGGCGGAGGTGATTGGGTAAGTTTTAAAGATTTGAAAACTTTTAATCAGGATCTGGTTGTACGCTCGGCACAAATACATGCGCTGATGCCCATGATGCAATTTTCGGTAGCCCCATGGCGTATTCTGGATGCTGAACATCTGGATGCCGTTAAGAAAGCCATGAAAATAAGGTCGGAATTTACTCCTGAAATATTGAGATTAGCCAAAAAGTCGGCACAGAATGGCGACCCTATAATTTGTTCGCTCGAATATTACTTTCCTGGACAGGGATTTGATTCTGTAACCGATCAGTTTATGCTGGGTGAAACTATTTTGGTTGCCCCTATGGACAAGAAAGAAAATTCACGAAAGGTTTATCTGCCAAAAGGCAAGTGGCTTGCTGACGACGGCAAACTTTATAAAGGCGCTACGACAATTACAATCGATGTTCCGCTGGCTCGTCTGCCTTACTTTGTGCTTCAAAACCGTGGTAAGTAGGCTTTAATAAGAACCTCTTTCCATTGCGTCCTCACCTGAGCCTGACAAAAGGGTGCTTCGCCCACCGTAGCTTTCATCCGTCGAAGAAGTATTTGAGAATTGAAAAGCGAAGGTGGGTGGTTAATGGATTTCTTTTTACTTCCATGGGTAGGAAAAAGAAAATGCCCTGAAATTTATATATCAGGGCATTAGATTCACATTATTTTTTATCAACGATTTTGAATAATGTTCATTCTCACTTCTTGTATGATTGCTGCCTATTTAAGCTTAACAAATTGCAGTTCTGCTGTTTTTGCTCCCTGAGTATTATAAATGGAATAGGTAAATTCATTAAGATTTTTGAAGATTATCTCAAATTTTCCATAATTTGGTTCAGGATTAAAATTCTGAGCCAAAATTCCTTCCAGCTTTTTATCAGAAGTGAATGAGCCAATCCATGTCCCGTAATTTCCATTTGCAGTAAGCTGAAAACCCATGAACTTACCCTCTTTCGGACCATAACTGATATTATTTGTATAAATAGGGGTTTTATGACCCTTGGAAACCTGATATACATTTGATGTATATGCTTTCCCATACACCTGACAATCCCAAACCTCTAAGGTATCTTTACCCACATTCGCCTGCCACTTACCAAGAAACTGTAACATCAGTTTAGGCTGGTCGAGGTTCGATGAAATGTTCTGCCCCTGTATTCCATTAGAAAAGCTTAAAGCCAGGAATACAGCAGTTGCTGTAATTAAACAAAACTTTTTCATGTCATTAATTTTTAGTTAATTAATAGAACTAAAATATTTTTGATGCAAGTTACACCACCAAAAAGGTGAAGTCAAATAAATTTGTTTCAGCTGAAATGGTTGACCATCATGCACCTTGCATTATGCCCCTCGCAACACCAGAAAACGTCAAATTTCACGCCTGACGCCAGACGCTTCACAGGCCTTTGGTACTTACGCCCTTTCGCCGTACTTCACAGTAACAAAAACCTCACAATTCCTATTAAACAATTTAGAATCTATCTGAAACCTCATGTATTTATTCTTTGACACAGAGACAACAGGACTTCCAAGAAACTGGAAAGCTCCTGTTACAGATCTTAACAATTGGCCAAGATTAGTTCAGTTGGCGTATTTATTTTATGACAGAAATGGAAATCTGATTTCCAGAGGTGATTATATTATTAAGCCTGTTGGCTTTACAATTCCGGAAGATGCTTCAAGGATTCACGGTATTTCAACTGAAAAAGCTATTGAGGAAGGAAAAGCTTTATTGGTTGTCCTGCAGGAATTTCAGGGTTTAATTGATGAGTCTGAATATCTGGTTGCCCACAATATCAGTTTTGATGAGAAGATTGTCAGGGCTGAATTTCTGAGAAACAGGATGCCGGATAGTTTAGCTTCAAAAAGAAAGATCTGTACGATGCAGGGTACCACTAATTTCTGTAAAATAATCGGACCTTACGGTTATAAATGGCCAAAGCTTTCAGAACTGCACTACAAACTTTTCCAGGAAGACTTTGAAGAGGAACATAATGCAGCCGTCGATATTCATGCAACAGCTAAGTGTTTTTGGGAATTGAAAAGGCTGGGTAAGTTATAACCCTGTCTTTGGCTGTATCAAAAGGACTATGCGGAACAATATACGAGCAATGTGAAGAGGCATCGTCGGTTTTAATGTCCCGAGAGAGCAAGAAAGAGGTTCTTATTTCTATTCTGATCCTGATTATTCTCTAATGACAACTAGTATCTCGTATTCCGGTCTGGCTATGTAGATTATCAATTTCCTCACGAGCTACGAACTGATGTTAAACATCCTGAACTGGAGACCATACTTGCGAAGCTTATAGCAATTATCAGACCTTACGACATCCATATGTAAGTTTCCCTAAAAATCCTACAATTTAATATTGGACATAAGTGTCTAACTTTAACTTGTATTTGGAAAAGACTAGATTTACTGAGAGCCAGATAACCGGATTTCTGAAGGAGCATGATGCTGGCAAAAACATTTTTGACATCTATCGGGAACAAAATTAATCGTAACACCTCTTTTAACTGGAAGAAGAAGTATTCAGAAATGAATTCTGAGCTTTTACGTAGGCATAAAGAACTTGAGCCGGAATACGCTGAACTCAAGCGGAAGGATGCTAAGAGATCAATCACATAAGAATCCAGAAAGCTACGCCTATGCAAAATGGTTTTATTGAACGATTTAATAGAACATATCGTGAAGATATACTTGACACACACATATTTGAGCATGTAAACCTGGTCAAAGAAAAGGCTGAAGAATTTATAATGGATTATAGCAACTATCATCCACCTGACAGTTTACACAATTTGAGTCCAGTGCAATTTTTGAAAACAAAATATCAGACAATAATGCCCAGTTTTACTCTTTAGGAGAAAGGGTGTACTTACAAATATTTCTACTTAATCTATGATAATTGGGTGCATGCACAAAAGTGAGTGATTGGACAAGCAAATAGTAATATGGAAACTCTAGAACTTTTATTGATGACACAACTATTTATGTAGATTATTTTTCTTCCCCGATCTAATATTATTTTAATCTATATTTCCAATAAGTAGAGAAGACACCTCGATTAAG
>Ga0302321_100005755_pt1 | contig 10873 bp, 9 predicted proteins | sample Fen_T0_1_FD_202505 | JGI IMG/M metagenome (GOLD analysis project Ga0302321, IMG submission 202505) | Peat permafrost microbial communities from Stordalen Mire near Abisko, Sweden - Fen_T0_1 | ecosystem: Environmental > Terrestrial > Soil > Wetlands > Permafrost | place: Sweden: Abisko...
CGAGCGCACCCGCGGCTACGGCCACTGCGCGGTACACCGAGTAGCTGCCCGCGTGCGTACCGATCACGTTGCGTTGCGAGGTGTTGGTCACGGTGCCGATCAGTGGCCCGCGCACCATCGGATCTCGGGCGCCCCAGACCACGGGCACGGGCTTCGGCCCCGGCCCACCTGGGTGCGAGGTGAGCTGAATCGCCTTGGGACGCTTGTGAGCCGTCTTCTGAGTCATTGGTTCGGCCTCGTCATGACATCCAGGTGGCGTCTTCGGAGAGCGCCCACTTGCTGGTGATTTTTTTCAGGTTGCTCCACAGCTCGACTCCCGCAGGTCCGGTCATGTCACCCTGACCGAACTTGGAGTCCTTCGTGCCGCCGAACGAGAACGGCTCGCGTGGCACGGGCACGCCGATGTTGATACCCACCATGCCACTCGTCGCGCGCTCCGCAACGTAGCTGCCGACGGCACCGCTCTGGGTAAAGATGCTGGTGGCATTGCCGTACGGGCTGAGCTGCTCGAGCGCCAATGCTTCATCCAAGGTTTTCACGTGAATTACCGACAAGAGCGGACCAAAGAGCTCGACCTGTGCGCTCTGCATGCTCGGCGTCACCTGATCGATCACGCTCGGACCAAGCCAGTTGCCCGCTTCGAAACCCGCCGGAGCGACTCGCGTGCGACCATCGAGCAAGATCTGCGCGCCCTCGCGCGACGCTTCAGCCAGGCCTGCGCTCAAGCGCGCGTAGGCCGCGCGATCGATCAGCGCGCCCATGTCACGACCGAGCTCGATCTGACTCGCCGCGGCCACCACCTTGCTCACGAAGCGCTCGGCGTCGCCGACGACCACCATCACGCTACCGGCCATGCAGCGTTGACCAGCGCAGCCGGTGAACGAATCGACGATCGACTTGACCGTGATTGCTTCGTTGGCGTCCGGCGCGACGATTAGGTGGTTCTTCGCGCCACCCAAGCACAACGCACGCTTGCCCAGCCCCGTGGCGCGCGCATGCACGGCGCGCGCCGCCGCCGTGGAACCGACGAAACCGACCGCGCGCACCTCCGAATGATCGATCAACGCTTCGACTGCCCCGCGACCGCCCTGGAGCAGTGAAAACAGGCCTGGCGCGTAACCTGCCTCGAGCATCAACTCAGCCAAGCGACAGGCAGTGAGGGGCACCTTCTCCGATGGCTTCAGGATGAAGGCATTGCCCAGCGTGATCGCGATCGGGAACATCCACATCGGCACCATGGCCGGAAAGTTGAATGGCGCGATGCCGGCCACGATGCCCAGCGGTTCTCGCCGGTACTCACAAGTGACCCCGCGTGACACCTCGAGCGCGCCGCCGCGATCCAAGTTCGGCAAGCTCTGCGCGAACTCCACGACCTCCAAACCACGGAGCAGCCCGGCCCGCGCCTCGGCCTCGGTTTTGCCCGACTCGAGCGCCACCGTCTCTGACAGCTCGTCCAAGGCTTGCGTGACCAGCTCGTGAAAGCGCCCGAGCGGCTGCACGCGCTCTTTGAGCGGAGTCTTCGCCCAACGCGCCGCCGGCTCGCGCGCCGCCGCGACGATCGCCGCAACGTCCGCGGGCCCGGACATCCCGACATGGCCGATGATCTGCCCCGTCCAAGGGCTGCTGATCGCTTGTTCGCCCGCAGCGCTCGGCGCTTGCCACGCGGATCCAACCAGGTTTTGCGCAGTAACTCGGCCTCGTTTGAAGTCCAAGTTAGCCATTCTTTCCTGCTTGGCAGGGGCTGTAAAGGCCGCGCACAGTCTATTGCGCCTGCGCTGCCCAATGCCACACCGGCCCCGCTGGTCGCACACCGGTCTCGAGACACTTCGCCAGCGAAGCCGGGCATGCCGGAGCGAGCGGGCTCCGCCGGCTCTTGCGGCGGCCCGTAGCTGGTGCGAAGGCTGCTAGCGAGCGCCAGGTGGTGGCGATTACTCTAGCCCCCGTCTCGTTCTATTGTTGATGGTCACGCGCGCCGTCGTGCCCGGCGCAGCCTTCGGCGTCGCACTTCGGCTTGCTGAAAAACGCGACACGAGACGACTCACCTGGCGTTCCGTCGAGCGTCAGTTATATATCCGGCTTCATTCACTCGAACGCGAGACGGCACAGCGCAAGCTGCCGCCGCCAAGTGCTCACGAGTTGGCACGTCCCTGATTGCGAAGGCTGGCGGTAGCCCCGCGCCTCCAGAGGCGCCCCGCGCCTCCAGAGGCGCCCCGCGCCTCCAGAGGCGCCCCGCGCCACAGAAATCGTACTTCGTGCACGAAGCACTCGATTCGATCGCGAGAGAACGACATTCGGTGGCAAGAGGACGACGGTTCGTCGCTCGAGCGTCGCTGCGCGCGCCAGCGCCCAGTTCGCGACAGGGGTCCGCGGTTCGCCACGCGAAAAGATGTGACCAATCTCGAGCGTGCACGAAAGCATAATCTGCACTGGCAAGAGGGCTACGATCGACGCCCGACGCGCCGCCCCACCGTCGCTCGAGCGTTGCTAGCTCGGAGGCCTATGGGGACGCCGGAGGCGAGAGTCTTTTTTGATCCGCAGAAGAGCGCAGTGATTCGGTCGGCGAGAGAGAAACCGAGGGCGCGACTAGCCGCCACCCTTGGCCCCGGGCCCAGGCCAGAGCCAAGCGAGCGCCACCGAAAAGGCCATCCCGAGCAGAAACCAATCTGGCCGCTTCATGCTAGGCGTTTTCCGGCATGCCGAGTGCCACGTAGCTCAAGGGCGCCGCCGAGTCGCCCGCCCTGCGAATCATACTCGAAACCTGGGCAGCCCTCGGTCGCCCGAATCCGGTCGGTCGATTCAACTAGGCGGCTCCGGACGCTTTCGGGGTTATCGTGGGGCTCCAATGCGCACGTTGGTTCTCGTTCGGCACGGGCAATACGACCCAATGACGGGGCGACTCACGGCGCTTGGACGACGACAAGCGGCGGCGACCGTGCGCGCCCTGCGCGCATACGAGTTCGACGCCATTCACTGCAGCACGATGCTCCGCGCCGAAGAGACCGCAGTCATCCTGAAGGAGGGCTTACGCTCGCGCCTGAAACTCAAGCGCAGCCGCCTGCTGAGCGAAGCCTTGCCCACACCAGTGCCCGGCTTGACCGAGCGTGCGCAACTGCCCGAACTGCGCGCGAACCTACTCCGCATGCAACGTGCACACGCGCGCCTGGCGCGTCCCGCGCGCGGCCAACGCACCGAGCTGATCGTCGCCCACGGCAACCTGATCCGCTTGCTCGTGTGTCTGGCCCTCGGCGTCAAGCCCATCATCTGGCTCAAGATGCGCATCCTCAACTGCAGTATCAGCGTCTTGATCGTCAAGAGCGACGCACAGGAGATATTGTCCTCCTTCAACGAGTCAGTGCATCTGCCAAAAAATTTGCGCACCACGACTTGAGCCTTCGCGTAGACGTACCGGTTGCGCGGCCGCGCTCGGTGCGCGGTCGCGGTTGCGGTTGCGCGGTCGCGGTTGCGCTCGGTGCGCGGTTGCGCTCGGTGCGCGGCTGCGCGGTCGCGGTTGCGCGGTCGCGGTTGCGCTCGGTGCGCGGCTTCGCTCGGTGCGCGGTTGGGCGGTCGCGGTTGCGCTCGGTGCGCGGCTGCGGCAGTGTCACCGTCGTGGATATGGGCAAGAGCCTCTCCTTGCATCGCGGCAGCTTCAGCGCTGGCGGCTGGCTTTGGTACGTCGGCTTGGTCTGCTTGTTGGCGGCGACGAGCGGGTTTGCAGGAGTGGGCACGGCCGCAAGACAAAGCTTCGCCGAGCGGGCGCCGGCGTCATTCGGGGCGCTCGTCATGGGTTTGGCGTTCATGGTCGTGCCCCTGGTGCGCTGGCGGCAAACCATAGAAATCTTCGAGCGCGGCCTGGTTTGGTCGCGGCTACACCGCGCAGTGCGCGTCGCGGCGGAGCAAGTACAGGAAGTAAGCTGGCTCAAGCATCAAACCAAGCGCGGCGCGCACGACGAAGTGAAGCTCGAGCTCACCAACGGCAAGCGTTACTCCATCGTGGGCGTGGGCAACCCCGAACAGTTGGTCAATTTCCTGCGTTCATGGGCGAGGCTGCGCTCTGGCGGGACCACCGCTTCGGTCGTGTCGCAACGCTGACCAGTTCTGATGCCGGTCAACGCCCGCACATTTAAGCGCCCCTGAGCGTGCGCTCCCGCCCGTCTTGACTTCGCCGCTTGGCGGGTCACCATTTCTGCCATGGGCGGTCTTCATCTCGGGCACTCACGCGCGCGCGGGTTGGGGAAAATCAGCCTTGCGGTAGCCACAGTCGCGGCGCAAGTGCCGCTCTCTGCTGCGGCTCGAGCACAAGCCACGGCCGCGCCGCTCGTGCCCATCGTTACCCCATTACGGGGTGACGACCTGTTCGCGAGTCAGAACGGGCCAACGGTCACGGCCGCCTTCGCCCCGATGCGGCTCACTCTCACTGGCGGCTTGTTCTCGCAGGCAAGCGTTTTCTCTGGGTGTGACTCGCGTTCGGATGCCAGCGGCAACTCGGTGAACGGCTTCGCCGTGCAGCGCTACACGTTCCTGCATTTGACGCCGCAGCTGGTCTTGCACGGCTTCTCCATGGCAGGCTGCGCGGTCGACGCGGGCATGGGAGGTGGGTTCACTTACGCGGTGCCGCTGCGGAAGAGCCTGTGGCTCGTGTCGAGTGCTGGGTTCTATGCACTGCCCACGCCCGCTGGTGGGAGCCCGGCGATCGTCAGCTCGGCGGCCCGCATCGATGTCGTAAAGCAGCTGGCTTGGGGGCGCACGCTGAGCCTCGGCCTGGGAACGAGGAACAGCTTCGGGCAATTCAGTGCGCTGCATTTCGGCGGCAGCTTTTGAGTCCCTGAGGCAGCCCTGCCAAATCAGTTGCCAGGACGCTCTGAAGGCGTATCCATGCGCAAATCGTGATTACTCGTCAGCTCTTCCAAGTCCTTGCCAGCGCAACGCTACTCACGCTCACCGCCTGTAACGGGGTGGCAGCCGTTCACCCGCTCAGTCCAGAAGCAGCGCAGGTGCGCGTGGAAGAGGGCGATCCGCCAGACGGAGCAATCGCCCTCGGCGTGATCCAAGTGAGCGATGGGCAAGGATGCGACTTCACTGGTGACCGCGGCACGAAAGCAGGTGCGACCGCGTTGCTCAAGGAGGCGGCCGTACAGCGCGGCGCCAACTTCGTCAAGGTGACCCAGGTGACCGAGCCGTACAGTGGGCATGACTGCTACCACCGTGAATTCAAGATCGCGGGGCTCAGCTATCGTCTCGCGGGCGCACCGGTCCTCGCGGGCGCGCCGGTCCTCGCGGGCGCACCGGTCCTCGCGGGCGCGCCGGTCCTCGCCGCGTCAGCCGCGGTGCCCACGCAAGCGCCGGCCGCTGTCTGCACCCCGATCTGCTCGCCGGGTTATGCCTGCGAGGGCGGCGTCTGCCTCCCTCTGTGCAACCCGGCCTGCGGCTCGGGCCAGGTGTGCCGCGCCGACCGGGTGTGTGTCCCCGTCACGACCACACCCTAGTTCAGCTCGAGGGATCGATGCTTTCACGCCCCACCGACGCACCCCGCGATTACTCGACCATCAGCCCCTCAGCGCTGTCACTCTTGCTGATGAAGTCTGGATCGTCGATTGCCTTCGCGAAACAAGCAGCCGCTCTACTTTGGAACGATTCGGTACCGGACGAGCTGGCGCACGCGATGACCGCCGAAAATGCCCGACGCAGGCTGCGCCATTTCGAGAATCGGTACCGCAGTTTGGATCGCTTGCTCTTGCAAGCGGGCTGCCCGAACGTGCTGGAAATTGGCTCGGGATTGTCGTTCCGCGGCCTCGAGCTGACGCGCACCAGTCCGACTCACTACGTGGATACGGACCTACCCGCGCTGGCGGGGCTCAAGGCCGAACTCGTCGCTCAGCTTCACCCCGAACCACTCGCGGGCACGTTGCGTGTCCAGGCGCTCGACGCGCTCGACGGCGAGGCGTTCCAGAGTACGGTCGCGTCGATTCCCGAAGGACCACTGGCGATCGCAAACGAGGGCTTACTCGTATACTTCGACGAACGCGAGAAGGCCCGGCTCGCCGCCAACGTGCGCGCGGCGCTCGAGCCGCGCGGCGGGACCTGGCTGACGGCAGACGTCTATATAAGAAATCCGGGCGGGTCCGCGCCGACGGTCGGTTACGGGCGCTCGCGCGCCTTCATCGACGCGCATCGCGTCGAGCAAAACAAATTCCGCGACTTTAGCGCAGCGGAGCAATTCTTCCGCGACGCTGGCTTCGAGATCGTCAAAAAGCTCGCCCATCAACATCCGCTGCACGTGCGTGAGTCGTGGGCGCTCGCGGTTCGAGCTTAGATCTGCCCTGTTTGTGCGCGCGCTTCACCGCGGAGGATCCCGCTTCGCGCTGCGCCTGCTGCAGTTCTGTTTGGATTCCCCTCAAGATTCGTCACATCGTGGTTTGCGAAATCGGCAACGAACCCCGGTCGCGCTCCGGAGACGTCGCTCGCCGATGAAAATCATACTGTGTGAACACAGGTGTTCATCGTCGGACGAGCCTCGAGCCAGCCAAGCCAGCCAAAGTCCACACAGAACGATGTGACTAAATCTCGAGTGGATTCCAACTACGGTTTGCGCTTCGGAGCCACGCCGGTAGAACCGAGAAGGTGGGGCGGCGTTTCTCATTGCCAGTCCACTCGTCAGCCATGCCCGGTCTGCGCCGGCCGCTCAGAAACCTCCAGTCGAGGCCGGGCGCGTCCGGCTTCGACTTGCCGGTTCGAATCTGGGGCACCCAAGAGCGTTCTGAGCCGCAAAGGCGTCGAAGTGCGACGCGCTTCGCAATCCCCGAAAACGGGGGGAACTCAGCGGAATGCGAGCTGCGATGCTGGACCGCACCCCTTCGAGTATCACGGAGCGCGTCGATCGCCCCCCTTACCCAGTGATAGGCTCGCGCCCTCAATAGCTCCGTCCCCAGTAACAACAAGCGAGGCATTCGATGGACGTTCGCGCGGCAGTAGCCAATGGGCCCCAAACCAAACTGAGTCTCGAGACCGTGCAACTGGACGGTCCCCGCGCCGGAGAGGTATTGGTCGAAATCCGCGCGACGGGCGTCTGCCATACGGATGCGTACACCCTGTCCGGACAGGATTCGGAAGGCATTTTTCCGAGCATCTTGGGCCATGAGGGCGCAGGCGTCGTGGTCGACATCGGCCCGGGCGTGAAGAGCCTGAAGAAAGGTGATCACGTGATCCCCCTGTACACGCCGGAGTGCCGCGAGTGCGAGTATTGCTTGAATCCGAAGACCAACCTGTGTCAGGCGATTCGCGCTACGCAGGGTAAGGGTCTGATGCCCGACGGCTCGAGCCGCTTTCGCCGCGGTAGCGAAGCCCTGTATCACTACATGGGCTGCTCGACCTTTGCCAACTACACCGTGCTACCCGAGATTGCTTTGGCCAAGATCCGGGAAGATGCTCCGTTCGACAAAGTTTGTTATATCGGCTGCGGCGTCACGACTGGTATCGGCGCGGTGATCCACACCGCCAAGGTCGAGCCGGGCTCGAACGTGGTCGTGTTCGGTTTGGGTGGCATTGGCCTGAACGTGATTCAAGGCGCCCGCTTGATCGGCGCCAATCGCATCATCGGGGTCGACCTGAACCCCGCACGGCGTGCAATTGCCGAAGAGTTCGGCATGACCCACTTCGTCAATCCGCAGGAAGTGGGCGCCGACCTCGTCCCACACCTGATCAACCTGACTGGCGGCGGTGCTGACTACAGCTTCGAGTGCGTAGGCAACGTGGATCTGATGCGCCAAGCGCTGGAGTGTTGCCACAAGGGTTGGGGGGTCTCGGTGATCATCGGCGTCGCGGCCGCTGGCACCGAAATCAAGACCCGACCGTTCCAGCTGGTCACTGGTCGCGTCTGGAAGGGCTCGGCGTTCGGCGGCGCGCGCGGCCGCACTGACGTGCCCAAGATCGTGGACTGGTATATGGAGGGCAAAATCCGAATCGATGAGCTGATCACGCACACCCTGCCCCACGAGCGCATCAACGACGCCTTCGATCTGATGCACTCGGGTGAGTCGATTCGAACCGTGCTCACCTACTAAAGGCGCTGGTTTCTCGCGGGCCACGATCGCGCCGCCCGCGCTGACGCCGAGATCGCTCGGGGCGTCCGCACGGGCGCGCCACGGGCTCGTGGCGACACGTCGAGCGGCAGCTCTTAAACCTGCTTTTGGTTGACCGTTTCAGGCTCCAGAGAGCATGGCTCAACAGGCACATCGAGATACCGACGAGCGCTTCAACGCATTGAATGACCGGGATGCCTTCTGGGGGCCGCTCTTGGTATTCAGGCCCGAGAAAAAGCGCTGCATCAGCAGTTTTCGTGCGCTTTCCATGGCCGCTACGTTGGGCGGCTTTTACGGCATGTTGCTGAACTTGGCGCTGGCGCTGATCTGCCGTCACACCGCACACCGCGCGCCCGCGGTGTACATGATGCCTTCGATCCTGACCCTGACCTACTTCGTCGCCTTCCGGCTCACCCTTGGGCCGGCTTGGAATCGGCGCGCCAAGCTGATCGTGCGACGTGACGGTTATTTGAACAGTATCGGCCGTCCGGACCGCTGACACCCTCCAGCTGCGTGTCGAGCGTGCGCTGAGCGGACCGAAAGAACTGAACAAAAAAAGTGCGGAGGGGGAGACGCCTACTGCGTCCCTGCCCTCCCCTCCGCACCCCGGAGTGTTGCTCGCGTATCGATCGATTCAAAAAAGCGCGAAGGGGCGTCCCTTCCCCTCCGCGCTAAGGGCCCGGGAAAGGCTAAGTGGCGATGATCGCGGTCGAGGCGCCCGGCTGGCGAGGCGCGACGAAGGCGCATACTGCTGGTATGTAACTGAGGAGCAACGAAGCCAGCCGGGATGCATCGGCCGCGAAGGCGATCGACTTAGCCTTTCCCGGGCCCTAAGCCTGGATGACGCTACTACTCGGCTGCCACTGCTTCGCCGTGCGCTTCGTGATGCTCCTCTTGCGGAGCAGTGACGGTCGCGAATTTGGCGCAGCCGAAGAGCACACCGGCAGCGCCGAGGTAAGCGATGGTCACCATCGGTGACTGGTTGATGCCGATGGCCTCGCCGTGCATGAAGCCGAAGAAGGTCAACCCGCCTGCAGTCGCAGCGAAGGCCGCCGCCTTGGTGAACGCTCGGTCGATGATGAAGGCGGCGATCGCGCCCAGCATCAAGCCACCCAGAATGGATCCGCCGCCCATCACTTCGAGGCCGTGGTAGAGGACGCCCATTTGGCCCAGCTTGTCCAAGCCAACCGCGTGAGCGTTGGTGCCGGCGGCCCCGAGCGAATTGTCGATCAATAGCTTTCCCCACGCTGCAAGGTGCGGAGTGAGCGCCAAGACGATCGCGGGAGCGTGGGATTTGGGGCACTCTTGGAACGCCTGAGACCCAATCAGCATGCCGATGTACAGCAAGATGGGCGAGATCGCGACGACCGGGACCAGCGCGACCATCACCGAGATGACACCGAACCAAGCCAGCACAATCACCGTGATGCCGGTGGCTGCGGAATAGCCGATGCGGCCGCCCATCGCCTTCCAACCTGGGTGGCCGATGTAGACCGCGTTGATGAAGGGGTTACCCATGCAGCAGCCGATCAAGCTGACCACGCCGTCAGCCGTGAGCACGCGCGTGGTCGGAAAGCTGTCGCCAGCGACCGCGGCGCTCTCCACGTTGTCCAGCGCCTCCACCAAGTCGTAGATACCGAACGGGATGGCGGTGACCAAGATCGTGCCCAGGAACTGAAAGCCCGAGAACACGTGGCCGAACGCGGGGATCGGAATCGAGAATCCGAAGTTCGCGAACGACGCGGAGAGGTTTTTGACCGACATGCCGCCAAAGTTGTAGCCGAGAGCGGTCGAGCCCCAAGCGATCAAGCTGCCCGCGGCGATCGCGACCAAGCCGGCCGGGATGCCCTTGAAGTAGCGCACGCCGCCGAACCAGCTCGCAAGGATGATGGTGAAGCAGACCAAGCCGATCACGGGCGTCATGAACATCTCGAGCGCAGGTCGCATCGAGATGAACGACACGGAGACGCCCGCCAACGTGCCGAGCAGCGCTGCGCGCGGCGTGATCTTACGAATCACCGGCGCGACGAAGCCGCCGGCCATCAGCACGAAGCTCTGCACGAACACCCAGCACAAGCCGGCCTCCCAACCCTTGATTGGGTCGCCGGTCTTGAGCGCGATCGGCAGCATGATCACGAACACGACGACGAACATGTGCGGGACGCTGATCCCGGAAGGCAGCGCGCACACGTCGGTGCGCCCGGTCTTCTTGGCCAAGTTGTACGCTAGACGCGCGTAGTACAGCGTGCTGAGCGCCATCATCAGGCCCGTCGCAGGCAGGATGCGCCCAAACACGATGTTGTCCGGCATCTTGAGCACGAACCTCAAGAGACCGGTGAGCACTAGCAAATTGACCAGGATGTTGGTGCCGAATCCGAAGTAGGCATTCCAATCACCTGGGGTCCACAGCTTTGGTTTCGCACTTTCAGTTGTCATCGCTTTGATCTCCGTCGTAAGGCGCGGGCGCGCCTACGCTTCTGGATTGTTTCGAAGCGTTTTCATGTACTGGGCGTGGGGCACTCGGTAGAGAGCGCACGAATCACTACGGTGGCGATCTACGCGCGCAGCTCGCGATCTGTCTAGCGCCAATAAGCGCACGCACCGCTCTCGAAATCAGAGCGCTCTCGCGAATCAGCAAGAGCTCTCGCGTATTCGAACGTGCGGACACGCTTCAGAGGTCGTCGAAAACCGAAATCAATTGTTCGGCAAAGGACGCAGCAGCCACCGGCAATACCCGACCGCGACGACTGGCCAGGCGTAGGCTCGCTTGTTGCAGCTCGGGGTCGGTGAGTGGAATG
>Ga0302321_100005756_pt1 | contig 10867 bp, 9 predicted proteins | sample Fen_T0_1_FD_202505 | JGI IMG/M metagenome (GOLD analysis project Ga0302321, IMG submission 202505) | Peat permafrost microbial communities from Stordalen Mire near Abisko, Sweden - Fen_T0_1 | ecosystem: Environmental > Terrestrial > Soil > Wetlands > Permafrost | place: Sweden: Abisko...
TGCCAGAGATGATGCCGTCCCCGCACACCACCGTCGAGATACAACGGGAACCAGGCGTGGGACAGGCCCAGTCGGACTCGAGCTTGCAGTCGCTGGTGCACCCGTCGCCCGGGGTTGTATTGCCGTCGTCGCACTCCTCCCCGCCGGTCTGGAGCCCGTCCCCGCACTTGGGCTGGCAGCGTACGCCGGGGGCCAGGCACGACCAGCCCACCTCGACCTGACTGCAATCCGCCAAGCAGCCGTCGCCGCTATTGGTGTTGCCGTCGTCACACGCCTCCCCGCCGGTCTGGAGGCCGTCGCCGCATTTGGGCTGGCAGCGCACGCCGGGCTCCAGGCACGACCAGCCCGGCTCGATCTTGCAGTCGTTCGTGCAGCCATCGCTCGGCGTGGTGTTACCGTCGTCGCACGCTTCGGTGCCCTCGATGATACCATTGCCGCAACTTGTCCCTGCCGTCTCGGACGCGGCCGGGGCATCCGGCAGAGTTACAACCACCCTCCCAACATCCCGAAGCGTACCAGGCCCGACATCCGGAAGTGGGCCGCCAGCGTCGGCGCCGGGCTTCGTCACCACAACGCCATTGTTGCAGCCAGCGAAAACGTACCCCGCAAACAGGACGAGTGTGATTCTTGCCAAGCGCTTGTGCATACCTCTGCCTCCTTGCTCAGGTTCGCGTTTGCCGCCCGCAACGAAACCCGATGGAACGTACTTCGGCCAGCCATTACATTTAGTACCATGAGGCGGCAAAACGTTGAACGAGCAGATCCCGATTGTCGAATCAGCCGTCGCTGAGCTTTGATGGACGCGACGTCTGCTTTCGCCCCTCGTCGCAGGCCTATCGGGAGTTGACTGATGGTGGCGCTGTGGCGGGCGAAGGGCAGCCCTGGCTCGGGCGACGAAACCTGTTACCATTTTCTTCGCCCGGTGGGGCACGTCTTCATGCAAGGGGCTCCTATGACGAATCGCCTAGATCCATGGCTGGCTCTTTCTCTCCTGCATCACAACAGGATGCGGGCTACAGACACCGCTCGACCAGTTCGGGTCGAACCCATCGGATAACGGCACGCGTGGCACAGGCGGAGCTGGCGGGGCGAATGCGACGTGGCCGCAGGATGTGACCGTCAACACCTGCGAACAGTATGCAACGGTGAACGTCGGGGCCTACGTTGTGGAGTCGGATTTCTGGAATCAGGGAAGCTGCCCCGGCACCCAGTGCATGGTCGGTTGCGAGGGTGATACCAAGGGACATCCCAGCCCAGTCACCGGGATGCCAGTCCTTCGACAGGGGCGAATTGCCTTCGGCCGTTGGTTCTAGGGCAACGGTGGCCACGCCCTGCGCGCATGCCAGGCGAGGGGCGCGTACCATTTCTGGTGATGCTCCTCGTCGGCTGGACTCGGCCGCACCCCGCTGAACTACTTTCGGTCGGGGATCGGGGATAGGATGTTTGCCATGAGCACACAGCTGCGTCTTCTTGCCCTTACGCTTGCATTGGCCGGCCTAGCTTGTCACGGAGGCAGCGGCGGCGGCTCCGGCGGTTCGGGCAGCGGCGGTACGGACGGCCCGATAGGCAGTGGACCTACAAGCACGGGTGGGGTGACAGGTGCGGGCGGCGGGACGGGCAAGAGCGGTACGGGCGGCGTGACAGGCACAGGTGGCACAACCATCACGGAGATTCCTGGCGTCCCTACCACCTTCGCCACAAACCAGAACAATCCTTCCAATATCCTCGTCGATGGCTCGAACATCTACTGGACGGACTATGGCTGGACCGGCGGGCTGATGACGATGCCCATGAGTGGGGGTGGTCCGACGTTCCTTGCATCCAGCGCGAACCCCGACCCCCAGGGCCTCGCTCTCGACGCCACCAACGTGTATTGGACGAACGCTACTGCTGGCACGGTGATGAAGGCGACAAAGAGCGGTAGCACCCCGACGACCCTGGCCACTGGCCAGGCCTATCCCTGGGCCCTCGCCGTGGACGCCAGCAACGTCTACTGGGTGAACAGGGGCACGACGAGCATGAGCAACACCGATGGCGCGCTCATGAAGGTGTCCATCGACGGCGGCACCCCAACCATTCTCGCCCCAAAGCAAACCAACCCCATTGGCATCGCCATCGACACCGCCAACGTTTACTGGACGATCTACCAGCCCAGCGGCACCGTGATGACGATGCCCCTAAACGGCGGCACCCCAGCCGCGCTTGCCTCGGGTCAAGTCAATCCCTATCGCATCGCCGTCGATGCCACGAGTGTCTATTGGACGAACAAGGGTACGGACAACACGAGCGACGGCACGGTGATGAAAGTGCCTACGAGCGGAGGTACGCCCACCACGCTCGCTTCTGCCCAGAGCCGGCCGGGGGGCATCGCTGTCGATGCCACGAGTGTCTATTGGACGAATTTCGCCGATTGGAGCGGTACGGTGATGAGGCTTCCCCTCGGCGGCGGCACGCCAACGACGCTCGCTTCCAACCTGAACAGTCCGGGTGGCATCACCGTGGATGCCAAGAGCGTCTACTGGACCAACATGGGCACAGACTACAAGAATTACACCGACGGCTCCGTGATGAAGCTGACGCCAAAGTAGCTCGCGCCTGCTCCCGACAAGCACCGCTACCTGCACTGGCTAGGCAAATCGAGCGCTCTGGCTATGCTGCCGCTGCCCCTCTTATCGGACCTTCTGCTGCGGCTGCATTTCGGCCAATGCAAAATGGCGCTTGTTCCGACTATCCACCCTCACAAGGCGAGACGGCCGATCTTGTTGCCCAAGAACTCGGTGAACCAGATGGCGCCATCGGGCCCGACCGTGATGCCATCCGGCCGGCTGTCGGTGGTGGGCACCGGGTACTCGGCCATCGTGCCCGTGGGCGTCAGGCAACCGATCCTGTTGCCAGTGTACTCGGTGAACCAGATGTTGCCGTCCGGGCCAGCCACGAGACCTGCGGGAATGCCGTCCGGGGTCGGAATGTGATACTCGGTGACCTCCCCGGCGAGCGTGACATGGCCGATGCGATTGCCCAGATCGGGGCAGTTGGGAAGCGTGTCTCTGGCGGTTTCTACGAACCAGAGGCTGCCGTCGGGACCAGCGATGATCGTGGCAGGTTCCTTCGAGGGCGACCGGCAATTCGGGTTGGGTCCGATCTGAAACTTGGCCACCAAGCCGGTTGCGGCCTGGACCCCATCCGAGAGTACTTCGGGACAACCGCTGAGTTTCCTCGATCTGCAGAACCGTCCGGATTCCGGACGTTGGGACTGATGCTGAAACTACCCTCGGTCCGGAATCATATATAGCCAGGCTACGTTGCGATAACGAGCCTTTCCCAGCAGCAATGCCACGCCCAGCACCAGGGGGACAACAAGGCCGACCGCGCTGGGAAGAAGCCAGGTGGCCAAGGCGGGCCAAGACGTGCCCGCCTCTATCGCCCCCAATCGAGCCAGCATGGCGGGCAGGCTGGTCGCGAGGCCAAACGCCTTCATGCAAGCAAAGAACGTGAGGAGCGTTCCCGCAAGGCGCAGCGCTTTGACAGAGACCTTGGCGTCGTTGGCAGACGACGGTGGCGCAGAATCGGTCGATCGAGGCTCTGCGTACGGGTTCACTTCGATGTCTGCCATGCGGAGCGCCATCATACCTTGATTCCTCAGATCCCTCGAATGCAGGGAGGCATCCGGATGCCGGACACTCCGGCTGTCATGGAACTACCCTCGGTCGGGGATCAGCAGTGCTTGAACTATTCTCTTTGGGTTGAGTTGTCTACTTGCAACCGTCCGCTGGGCACGGTGCCGGTGTAAACGTCGATTTGCCGGTGTCCCCCTGTTTGGAATAGAGCGAAGCAGCTGCGCCCTTGGCGAGCTCTTTGCTGCAGCTGTCGCTGATGCAGGTGGAGGGGAAATTGCCGGTGGCGTTGTCATATTTCTGGAACATCCTGAAGTCAGCGCGCTCATACGCCATGAACGAGTCGTGGAAGAAGTACCCATCCGAGGTTACGGCGTACAGATACTCGGCTACATATCCGGTTGAGTGCTCGATGTGCAGGAGTGTGTTGTTGAGTGTCCACCACTTGCCGTTGGCGAGCATGACGATGTTCCCACCATCAATAACGGCGAACCGGAATTCATCAGCATCTATGTCTTTCCGGTAGTTGTGCGTGCCGCCGGCGTTGATGTTGTTCTGGAACCAACAATTGCTGGTTGTGTCGATCAGCCGCGAATCCTGCTTCTTGGCCGAGTCCGGGATGTTCTGCATGTCGACCATCGCATAGTCAGCCCCCGCAGCCGCGGCCAATTCCGCGCCGCTCTTGAGGGCGGCTAGGGTCGGTTTGGCAACACTGGTGGTCACCGCCGTCTTCTGGAACCTCCCGATGAAACCATTCATGAAACCTGCATCGGAAATAACCGATCCTTGCGTGTCATCAAGGAACATATACGGGTACTTCACGCTGGTACCCGAGCTCGGAACGAAGACGAAGGCAATGTTGTTCGAAGTGAACCACTGACCAGGTTTGCCGTTCATGAGTGCGGTACCATCGTCCCAAGTCTGGAGATCGAAATTGCCTATCGCTATCGAACCCGTCGTCCACTTGTTAGCGTCGCCTGAGACCCACCGCGGATCGCGGTAAGAATTCTCCGGTTCGCTGCCCGTCACCGGTTGGTGGATGTCGCACGGCGATTTATATCCCGGCGGCAATGTCGTCTTGTCCGAGATGGTGAAGCGACACTTGGGGCCTATGCCGTCGATTGAACGGATGAGGCGTCCGGTTATCTTGTCGCCTGTCGCCTTGTCGCGTCGCGTTTTCTGCGTGTGTGATGCGGGAGTCGGCCCCAAGGGATCAACATCGCCCGGCTTGCACGAATACTTGGTTTCCCAGGAGTTGAACGCCCATTCTTCGCTGCCGTCAATTTGAGTCAACTTGTCCAGGTATTTCTTTGCCGCGTACTCAAACTCGGCCTCGGTCATCATGCGATACGCATGGCCTGTCTGCTTGGTCAACTCGCAAGCGGCTGACATGCAGTCATACCAGGTGCCTTCCTTGAGGCCCACGGCAGTCCACACAGCGGCGGGCACTTGGGCTTTCATGATGTGATAGTCGCTGACTGTGATGTTCTCGACCGGGCTTGTGTCGGTGTCGCAGCTACTGGTTTCGCACCCTAAAGTAAAGGTGCCGCCCGGTATTGCGACCAAATCAACAGACACAGTGCCAACCTTGTCCGTGAAGTCTCCGGCAGGCGGCAGGGAGGTCGGGACAACAGTGCCGCCAGCGCCAGCGGTGCCACCGCCCGCGCCGCCCTTCGCGGTGCTCCCAGCCGCGCCGCCCTTCGCGGTGCTCCCGGCCGCGCCGCCGTTCGCAGTGCCACCGGCCGCGCCGCCGCTGCCCGAGCTCCCGCCGCTGGCCACGCCGCCGCTGCCGGATGTCCCGCCCTTACCCGAGCCGGCCACCCCGCCGCTTCCGCTGCCCGAGATCCCACCGCTGGCCACGCCGCCGCTGCCGGATGTCCCGCCCTTACCCGAGCCGGCCACCCCGCCGCTTCCCGAGATCCCGCCGCTGTTTTGCGTGCCCACCGTCGCGGAAGCGCCGCCCGTGGCGCTTCCCCCCGTGCCCAGTTGCCCACCCGAGCCCGCCTGTGCGGTGCTCCCTGGCTTGTTGGTGCAGGCTGTGCCCGCGTAGATCGCCGCCAAGACACCGACGATATGACCCGTTGACTTCAGTGAAAATGACCTCATCGAATTCCTCCGTGGAGAGCGTGGTCGCGCGGGGGGCTTCCAACCGTGATGCACTAGGGGTGTTGGTGTGTAGAGTCCATGAGCGCCAAGAATCGGCTCACCAGAGCCGCCCGGGACCTCAGCGCGGAATCACGCAAGACCACGAGATCGCATAGGTAAACGCATTTGGGTAATTCAGGTCTTGAAACCCCGTGATCGCGTGCCGGAGGCAGCGGCACGCGCACAGCCTGCGTTCGGGGGGCCGGTCTATTCGTCCCTCCGCAGAGCCTCAGCCCACACCGGCAGCGTGGTTGGTGCGTGTCCGCTGACGGTCGTGGACCGAGAGCGCCCGGCTACGGCGTGAGGGTTCCGCGTTGGGCGGACCAGGTTTCGCTGGTTCCGTCCTGTGGGGCAGAGCCTGCGCGCGAGGATTGGCTGCTCCCAACGCTCCAGCTCGTCGACACGCCGACTGCCAGATCCCAGAAACTGTTCCAGCCAGCGACGTTCCGTAGATCGGGAACCGTCATGGTTCCACCGTCTCCGTTTGCATAGTTTGGCGAAACGTCGAGGTGCCACCACTTGTTGTTCATATCGGGCCCCTGCGTGAAATCGGCAAAGCGAATCAATCCTGGTTCCGTGACGGGCCACGCGGCGGTCAAGCGGACATCGCCAGGGCCACCACTATTCGAAACAGTGTCACCGGACGGGAGCGACGGAAGCACCAGTTGATACCCGGTGGGCGAGCGGAAATAGGAAGTGACATTGGCGGCCCCGACCGCTGATTCGTATTGGTACATAACTTCGTAGAGATCTCCTGGAGCTTGCTTTGCGGCGGGCAGGAACATGAATGGAACTGCTGTGCCCGAAGCGACTCTATCGTTCACGATGACATTGCCTCCGGCGGTGACCAGTGAGACGTAGGCAAAGATAGAGTCGGCGATGGGCGTATTCGTGAGCGTGACTTGGCCCGATTGCAAAGGCACGGCCTCGGCGCTGGCGAGGTCGATGAGCGGGATGGACATGTCAGGGACGAGACGCAGATTTCGCCTGACAACCATGCGTGTCGGCAGCCCGTGCAAGGGACCCGCCGTGACCAAGAGGTCGCCGGTCTGTGGCCAGTCCGCGTCGGTGGCATAGCCCAAGCCCGGGGGCAGGGTTTCAAACGATAGTCCCGCGATAGACACCATCGCCTGCTCATCGTCCGCCAGCCCAGCGACCGACCAGCCAATGGTGCCGTGCTGGGTGCGCACATTGCTTTTCGGCCCACTCATGCCGAGATCGAGTCCATGGAGGCAGTCGTCCACGGTCAAGAATGTAACGGATACTTCTACATGGCCGAGTCCAAGGTCGGCTGCGACCACAAAGCCCAGTTGCCTGGACGGATCGTTCAACACGAATTCGTATTCCTGGCCCCCTTTCTCGATAGGCTGGATGGGGATCCATGGGTCGGCCCCGTCTTGATACGCGGCCCACTGGTTAGGTAGGTTGTTGGGTAGGCGGAAAACGCGTCTGACCGTGACGCCATCCGGACTTGCGGCTCCCGAAGACTCGTTCGACGAGAGTCCGTCTCTTCCACACCCGGATGCCGCAAACGCAGTCGCTAGAGAAAACGAAATGATTGCTGATCTTCGCAAGGTCGTCATGGTTCACCCAGGGAGCGTCGGGATGCAAAGCCCGGTCCACGCAAGAAACACGCGAAATCCCGCAGTCCGGCACTAGGCCTCCGCGGCGAAGTCCGCAGTCATGTCGGCAGATCACGCCGATGCGAGTGTCTCTGACGAATTGTCACGTTGGCCGAGCAGTCGGCTTGCTGCCAAGGCGCAGATCCCCTGCAGGTTCGTGCGCAGGCGAGCGAGCGAGTCGGACCCACGAAAGGCGGTCAAGGGAGCTGGGCGCTGGGGCGCTTCGATCTGTCTGGTGCCTGCTGGTGATTTAGAGCGAGGTTAGCCACGGCCACAGGTCTCCCGGGACCCAGGAAGATCCGCCGGGGCCGTACAGCGAGGAGCTTCCAGTGAAACCCGAAGATCAACCAGTAGGGCTAACCACGAAGTACCTTCCCCCTACCGCATGGTTCGCCGGTACGAAGCTGGGCTCAGGTGCTGAAGGCGTCGGAACACTTTGCTGAAGTGATTCGCATTGGCAAACCCGCAGGCCGAGGCGATCGCCTTCAGCGGCAGGCGGGTCTCGATCAGCATGCGCGTTGCCTCGTGCACCCGCACCTGGGTCGTAAAATGCGCGGGCGTCAGACCGGTGCGCTCGCGAAAGAGAAAGCTGAAGTGCTTTCGACTCACGCCCTCGTGGTTGGCGAGGTCGGCGACGCCAACGGTCCCGGGCAGGGCCGCGAGAATGCGCGCCCGAGTCTCGTCCAAGAGTCGCTGTCCGACGCCGAAGCTGTCGTGCCCCTGCTCTGCCCAGCGCTCATAGGCGAGCACGAAATCGAAGAGGGCCAGCTCGACCTCGAAGCGGTCGCGGAAGTCTTTCTTGATGGCACCACTCAAAAGCCGCAGAACGCTGGCCGCTAGAACACCCTCTGGCGCGACCTCGACCAGGGGACCGCGGGCGGTAACCTGCTTGGTGATTCGCGTGACCAGCCAGGGATTGTGGATGCCAAACCAGGCAAAGGTCCAGCCCGGCGAATCCGCTGGCAAGTAGTAGCGATGGCGCGAAGGAACCAGGATGAAGAAGGCCCTGCCCGGCGTGATCTTTTGCGGCTCCTGACCGTAGAGCTGAAAATGTCCCCAGCCACTCAAACCGAGCTGGAAGTAAACCACCGGAGGGTCATCCGGACCTGGGCGGTTCATCCCGTCGAAGTAGTAGCTGGTCGGATCCAGTCGGGTCTCGATGCTTCCGGTGTACGCCGTCTTGAGGGTCCACCACAATGGAGGCGCCACCGGCTTGCAGAGAAGTTCGGTCAGATGGTGCACCGACTTCGCCCACTCTGGTGGGACCGGTGGTCCGACGTTCCACCTCGCCACCACATCGCCCGTAAGCACCTGGTAGCTACGGCGCCGCCACTCCGCGGCCTGCGATTTCGACGGGCCCTTCATCGACACGGCTGTATCTTACCGCTACCATCGAGCCCCTCGCAATCCACGCTGGCCTGCGCGGCCCTCCGCTCTGCAAGCGCTGCGTGAATCTGCGGTTCGAGGCGTTCGAAGCGGCCGTAGAACAACACGGGAAGTAGGGCGAGCACGAAACAGACGGCCGGAACCCCGACAATACCGCCATCGAGCGCGGCGATCACGGTGGCAACTTGTTCTTTGCCCTCGACGTATCCGCCGGCGTGGAGCAGCCACATCGGCACGGCGCCGCCCAAGCCAGCGCCCACCTTGAAGCAGAAGGCACCGCCGATCGCCGTCAACAGCCCTGCCGCACGTACGCCTCGCTTCCACTCACCATAGTCCACGGTGTCTGCCAACATGGAAAACGGCAAGGCCATGGCGGCCCCGCTGAACACGAACCCGACGGCCCAGCCAGTCAAACACAAGCCCAGGTCGTGCCCACGCATGGCTCCGAGCCAAAGCAGCAATTGCCCAAGCACCATGCCCGCTAATCCCAGAGCCCACAACCGAGCCTTGGGCATGATTCGACAAAGCCATGGCAGAGGAAGCGCCGTCGCAAGCGAAGCGGCATCGAGACCATTGGCCACACTGAGCAGATCGGGCCGATGAAGCACGTACTTGAAGAAGTGCGGCGCCACGGTTACGCGCGAGATGAACCCCATCCAGAACAGAACCGTGCTGGTGACGACGATCAACCACGGCCAATTGCCCTTCATCGCTCCGAAGGTCTGGCGAACCGACCACGCCCTCGACTGCACGACGGTCTCTCTCAGGTTGCGGAATGCGACAAGGAACAGAATGACCGAGGCCACGGCAAAGATGGGAACTGCCAGCGCGAATCCTGTCCGATCGTTGCCGTGACCGAGGGTGCGCACGAGTCCCAGGCCGGTGAGGTTCACGACCAGGACGCCAAGCTTCGAGCCGAGCATGCGAAAGGTGGTCAGGGTCAGGCGTTCCTTCGGCTCTGAGGTCAGCGATGGAAGGATCGACGTTACGGGCGTGTTGATGCCGGTGAAGAGGACGTTGCAGCAGGCGTAGGTCACGGCGGCATAGGCGACTCTGGCTCCGTAGCCGAGGTCGGGCGCCAGGAAGGTGAGAACGCCGAAAGTCGCGAACGGCAGACACAGCCAAAGGAACCACGGACGACTCTTGCCCCACCGACTGCGCGTGCGGTCAACCAGGATGCCCCACAGCGGTGCGTCCAGCGCATCCAAGAATCGGGTTGCGATCAGGATCGCCCCCACGGCCGCCGCGGGAAGCTTGCATACATCTGTGTAGAAATACGGGACGTACCAGATGATCCAGCAGAAAAGGAGCTGCCCAGCGACGTCACTGGCTGCGTAGCTCAGGCGTGTGGCGGTCGAGGTTCGGTCCTGCACCAAGGAATTCCCTGCAGCGACGGTCCGGCAAACAGACCCAATTTCGGGCACCGCGACCGTAGCACTGTCCGGCTGCAATTTGCCAATAATCCAAGGTTCCAGAGAGTTGCAATCCGGCACTGGTCGCGGCACGCACCCGCAGAGTCCATGAGGAGCCGTCCTGATGATGACACGTTGGCAATCCGAGCATCGTTTCTATCTTTCCAGTTTCGTCTCTTCCGGCTTCGCTCTGTGGCTATCGCTCGCATGCGCTTGCTCGGCCACGAATACTTCCGCCAATGGCGGGAAAGGCGGCACGGGGTTCGGGGGATCCTCGGGGCAGAACGGCAGCGGCGGCAGTGTTGGAGGTGGCGGTAGCGTCGCCACGGGTGGGACGGCCGGCCGGTCCGGCACAGGCGGCCAGCCTGGAAGCGGGGGCGCAAAAGGTTCGGGAGGTGCGATCGTCTCCGGCGGAGCCACTGGCTCGGGCGGAACAACCGGCTCGGGTGGTGCGACCAATGTTGGCGGGACTGTCGGCTCGGGCGGTACCACCAGTCTTGGCGGCGCGAGCGGCACGGGCGGTGCGACCACTGTCGGAGGCGCGACTGGTTCGGGCGGTGCACCCCGCCTGGGCGGAGCAACCGGCTCGGGCGGTGTGATCGGAGGAGGAGGCACCCCCGGTTCAGGCGGGACGACGGGCGTTGGCGGCGCGACCGGCGCGGACGGCGGAACCGCGCTGGCCGGGGCC
>Ga0302321_100005759_pt1 | contig 10865 bp, 9 predicted proteins | sample Fen_T0_1_FD_202505 | JGI IMG/M metagenome (GOLD analysis project Ga0302321, IMG submission 202505) | Peat permafrost microbial communities from Stordalen Mire near Abisko, Sweden - Fen_T0_1 | ecosystem: Environmental > Terrestrial > Soil > Wetlands > Permafrost | place: Sweden: Abisko...
CGAGGAGCAGCCGGGGATCACGCCAGCCGAGATGGCCCGCACGGCGCCGCTCCTGGTCGCCGACCTGCTCCGTCGACGGGGACGCTCACTCTCGGCATACCTCGATGCCGCCCTCGCCGAGATCGCCCGGGCCGAGACGGTCGAAATGCCCTAGCTCGCGGCGGCGGACGGCCCGGTCCGGCGAACGGCCCGTACCCTGGAGCCATGTGCGGAATCGTGGGTTACGTCGGAGACCAGCAGGCGGCGGACGTCGTGATCGAGGGGCTGCGGCGCCTGGAGTACCGCGGCTACGACTCGGCCGGGGTGGCCGTGGTGTCCGGCGACACGCTGAGCAGCCGCAAGAAGGCCGGCAAGCTGATCAACCTGGAGAAGCTGCTCGACGAGCAGCCGCTGCCCGCAGCCACGCTGGGCATGGGCCACACCCGCTGGGCGACCCACGGCGGACCGACCGACCGTAACGCCCACCCGCACGTGGACGACGACGGCGAGGTGGCGGTCGTCCACAACGGCATCATCGAGAACTTCGCCGCGCTGCGGGCCGAGCTCGCCGAACGCGGGCACATCATGCGGTCCGACACCGACACCGAGGTCGTGGCGCACCTGCTGGCCGAGGAGTACGAGCCGGCTGGTCGCGACCTCGCCGAGGCGATGCGCCGGGTCTGCCGACGGCTGCAGGGCGCGTTCACGCTGGTGGCAGTCCACGCTCACAACCCGGACGTCGTCGTCGGTGCCCGGCGCAACTCGCCGTTGGTCGTGGGCGTCGGCGTAGGCGAGAACTTCCTCGGCAGCGACGTCGCTGCATTCATCGCGCACACCCGCGAGGCGATCGAGCTGGGTCAGGACCAGGTGGTCGAGCTGCGCCGCGACGGCGTCACGGTGACCAACTTCGACGGTTCGCCCGCCGACGTCCGTGGCTACCACGTCGACTGGGACGCCTCGGCCGCCGAGAAGGGCGGCTACGACCACTTCATGCTCAAGGAGATCGCCGAGCAGCCTCGCGCGGTCGCCGACACCCTGCTCGGCCGCATCGGCCCGGGGGGACGGCTCACGCTGGACGAGATGCGGATGTCGGACGAGTCGCTGCGCGACGTCGACAAGATCATCATCATCGCCTGCGGTACGGCGTACCACGCCGGCCTGCTGGCGAAGTACTCGATCGAGCACTGGACCCGGATCCCGTGCGAGGTCGAGGTCGCGTCGGAGTTCCGGTACCGCGACCCGATCCTCACCGCACGGACGCTCGTCATCGCGATCTCGCAGTCGGGCGAGACCATGGACACCCTGATGGCCGTGCGCCACGCCAAGCAGCAGCAGTCGAAGGTGCTGGCGATCTGCAACGTCAACGGCTCGACCCTGCCTCGTGAGTCCGACGGGGTGGTCTACACCTACGCCGGCCCGGAGGTGGCCGTCGCCTCGACCAAGGCGTTCCTCACCCAGGTGGTCGCCGTGCAGCTGGTTGCGCTCTACCTCGCGCAGGTGCGCGGGACGAAGTGGGGCGACGAGATCGCTGCGCACGTCGCGGAGCTGGCGGCGATGCCAGGCAAGGTCGAGCAGGTCCTCGAGACGGTCGAGCCGGTGCGTGAGCTGGCCCGTTCGCTGGTCGACGCCCGGGTGGTGCTGTTCCTCGGTCGTCACGTCGGCTACCCGGTGGCGATGGAGGGGGCGCTCAAGCTCAAGGAGCTCGCCTACATGCACGCCGAAGGCTTCGCTGCCGGCGAGCTCAAGCACGGCCCCATCGCGCTCATCGAGGAAGGTCTGCCGGTCGTCGTCATCGTCCCGTCCCCGCGCAGCCGCGCGGTCCTGCACGACAAGATCGTGAGCAACATCCAGGAAATCCGGGCTCGTGGCGCCCGCACGATCGTGATCGCCGAGGAGGGCGACGAAGCGGTGGTGCCGTACGCCGACACGCTGATCCGAATCCCTCAGTGTCCGACGCTGCTCCAGCCGTTGCTCGCCACCGTGCCGCTGCAGGTGTTCGCGTGCGAGATGGCCTCGGCCAAGGGGTTCGACGTGGACCAGCCGCGCAACCTGGCGAAGTCGGTCACTGTCGAGTAGACACTGCCCCGGCTGGTTGTCCAGTTTTGGTCAGGCCTGGCCCCGTTCAGCCGATAGTGCTGACAGTGGCGGGCAGCGCGAGCGCGCTCAGGGGTACCCGCGAGTCGGGTTGGAGGGCTCTGTGGTTGAGGGGCTCTGGGGCATGCACGAACGTGTGACCGTAGCCCTGCTCACACCCATGACCGGCGGGTTCTTCTACGGCGGAATCATCGCAGGTGCCGCCCGTGAGGTCGGGGCGTGCGGCGGGCAGGTTTTGGTCGTCCAGACTCTCGACGCCGACCTGCCGGCAGACGGTGCGGTCGGGGCCCCTGACTTCGGGTCGACGATCGGCTGGGACCACATCGACGGTGTGCTGTCGGTTGCCGCCGCCGTCCAGGAGCCGTTCTTGCGGCAGCTGCGCGCGGCCGGCAAGCCGGTCGTTCTGGCCGCGAACCACGTGGAGGACTTCGACGCCGCCCTGGTCACCTCGGACAACCGCGGCGGAGTCCGTTCGGCGGTCGACCATCTGATCGAGCACGGCCACACCCGGATCGGCTTCGTTGGGAACCTCGAGCAGTCCGACATGCGAGAGCGGCACGCCGCCTACGAAGCAGCCCTGCGCGGGCACGGACTCGTGCCACACCCGACCTGGCTGTTCGAGACGGTCGACAACACCGAGAGCGGGGGCGAGGCCGCGGCTGCGCTGCTGCTGGCGGACCCGGTACGCCCGGCCGCGGTGATCGTCGCGACGGACCGCAATGCGATCGGCCTGATGCGAGCCCTTGCCGACGCGGGGCTGTCGTTGCCGGACGACCTGGCGGTGGTCGGCTTCGACGACATCGAGGTCGGCTCAGTGATCGAGCCGGCGCTCTCGACGGTGAACCAGCACTTCGACCAGGTGGGCGGGCTCGCGGCGAGGCTGCTGCTAGGGGAGCTGCGTGGCGACCACGTGGACCGGGGTCGGCACACCTCGCCGTCCGGCCTGGTCACCCGGTCGTCCTGCGGTTGCGGGCACGGGGCCCCGCTCGCCGGCTCAGAGCTGCGTCGGCTCGCCGAGATCGACGCGATCATGGCATTGCGTCCGCCCAAGGAACCCCGGGACGAGCTGCTGCAGCGCTTCCGGGACGTCCTCGTACGCGACCCGCGGCCGGTTGGCATCGAGGAGACGGTCGAGGGTCTGGCCACCATGTTCGTCGAGGCGGTCGAGCTGGCGGTAGCAAGCGGTGGGACGTTCGATCCGACTCGGCTGGGCGAAGCGGCCGATGGCGTGCGCCGGGTGGACGGCCGGCCGGAGACGTTGCAGTGCGTGGTGGCAGCAGTGCTCAGGTACGTCTTCCGGGTGTCTGCCGCCGTTCCGGAGTCGGCTGCGGCTACGGGGGTGCGGGAGGCGCTGGCGCGGCTCGCGTCGCAGGCCGCAGCGATGTTCTGGCAGCCGCAGGTCGATCACGCCATCCAGCACGGGGTGCAGCTGGAGGCGTCGCTGCGCGACCAGGTCCAGGTCGGGCTGGGCCTGCTCGACCACCGCACGAACCCTGAGCTGCTCGGTTGGCTGTCCTCGACCCAGGTGCGGGCCGGCTGCCTGGCCCTGTGGGAGGGCGGACCCGAGTCGGGAGTGCTGCGGGTTTCGGGGGTCTACGACCCCAGCGGCGCGACGGCCCCGCTGCTCGACACCCGGGTAAAGGTCAAGCAGTTCCCGCCGGTCGAGCTGATCGCGCAGGGCGACCCGAGCATCGGCGAGGTCACCTTCGTCATCCCGGTGAAGACCCGGGACTCGAACTGGGGCTTGCTCGCGGTCGTGGGCCTGATCGACTCCACCTCCATGATGGGCCTGGAGTCGTACAGCCACTGGGCGGCTCTGCTGACGGTCGCACTGGAGCAGAAAGCGCTGCAGGAGAGCATCCGGCGCAGCGAGGAGCGGTACAGCCTGGTGGCCAACGCGACGCGCGACGGCCTCTGGGACTGGGACGTCACCGCGGGCTCGATGTACTACTCCCGTCGGGCTGCGGAGATGCTCGGCGACCCTGCCACGACGTACGGCGAGCCCGAGGTGTGGTGGGACCGGGTGCACCCCGACGACCTCGACGGGCTGCGGGCGGCACTGGCCGGCTGCCTGCGCGGTTCGCGCGGCGCGATCGAGGTCGAGCACCGGCTGCGGGTCGGCGACGGCCCGTACCGCTGGACGCTGTGCCGCGCCGTCCCGGTGCGCTCCTGGCCGAGTGTCGGCGACCGGATCGTCGGCTCGCTCTCGGACATCGACGCGCGCAAGCAGCTCGAGGAGGTTCTGCGCCGGGGGGCCCTCTACGACGCGTTGACGGGCTTGCCGAACCGGACCCTGTTCACCGAGCGGCTCGAGCGTGCGATCGCCGCCGAGCACCGCCGTTCCGACCCGCACTTCGCCGTGCTGTTCCTCGATCTCGACGGGTTCAAGCCGGTGAACGACACGCTGGGCCACCTCGCAGGCGATCAGCTGCTGACCCTCATCGGGCAGCGGCTCGAGGGCTCGCTGCGCGAGACGGACACGGCCGCGCGGTTCGGTGGCGACGAGTTCGCGGTGCTGCTGTACGACACCGACCCGGCGGCAGTATCGGTGATCGTCCAGCGGATCCAGCGGGTCCTGTCCGCCCCGGTCGAGCTCGAGCAGGGCGAGGTCACGGTCTCGGCGAGCATCGGGATCGCGCTGAGCACGACCGGCTATCCGCGGGCCCAGGACATGATCCGCGATGCCGACGCCGCCATGTACGTGGCCAAGGCGAGGCAACGGGGTTCGGCCGAGCTGTTCTCTCCGCAGGTCACTGGCGCGGCGGTTACCTGACCCGGCCCTAGGCTGAGGCTGTGATCGTCTCCGTGGGGATCGACGTGGTCGACGTGGCGCGGTTCGAGCAGATCCTCCTGCGCCGCCCAGGCCTGCGCGCGCGCCTGTTCACCCCGCCCGAAGCGACCCTCCGCAGCGCTTCGCTCGCGGCCCGGTTCGCGGCCAAAGAAGCCGTGGCCAAGGCCCTGGACGCCCCCGTCGGCCTGCGCTGGCACGACTGCGAGGTACGTACGGAACCGTCCGGTCGGCCGGTCCTCGAGCTCACCGGCTCGGTGGCAGCTGCGGCCGACGCGGCGGGGATCACGCACTGGCACCTGTCGTTGTCGCACGACGCCGGGATCGCCTCGGCGATGGTCGTGGCCGAGCGAAGGGACTGACCAGTGCGTCCCGTACACACCGTGGCCGAGGTCCGCGCCGCAGAGGCCGCCCTCATGGCGACGCTGCCTGAGGGCACCTTGATGGGTCGCGCGGCGGACGGGCTGGCCCGTTTCTGCGCCCAGCTGCTGGGCCGCGTCTACGGCGCGCGCGTGGTGCTTCTCGTCGGCTCCGGCAACAACGGGCAGGACGCGGTGTGGGCCGGCCGGCGGCTCGCCGCGCGCGGCGTACACGTGACGGTCCTGAACGTGGGGGACCCGGCCGCCCCCGGGTTGGCCGGCGCCGCGCTGGACCGGGGGGTCGACCTCGTCGTCGACGCCATCGTCGGAATCGGCGGTACGGGTCCGCTGCGGCCGGCAGCGGCGGCACTGGTCGAGCAGCTGGCCGGCTGCGGCGCGTGGCGCGTCGCGGTCGACCTGCCGAGCGGCGTCGACGCCGACACCGGGCACATCGCCGGAGCGGCGTTCCAGGCGGACGTGACCGTCACTTTCGGCTGCCTGAAGCCCGGGCTGGTGCTCGACCCGGGACGGTCGGCCGCGGGGATCGTCGAGGTCGTCGACATCGGACTCGGCCCCTGGTTGCCCGACCCCGGGATCTCCCAGCTCGGCGCGACGGACTTGGAGCAGGGCTGGCCCTGGCCGGGGCCGGCTGACGACAAGTTTTCCCGGGGGGTGCTCGGCGTGGTCGCCGGATCCGACGCCTACCCGGGGGCGGCGGTGCTGTGCGTCGGGGGTGCCCTGCGGGCGGGGGCGGGCCTGGTGCGTTTTCTCGGGCCGAAGACGCCGACGACGGCAGTGCGGCTGCGCTGGCCCGAAGCGGTGCACGGCAACGGTCGGGTACAGGCGTATGTAGTCGGGCCGGGCCTCGGCACCGGTCCGGAGTCGGCCGAGCGGCTGCTCGAGGTGCTGGCTTCCGACGTGCCGGTCCTCGTCGACGCGGACGGGCTCAACGTCCTGGCCCACCACAAGGACTGGGTCCGTCCACGCCGAGCGCTGACCGTCCTGACCCCGCACGCGGGGGAGTTCGGACGGTTCGGCCGCCCGCCCGGCGACGACCGCGTGGCAGCTGCGCGCACCCTGGCCGCGGATCTTGGCGCGGTGGTCCTGCTCAAGGGCTCGACGACCGTGGTCGCGCACCCGGACGGCCAGGTGCAGGTGAACCCGACCGGGTCGCCCTGGCTGGCTACGGCGGGCAGCGGCGACGTCCTGGCCGGAATCATCGGCGCACTGCTCGCCGCCGGGGCGGGTGCCGCCGCTCCCGCCTACGGCGCGTTCGTGCACGGACTGGCGGCCCGCCGCGCCTCGTTCGGTGGTCCGATGACGGCGCTGGATCTCGTCGGAGCCGTGCCGGGCGCGATCGCCTCGCTCGGGGATGCCGACCAGGCGATCCCCGAGGGCTGAGACAATCGACAGGTGAGCACGCAGCGGGCCGAAGCCCGGATCGACGTGACGGCGATCGCGGCCAACATGGCAGAGCTGTGCCGTCGCGCCGGGGCGGCTGACGTCATGGCCGTGGTCAAGGCCGACGCGTACGGGCATGGGCTGATTCCGTGCGCACGTGCGGCGGTGGCCGGTGGCGCGTCGTGGCTCGGCACGGCTCTGCTGAGCGAGGCGCTCGACCTGCGTGCTGCTGGCGTTACCGGTCCTCGCGTGCTCGCGTGGTTGCTCGACGCCGACGACCGCTGGGCGGACGGGGTCGCGGCTGACGTCGAGCTGTCGGTCTCGGCGCCGTGGGCGGTGGCCGCCGCGGTGGACGGGGCGCGGACCGCCGGTCGACCGGCCCGGCTGCACCTCAAGCTCGACTCCGGGCTCGGGCGCGGTGGCAGCACCCCCGCTGACTGGGCCCAGCTCGTCGACGCCGCCCGTGCTGCCGAGGCCGACGGGACGGTCGTGGTCACCGGGCTGTGGTCGCACCTGGCGTTCGCGGACGTGCCCGGCCACTCGACGACCGACCTCCAGCTCGCTGCGTTCCAGGACGCGATCGCCGTCGCAGAGTCGGCGGGCCTGCGGCCTGAGGTCCGGCACCTGGCGAACTCGGCCGCCGCGCTGACCCGGCCGGACACGCGCTTCGACCTCGTACGCACCGGGCTGCCGGTGTACGGGCTCTCGCCGATCCCGGACCAAGCCACGCCGGCCGACCTCGGGCTACGGCCGGTGATGACGCTGGCGGCGCGGCTCGCCCTGGTCAAGCAGATCCCCGGCGGTCAGGGGGTCTCGTACCTCCACCGCTACACCACCTCGGCCGACACCACCCTGGGACTCGTGCCACTCGGCTACGCAGACGGGATCCCGCGGGCCGCGACGAACGTGGGACCGCTGCTGGCCGGCGGTGCTCGCCGGACGGTGGCCGGGACCGTCTGCATGGACCAGTTCGTGGTCGACCTCGGGCCGGGCTCGGCGGCGGCAGTGGGCGACGAGGTGCTGCTGTTCGGGCCGGGCGATGCCGGTGAGCCGACTGTCCAGGACTGGGCCGACGCCCTCGGCACGATCGCGTACGAGATCACCACCCGGCTGGGTCCGCGGGTGCCGCGAGTATTTCTCGGCGCCTCCGGCAGCCGACGGGAGGGCTGAACCATGGCGGGGGACGCAGGGGGACGCGCAGGTCTGTTCGGGCTCGGGCTGGGGTTGCTCGCGGCGGGTGCCGCGGTCGGTGCTATGGCCGAGCGCCGCATGATGGGCAGGACCCCGCTGTCCGCGGCTGAGGCCGCCGGCGGGTACGGGAGCGTCCACTCGCCGCCCGTCGTGGTCACGGCCGACGACGGCGTCGAGCTCTACGCCGAGATCGACGAGCCCCAGCCGGGCGCCGCGTACGAGGGGCTCACCGTGGTGTTCTGCCACGGGTACGCCCTCAACCTCGACGTGTGGCACCACCAGCGGCTGGCCCTGTCCGGAGCCGTGCGCGCGGTCTACTGGGACCAGCGCGGCCACGGGCGGTCGGGGCGCGGGCCGTCCGGGCCGGTCTCGATCGACCTGCTCGGCGAGGACCTCGCGGCGGTGCTCCGAACCACCGTGCCGACCGGGCGGATCGTCCTGGTCGGGCACTCGATGGGCGGGATGACGATCATGGCGCTGGCCGCGGCGCACCCAGAGTTGTTCGACAGCCGGGTCGTCGGCGTCGCGCTGATCTCGACCTCTGCCGGCCACATCGCCGAGGTGACCCTGGGCATACCCGAGCGCTTGGCCAAGCTCGCGCACCGTGCAGCTCCCGGAGTGGTCGCGACGCTCGGGCGCTCGCCCCGGCTGGTCGAGCTGGGGCGGCGTACGGGCAACGACCTCGAGTTCTTGCTGACCCGGGTCTACTCGTTCGCCTCGCCCGTCCCGGCGGCAGCGGTCGACTTCGTCGCGCGGCTCAACGCGGGGACCCCGATCGAGGTGGTCGCCGACTTCTTCGGCGCGTTCAGGGGGCACGACAAGCTCGCTGCGCTGCAAGTCCTGCGCCCGGTGGCGACGTTGATCATGGTCGGCGAGAACGACCTGCTCACCCCTGCCGACCACAGCCGGGCGATGGCGGTGGAGCTGCCCGACGCCGAGCTCGTCGTCGTGGAGCACTGCGGGCACATGATCCTGCTGGAGTACCCCGACCAGGTGAGCCGCCGGTTGCGCGAGCTGCTCGAACGCTGCCTCGTCCCGCCCGCCGAGCAGGCGTGACCGGCGCTGAGGTGGTCGTGGTTGCGCCGGACGCGACGGCGATGGCCGACCTCGGCCGCCGGCTGGCCCGACTGCTCCGAGCCGGTGACCTGGTCGTTCTCAGCGGCGGCCTGGGGGCGGGCAAGACCACGATGACCCAAGGCATCGGGGCCGGGCTGCGCGTCCGCGGTCCGATCACCTCGCCGACGTTCGTGATCGCTCGCGCGCACCCCTCGCTGGTGGACGGTCCTGAGCTGATCCACGTCGACGCCTACCGGCTCGGCGACTCGCTCGAGGTCGACGACCTCGACCTGGAGGACTCGCTCGCCGACGCCGTGACGGTCGTCGAGTGGGGTCTGGGCAAGGTCGACACGCTGGCTGAGGACCGGCTGGAGATCTCGATCGACGGACTCGACGAGCGCACGGTCACCTTGGTCGGCGTCGGACCGCGCTGGGCCGAGATCGACCTGTCCCTCCTGACTGACCTAGCCTGACGCCCGTGCTGCTCGCCCTCGACACGTCCACCCCCTCGGTCACCGCCGCCGTCCACGACGGCACGCGGGTGCTGGCCGAGGCCACCATCGTCGATGCACGGCGGCACGGAGAGCTGCTCGCCGGCCAGGTGGCGCAGGTGCTCGCCGAGGCCGGACTGACGCCTGCGGACCTGACGGCGATCGCGGTCGGGGTCGGCCCTGGACCGTTCACGGGGCTGCGGGTCGGGGTCGTCACGGCGCTGACCTTGGGGCTGGCGCTGAGCGTGCCCGTGCACGGGGTCTGCTCGCTCGATGCGTTGGCCTGGCGGGCTGTCGTCGACGGGCCGTTCGTCGTCGCGACGGATGCTCGGCGGCGCGAGGTCTACTGGGCGCGCTACGACACGGGTGGGGGGCGGCTCGGGCCGGCCGGTGTTTGCAAGCCGGCCGACCTGGCAGCTGAGCTCGGTGGGCTGCCTGTGGTGGGCCCTGGCGCCGAGCTGTACGCCGACGTCTTCGGGGGCGTGGTCGGAGCCTGCGCACCACTATCGGCGGGTGCTCTGGCTGAGGTGGCGCTGGCCGCGCTGGCTTCCGGGGCTGCGCTGCTCCCGGCCCGTCCGCTCTACCTGCGACGGCCGGACGCGACGCCACCAGGACCACGCAAGCCGGTGCTGGCATGACGGCGGTAGCCCTGAGGCCGATGCGCTGGTGGGACATCGCGCCGGTGGCGTCGCTGGAGGCGGAGCTGTTTCCCGACGACCCGTGGACAGCGTCCGGCTTCTGGTCCGAGCTCGCTGGGGTGCCCGCGACCCGCTACTACGTGGTGGCCACCGACGGTCCGGACGTCGTCGGGTACGCCGGGCTGCTCGCGGTGCAGCACGAGGCTGACGTCCAGACGGTGGCCGTGCGCGCTGACCGGCAGGGTTCGGGGCTCGGCGCCGCCCTGGTGGCTGACCTGCTGGCCGAGGCCGACCGTCGCTCCTGCACCCAGGTGCTGCTCGAGGTGCGGGCCGACAACGAGCCTGCGCTCCGGCTCTACGCCGGCTTCGGGTTCGAGTCGATCGCGGTGCGACGGGACTACTACGGACCGGGTGCGGACGCCCGGGTGCTGCGTCGCCGAGGTGTCCGGTGACCGACCAGCCGCTGGTCCTGGGGATCGAGACGTCGTGCGACGAGACCGGGGTGGGCCTGGTCCGCGGCACGACGCTGCTCGCGGACGCCATCGCGTCGAGTGCGCCGGAGCACGAACGCTTCGGGGGAGTCGTGCCCGAGGTGGCGAGCCGGGCTCACCTCGAGGCGATGGTGCCGACGATCGAGACGGCCTGCCGTACGGCTGGCGTACGCCTCGCCGAGGTCGACGCGATCGCGGTGACGGCCGGGCCGGGTCTGGCGGGGGCGCTGCTCGTCGGCGACTCGGCAGCCAAGGCGCTGGCGCTCGCGCTGGGCAAGCCCCTGTACGGGGTCAACCACCTGGCCGCGCACGTCGCGGTCGACCAGCTCGAGCACGGGCTGCTGCCGACGCCCACGCTTGCGCTGCTGGTCAGCGGC
>Ga0302321_100005761_pt1 | contig 10863 bp, 6 predicted proteins | sample Fen_T0_1_FD_202505 | JGI IMG/M metagenome (GOLD analysis project Ga0302321, IMG submission 202505) | Peat permafrost microbial communities from Stordalen Mire near Abisko, Sweden - Fen_T0_1 | ecosystem: Environmental > Terrestrial > Soil > Wetlands > Permafrost | place: Sweden: Abisko...
CGGTCTGCGAGCAATTGCCGACCCGGTATTTCCAAATCAGCTTTCCGGTCTTTCCGTCGAGCGCGTATAGGTTGTCGTCATCCGACCCGACGTAGACGGTACCCAGGGCGGCGATGGCGGGCGTGCTCCACACGAGATCGCCGGTGGCGAAGGTCCATGCCAGCTTGCCGTCCCTGTCCAGTGCAAAGACCTTGTTGGCGTGACTTCCCCCGAGGATCAGGCCGTCGTTGGAGATGGTCGGTGATGCGGTGACGGGTGAGGACGTCTCCATCGTCCAGCGGATTTCCGGCTTCTGCTTCGGCACGAGATAAGGCGAGCGTCCCCGATGATGGGGCTCGACGCGAAACATGCCCTGAGCCGCCGGCCCCACGGCGATGGACGCTGCGCCCGTGGAAGTGGACGTGCCTCGTTCGGCGCGCTCGGCGGCAGCCTTCGAGGCGGCCGACGGCCAGACACACTGTCCGCGCTCGCAGATCCGGTCTAGCTTGCAATCGCGGTCAGACCCGCAACCCTCGGACTTGGCCGGGTTGTGAGCAGAGCAAGAGCAGCCGCTGGTCAGAAAAAGAAAGACGGCGCCAAGCAACAGCGGAGCGGCCGGGCGCCGTCTTCGGATTCGGTTCCAGGCGTGCATGGCAGACTGTTTTGTCGAGGCCAAGGCGGCTGGAGGGAACCGCGGTGACATCTCCTCTGTTCGTTGCACGCCCACGCTTAGAACAGGTTCATCACGAAGTTTATTCCGAAGGTGCTCAGCGTGTCCTTGTTGCTGTAGTACCCGACGGTGCCATTGGCTTCGACTGCCAACGACACGTGGTACGACTGCACGAACTCGAGCCCCACCGCCGCCACGGCGCCCATGCCGGAATCGGTCCAGGACTCGCGGTAGTAGTCGCCGTAGTAATCGGTGGAATAGCCATCGTATTCGTAGGTGCGGCTTGCAGCGCCGATGCCGGCGCGGAGGTACAGCTTGCGTGTCGCCCAAAACTGAGGACCGATGGTGAACACCGTCTCGCTCACGTTCTGGTTCTGGAAGTACGCGCTTGCGCCGTCGGCGGCCAACACCAGTGCCCAGCGCGGCGACACGCCGAAGCCGAGACGCAAGTTGTAGCCGATGCCGACACGAGACCGGGCACTGGCGGAGTCGTAGCGGTACTCGGAGACACCGCCGACGCCGAGGCCAAAGCCGAAGAAGAACTGCCTATAGCTGGCGGGTTCGGCGTAATAGCGTGGCGGCGGCGCATAACGCCGATAGTAGCGGGGCGGCGGATAGTATCCGTAAGGCGGTGGCGGCGGTCCGTAATAGTCGTGCTGGTAGGGCCCTTGATCATAAGGCTCCTCGGCCGGTGGCTGCGGATAGCCTTGAGGCTGCGGCGCATTTCGATAGCCTGGAGGGGGGCCGTATCCCGGCGGTAGCTCCTGCGCGCCCTGGGGTTCCTGCTGATTCTTCGCGCCGCCCTCGGGCGCGTCCTTCGCGTCCTTGTTCGCCTCCTTGCCGGTTTCGTCTTTCGCGGTTTCGTCTTTCGCGGTTTCGTCTTTCGCGGCTTCGTCTTTCGTTTGGATTTCCTTCGGGGCGTCTTTCGCTGGGGCGTCCTTAGCGGTGTGGGCCTTGGCCGGTGCGCTCTGTTGCGCGTACGCGGCAGTGTGAAAAACCAGCACAGCCGCACCGGCGAGAGCCGAAGCCGAAAAAGCGCCAAACCTTCGTGCCATCGCGGGTGACCTCATGGGTAGCTCCTTGGGGGGTGGATGAAAGCATACTCTCGTTCTTCAAATTTGGTGCCAGCTCGTCCATAGGAAGTCCCATGGCTAGTCCGGTGAGTAGTTCATAGGTAGACGATGACCAGGCAAGCCGTTGGTTACTTCGGTTTGCCGACGGGACGGGTTGCCTTGCCCCTGGAATATTCGACTGGGTAACGCTGCCGATTTCGCGCGAGCTTTTCGCGCATGGCCGCCTGCAAGTCTAGGCCAATGCGGTCACACAGGAGCACGAGGGCGATGCCAACGTCTCCGACTTCATCGGCGATGCGTTGCCGGGCCTCGGGCTCATGCGACAACGCATCCGATTGATCGCTGCGCACCCAGCGGTACTCGGCCAGGAGCTCGCCCGCTTCCGAGGCCAGGAGCATGGCTAGGTTCTTCGGGTCGTGGAATTGATTCCAGTCGCGCTCGGCCACGAACTGCCGCAGCTCTTCCACAAACGAGACGTCATCCATGGCGCTCTCTATATCAGGGGCCTGGGCAATCGGCGCGGAAGATGCGAAAAGTGCCGTCGGTCGACCAGCCCATGAGTGAAAACAAACCCAACGACACCAGCCGCGGTGAATTGGACGCCGCCGCCGGCGTGACCCTGGCCGCGGCCCTGCGCGAAGGAATGCCCGAGCGAAGCTGGCGGCAAGTGCGCGAGCTGTGCGCGTCCGGCAAGGTGACCGTCGACGGTGAGAAAGTCGTCGAGCCCGCCCATCGCCTTTCCGGCGGCGAGAAGATCGCATGGAACATGGGCAAGCCCGACCTGCGAAAGCGAACGCTGAGACCGGGTTTTCGCATCGTCTACGAAGACGGCCATCTTGTAGTTATCGAAAAGCCCGAGGGTGTGACCACCGTGCCCTATGATCGCAAGGAGACCGGCACGGCCTTGGACCTGATTCGCGACGCCTGGCGGGCGCAGGGCAAACGCGCGACGGTGACGCCCCTTTATACCGTGCACCGTATCGACAAGGACACGTCCGGGCTGGTTTGCTTCGCCAAGACCAAACTCGCCGAACGGGGACTGCACACCATCTTCAAAGAACACCTGGCCGACCGCGAGTACGTCGCCGTGGCGCACGGCCGCGTACGGCCGGGACGCATCGAATCGAACCTGATCGAAAACCGCGGCGACGGCCTGCGCGGCAGTTCGCGCCGTTTCGGCGGTGGCCAGCACGCCATCACGGACGTGGAGGTGGTCGAGCCGCTGAGGACCGCGACCGTATGTCGGGTGCGGCTCAAGACCGGGCGGACGCACCAGATCCGCATTCACCTGTCCGAACAAGGCAACCCGCTGGTGGGCGAGACCGTCTACATCCGTGACTTGTTACGCGGCGGGGGCAGGCCCATTGACTGTTCCCGCCTGCTGCTCCATGCGGCCACGCTCGGGTTCGACCACCCCGTGACCGGCAAGCGAGTTCAGCTCACCGCCGCTTTGCCGCCCGATTTCGAAGCCGAGGTGGCGAAGCTGCGGACGTAGTGGCCAGCTACCTTCTCCGCAGCTCTGTGCTCTCTGTCGTGAAAAAATAGCCCCCAAGGGCGTTACCCTACCAGGACTCTCGCCGCCACGATGGCCTTGCGCGCGAGCGCGGAGAGTGGCGCGTCGAGGGGCTCGCGCCAGACTTGGCCGAGGTTGGTAGCGGTTTTCGCACGGTAGACGGTCGCTTCCACGCGGCGGTGCGTGAGATCATGCGTGACCTCCGCCAGCCGCCCGCCGAGAGGCCCGCCCAGTCGCCGCGAAAGAGAACGTTTCGCGGCGGCCCCACTTGCGCTCGGCAATTCCCACAGCCCGGCCCACAGTCCATCGAGCGGTCTCCGTTCTAGGACGACGCCGCCGTCTCGTTCCATCCAGGCGAAGGCGATGCGAAGCACCTGCCGCGCAGCCCTGGTCTTCTGACCTGGGTACGTGGCTTGGGTTCCGGCTTGGTGGGCCGCGCACTGCGCGCGGAGGGGGCAGGTGTCGCACAGCGGTGACGTAGGCCGACAGAGGGTCGCACCCACGTCCATGAGCGCTTGGTTAATCTCGCCGGGGCTTGGGCCATCGACCAGTCGCCGGGCATTCTCACGCACGCAATTCACCAACTTGGCGTCTGAGGCTCGGCCGGGCAGCGCAAACACGCGGGCGATTACGCGGATCAGGTTTCCGTCGACGGCAGCAACCCGTTCCTCGAACGCGATGGAGGCGATGGCTGCCGCCGTGTAGCGACCGATGCCGGCCAGGTTCCGCAGCGCCGCCTCGGTTCGTGGCATGCTTCCGTCATGTTCCGCGACGATCTGGCGCGCGGCTTTGTGCAAGTTGCGGGCGCGGCGGTAATAGCCGAGTCCGGCCCACGCCTCACAGACCGTGGTCTCGTCGGCCGCGGCCAAAGCTGCCGTAGTGGGAAATAGCCGAAGAAAAGCGGCGAAGCGTGGAACCACGGTCTTGACCTGGGTTTGCTGGAGCATGATCTCCGAGACCCAGATGGCGTACGGATCGGCCGTCTGGCGCCACGGCAGGTCGCGGGCATGTCTGCGATAGTAGGCAAGCAGCGAGCGGCGCAGGGCTACCGTTTCCACAGCGTCAGCCCTCGGTAGTCGCTTTCGAACCCGGTCCGTCGGAGGTCGTCGAGATAGGGCGATGCCAGCGCGCTGTGGCCGTTGATGGTTTCCACCGTGGCCGACGTGGGCGCGGCGAACTGCCGGCCGAGCAAGAACGGGTAGATTGCCAGCGCTGCCGCGACGATGGCATCTCCGGGCGCGGGCAGAATCACAAGCTCGCGGCCGCCTTTCTGCAGCACGACCATCAGCTCCTTACCACGGTAGACCATCCAATGACCCGGCGCGCGGCGGGGCAACTCGGACGGCAAACCGGCCAGGCCTAGCCCGGCCAGGGATGCCGGATCGCAGGCGTTGACGAAGTACAGACGATCGGCGGGGAAGGGCTCGGTCAGCCTGCGGACCGCTTGGTGGGTGGCGAACTGCAGCCCGGGTACGCCATCGAAGAAATGGCCCGCCACGATTTCTCCCGAAAGCTCGAGCAAACGCAGGGCACGGAAGACCTTGGCCCAACGCAACGGCGCAAGCTCGTGCTCCAGCCTTTCACGGAAGACCACGCCATGTCGGCCGAGGACGATGCGCGCGCGTTCCTTTTCGATCTCGGCGTTCTCGAGCGTACCGTCGGCCTTCTGTCTCGACACCAGTTGCCAGGCGCCGACGCTGGGCCGAGATTTCTCCCAACGTCGGAAGGCGGGGCGTCCCGGATGGTCCGTCACCCGCTCGGCAGAAAAATCGTTCAGGATGCCGCGCCGGACGGTTTCGAAGCTGTCGCTCGAAACCCGGCCTTGCCACGCCAAGGTCCACAGGGTCTGGGCCAGCGTCGCGGTGTCGATTCCGGTTGCGCTGGCCAGGTCGAAGAAGCCGAGACCTCGGTCGGATCGAGAAAGCTCGGCGATGACCTGCTCGGCATGAGGGTCACTTGATCGCCGGTCCGTGTCGCCAAACAGGACACAGTCGGTCGGGAAAGCCAGCGTAACCTTCGCTTTGCCCGCCCCCAGCCAGCCCAATCCGTACGACTGAAAGAGCGTGTCGAGCCAAGACGGATAGTAGGGCGCAAGGCGGCTCGGTAAGACGGCCCCCTCCCAAAGCTCGGCGGACAGTGGAAATCCGAACAGGCGATCGAGCGATTGCTGAAGCGACTCGAGCGCGCCCGCCTGGGCTCCCAGGCCGTGCCATTCGGCGAGGAACGACTGCAGGTCCGCAACGGGCCGTATCGGCAGGCTTCGTTCGGCTTGGCCGCGGCGAGCGGCGCGCTGCAGGCGCAGCAGTCTTTCCGCGTTCTCGGCATCGCAGTAAAGCCGATCCGACGATTCTTCTACGAGGTGCCCGGCAACGACGGCCCCGCTTTCCAGCAGTTCGCCCAGTAATGGCACGAGCTCCGTGGCCGAAAAGCCCAAGGCTGCCGAGATCTGTTCGGCCGAAATCGTGACCCGACTTCGCAGGAAATCCGCCACCAAGGCTGCGCCGCTGTCGTCGGCCGAGCGACCCGGATGCGCTAGCAGGTACGCGAGAAGGTCCTCCCCACCACCGCCGCCCAAGCGACGCAGCTTTCCCAGTTGCTCGCACGTGGTTCCGCGCAGGAAGAGAATCCGCGGTAGATCGCCGAGGTCCGACACCAATTCTAGGGTCGCGCCAGGCAGGACGTACGCCACGAGACCGGCAAGCGACTCCGGAGCGGCCTTCTCTTCGAGTGGCAGCAGGGCGATCCAGTCGTCGACGATGGCCTTCGGCGGCAGCAGCAGCTCTCGCACAGCCAGCAAGATCTCGTTGCTGGTGCCCGGGCGATAATCCGGGTGGGTGCGCAGCAGCTTCTCGGTGAAGATGGTGACCAGCGCCTGCGGCACCGTCGGCTGGGCCACGGCACTCCGGAAGAGATCGCGGAACAGATCCTCGGCCAGGTTCGACTGCGGATTTCCACCCGGCGTGTCGTCGAGGTACATGTGGTAGTTGGTCTGGCGAAACACCACGCCGTCGGAAAATGGCGTCGGCTGTGACGGTCGGCTCACGTGCAAAGTCGTGCGCTTGGCTGCGATGTCGTCCAGGACGGCGGTCAGCGTGGGCAGATCGAACTCGTCTTCCAGCAGCTCCCGCCAGGTTTCGAGCACGATTGGAAAATCCTGGAAGCGCAGCACGCTCGACAGCAGCTTCTTCGATCGCAGGCGGTTGAGCCACAGAGGATAGCGTTTCCGCGCATCCCCGCGCGGCAGCAGCAGCGCGCGGCTGGCGTTTTCGCGAAAACGCGCACCGAAGAGGGGCGTCTTTTCGAGGCCGGCCCGCAGCAGCTCGTCGAGAGGAGCCTTGCCGAGTAGGCTGAACAGCCGGGACGGCTCGAAGTCGTCGGGCAGCACCAACAGGATCTGATCGTTGGTGGCGAAGGCCTCGAGCGTGCTGCCCTGGCTGCGCTCCCAGGCTTCGGCAAACGCGATGGCCAGCGGTCGATTCACCCGGCCGCCCCAGAAGGTGTGCAGGATGACCTGCTGGTTCTGCGTCGGCGCAGACGCGTCCTTGGTGCATTCGACCAGGACGCGCTGCCGTCCGGGCAACGGGGCCTGCGCAGCCTCGCGCTGGCGCCGCAGGAAGCGGACTAGGTTCTCCGCAGTTTTTGCGTCCATGCCGCGGGTCTGCGCAAGCTCGGAAGTAAAATCGGAGTCTTCGAGGTGCTTTTCGCAATGGTCGAGAAAATCGAGCAAGGCGAAGGAGGTCTCGGTCGAGCGATTCTGGTCTTCGGCCTTCCAGAACGGAATCATCGGGGCATTCGGATCTGCGGGCACCACCTCCACGTCGTTGTGGGTGATGGCATGGATGCGCCAGGCCTGCGTGCCCAGGCTAAACTGATCGCCAAGGCGGCGCTCCCACACGAACTCCTCATCCAGCTCGCCGATGACCGCTTTGCTGTCCACCAAGCGCAGATGGTAGTAGCCGCGGTCGGGGATCGTGCCACCCGATTGGTAGAGCACGAACTCGGTGCCAGGGCGTGTAGTGAAGGTGTTCTTGACCGGGTCGACCAGCGCGCGGGTTCTGAGCTCGCGCACGGGGCTGTCGGCGTAGCGGCCGGCCAGCATGGCCAGGACCAACTCGAAGTGCCGACGGGGCAGATCGTGGTACGCGGCGATGGTGCGCACGAAGGCGAAAAGCTGGTCCACGTCCCACACCACGCCACAGCCCATGGACAGCAGAACCTGGGCAAGCACGTCGAGGGGATTGACGATGGGCCGGCTGTCCTCGATGGCGGTTCGGTCGAGCAGCGAGGCCATGGACGCCGCCTCGGCCCCGTCGAGACCGTGCAGGGGAAACAGGGTGGCGCGGCTGGTGCCGCCCACACGGTGATCGGCGCGACCGATGCGTTGAAGCGATTGCGACACCGAGGGCGGCGTGCCGATCAGGACGACCTCTTCGACCGAACCGATGTCGATGCCGAGCTCGAGCGAACCGGTGGCGACCACCGCGCGCAGACGACCCTGCTTCATTCGTTCTTCGACCTCCAGGCGGATCTCGCGTGACAGGGATCCATGGTGCGAGTAGGCGATGGGCTCCGGCGCGTCGGCGTTGAGCAGGCGGGCAATCTTTTCCACCGAGCGGCGGCTGTTGGCGAAGATCAGGGTCGAATGATTTCGCGCGACGATGATCTTCAGCTCGTCGGTGAGGGCTTGCCAGCGCAAGTCCGCCGCATCGGGCCCCTTGATGACCTCCACGTTGGGGCTCCGCAGCGCGAGCGCGATGGTGCGCTTGTCTGCGGATTCGAGGACGGTCACGGGCCGCTGGCGGAAGCAAGGGGCGGGGCCGAGGTTGCCGCACTCGAAGCCGGCCATCCACGCCGCAATTCGCTCTGGCGGCCGCACGGTGGCGGACAGTCCGATGCGCTGGAACTCGCCTGCGCCCAGCACCAGCCGCTCGACCGCGGCCATCATGTAGGTTCCCCGCTTGGTTGCGGCCAGGGCGTGGATCTCGTCGAGGATGACGGTCTCGAGGCCGCCGAAGATCCGCCGGCTCTGGCTGCCGGTGAGCATCAGGTTCAGGCTCTCGGGCGTGGTGATGAGGATCTCGGGGGGATGCCGAAGCATGGCGCGCCGTTGGTCGTCGGGGGTGTCGCCCGAGCGGGTCATCACGCGAATACCGGGGAAAGCGGCACCTTCCCGTTCGAAAAGTGCGCGCAGCTCCGTGAGGGGCGCGAGGAGGTTGAGTCGCACGTCGCTGTTGAGCGCTTTGAGTGGCGATAGGTACAGCGCCCGAACCCCGCCCGTGGACCAGCGTCCGGTCACCAGGCTGTCAATGGCCCAAAGAAATGCGGTCAGTGTCTTCCCGCTGCCGGTCGGCGCGCTGACCAGGACGTGCTCGCCCCGCGCGATGGCGGGCCAGGCGCGTTCTTGCGCATCGGTGGGCGCGGCAAAGCGCTCTGCAAACCACCGCCGCACCAGCGGATGGAAGAGCTGCAAGGCCTGACCTGCCATGGGCCCTAGCCTACGCGATTGTCGAGTCGATTCATCCTCATCGGAGGTCGAGCTCGGACTAAGATCCCCTTGTGGCAAACGCCCTCCGCCCGAAAGCGACCTGGGATGTTCCCGCCCTCGACCGCACCATCGAAAGGCGCTTTCGACAACTCGCCGTCCCTGTCGCGCTGCTCGGTGCCTGGGCGATCGTGCACACGGGCTTGCCACATATGCTTCTTCGCACGGTGTTCACCATGTGGATTCACGAGCTTGGGCATGCCGTGTCCGCCTGGCTATGTGGCCGATGGGCATTTCCAGGACCGTGGTTCACCCCCGTCGGAGCCGATCGATCCTGGGTCTTGGCAGCGCTGCTCGCGGGCGGGCTCGGTTACGCGGCCTTTCGCGCGCGGCGGTCAGCGTGGCTGACGATCCCCATCGTCCTTCTGGGCGCGCAGCTCGTCTGCACCGTCTTTCTCGCCCCTCACGCCGTTACCTCATTCATCGTCTGGAGCGGCGACGGCGGATGCATGGTGTTGGGGACGGTGCTGATGCTTTCGTTCTACGCCCCGAAGACCAGCCAGATTCGCGTGGGCTGGCTGCGCTGGGGATTCTTGGTCATCGGCGCGGCTGCTTTCGCCGACGGGCTCGCCACGTGGTGGGCGGCACGCACCGACCGCGAGGCGATTCCCTTCGGCGAGAACGAAGGGCGTGGGTTGTCCGATCCCACGGTGCTGGTCTTCGAGCAGCAATTTTCGATACCCGGGCTGGTCCATGGTTATCTCGCGCTCGGCGTGGCCTGCTTGCTTGTCTTGGCGGTGGCTTACGTGCACGGCCTGCGCGGCGACGATCAGGCCGAAGGCTTCTGAGGTGGACGCCGTCGCGCTCATCGGCGCGGCGCATCGCGGCCACCTATTCGTGCATTTTTGGCTGCGCGATAGAGGCCCCTGGTGTGTTCTTACTGAAGACTCACCCCGCACGACACGCCCCCGCCCTGCGCCAGGAGGATCTCCGAATGCAGTTTTCTCGCCGAGTCCTTCATTCCCCAACGGTTGCCACTTGGTCTTTCGTATTCGTCGCCATGTTCGCGATGGCGTCGTGCCGCCCGGTCGACAATGCCCCCGCCTCGTCTGGAACCGGTGGCGCAGGTACAAGCAACGGCGGCACGGGCGGCTCAGGCTCCGGCGGCTCGGGCGGTAGCGCTGGCTCGAAAGGCCTGGGCGGTACGTCCGGCGGCGCGGGCAGCGGCGGTTCGGTTGCCGGGAGCAGCGGCGGTGCTGCGGGTGGCGTGGTCAGCGCCGGTGGCAGCGGGGGAGCCATCCTGGGTGGATCAGGCGGCGGTGCTGGCAGCGGGGGCGGCGCGGGCATTGGAGGCGCGTCAGGCTCTGGCGCAGGCGGTAGTGTGGCCGACGCAGCGGTGGACACTGCTCCCCCGGCGCCGTCGCGTGGTCCCGCCACCGCCACGACCGGACACAGCTTCCCATTTCCGCAGAACCGAGGAAATAGCCGCTGCATTTACCCGAATCTCTATCGCAACGAAGACGTGCAGTCGATCTACGCCCAATGGAAGACCAACAACGTGACCTCCGACGGGGCCAAGGGCTTCCGGCGCGTGAAAAGGCCCAACGAACCGGGCTTGGAAAAGAATTCGACCGTCTCCGAAGGAATCGCATACGGCATGCTGCTGGCGGTCTACATGGACGACCAGACGTTGTTCGACGACCTATGGCAGTACGAGCAGCAGTTCCTCGACAAGACCGGCCTCATGAACTGGTACATCAAGTCTGACGGCTCGGGCGTGGGGTCGGATCCTTCGGGCGCGGGACCGGCCACCGATGCCGACGAGGATATGGCTTTTGCGCTGGTGCTTGCCGACAAACAGTGGGGCGGGCAGGGCAAGCTCAAGAGCAAGTACATCGACATCGCCAAAGGGCAGATCACCGCTGTTTGGAACAACGAGGTCCACGACTACCAATATTTGAAGCCGTGGCCCGCCAACGACTTGCCCGCCGTGAACCTGTCGTATTTCGCCCCGGCCTTCTACAAAGTGTTCGCCAAGGTGGATACGGCGAACGCAGCCAATTGGAAGAAGCTCACCGACACCATGTACAACGTGCTCGGTGCTACGCTCAATTCCAGCAACGGCAACGCCGACAACGGCCTGGTT
>Ga0302321_100005762_pt1 | contig 10862 bp, 11 predicted proteins | sample Fen_T0_1_FD_202505 | JGI IMG/M metagenome (GOLD analysis project Ga0302321, IMG submission 202505) | Peat permafrost microbial communities from Stordalen Mire near Abisko, Sweden - Fen_T0_1 | ecosystem: Environmental > Terrestrial > Soil > Wetlands > Permafrost | place: Sweden: Abisko...
TCGCATCCGAAATCTGGTCGGCAACCTTGTCCGGATGCCCCTCGGAAACCGATTCCGAGGTGAATAAAAAGTCAGTCATTGGGTAACCCCACAGTCGTTGAAGAATCAAAAAATCAGCACAGGCGAAACGGTGAATTTTAGCAGAACAGCCATTACCCCAGCCGCATCGGTGCCCGGGCAAATCCCTTCATGTTGAATGGACTTCTCCGCTTTATCGGCAGGTTGCCGCTGACATTCAATCACCGTCTCGGTGCCGGCCTGGGCTGGCTGACTTCGCTGTTTTCGGCCCGCCACCGCGAACTGACCCGCGCCAATCTCGATCAATACGCAATGGCGACCGGCACGCATGCGAGCGACGCAATGCTGGCAACTTCGTTTCGCGAACAGGGCAAGAGCATCAGCGAACTCGCCGTTTCCTGGACTGCACCGCTTTCGCGCCAGCACAGCCTGATCGTGGAAAATTCCGGCTGGGAGGGCGTGGACGCCGCGCGCGCAGCGGGACGCGCCGTTGTGTTCGCGGTACCGCACCTCGGCTGCTACGAAATTGCCGGCCGCCACATCGCCCGCAACGTGCCGATCACCGCCATGTACCGGCCGCCGAAACTCCGGTGGCTGGAATCGGCCATGCAGGAAGGACGCGATCGCGGCAACGCCACCACGGTGCCGGCCGACGCAGGCGGCGTCAGAAGCCTGTTGAAAACGCTGAAACGCGGCGGTGCCGTCATGATCCTGCCCGACCAGGTGCCCGGCGAGGGCGAGGGCGAGTGGGCAGAATTTTTCGGCAAGCCCGCCTACACCATGACCCTGTTGCCGCGCCTGGCGCTGGCGGCCGACGCTGCAGTGTTTTTCGTATTTGCCGAACGCCTGCCGAACGGCAAAGGCTATCTGGTGGTCACCGAGCCCTTGCCGGAACCGTTTTCGGCCGATCGCGCCGTCGCTTGCCGGCAAATGAACGCCATGGTCGAACAATTGGTCCGCAAGGCGCCGACGCAATATTTGTGGGGCTATAACCGCTACAAGCAACCGGCCGGAGCGCCCCCGCCGCCGACACCACACGAGTCCACTCCATGAGATTCGCCCTGTTCCTGCTGTGGTGCATGCGCTGGCTGCCGATCCGGGTGGTCGCCTCGATCGGCAACGGCTTCGGCGCGCTGCTTTACCACTGGGGCCGGCGCCGCGTCACGCTGATCAATTTGAAGTTGTGCTTCCCGCAATGGAGCGACGAACAGCGGGTCGCAACCGGCCGCAGCGTGTTCCAGCGGCTGGCGCGCGCCACGCTGGACCTCGGCCGCCTCTGGTACGCGCCGCTGCCGGAAGCGATTGCGCACGTGACGATGGTGGACCGTCGCTACATGGACGAATGGCGCGGCAAGGTGCCGGTGATCGTGCTGGCGCCGCATTTCGTCGGCCTCGACATCGGCGGCGCGCGCTTTTCCTTCGAGTATCCGGAAGCGTTTTCGATGTATTCCGAGCAGAAGAACAAGGTATTCGACCGTGCGCTGCGCCGTGCCCGCCAGCGCTACAACGGCGCGGAACTGATCACCCGCCGCCAGGGACTGCGCCCGGTTTTGAAGGCGCTGAAGGCAAATCGGCCCTTTTACTACCTGCCGGACATGGATTTCGGCGCCAAGGACGCCGTTTTCGCCGATTTTTTCGGTATTCCCACGGCTACCGTGACTGCCTTGTCGCGGCTGGCCGCCATCACCGGCGCCAAGATCGTGCCACTGGTCACTCGGCAAACCGACGCCGGCTACGAGGCCCGCTTTTACCCGGCCTGGGAGGATTTCCCCAGTGGCGACGATGCGGCGGACGCCCGGCGAATGAACGCTTTCCTGGAGGCGCGCATCGCCGAAATGCCGGACCAATATTTCTGGGTCCACAAGCGATTCAAGACCCGACCTGCCGGAGAACGCAGCTTTTATGATTAAATGCGAACAACGCTACAGTCGGAGGTAACCGGAACATGGCCCAATACCAGGTTCTATTGCACGGCGAGCACTTTTTGCTGGAACGCGAAGGCAAGCAGTCGTGGTATGGCTTTCTCAAGACCGTCTATGTGCAGGCGGAGAATGAGGACGATGCCGCCGGCTATGCCGTCAAGCAGGCTTGCTCCGATCCGGAATTTCGTGCCTCGGTCAAGAATCCGCCGGACCAGCCGCCCGCGCTGAGCGTGGAAGAGTGCGTGGTGATCGACAAGGACCCCAACCTCACCGACAGCCCCTTCATCTACACGCCGGAATAACCATGGCGGTGGCCGCGCCGCGGTGCGCGTAGCCGCCACCGGCGGGATTCAGCAGAAAGCGCCTCGCGTGATGCTCGCTTTTACCAAAATGCACGGTCAGGGTAACGATTTCGTGATGCTGAACCGCGTCACGCAAAAGTTCGACCTCACCCCCGCGCAGATTCGCGCCATTGCCGATCGCCACTTCGGCATCGGCTGCGACCAGTTGCTGGTCGTCGAGAAAGCCACCCGCGCAGACGCCGATTTTCGCTATCGTATCTACAACGCCGACGGCGGCGAAGTCGAGCAATGCGGCAACGGCGCGCGCTGCTTCGCCCAGTTCGTACGCGACCAGGGACTGACCGCCAAGTCTTCGCTGCGCGTCGAAACGCTGGCCGGCATCATCGAGCCGCGCATCGAAGCCGACGGCAGCGTGTCGGTGAATATGGGCGCACCGCGTTTCCGGCCCGCCGATATTCCCTTCGCGGCCGACGCTGAAGCGCTCGAATATGACCTCGCGTTACCCAATGGGATTACGCGCATCGGCGCGCTGTCGATGGGCAATCCGCACGCGGTGCAGGTGGTCGCGGACGTCGATGCCGCGGCGGTAACCGAGGTGGGGCCGCTGATCGAACACCATGTCCGCTTTCCGAAGCGGGTGAACGCGGGATTCATGCAGGTCGTCTCCCCAACCCATATCCGACTGCGCGTCTGGGAGCGTGGCGCCGGCGAAACGCTGGCCTGCGGTACGGGTGCTTGCGCGGCCGTGGTGACGGGCATTCGCTGGGGCCTGCTGGATGCCGAGGTACGGGTATCCACGCGCGGCGGCGATCTCACGGTAACATGGCAGAGTGGCGACGCGCCGGTGATCATGTCCGGCGCGGCGACCCGTGTGTTCTCCGGCCAATGGCAACTGTAGCGAAAGAAAAATTTCCCGTGTCCCAAACCGAAATGAATATCGAAGAAATCGCCGCTTTCCTGAAAGCCAATCCGGATTTCTTTGCCGCCTACCCGGACGTGTTGCTCGATATCAACCTGCCGCATCCGCACGGCGGGCGCGCGGTGTCGATTCCGGAGCGGCAGCTGATCGCCACCCGAGAAAAAGTCAAGCTGCTGGAAGGCAAGCTCGCCGAGCTGATCGAATTCGGTGTCGAGAACGACAAGCTCTCCACCAAAATTCACGCGCTGACGTTGCGCCTGATCGATTGCGCCGGCTTCGACCAGGTGATCGATACCTTGTATCTCGACTTGCTCGACAATTTCCAGGTGCCGCACGTTGCCGTGCGTCTATGGAGCGTGGTGCCGCCGGCGGCGTCAGCTTCCGCGCCGGAATTCCAACCGGTGCCGGTGGAACTGCAACAGTTCGTCGAGGCGATGACCAACCCGTATTGCGGCGGCCATCCGGTGTACGAAACACACCTCTGGTTCGGCGAACATGCACCACACCTGAAGTCGTACGCGATGCTGCCGCTGAAGTGCGAACGCACCATCGGTCTCCTGTTGCTGGCCTCCGAATCGGCCGAGCGCTTTTACGCCGAAATGGGCACCCAGTTCCTGACCCGCATCGGCGAAATACTGGCCCACTGCCTGGCACGCCAGCTGGTTGCCGCGTCCCCTGCCCCCGCAAGTATTGCCACCTGACCTGCTCGTGGATGAGCGTTGCCAACGGTACCTCAGCCACCTTGCGCATGAGCGCCGTCTCGCACCGCTGACCGTCAAGCACTATCGCCGCGACCTGGAATTGCTGGAAGCACTCGCGGTGGAGGACGGCCTGGACATCGCCTCGCTGAGCCAGACCGAGGTCCGCCGCTTTCTCGCCAAGCTGAATTCGCGCGGCCTGCATCCGCGCTCGCTGGCGCGCGTGCTGTCCGGTTGGCGCGGGTTCTTTGCCTTTGCGCTGCAAGGCGCAGTCAATCCGGCCGAGGGCGTGCGCGCGCCCAAGGCGTCCAAGCCGCTGCCGGAATCGCTATCGCCGGACGAAGCGGTGCAACTGGTGAGCTTCGAGGACGACAGCCGCGAAGGTCTGCGTGACCGCGCCATTTTCGAATTGCTGTACTCCTCGGGTCTGCGCGTTTCCGAACTGACCGGCCTCGACCTCGACGGCATCGACATCGCTACGCGCGAAGCGCGCATCACCGGCAAGGGCAGCAAGACCCGCATCGTGCCGGTCGGCACGCACGCGATCGCCGCCATCGAGCGCTGGCTGGCGGTGCGCGCGCCACACGACCCGGCCGAGCGCGCGCTGTTCCTGGGTGCGCGCGGCCGGCGCCTGTCGGCGCGCGTGGTGCAAAGCCGCATCAAGCACTGGGCGCAGCGCCAGGGCCTGCGCATCGACCCGCACCCGCATATGCTGCGCCATTCTTTCGCCTCGCACGTCCTGCAATCGTCCGGCGACCTGCGCGCCGTGCAGGAAATGCTCGGCCACCAGAGCATTGCATCGACGCAGGTGTATACGCATTTGGACTTCCAGCACCTTGCCAAGGTTTACGACGCAGCCCATCCACGAGCCAAAAAGAAACCCTGAAGAAACCATGAACGCCAAACGCATACTTCGTATCTCCGGCATCGTCCTGGGCGCGCTCGCGGCGCTGATCCTGCTCGGCATCGCGGCCATCTACTTCACGATCCGCATGAGCCTGCCGCAACTGTCCGGCGAGGCTGCGCTGGCGCAGGTCAAAAACCCGGTGACGGTGACGCGCGATGTCGCGGGCACCGTGGTGATCACGACACCCGACTTCCTCGATGCCATGCGGGCGCTGGGCTATGTGCATGCGCAGGAGCGTTTTTTCGAAATGGACCTCACCCGCCGCTCGGCGGCCGGCGAACTTTCCGAACTGTTCGGCAAGGCCACGCTGAAAATCGACCAGGACAAGCGACTGCATCGCTTCCGCGCGCGCCTCACCGCCAATCTTGCTCAATCCAGCGACGACGACCGCAAGCTGCTCGCGGCCTATACCGAGGGCGTCAACAGCGGTCTCGCCGCACTGCCGGTGAAGCCGTGGCAATACCTGTTGTTGCAAAGCAATCCGCAGCCCTGGCGCGATGTGGATTCGCTGCTGGTGGTGGCCGAAATGTATTCGACGCTACAACTCAACAGCCTCAACCGCGCCTTTGCCAATGCCGCCTTGCGCGAGACGGTGAGCGAACACCTGTTCAACTGGCTGCGGCCGGCGGGCGGCCGCTGGGACGCCGCCATCGACGGCAGCACCTATGAGCCGGCACCCCTGCCGACGGCGGCCGAACTCGATACCCGCAATGCCAAAACCTCCGTGGCAAGCGTAGAACGGTTTGCGCAGGAAGACCCGGAAATGCTGTCCTCGATCGGCTCTAACAACTGGGCGGTGGGCGGCGCGCTTTCGAAACACGGCGGCGGCATCCTCGCCGACGACATGCACCTGAACCTCGGCGTGCCCAACATCTGGTTTCGTGCCGAATTCCATTTGCAGGAAGGCTCCGCGGTCCGCCGTATCGCCGGCGTCACGTTGCCGGGCGTGCCTGCACTGGTGGTGGGCAGCAACGGCCATATCGCCTGGGGTTTTACCAATACCGAAGGACGCTGGTTCGACTGGGTGAAAATGCCGGCGGGAGAAGCCGTCACCGAGCAGCGCGAGGAAATCCTCGTCAACGGGGAGGCCGCCGTTCCGCTCGTTGTCAAGGAGACCCGTCTCGGTCCGGTGGCACACGTCTGGCACAAGCAGGACTATGCCTTGAGCTGGACCGCCTACCTGCCCGGCGCCATCAACGCGAACCTCAGCAAACTCATGTTCGCCGAAAGCGTCGACACGGCATTGCCGATCGCGCAGCAAAGCGGCATGCCACACCAGAACATCCTGATCGTCGACAAGGCCGGTAACGCCGCCTGGACGGTGGCGGGCCGCATGCCCGCGCGCTTTGCCGGCGAGACGCCGTTCTGGCCGGGATTTCGCACGCCGGAAGGCTTGCCGCGCGCGTGGTTGCCGCCGTCGGAGTATCCGCTGGTCAAGAACCCGCCCGACGCGAGATTGTGGACGGCCAACAACCGGCAGATGGGTAACGACGCGGGCGCCAAGATCAGCGAAGGCGGCTTCGACCTCGGCGCACGCGCGCAGCAAATCCGCGACCGCCTCCGCGAGCAAAAGCAGTTTGACGAAGCCGGTTTGTATGCCATTCAGCTGGACCGCGATGCGCGCTTCATGAAGCACTGGGCCGACCTGCTGAAAGCGGTCGCGGAAAAAGGCACCGGCGCCGACGACAAGGAAATGGCGCGCCTGTTGGCCGCATGGAACGGCAAGGCCGATGCCGACCAGGTCGGCTATCGTCTCGCGCGCGGCTTTCGCGTACGCGTGATCGAGGAATTGTGGAGCGCCTGGATCAAGACTGCGGCGCCGGACCTCGGCATGGCTATCGCCTGGGACGGCCGTGCCGAATATCCCGTGTGGGCGGCGATCGAAGCGCGCGCGCCGCACTTGCTGCCGAAGGCCTATGCGTCGTGGGAAGCGTTCCTGCAGGCACAAAGCGAAGCGGTCGCGAAAGAACTGAAGGAGAGTGACGGCAGCCTTGAGCGCGCCACCTGGGGACGGCGCAATACCGCGCGCATCATCCACCCGTTTTCTCGTGTGTTGCCCGCCTTAGGAACTTTCCTCAACATGCCCGCCACCCCGCTGCCCGGCGACGGCAATATGCCGATGGTGTTGACACCCAATGCCGGCGCCTCGGAGCGCATGGTGGTGGCGCCAGGGCACGAAGAGACGGCGATACTGGTGATGCCGGGCGGCCAGAGCGGCCATCCGATGTCGCCATTCTATGGCGCGGGACACCAGGACTGGGTGGATGGCAAACCCGCGCCATTGTTGGCGGGCGAAGCGCGCTATGTACTGACGCTGGGCGGGGCGGCGCGGTGAGGGATATCGTCGTCAGCCCGAGGGTGACCGTCGGCAACCATAGGCCATTTGTGTTGTTCGGTGGGGTCAATGTGCTGGAATCGGAGGACCTCGCGCTCACCGTTGCCGACGCTTTTGCGAGCGTCACCCGGAAACTGAATATCCCCTGGGTATTCAAGGCCAGTTTCGACAAGGCAAATCGCTCTTCGATTCACTCCTATCGCGGCCCGGGCATCAACGAGGGCCTGAACATACTGGACGAGGTCAAGGACAACTTTGGCGTACCGATACTGACCGATGTGCACGAGCCCTGGCAGGCAGCACCGGTCGCCGAAGTCGCCGATATTTTGCAACTGCCGGCATTCCTTGCGCGCCAGACCGACTTGGTGGTCGCGTTGGCAAAAACCGGCAAAATCATCAATTTCAAGAAACCGCAGTTTTTGAGCCCGTCGCAAATCGGCAATGTCTGCGAAAAATTTGTCGAGTCGGGTAACGAACAACTGATTGTCTGCGATCGCGGTACCAGCTTCGGCTACGACAATCTGGTCGTCGATATGCTCGGTTTCGGCGTCATGAAGAAGGTAACCGGCGATCGGCCCATTATTTTCGACGCGACACACGCATTGCAGCAGCGTGAGGCCGGTGCCGCCGCGTCCGGCGGCAGGCGCGAGCAAATCGTCGAACTGGCGCGAGCCGGCATGTCGGTCGGCCTGGCCGGCCTGTTCCTGGAGGCACACCCGGATCCGGATCGCGCCAAATGCGACGGTCCCAGCGCCTTGCCGCTGGATCAGTTGGAACCATTTCTCCGGCAGATCAAGGCGCTGGACGATCTCGTCAAATCATTTCCGCCGCTGGTAATCCCCGCCTAGCGCTGCCACCGCAAAGGCATTGCTCTGTTGCGACTGAGTTGCATTACGGGCGACGCTGGCCCAAAATGAGCATCGCATGAATACGCACACCCCCGACACCATTGCCGCCGCCGAAGCCGCCATCCGCGCCACCGGCGAACGTCTCACCAAGCCTCGAGTGGCGGTGCTGGCGAGCCTGTTGTCGGCGGGGCGCGCCGCCACTCACCTGGAGATCGCGGGCCGCCTGGAGGGCCGCCACGCCGTCGACCGGGTGACCGTCTACCGGGTGCTGGAATGGCTGGTGGAACGCAAGATCGCGCACCGCATCGCCGGCGACGACCGCGTGTGGCGGTTCATGATTTCGCCGGCAGGGCATTCCCGCGCCGCCGAGAAGGCACACGGACAGCACGCCCATTTCACCTGCGAATCCTGCGGGCAGACGTTCTGCCTCGATGACCAGCCTGAGGTGGCAATGAAATTGCCGAAGGGATTCCGCTCGACCGAAATCGACCTCACCGTGCGCGGTCACTGTGCGCACTGCTAGCCCATAGAAGCCCACCATGCCCGCGAGCCCTCTTACTCCGGTCACCCTGCTCGCCGGCGCGAGCGGCAGCGGCAAGACTACGCTGCTGGAGCGCGCGCGGCGTGATTCCGGCCTCGGCAACGTGGCTGTGATCGCTTGTGCCGCGCCATCTTCCTTGAACTGGTCCGCCCCCGCCGAGACGTCGGGCCTTGCGTCGAGCTGCTTGTGCTGCTCCACGGGCGGCGAACTGATCGGCACTTTGCGTGAGTTGTACTATCGGCGCGCCGCAGGAACGATGCCTTTTTTCCAGCGGGTGGTGATCGAAGCCAGCGGCCACACCGATCTGCAACGCATTGCCGCGATGTTGGCGGAATTGCCGTTGGCCAGCGCGAGGTATGCACTCGACGGCATCGTCACTGTGGTCGACGCCGAACGCGGCGAACGCGCGCTGGACGACATGGCCAAACGCCAAATTGTGCAAGCCGACTTGCTGGCGATCGCAAAGGCGGATCGCACCACCGGGCCCAAGATTGCAGCCCTCGAAGACCTGCTGGCCGAATGGAACCCCCACGCCCGCCGTATCATGACGCAAGGCGCCGAATTCGACCCGGCCTCCGTATTTGGCCGGTCCATCCGGCCAAAACAGGTCCGCGCTGCTTGAGAACCGGCAAACCGCCCGCACTCTACTAGTCTCCCCGAATCCTCAATCCTGAATCCTCAATCCCGCATAAAAATGTCCACTCCCAACCAACTCATTCCCGCCACCATCCTCACCGGCTTCCTCGGCGCGGGCAAAACCACCTTGCTCAACCGCATCCTCACCGAGCGCCATGGCGAAAAGATCGCGGTGATCGAAAACGAATTCGGCGAGGCCGGCATCGACAACGAAATCCTGGTGCAGGACAAGGACGAACAGATCGTCGAAATGAACAACGGCTGCATTTGCTGCACGGTACGCGGCGACCTGGTAAAAATCCTCGCCGACCTCGCCGACAAGAAGAAGAAAGGCACATTGAAATTCGACCGCGTCATCATCGAGACCACCGGCATGGCGGCACCCGGCCCGGTAGCGCAGACGTTTTTCATGGATGAAGCCATCCACGACCAGTACCTGCTCGACGCCGTCATCACGGTGGTCGACGCCAAGCACGGCGACCAGCAACTGAACGACAACAGCGAGGCGCGCGCGCAGGTAGGTTTTGCCGACCGCATCCTGCTGTCGAAAACCGAACTGGTAGCCGAAGAGGAAACCAAGAAACTGATGAGTCGCCTGCGCAGCATGAACCCGCGCGCCTCCTTCAAGAGGGTGCACTTCGGCGAGACCGACCTCAAGGAAATCCTCGACATCCGCGGCTTCAACCTCAAGTCCATCCTCGATATCGAGCCCGATTTTCTCGAAGAGGACCACCACACCCATTCCGACGACGTGCAGTCCTTCGTGTTCCACTCCGAGCGCGCGCTGGACATGGAAAAGATCGAAGCTTTTCTTTCGCTGTTGATCCAGACCTACGGCGCCGACATGCTGCGTTACAAGGGCGTGCTGAATATCGAGGGCCAGGCGCAGCGCATGATCTTCCAGGGCGTGCACATGCTGATGGGCGGCAGCGCCGGAAAGCCGTGGGGGCCGGGCGAAAAGCGCGAATCGAAAATGGTCTTCATCGGCCGCAACCTGCCGAAGAAGATCTTCGTCGAGGGGCTTGCCTATTGCGTGGCCGATGCCGAAAAATCGGTGATTGAACTACGCTAGTCCAGCTGGGCCGGGCGGTATACTGCGTTTTCGCCTGACCACCGCCTAGAACTCGTAAAGAACCCCCATGGCTACTGCCATCCCCGGAAAACCGCCCGTACGTCCCGCCACCGCCGCCGCCGCGCCTGCGCGACCGGCCGCCCCCGCCGCGCCGCCAGGCAGACCAGCGCTCGCCGCCACGGGCAGCTTCAGCACCGACCAGCTTTCCCCCGACTCGAGCAATCTGCCGCCGATCTACGAAGCGGCCGTCCTGTATGCAGCCGACCGCTACGACGCGGCGCAGGAGGCGCTCAAGGATCACCTCAAGACAGCGGAGGGCAAGGGCAGCATTCGCACCTGGCTGATGCTGTTCGATTTCTACCAGCTCACCAATAACCGCAAGGAATTCGACGCCTTGTCGATGCTGTTCACGGTCAAGTTCGAGCGCTCGCCGCCGGTGTGGACCGAATCGCTCGACAACGCCGATCCGCGCCGCAAGGAAAAACGCGAGCGCAAGGATTTTTTCCCGCTGACGCCGAACGCCGACGGCGCTCTTTTGCCGGAGATCGACAAGCTGGAATCGTTTGCCAGGTCGATGGGCACCTGTCGCATCGATTTCGGCAAGGTCAAGGGCATGCTCTCCGAGGAAGCCGAGCTGCTGACCATGGTATTTCAGCGCCTGCGC
>Ga0302321_100005765_pt1 | contig 10859 bp, 9 predicted proteins | sample Fen_T0_1_FD_202505 | JGI IMG/M metagenome (GOLD analysis project Ga0302321, IMG submission 202505) | Peat permafrost microbial communities from Stordalen Mire near Abisko, Sweden - Fen_T0_1 | ecosystem: Environmental > Terrestrial > Soil > Wetlands > Permafrost | place: Sweden: Abisko...
CGACGCGCAACCAGCTGATTCCCGACAACTGGATCTACATCCAGGAGCACACGGTCCACCTGGGGCGCTTGCAACTGTTCCAGAACTGGAGCCCGTACATGGTCCAAGACCCCGACAAGGTCTGGATGGGGCTTGAATATTTCTGCAACGTCGACGATTCCTTGTGGCGCATGAGCGATGCGGAGTTCCTGTCCTTTGCCGCCGACGAGCTTGCCCGCATCGGCATCATCGAGCGTTGCGATGTGCTCGATGGGACCGTCGTGCGCGTCGAGAAGAGCTACCCTGCCTATTTCGGAAGTTACGACCAGCTGTCGGTCGTGCGGAAATTCACCGACGCCATCGACAACTTGTTTCTGATTGGGCGCAACGGGATGCATCGCTATAACAACTCCGACCATTCCATGCTGACCGCCATGACCGCCGTGGACAACATCGTCTCGGGCCGGCGCGACAAGGCCAACATCTGGGACGTCAACACCGAGCGGTCCTACCACGAAGGTAGCAGCTGACAGGGCCATGGGCCGGGACGCACGCGCCCTCCCGGCGTGCTTGCCGCCGGAAGGGCCGTGGAACGACCGACGCCGGTCGCTCTATTGCTTACGTGCTTTGCTTATGTGCCGTCGACCGCTGACGTGTCGAGATTGCTGCTGACATCGCTGCCGACAGCGCCACTATCATGGCTTCCGCCATCGACAGCAGGTTGTACGAGGGGCCAGGTGCATGTGTCTGGCACGTCGTTGATCGCGGGAGGAAGCGACAGAATGTAGTTGGCGATGTCTGTCGCATCTTGCTGGGTCAACCCCCCGTAGGCACCCGTCGTGCCCGCCGGCATGGGTGGACAAATGCCGTCACCGTGGTCGTCCTTGCCCTGCAGCAGAGCGGTTTCGATTTGCTCAGCCGTCCAGGTGCCGAGACCCGTGGTGGGGTCCGAGGTCAGGTTGGCCGAAACCGGGTGGATCTTCAGGGCCGACGCGAAGAGGCTGCTGAAGTCTTCGCCGCCCCAGAAGAGCTTGCTCGTGTCGAGGGTCTTGCTTCCGGTCGCCAGATGGGGCGTGTGGCACTCGATGCACAAGCCGCTTTCGGCAGCCAGATAGCGACCGCGCAAGGCGCTTGCCTGCTGCGGGTAGGAAGCGGCCGGCGTTGGAATGACCGCAGGATCCAGGTAGTCCGAGGGCTCCGACACGTCGAATGAAGCCGAACGATTCGCTATCGCTTGGTTGACCGCCGGGATCGATTGCAGGTAGGCCACGATGGCGTCGGCATCTAGCGGCGCCATGTTGTGGAATACGTAGTACGGCATGCGCGAGTTCAGGGCCCTGACCCCACCGTCGCCGGAAGGTGACACTCCGTCCAGGAACATGCGCTTGATTTGGTCCGCCGTGTATCGACCCAGGCCGGTCGCCGGATCGGGGGTCAGGTTGCGCGAGGGTAGAACATCGCCGTTCGGTAGCTGAACGAAGGTGGGGTTGCCCGCCAGGTACCTGGTCCTATCGGGCGCGCCCGATAGGAGCTTGGGCGTGTGGCAGTCCGAGCAGGCGATGACGTTGTCCACGAGGTATTTGCCCCGGGCCGTCAAGGAAAGCCCACCGTCATCCCCGGCCGGCGCGTCCACGCCAGCGGCGTCTATCCCCGAGACATCGACGGTCGTGCCGTCATTGTGGCCGCCATCGGCGCTGACGCCATCGACAGCGGCCTTGTCGATCGCACTATCGATCGCTGCCTGGTCTGCCGCCCCATCCACGCCCGCTCCGTCGGCGATCTTCACATCGGGAACCGATGTGTCGACGCGACCGTCGGCGATGCGCGCGTCAGGGATCACTGCCCCGTCAAGCCCACTGTCCAGCTTCGGATTGGTACTGTCGTCAGAACAGGCAGCCAGCGCCCCGGAAACCAATAACGTCAGCAACACGTTTCTTCGGTATCGGCATTGGATAATCATTTTATACATTCGAAGGCCCTCCAAAAAACCGCTTGGATGCCGACAAAGGGGCGCCTGTTTCATTCCGCTCCTTTTTTTGTCCGCTATTGGTACGCCGCTTCTCGCGCATAGCTGCTGCACCACGTTCGATTGTGGTAGAGCCAAGGCGATGCTCGTGGCGTGGAGCCTCCTCTTGCTGCTGACGACGCCGGTGGACCCTTCTGCCCGCGCCCGGGACTTTCCTTCGGCCCATATCTTTCCCTCGGCGGCGGCCGCGTTGCAGCCGTTGCTGGCTGAAAAACCGCGGGTTATCTCGTTTGGCGAATACCACCAGCTGGAAAAGACCGCCCAGTTTGCCTCGGCGCTGCGCCGCTTTACCGATGCCATGCTGCCCGCTCTGCGCGCCGCGGGCGCCACCCATCTGGTGGTGGAAACGTGGGTCACCACCGGATCGTGTGGCGAGGCCGAGCACAAGGCCGTCGCCGACGTCGCCAAGACGACCGAGCGACCGGCGGCGACCGAGGGCGAGCTCGTAAGGCTCCTCCGTCGGGCCAAGGAAGATGGCATCAAGCCCGGTATTCTCGAGGTCGACTGCAAGGACTATCAAGCGCTGACCCAAGGCAAGGACGGCGTCGACTATGAGCGACTGCTGCGTCTGACCCGCGACCAGCTGCAAATACAAATTCGCGCGGCGCTGGCCCAGGAGGGGGCAGGCCTGGTGGTTAGCTACGGCGGCGCCCTTCACAACGACGTCGGGCCACGCCCCGAGTTGGCCAACTACGCCTTCGGGGATGCCTTCGTGACCATGCTCGCGGGCCGCTACATCGAGGTCGACCTTTGCGTGCCCGAGTTCATCGAACGCGATCAGAACCTCCGCCGTCAGCCCTGGTATCGCGCCTACCGGCGGGCCTATCGCGCCGGCGCCACCATCCTGATCCAGCGCGGGCCACACTCGTTCGTGCTGGTTTTTCCCCGAGCTGGGTGACTGGCTGGCGCGACCAGCCCGTTATGGGGCGGGCTTCTTGGCCTTGCGGGCCTTTTCCATTTCCTGCATGGCTTCGGTCAGTCGGGCGAAGATTTGCGACAGTTTTTCGCGGAACGTTCCCAGATTCTTGCCGAAGTAGCGGTCGGGGTGAAGCTCCTTCGAAGCGGCGGTGAAGGCGCGCTTGACCGTCGCTCGGTCGGCGTCGGGTGGTACACCCAGCAGCTCGTGCGCGGCAAGGATGCGCAGGCGGCGGTGCAGGCGCACGATGCGTTTCTTGGTGTCGCCCGAAATATCCGGTCCTTCGATGAGATCGCTCGGGTCGACGATGGATCCATCGTCCAAGCGTTCCAAGGTCGAGCCTGGCTCGGCCGCATCTTTGGTCGAACCGCCACCTGCCTTTTCCTGGGCCTTGCGGAGCATATCGTCGGTGACCATCATGGGCGGCGGGGTTTTGGGCTCGCGGGCGAAATGGGCCGGGCGGGTTTGCGCCCAGGGTGAGGGTGGCGCGGCCGCCTCGGCTTTTTCGCCGGGGCCCAGGATGACCCTTTGCTGCTTCAGCTTTCGCAGAATCTCCAGGGTTTGTTCGCGCCCGATACCCGATATCTGGCAGATCTCGTCGTAGCTGACGCTGCCGTCGATGCGCGAAAGTACGAAGCCCTCGGTGGGGCTCAGCTTCAGCTGCGACATAGGGATAGCGGTGTTCAGGCGCGGCCTATCGGTCCTCTTGCCGAGGCCGATGATTTCTTCGTTTGGCGCCACCGCAGCTCCCGGCTATCTACCTGGCTATCTTCCTGACTATCTTCGTGCTGGCCAGCCCCCTGGCTGCGCTACGTGAGCAGCCACTCCAGCAGAGCCTTCTGGGCGTGCAACCGGTTTTCCGCTTCTTGCCACACGATGCTGGCGGGGCCTTCGATCACCTCGTCGGTGATTTCTTCGCCCCGATGGGCAGGCAAGCAGTGAAGCACGACGGCCTTGGCGTCGGCCGCGGCTACCAGCTGCTTGTCCACGCAGTACCCGGTGAAGGCTTGGCGGCGTGCCTCGGCTTCGTCTTCCTTGCCCATCGAGGCAAACACGTCGGTAGAAAGGACGTGGCGCCCGGCCACCGCCTCGCGCGGGTTCTGGGTCAGGTGGATCTGCCCTTTGCCTGCGGTCTTGGCGTGCGCCAGGACCTCCGCGCTGGGTTGGTACGATTTCGGGCAAGCCAGTGCCAGGTCCAGGCCCAGGAGGCCTGCCGCCTCGATCCAGGTGTTGGCCATGTTGTTGCCGTCGCCGACCCAGGCGTAGCGGACGCTGCGTAGGACGGACAGCACATCCGGGGCGCTGTTCTTACCGTTTGCCTCCTGCTGGGCGAAGTGGGCATACACGGTCTGCAAGTCCGCTAGCACCTGGCAGGGGTGCAAAAGATCAGTCAGGCCGTTGATCACGGGAACGGAAGCGTAGGTAGCAAGCTCGGTGACGCGCTCGTGGCCGAAGGTGCGCACCATGATGGCGTGGCAATAGCGGGCCATCACCCGTGCCGTGTCCTTGATGGGCTCGCCCCGGCCCAGCTGCGAATCGTTGCGACCCAGCACCACGGCGTGACCGCCTAGCTCACTGATGGCAACTTCGAAGCTGACCCGGGTGCGCGTCGACGCCTTTTCGAAGATGAGCGCCAACATGCGCCCCGGCCGCGAGGCGTGGGGTTCGCGCATCTGGCGCAAGAAGCGTAGCTCTTCGGCGCGGCGGATCAGCGCCGCCAGCTCCAGGTCGGTGACATCGTACAAACTCAGAAAATCGCGTTTCGTGGCCATGATCTCAGCTCTCGGCAAGGACGGCATCCAGGATGGTGATGGCTTCGTCGATCTCGTCTTTGCTTACCACCAGGGGCGGCGCAAAGCGAACCACCGAGCCGCCAGCGACGGATAGCAGCAGCCCGCGCTCCCGTGCCTTGACCACCACGCCCGCTGCTTCCCCGTCCAGAACCAGCCCCTGCAAGAGGCCGCGACCGCGCGCGCCGCGCGTCTTCGGTCGTCGTCGCTCGGCCAGCCGGGACAGTGCGGCCCCCAGGTAGGCCCCAACGTCCTGGCAATGCCCAAGCAAGCCCTGGTCGTCGATGGCTTGCTGGACGTACAGCGCCGCCGCGCAGGCCAAGGGGTTGCCGCCGAAGGTCGAGGCGTGGGTGCCGGGCTCGAAGGCGCGTTCAACTTCGTCGTTGGCCAACATGGCGCCCATGGGCACGCCACCCGCCAGGCCCTTGGCCAAGGTCAAGACGTCGGGCACCATGGCTTCTTTTTCGAAAGCGTAGAAGCTACCTGTGCGGCCCACGCCGGTCTGAATTTCGTCGAAGATCAGGACGACGCCGCGCTCGGTGCAGATGCGCCGCAATTCCTGCAGGAAGCCTGGCGGGGGCAGGTTGATGCCACCTTCGGCTTGGATGGGTTCGGCGATGACGGCGCAGGTGCGCTCGCTGATGGCCGCGCGGGCGGCGGCGACGTCGCCGAAGGGGATGAAGCGCACGTCGGTGAGCATGGGGCCGAAGCCCTGGCGGTATTTGGCCTGGCCCGTGACTGACAGCGCCCCCATGGTGCGGCCGTGAAAGCTGTTTTCGAAGGAGATGAGCTCCACTCGGTCGGGCCTGCCGCGTACCACGGCCTGGTAGCGCCGGGCCAGCTTGATGGCGGCCTCGTTGGCTTCGGTGCCCGAGTTGCAGAAAAACATCTTGCCGGCAAAAGCGCGACTGGCCAGCGCCTCGGCCAGGCGAATCTGCGTTTCGATGAAGTACAGATTCGAGGTGTGGTGCAACTGGGCGACCTGGGTGGCGATGGCCTGGGCAAGCCCGGCGTCACCGTGGCCAAGCACGCACACAGCGATGCCGGCGGTCATGTCGAGGTAGCGGCGGTCGTCGACATCCCACAGCTGACAGCCTTCCCCGCGCGACATGACGATGGCGGCACGGCCGTAGTTGTTGATGAGCAATTTTCGCCCGCTGGCGAGGAGTTCTTCTGACAAGGACATGGGAAGCCCAACCATAACAGAATCTTGCGCCATGGCTGAGCAATCCTAGCGCCGACGCAATTTCCAGCTCATGCGCAAAAGCTCGAAGGCCGTCTTCACGGCCGTCCACAGCTTCAGCTTGGAACCGGCGACGTCGGTCCAGCTAAGCAGCGGTTCCTCCCAAATTTGGTCGATCGGGATGGGCGCGGTTCCGCGCGGTGGATGAAGCAGGCGTGCCAGCAGCTCGACATCGAATGCCCAGCGCGAGGTGAAGGGCTGGGCCAGCGCCGAGGTCAGCGCGTGCGTACGTCGGAAGAATTTGCTCCCGCACTGGGTGTCGTAGACGGGAAGGCGAAGGCTGAGGCTGGCCAGCGTGGCGAAGATACGGCCCAGGTAGTGGCGCAGCGAGCGTCGCTCGATCAGGCGCCCCATCAGCTGCACCCGCGATCCCATCAGCACATCGTAGGGATGGCTGCGCACCAGGTTGGTCAGGCGGCGCAACTCGGCGGGCGGCGTGGACAGATCCGCATCGACAAAACCGACGATGTCGGCCGGGCCGGCCAGCGCGTGCAACATGCCCTGGCGCACGGCCTCGGCTTTTCCCTGATTCTGTGGCAGGGCCATCACCTCGATGTGGTTGGGGCGAAGGGTGGCCAGGGCGCGCAGCGTCGACAGGGTCTGGTCGCTGGAACCGTCGTCGACGAAAAGCAGCGACAGGGATTTCATGTTGTCGACCAGATCCAGGAAAGCAAGGCTGCTTAGTCGTTTGGCCTCGTTGAAGCAGGGAACGATCAGGACCACAGGCGGCAGGATGGTGTTTTCAATCATGGCGTTTGGCCAGAACCCAGGTGGACAGGCCCGCCCAGGGCAGGCCCAGGCGGGCAGCGACATGCGAGCACCTGGTATCGAACGACAGCGCGGCGACCACCGCCGAGGTAAGGCGCGGACCGTGTGTCCACTGTCCCAGGGATTTGGGCGGCGGCCCGTTGGCGGGCGAGCGTTGGATGCGGCTGCGCACGATTTCGCGCAGCTTTGCCATGCCACGAGAGAGAAGCAGGCTGCTGAACAGCTCGCCCCTGGCCACGGTGGTCAGTTTGGCGGCGTTTACCAGCGCGTGCAAAGCGGCCGGTGCGTAGCGACGCTGGTGCCCCAGCATTTCGTCATGGTCGGAAAACAGACCTTGCCAGGCCGGCACACTCAACAGCAACCATCCGCCGGGTTTGAGCCACGTCGTCGCTACCTCGTTCAAGGTCGCTTCATCGTCCTGGATGTGTTCCAGCACGTCCAGCATCAGGATGAGGTCGAAGGTGGTTTGGGGCTTGGTCGCGGTGAAGAACGGACCGCGCGGGCTATCGACGGCGCTGGCCAGCCACGCGGCGTCGTACCCAAGATCGAAGCAGGTCAGTCCTGAAACCTCTGGGAACTGCGCGAGCAACCGCCGGGCGAAAAATCCGTCCCCCGATCCTACGTCCAAGACCGAGAATCCATCGGCGCTGACGTGGTCGTGAAGAAGCCTCAAAAAGAAGTTCGCGCGCACAGTTTCCCATGGGTGGCGCTGGAAATCCCGGCCGGGCCATTCCTTCAGGTCCATCGCTGCCCGTGGGGAAGAAGAGTAATGGATGCTACACAGCTGGTGCGAGGAGAGCTGGCGGTAAAAAGTGGCTGGGTCGTCGGCACGCCGCCACGCTATCACGGCTGGCTTTGTCTTTGCCCGCCCAGGCTAAATGACTCGCGGTGCCAGCCGGGCATGGCGGAAGGGCATCAAGAACCTTGGCCCATCTGCCGAGCGATCTGGTCACTGCAAGCGGAAGCACTCTTAACCAGGACACGTACAAATGGTGGCGATGAATCTCAATGAATGGCTTGGTCAATTCTGCGAGTGGCACGATAGCTTCAAGAAGGGCACCCTGGCGGCTGAAGCCAGCGAGCCCTACATGCAGGCGCGCCACCACCTGTGCGCCACCCTACTGATGGCCCAGCGCCTTGCCATCGAGCCCGGCGCCGCTGCCCGTGGTGCCTTGCGAGTCGCCCGTGCCTATCAGATCGAGTTTGGCTTTCCGACGGGACCGGTTTCTTCGATTACCAACGACATCAGCACCAGTGGGCTCTCCGCGCTGGTTGCCGAGTCGCCGCCGACGGGCACGGTGGTGTGGATGCGGTTGAAGATCGGCGGCGGGGCCGTCATCGTCGGGCGCTGCCAGGTGGTGAAGCTTTTCCCCAAGCAGGGAAGCATCTTGATGGCGGTGGCCTTCGAAGGCTTACCCGCGGACGCCCGCGAAAAGATCGAGACCGTCGTGTGCGATGTGGTTGCCACCGAGCTTCGTTCGTCGCTACGACAGAAGAACCTGGCCTCGACGGCACCGGCAGCAGTTGCAGCCGAGGGCTGATCGCTGCCGAAGCCGGCCCGTGCCTTGGATGGAACCGACGCTGTCACCCTCTTGACGAGTCGCAGGATCTTCGGCCGACGGCCGTAGTTTGTGATATGTCTTCTACTCCCTACTCATAAGGAGAGAAGAACATGCGGAGTAATCGACGTTTTCAGGTGGTCCCCTACCTGACCCCGTTCTTGGCCTGCGCACTCGCAACTGCGTTCATCGCAGCCCCGGCCAAAGCAGCGGACAGCGAGGGACCAGCCGCACAGGTCAACCCATTTGAAATTGGTGTGTTTGGCGGCGTTCACTTCTACAACAAGAAGAGCAGTCTGGGTCGCTATAGCGATAGCCCTACGGGCATTTCTCCAGACACCGGTGGCGCTTTCGGTCTCCGGCTGGCTTTCAACCTGAACGAATGGGTTGGGGCGGAAGCCGAAGGTTTGATTTCGCCGACCCGCACCCGCGACGACCAGACCCGTGTGGTCGTTCTCGGCTACCGGGCGCAGGTCATTGCGACGTTCATTCACACGGGTTATGTGCGGCCCTTCGCTCTCGTCGGTTTCGGCGGGCTTAGCTCGTATCCAGGCAACACCGATGTCGTGCCTCGCGATACCGATGATTTCTTCCACTTCGGTGTCGGCGCCAAGGTGCCCATCAACGACATGTTCGGGTTGCGCATCGACGGACGCATCATGGCTCCGCCGGCATTTGCATCGAGCATCGCCAAGAGCGGAACGGAGACCCACTACGACGGTCCCGACTGGGAGGTCTTGCTGAGCGCCTACGCAGGCTTCGGCGCCAGCCCGCCACCCCCGCCACCGCCCGCCCCCAAGCCGGCGCCCGTGGTGGATCCCGATCCCGATCACGACGGCATCGTCGGCGCTGCTGACAAGTGCCCGAACGAGCCCGAAGATTTCGACGGGTTCCAGGATGACGATGGCTGCCCGGATCTCGACAACGATGGCGACGGCATTCCCGACAAGCTAGACAAGTGTCCCAACGAGCCCGAGGACAAGGACGGGTTCCAGGACGAGGACGGCTGCCCGGATCCGGACAACGACGGTGACGGCATTCCCGACGTTTCCGACAAGTGCCCCAACCAGCCCGAAACGGTCAATGGCTACCAGGACGAGGACGGCTGCCCCGACGAGGTTCCTGCCGCGGTCAAGAAGTTCACCGGCATCATCCAGGGCATCAATTTCAAGACCAAGTCGGCCGAGATCCTCAAGGGCTCGCATGTCGTGCTCGACAAGGCCGTGCAGGTTCTGGTGGATTACCCAGACGTGAAGCTCGAAATCAGCGGGCACACCGACAACGTGGGCAAGGCCGAGTTCAACATGGAGCTCTCGCAGAAGCGCGCCGAGTCCGTGAAGAACTACTTCGTCTCGAAGGGCATCAGCGCCGACCGCCTGATCGCCGTCGGCTACGGCATGGACAAGCCCATCACGTCCAACAAGACCGCCGCCGACAAAGCCAAGAACCGCCGTACCGAGTTCAAGCTCGTCAGCGGCAGCAGCAAGTAAGTCGAACGCCCCTCACGACCCGCCCGCGACATGCGGGAGGGTCGGTCGGCAAGGGCGGTGGCCTGAAGGTCACCAAGGATTCGGACGAAGGATTCGGACGAAGGATTCGGACGAAGGATTCGGACGAAGGATTCGGACGAAGGGTTCGGACGAAGGATTCGGACGAAGGGTTCGGACGAAGGGTTCGGAAGGTCCGCGGGGATCTTTCGGACCCTTTTTCTTTTGGGGGAGTGTTGGCCGAACTGCGCTCTTGCGGCATCCAGGTGCGATCTTGCGAGCGCTGTCTTCAGCATGGACTGTGTCGATGTCCGAGCCGCCCGCCTCCGGTTCGTGCTCGACCGGGTACCGGCTACACACGGGTGCACTGTACGTGCGGTCGAAGCTGTCATAACCGCGTTCGACACCTCCCGGGCAATCCCATGTGGCAGATCCAGGCGTGCACGATCGGCCTTCACGTCATGCCTGCCCTTCCCTGACCGTGCAATGCTCGCTTTCCGGGCGCGCTCGGGTCGCCTGCAGATGCTATCGATGCGTCCCCGTCGCCACGTTGTCCCAAATCCGGAAGCCGCGGGGCATTCCTTTCTTACTGACGAGGGCGCGTGAGCAGAAAGGCAAGGGCTGGCCGATAGCGGGCCATTCGGTAATGCTGGTGAGGTGGGCGGATCGAACTGCATGCGCCGTCTGATCTCTATCGCGGTTGTGGCGCTCGTGCCGACGGCGGGATGTCGTTCGAGGGACCGTGCGCCGCCGGCCGCGGTCGGCGATGCCGGTTCCGCCGGTACACCGCTCGTTCCCGACGAGAGCGGTCGCATCGACGTCTCGACGACCGGGACGACGGGCATTCGGGGCCGCTGGTTCGCCTCGGCCGACACCGACGATTGCCGGAAAAAGGGGAAGCACTCCGCGAGTGAATGTTCGGTGTTGGTCGCGCCGGATGCGAGCGGGCCGGCCTTCAAACCAACCGAGGATCTGGGAATGTGCGCCATGGGCGTTGCCGCCAAGGCGATCGCGGGCGCTGACGGGAATCCGGACTGGAGCAACGTATGGGGCGCCCGTATCGGTCTCACTCTCAACGACGGCGCGCCCTA
>Ga0302321_100005766_pt1 | contig 10858 bp, 5 predicted proteins | sample Fen_T0_1_FD_202505 | JGI IMG/M metagenome (GOLD analysis project Ga0302321, IMG submission 202505) | Peat permafrost microbial communities from Stordalen Mire near Abisko, Sweden - Fen_T0_1 | ecosystem: Environmental > Terrestrial > Soil > Wetlands > Permafrost | place: Sweden: Abisko...
AGTGCAGCCGAGCACGAATAGCCCGAGCGGCATCGGACGAGCGTACCACGGCGCGCCGTGCGCGTCCGTCTGTTTTTCCGTGAGCGAATAGACCAAGCCGCGCAATTCGTCGTCGGTGCGATTCGGTTTCGTCGCGAGGGAGATCACGAAGGTGGCGACGAAACAGCCGGTGAACGCGAATATGGCCATCCAGAAATTCTGCGCCATTGAGCTGGCGAAGGTGTGCTGAATGGAAATCCAACCACCCTTGAGCAAGCTCGGTGTCTCTCCCACGGCGATCGTGTTGCCTTGAAAAATCGCGGCCGAAAGCGTGCCCGTGAGAAGACCGAAGAACGATCCGTGGCCAGTGGCGCGGCGCCAGAACATGCCAAGGAGAAAAATGGCGAAAAGTGGCGCATTCACGAAACCGAACACCAGCTGGAGCATGTCCATGATGTTATTAAATTTTGCGGCGGCATAGGCGCATCCTGCGCTGATAACCAGGCCAACGACAGTCGTGACGCGCCCCACCTTGATGAGGTGCGCGTCAGTTGCATCCCGTTTGAACCACCGCTGGTAGAGATCGTAGGTCCACACGGTATTGAACGCGGTGACGTTGCCGGCCATGCCCGACATGAACGAAGCCATGAGCGCTGTCAGACCGATGCCCAGCATGCCGTGAGGGAAATATTTGGAGAGCAGCGCCGGTACCACCATATTATAGTCGGGATTGCCGTCGGTGCCGATCGGCAGAGGGATACTGGCCGTGCCGCCCTTGTGGTAGAGCGCTATGGCCAGCATGCCCGGCAGAATCACCAGCGCAGGGAAAAGCATTTTGGGAATCGCCGCGATCAACGGTGTGCGGCGGGCGGCATTCATGTCCTTGGCCGCCATCGCACGCTGGATAACGAGAAAGTCGGTACACCAATAGCCGAACGACAATACGAACCCCAGACCGGCCACCAAGCCGAACCACTCGATGCCGATGGGATTGTCCGCGGCATGGCCCATGTGTTGCCAAGAGGAAGTCCATGCGCCGGGCATTCCCTTTGCCGCGGAATAGCTGTTCAGATTCGTCATTAAACCGTCCCAGCCGCCAATATCCTTGAGCCCGAGCAGTACGAGCGGGAGAAAGCCGAGGACAATGAGGAAAAATTGCAGCACCTCGTTGTAGATGGCGGAAGTCAGTCCGCCGGTGTAGATGTAGACCAGCACGATCAGGCTCGAGACGACGATACAACCGTCGAAATTCCAACCGAGAATTGCATTCAGCAGTTTCGCCAAAGCGAACATCGAGATACCCGAAGAGAACACCGTCATAACGGCGAAGGAAAGCGCGTTGAATGTGCGGGTTTTCTCGTCGAAACGCAGCTTGAGATATTCCGGCACGGACCGCGCCTTCGACCCGTAGTAGAACGGCATCATGAAAATGCCGACGAAGACCATCGCGGGAATGGCGCCGACCCAGTAGAAGTGGCTCGTCGCGATACCGTATTTCGCGCCGGAGGCCGCCATGCCCATGACTTCCTGCGCACCGAGATTCGCGCCAATAAAGCCCAGCGCGCAGATCCACGCCGGCAGCGAACGGCCCGACTCAAAAAAATCGGAGCTCGTTTTCATGTACCGGCGGATCGCCCAGCCAATGCCAATCACGAAGATGAAATAGATCCCGAGGATCAGGTAATCGACGAAAGCAAGTTGCAGGACAACCGAAGTCGCCAAGAGCGGGGGTAGAAGCGTCGAAGGCATGAGGAGTCTGGTTTAGGGTTAAACTACAGGGCGAACAAAGCGGATTGAGGGAGGGGAAGAAAATAGGCCTCTGGCAACCGGCGAGGCACTAGCGGACGGGGTAGAATCCACTGGTACGGCAGGACAATTTTCGCCGCGACGCTAAGCAATCAGGCCAATTCAAGTAAAGGCAATTGACCATCGCGGCCCAAATCCGACCAGAAAAAGTTAGCCGATGCGCAATTCGGCAGGTTCAGAAAATGGCACTGCTTGGCGGCACTCAGCTAAAATTGTGGGAGCGAGCTCGCTCGCGACATCGCCCGTCCTGAGTCGCGAGCAAGCTCGCTCCCACAGAAGATTGCGTCCCAATGCGTCCTTGTACTGCTCTGAGAATACCTATTCTCCGCGCTAAGGCTACGCTGAGTACGCCGCGTCCAATCCAAGGCGGAAGTAACCGCGCGCATTGGCGAAACAGATATTCTTCACCATCGCGCCGACGAGTTCCCGGTCGTTGGGCAGTTCACCGCGTTCCATCTCGGCGCCAAGCAGGTTGCAGAGCACCCGGCGGAAATACTCGTGGCGGGTGTACGACAGGAAACTGCGCGAATCGGTGAGCATGCCGACGAAGCGGCTGAGCAACCCAAGATTCGACAGCGCGTTGATCTGCCATTCCATCGCCTCTTTCTGGTCGAGGAACCACCAGCCGCTGCCGAACTGCATCTTGCCCGCGACGGTCCCGTCCTGGAAATTACCAATCATCGTGGCGAAAACGTAATTGTCGGCCGGATTGAGATTATAGAGTACGGTGCGGGGCAACTGTCCGGTCGAGTCCAGCGTGTCGAGGTAGCGGCTCAGCGCGTGGGCCTGAGAAAAATCTCCGATGGAATCAAAACCGGTGTCCGGCCCGAGCTGCTTAAGCAGGCGGGTGCTGTTGCTGCGCAGAGCTCCTAGGTGGAGCTGCTTGGTCCAGCCGTGCGCGGCGTCCCAGCGACCGAGCTCCAGCATCAGAAAGCTGCTGTACCTCGCTAGCTCGTCCGGTGTGGCGGCGCGGCCATTGCGTGCGGCATCGAAAATCGTCTTGGCCTCGGCTGCAGTACACGCCTCATCGAACGCCGACTCCATGCCGTGATCGGAAAGCCGGCCACCGAAGGCATGAAAATCATCGTGACGTTTCTTCAGCACCGAGAGGAAGTCGTCGAAGGATTTGATCGTGCCCGAGCCAGCTGCGCCCGCCAGTTTTTCCAAGTAGGGGTTGAACGCCGCCGGCTGGTTCACCCCAAACGCCTTGTCGGGCCGGAATGTCGGGTAAACGCGCGTCTTGATGCCGGTCTTCCGAATGCGTTCGTGGGTCTCGAGCGAATCAGCGGGATCATCGGTCGTGCAGATGACGGCAACCTTGTTGGCCGCAAGGATATCGTGGACGCGCATGCCCTTCAGCTTCGCGTTTGCCTGCTCCCAGATTTCCTTGGCCGAAGTGGGATTGATCATGGCGTCGACGCCGAAGTACCGCTTCATCTCCAGATGCGACCAGTGATAAAGCGGATTGCGCAGCGTGTACGGTACCGTCGCGCACCACGCCGCGTGTTTTTCCCACGGCGAGGCCGCGCCGGTAATAAGATTTTCAGAAACGCCGTTCGAACGCAGTGCCCGCCACTTGTAGTGGTCGCCGCCAAGCCAGATCTCCGATAGATCGGCGAAGGCGTGGTTGTCGGCAATCTGTGCCGGCGGCAGATGACAGTGATAGTCGTAGATCGGCTCAGCCCCGGCGAAGGAATGATACAGATCGCGGGCCGCGTCGGTCTGCAGGAGAAAGTCGTCGTGAACGAAAGATTTCATTGGGCATCCAAGCTAGGAGGATTTTTCGGCGCTGATGAGCATAGATCGATGCTGACTAATGAATTTTGGATGACTTTACCGGGAGACATCCGCCAGCATCGCGTCTAGCGAGGCGTAGGAAGCGAGCAGCTTGCCCGCGGCGGCGCAGCGAACTTTCGAGGCCAGACCGGTATTTTCCGCCAGGAAGATCAGATAGGCGGCAATGCGCTTGGAAAACAGCAGCCGGGCTTCCGGGCTGACGGCATAGAATCGGGCACGCTGGGCGTAGCCAGCCGGGGTGTGATCGCCGAGAGCGGATTTCTCCGGCCGGCCGCCAGCAGCGAGCACATAGAGAAAATTGTACTCAAAAAAGAACATGTGCTCGGCCGAAGGTGCCAGCGCTTCGAGGGCGGCGCGCGTGGCCGAGGACGACGCGAAGACGTCGACGGATTTGCCCGCCCCCGCCAGCGACGTGGTCACGAAAATCCGCGCCATCTTCTGCTCGGTGGCGTCGGCGCTGAACGATCCGGCGACGGCCATGTCGAGGGTGAAGCGATACCAATCCTTCCAGAGCGCGGAATCGGTGGCATTCTTCGATTGGGAAAGGGCGACGCCCATCTCATAGGTATAGCGACCGCTGGTTTTGATCTCAAGCGCACTGCCCGTGACCTCGCCAATGACTTGATAATTCTCGGCCGACTTGCCCGAGCCCGAGTGAAAACCGATACTGACGCCGAATTTCTGGCAAACATCCCATTGTTTCTGGATAAGTGTGCGCAACCCCGCGTTGTCCGGATACGGCATGTTCTTCTGAAAGCCGAAAGCGGGAGCCACGAAATTGACCGGCATCCCAAGTGCCTCGCAGAGCGCGAGCATGAGGGCGGTCGTCTCCGGCGTGGTGAGACCGGGCAACTCGTCGATTGAAAGTTCGCGCAGGTAGGTGCGACCAGCTGCCATGGTGAATGCCGCTGCACGAGCGGAGGCGTATTTCTCGTCACGCCGTTTCATTTTCATCATCGGCATCCAGACCGTACAGAGCAGCGAATTGAAAGCGACATCATCGAGCTTCAAGCCTGCCGCCGCAACTCGCGCCCGCGCTTTGGCGATTATATCAGCAGGAATGTCCGAAAACTTCGCCGGCTGGTTGAGGGCGAGCTCTGGCGACAAATCGAAAGTGATATAGCTCGCGAGCAGGCAACCGCGCACGAGAGCGTCCTCGCGGACATCGAACTTGCCGCCGATCGGCTGGTGGTCGGCGTTGAACGACCACGCAATTTCACGGCGATGAAATCCGGTTTTGAGTTTCGAGAGCACGCAGCCGTGGCTCATGCCTTCGACGCTCTGGCCTTGGTGCCCCTCGGGGACATTGGTGCCAATGAACGGGAACGGCACGGTGTCGAGCCGGTTGCCGAGCATCGCATCGACATCATACACCAGTTCGCGCGGGATGGAATTCTGATTCGCCGTCAGTCCGATCTCGAGCGCACTCATCGCCCACTCCACCGCCGGCCAGTGCAGCGTCGTGAAACGCGCCCCTACCCCGAGCGTGCTGCGCCCGAGCTTGTCGCCGGCCGTCGGGAAAATCGTCGAGACTGGATTGTGCTCCTGGATGAGATTCTTCAGCTTCAGCAGATTCGTCCACGTGGCAGGAAAAACCGTCGTGTCGCCCATGGCAACTCCGTCCGCCAAAGGTTCGGCGGAGGCGCGCAACTTCCACGCACAGTCGCCCTGCTCATTCTCCAGCAAGGCAAACTCGCCCGCAGCCGTCGCGAAGCGGCTCTTGGGATACTCTTTGATCCGACCCGCGCGAATGTCAGAGAGCAACTCCGCCCAATTGAGGCAGAAGTCAGGTGAGACGCACGGATTCTGCGCGATGCGCAGGTTATTCTTCAGGAGAAATGAATTGATGGAAGACATGGGGACAGGAGTAGAGAGTAGTGGGTAGCGAGTAGAGGGTAGATCGGCATCGAAAGTTACAAGGTCATGCTCGCTACTCACTACCCGCTACTCGTTACTTTGTTAATTAGATCGTCATTGCGTGGTAGCCGCCGTCGACGATGAGCTCTTCGCCGGTGATGAAGGAACCGGCGGCGTCCGAGGCGAGGAGCAGCGTGGCGCCGATCAACTCGCGGGCTTCGCCGAAACGCTTCATCGGGGTGTGGCCCATAATTGCAGTGACGCGCTCGGGAGAGAGGATCTTCTTATTTTGCTCAGCCGGAAAAAATCCGGGGACGAGCACGTTCACGCGCACGCGGGCCGTGGCCCATTCGCGCGCGAGGTTGAGCGAGAGGTTGTGCACCGCGCCCTTCGAGGCGGAATACGTGATGACACGCGACAGCGGAACGATGCCCGACATCGAACCGAGATTGATGATGGAGCCGCCCTGCCCGCGTTCGACCAGATATTTGCCAAACACCTGGCAGCCGAGAAAAACACCCTTTACGTTGACGCGCAGAATGCGGTCAAACTCCTCCTCGGTGATCTCGAAAAACGGCGTGGCGGAGTTGATACCCGCGCCATTAACGAGGATATCGGCCCGGCCGCTGCGCTTCAGCACGGTATCAAGCAGGCCCCGCACGTCCGCCTTGCTCGTCGCTTCGGCGGAATGAAACCACGCCTTGCCGCCGGCAGCGGCGATCTTGTCGAGTCGCGCCTGCGCTTTTTCGATATTGCGGCCTACAATCACGACCTCGGCCCCCGCGCCTGCCAGTCCTTCGGCCATCGCGCCGCAGAGCTCGCCGGTGCCGCCAATAACGACGGCCACCTTGCCAGTTAATCCAAACATTTGGTTGAGATAATCAGTATTATTCATTGAAAAAATAAAGTGTGACGGTCAGTCGATCAGTAGTTCACGGCAAGCCCGGAGGTGGAAGCGTATGCCGGAGCCAGTCCATCACGCGATCGGCATAGCCCGGCGCGAATTGATCCCAGTTCAGCAGACCGTGACCGGCCCCAGGAATGATCATCAGCTCGCATGGCACGCCCGCCGCCTGCAAACGCATCTGAAAGTCCTTCGACTGCTCGATCGGCACGGTCTTGTCCCCATCACCGTGCACGAGCAGAAAAGGAGGCAGACCGGGCCGCAGGTGATTCAACGGAGAGATTTCGCGCAGAATGCCCAGAGATTCCGGTGTGATTTCCTTGGGCCGGTTCAGCAGCCCCTGCAACGATGGGCTCAGCCCACCGCGCACCGGCAGATCCTGTTCATGATTGGTCACCGGCGCGTAGCCGACGACGGCCTGCACGCGCACGCTGTCGTCGACGAGGGTCGCCGCAAGGCAGACCAGATGGCCGCCGGCGGAATGACCGAACAAGGCGATGCGCGAGGGATCGCCGTTGTAGTTGGCCGCATGGGCCTTCACCCAGCGGATGGCGGTCTGCACATCCTCGAAGCACGCAGGCCAGCGGTTTTTCGGGGCGTGACGGTAGTTGATCGAGAACCAGGTAAACTTCGCCGCCGTGAGCGGCGCGAACCATGTGGTGACATCTCCGCCTTTGGTCGGCTCATCGAAGCCGCTCTTGTCGCCGCGGCTCCAACCCCCGCCGTGCACTAGGATCGCGATCGGAAACGGACCGTCGCCAGCCGGCACGCATACATCGAGCAGGAGCTTCTCGCCGCCAGCCTGGCCGTATTCGAGATCGGTGATTTTGGCGGCACGCGGTTCCGTCAATAAGACCGGGGCGAGCGCCGGCACGACGCGCCGCAACTCTTCCACTATAAGCCGCGCAAACACCACGCTGCCTGCCGACATGAGGTGCGTCGTGTCGGGTTTGCCGTCCTTGATCTCATCAAATTTGGCCGACGCCACCGGGCCGAGGGTTTCGCACAACGCCAGACTGCTCGCATGCAGATCAATGAGCGGAACGTTCTTCTCTGCCGCGAGCTTTCTTACCGCTTCGACGTACGGTGCGAGCGTGTCGGCGATGCGACTCGGCTCGGTCTTCGAAAAATCCCGTCGAACCAGCGACGTGACGAGGATTGGCACCGCACCGATCGAGCGGACGTCCTCGACGTAGCGCGCCATGTTTTGCGTGTACGTGGTCGTAGGATCGGTCTCGCGATCGGGTCCTTTGCCGGGCTGATCGTTATGGCCAAATTGAATTAAATAGTAGTCCCCCTTTAGCGCGAGGGCTTCGGCCCAATGACCTTCGGCGGTGAAACTTTTCGAGCTGCGGCCGTTTCTTGCGGTGTTGCTGACCGTGGCACCATCGTTGACGAACTGCCGGAAGCCGAGACCCCAGCCATCATGGTCCGTAACGGTCGAATCGCCCACCAGTACGATGTGCGGCGGTTTGGAGGCCACTGGGTCAGCGGTCAGCGACAGCACCGGACAAAGAGCCAAAAACAAAAATTGGACGAACCGGCTCATGGCTGATCCGGATTCCAACCATCGGAGCCGGCGAGCGCTTTCGCCGGCGTCAGTTCGGCGGCATCGGCCGCGGTGATTGGCTTCGCCCATGCCACCCGCGTGCCGGAGCTCGCGCCCCGCCCTGTGCTGCCAAACTCAGCATAAAATGATTTCTGCTCGGCGATCGGTTTGTTCCAATTGTGCCAGCCTTCCGGACGCACGACCTCCGACATTTCCGTGCGAACGAAAATCGTCTTGGCGAAATCCCGCCACGGTCGACCGAGGTAGGTTTTGACGCCATCCGCCCCGGTGATTTTGCAGTCGGCAAACACCAGGCCGTACGCCGTGCCTTCAGGGGTCGAAGCAGCGGTGATGTATCCGTCCTTCAGGCAGTGAATATGGCAGCGATCAAAAAATGCCGTGGCCGCACCGAAGATGAAATCCACATGGCCCTCGATGTAGCAATCGACGAAGTAGTGCCGGCCACGGTTGACGAGAATCGTATCCTGCCAGCCGAGGAAACGGCAGTGGCGAAACTGCAGGCGGTCGCCATCAGCGCGTAAGGCCAAGGCTTGTGCGACCGCTGGACCATCCGGACGGGGGCCAGGTTGGCCAGCGGTATTCGCGAACGTGATGTTTTCCCAGATCATGCCATCGCCGTCGATCTGCACGGTCGGGGTGCGGAAGGTGCCGACGGGCTTGCCGTCCGGCCCGGGGAAACCGGCATGAAGATCGAAAGCAATGATCGTCGTGGCGGCATCTTCGCCGACGACGCTGATGTTGCCCCGCTCACGCTGCACGTAGATGCGCTCGTGGTAGGTGCCGGGCTTGACCGAAATAATCCAGCGCGGGTCGTCCTTGCCCGTGCGCATCGGCGCCGCGCTGATCGCCTCCTGCAACGAAGTGTATTGACCGGAGCCGTGTGCAGCGACTACGGCCATCTTGCCCTCTCCGATTGGCTCTGGTTTGGCTGAAGCCACGGTCACGTGCATTTTCTGCCAACGCGGATAGTCCTGCTCCAAAAGCTTGGCGGGCTCGGTAACATACCAGCGATAGCCGCCCCGGCGCTCGCCCTCGATCTCGGCCAGCGCGTAATGGATGATACTGTCGCGCCCGCTGAAAATCGGGCGATTTCTGCCAATCTCGTAGAAGCGCGCCCAAAGGGGCGGCGCTTGGGGATCGGCGACGACCACGCGGTCATGACCATGCGGCAGATCGGGTGCGGCGGGCTGATCGATCCGAATGCCGGTAAGTTTTGATTTTTCAAACCACTTCACCGCCGCCTGCACCGCCGCCACCACTTCCGGCAAAGGATGGTCGATGCCCATCAGAAAACGAACAATGCCGACGCTCTCGTAACCCGAGAGCGAAATCATCTCATACTTGCGCGCCGGCGCTGGAGCAAAAGTCACCTCGTCGTGCTGGGCGCACCAGACGGTCTTTTCGCCATTGACCACGATCTGGCAGCGCAAGATGCAGTCCAACCCGCGTCGCACCGCGTCATCCGCCCGCGTCCGCCGCGAAGCGTCGACCCAATCCCACGGAGCACGGGCCGAGGCGACGTCGCGCAACAACTCCATGACGTCGATCATCGCATCATCGTTAAACGTGATGTGGGTGTAGTAACCCTTGATCAGTGGAAAATACTGGGGCCAGCCGCCATTCGGATATTGCGCCGCCAACAGGTAATCGAGCCCGCGCTCAGCCGCGGCGCGATAGCGGGCCTCGCCGGTCGAGGCCAGCACCCGGGCGAGAAACCGGATTTGCGTGAACGTGGCGTCGTTGTCGATCGTGGGGGCGCGATGATCGAACTTGGTTTCCGCCAGAAACGCCGCGTCGGGTGGCGCCGTCATATCGCGATTCTTCGGCCAGCCTCCAGAATCGGTCTGATAGAGCAGGATGCTTTCAGCCACCGCGCGCGCTTCTGCCGAGGCGTACCATTCAGCCGGCTGCCGGTTAACCTCGCTCCATCGTACGGCGGCCGGCATGACACCGGCACCGGCAAGGAGGAGAACCGTCGTCAGGAGCAGCCGGCGGATCATATCAGCTTTCGTTTAGCTGGATTGGCTTAAACTTCGGGACAAGCAGATGCATCACGGTCCACGCGACCAGATAGGCAGAACCGCAGATGATGAACAAAATCCCGTAGCCCAATTCGACTTTTCCCAGCGCGGTAAAGTGGGCCAGAAGTTTACCGGCCACCCGGGCGATCAAGATGCCGCCGACAGCGCCGGCCATGCCACCGAGGCCGGTCACGGAGGCCACGGCCTTTTTGGGAAACATATCGGAGACCGTGGTGAAGATATTGGCCGACCAAGCCTGGTGGGCCGAGCACGCGATCGCGATCGTGGCGACGGCCAGCCAAGTGTTGATCTGGCCGAGACGGGACGCGAGCAATACGGTGAGCGGGAGCAGCGCGAAAATAAACATGGCAAGTTTGCGCGCCTTGTTGGCGTCCATGCCACCGTTGATGAACTTCTTCGGCAGCCAGCCGCCAAAGATCGATCCACCGGTGGCCACGGTATAGATCACGGCAACGGCGAAAGGCCAGCTGATCACCCCGGGGATGTCATTCTTGTCGCCGGCATAACCAGGATTCGCCGCAAGAAACGCTGTGATCTTGCGGGTGTTTTCGCCGCCCAGAAACGCCGGCAGCCAGAAAAGAAAGAACCACCAGATCGGATCGGTCATGAATTTTCCGACGACAAAAGCCCAGGTTTGGCGGAACCCCAGCAGCCGGAAACCGGAAACCCTCGCGCCCTTGGTATCGGCTTTCTCCGCCGCCTGCTCGTCCTTGTCACTGTGGATGAAATCATACTCGCCCTGAGTGAGATGACCGCTCTTCAGCTTGGCTGCAGGCGATGCGTAAATGGCATACCAGAAGGCGAGCCAGACGAGTCCGACCGCGCCGGTGAGAATGAACGCCCACTCCCAACCCCACGCTGAAGCGATATAGGGCACGCACAGCGGAGCGACGATGGAACCGA
>Ga0302321_100005768_pt1 | contig 10857 bp, 8 predicted proteins | sample Fen_T0_1_FD_202505 | JGI IMG/M metagenome (GOLD analysis project Ga0302321, IMG submission 202505) | Peat permafrost microbial communities from Stordalen Mire near Abisko, Sweden - Fen_T0_1 | ecosystem: Environmental > Terrestrial > Soil > Wetlands > Permafrost | place: Sweden: Abisko...
TGACGGTGGCGAAGTGACGATCCCAGCCGAGATGGGTCACTTCCTTGCGCAGATAATTCCCCGCCTTGTTGGAGACGATGCCCTGGGGCCAGCGTCCCCCCGCGGCCAGTGCCTCAGGCACGCCCGCCATGGGACGGACATGCTGAAGATGCTGGGCGGCGAACGCCTGGTAGAAAATCTCCCGCGCGTCCTCCCACCGCGCACCGAACATGACGGGAAAGCTCTCTCGCAAGGCGACCCGGACCCGGTTCCTGGTGTCGTCCTCGGTCCAAAGTGGTTTGCCGAACGCCCCCAACGCCGCGTTCAGTGCCGCCGTGATCGCGGCCCAGCCGTCGGCCAGCGTGTTGTCCCAGTCATAGATCAGGGCGGAGGGACGGTGTCCGGCGTTGGGTTGCGTGGGCATGAATGACTTCCAGGATGCGAGGCCGGGTCTTAACCTGGGCCCATGCCCTTCCTAAGCCGCGCCAGGACAAACGCGTTAGCGCATAGTTCCATCCAGCCCTCGAACGAGAGGTCAAGCGCGTTTTCGTCGGGGGCGAAGCGGTCGATATAGCCCTTGAGCAATCCTGGTCCGGCCACCTCCACCGTGCCGGAAGCCCGGCCTGGTTCCGCTGGAACGACCCACAGCAACGTGTTCCGGCCATATTGGTTGACTGCCACGACAATCGGCAGGACCTCTTCCACTGACACCGGTGTGTTGCGCTTGTACACAAATATTTTTTCGCCGCCCTCAAGGTCTTCCATGAGCTTGCGGCGCAAGAAAGTCAGCCGCGCGGTCTCCTGCTCGCGCAGCAGCCAAAGGTCCCGGTCACCCTCGAAGACGAAAGTGTGGTAAACGAGGCCGTATTTCCGCTCGTAGATCATGAACTCACGGCGGCCCTCACCCTCCAGGCGCGGGTCGACATCCTCCGCCGCCCCCAGCCCATCGAACCGCTGCTCCAGACCGTCGATCAGGTTCCTCTGAAAAATACTGGCGAAGCGGAGAAGACCAAGCGGTTCGGCGTCCGCGCGGCGCTGCGCCAGGCCAAACTCGCAGTTTTCGCCCAGACTTTCGAACTCGATCACCAACTCAGCGAGAGTCAGGCCGGTCCGGTCCCGAACCCAGTCGGCCAGATCATTGGCCGGACTGCCGTTCGGCCGGCGCTCTCTTGCATCAAGCATGAGCCCGGCGGGCAGCGATCGCGGTGCCGCGGCGTCCGGCGGAACGGACCGGTACAGGGTCAGGGCCGAGACGGCGACAGCGAGATCACGGGTATCGCCGCTCACGCCCAGACTGACCGGCCGCGCCGCGTCCGGGTGGGTCAACGTCACCAGGAGCTTGTCCGCGCGCGCCAGGCTTCGAGCGGGAAGATGGTAGGCCAGCCGGGTCGGGCGGCTCAGCAGAGCCGTGCCAAGGATGTCATCGTTGACCGATACGCTCAGCCGCTGGGTGGCAAGCGCCGGGCCATGTATGAATGGGATGACATCCAAACTGAGGATGTAATCGACCCCGGGCTTCGCGCTGGGGAGAATCAAGTGACTTTCATCACCGATCGCCCAGACGAAGTCCTGTTCCGCGCGCGCCCATCCGCCGCCGAGGTGACTGAGGCTGTTTCCGCCGGCGCCGAAGCGGATGGTCATTTCAAGCTCAATCCGCATAGTGTTCGCGGGGGTCCTTTCAACAAGACTGGGTCAACAAGACTGGGTCAACAAGACTGGGTCAACAAGACGGGGTCAACAAGACGGGGTCAACAAGACGGGGCGGGCAACGCGGGGGCGGTCATACGGGCGCAACGAAACCGGCGAGAGGACGGACGTTGGCCGAACAGCCTAGCGTCCAAGTTTTCACCAAGTGTTGAATTTTGTCATTTTCCGGCAACCTTGACAAGGCGAACGAACATAGCACGCAGGATGGTAGCACATGGCGCCGCGATGAGGCACGGGCCATTTCGCGATATGGCTTTCCGGCTCGATCCGAGGCCCTCCGCCCAAACTGACGATTGGCATCACATGCATATCCCTGAAAACCAGCCTGTGGGACGTCTCCAGGGGCAACCGTGCCAGGCTGTCAACCAACGCTGGCCGGAACGCGCGGCGATGTCACATATTTTTCGGGCTTGATCGAAGGCCGCCCGGATGCGAGAGTGAGATCGCCGCCGCAGCCAAGGGAAGTCATATGATGTTTGATAATAGGATTGTGGTTGCAATCAGAGCGTTAGCACTTGCGAGCTAGTGTCAAAATCGAATATGATTTATCCATAGCGTGCGTTTTGCAGCAGAGAAGGCAAGGCTCTCTCAGCGAGCGCATGCCGATCGTGGTCCGAACAGCACGGACGCTTTTTGACAGGGTCGTGGATGTCGGACGCCATAAAGCCCATTGATGCGAAGCAAAGCCGTGGCGGCGTCCTGACGATCGTCGATTTTGGCGAGCACGGCAACAGCGCCATTTATCGCCGCGAAGGCTGGAGCGGGCAGGAACCGCGCGCGATCTGGGGTCTGGGACCACGCAGCGTGTTGCGTCTGACCATTCAGCCGACGGGACGGCCTGTCGTGCTGGACGCGGAGATCGACCCTTGCCGTCAATTGCCGAACCTGCGCGGCCAGATTGTCCGGGTCCGGGTCAATGGCACCGCTATCGGCGCAGCCCGGCTGGACCAACGCTCCATGATACGGGCCTGGATCCCGCCCTCGGCGCAGCGCGAAGATGGCGTGCTTGAAATCGAATTCGGCTTTCCAGGATTCTTGCGACCCAAATCGATGCGGTATTCCGGCGATATACGACCGCTTTCCGGGTTATTTTCTTTCGTGCGGGCATACACCCAAGACCTGCTGCCGCCCGGACCTTGGTGCGCGCCGACCCATTCCAATTTCCCCGTGATCGAGGTTTCGCCGCCGGCAACCCCGTTGGAAAATCCGCCGGACGCCAAGATCGCCGCGCCGGCGATCTATCGGTTTGGCGCGAAGGGAACCGTGGTGCCATTTCTGCGGGAAGGGTGGGACCCAGGAGAGACCGAATTTACCTGGACCAGGGCCACATGCAGCCGATTGGAGCTGCCTGCTCCGGATGCGCCGGGAACGTATGTCATGCGGCTTGAGGCGACGCCGCTGATTTCTCCCGAAAAATTGCCGGCGCAAGAGTTGACCATCCTGTTGGACGGCATTGCGATCGGTCAGTTCACTCTCAACGAAGCCACGACGCTGATTGTGCCGCTGCCGCGGGAATTGACGGATGGACGGGAAACGTTGCCGTTCACCTTTCTGTTGCCGGACGCCAGCCGCCCCAAAGACCTGGGAGTTTCCTCCGACTTACGGCTGTTGGGCTTGGCGGTTCGCCGGATCGACATTCTGCCGCTGCCGCCGCATCTGTCGGCGGTCGAGGAGATCCGGGCAGATCAGGCCGGGCGGGCGCCGGCCATGGCGGCTTCGCGCCAGTTCCTGACGGAAGACTCCGGCGCGCTGCCAGCCGCGATCGAGGCGGCGCTGGGAATGGATCCGGTTGCGCTGCTGCGCGGTTTCGAAAGTCTTGGCGACAATTGCGAATTTGGCATGGTGCAGCGCAAATTGGGGCTCGAGGTGCTGAACCTGTTGCGGTTCGGCAATGCCCAATTGCCGGACCTGATGCGGGCGCTGACCGACGATCTGCAGGCTGCGACCGATCCGGCGCAGGTGCGTATCACATTGAACGACGGCAAACGGCGAGAGTATGTGCTCGCCCTTCCGGCATACAACCTGCGTTGGCATACCTTCACGTTCGAAGATGAAAGCGATGCGGAAACCGTGCTGCGGGCGCATAGTGCCAAGCTCGGCTATCTGCGCCGGAAATTTTACGAGGGGCTGCGCGGCGGCCGAAAGATCTATGTGATGAAACGGCTACGCTCCATTCCGCTCGCTCAGGCGACCGCGGTGCTGATCGAACTGTCCCGGCATGGAAATGCGACATTGCTTTGCGTCGAACCGGCGCCCGAGGGCCGGCGGCCCGGCGAGGTCGACCTGTTGATGCCAGGCCTGATGCGCGGCTATGTCGCACGTTTCGCACCGGCATCCGACGTGGGTGCGACGGAGCCGACCGACTGGTTGCGGGTGGCGGCCAATGCCGTCCTGTTGACTCGCGGCACCGACGCGGTGGCCGGCGCTTCGGCGGACGCCGCATGAACGACCAACAATTGGCCGAACGCCTTGCCGAAATGCTGCGGGATGCTTTCAACCGGCCCAATCTGGAATACAGCGCCGAGACGATGATGCGCGATATTCTGGGTTTCGACTCCGTGCAGTTCGTCCAGCTGATTTTGGCGCTGGAGGAAGCGTTCAGCATCGAACTGCACGAGGACGAGGTCGATTCGATCTACAGCATGGGCGATATCTTCGCGATGCTGCGCGGCAAGGTCCCTTCTATCAGCTGACCAGGCCCAGGCGAGCCGCCAGGCCGATACGCTGAAGCTTTCCGGTCGCCCCTTTCGGCAGTTCATCCAAACAGACGATACGCTTCGGCACTTTGAACGCGGTCAACCGCGTGGCGACAAAATCGCGCATATCAGATTCATCGACCGCCATGCCGTCCCGCAGGACAACGGCGGCAGCGACATCTTCGCCCATCAACCGGTCCGCCATCGCGAATACGACAGCCTGGCGGATCGCCGGATGTTCGAGCAGAACAGCTTCGACCTCCAGGGGGGAGACTTTTTCGCCGGCGCGATTGATGACCTCTTTCAGCCGGCCGGTCAGCCGCAAATAGCCTGCCGCATCCAGCATCCCCTGATCGCCGGTTCGGAACCAGCCGTCGTGAAAGGCGGCCGCGTTGGCGTCCGGGTTGTTTTCGTACCCGGCTGTCACGTTCGGGCCTCTGATCACGATCTCGCCGGGGCTGTCCGCGGGCAGCAACGCGCCGTCGTCGCCCATTACGGCAATTTCCGGTCCCGCGGCGAGGCCGACGGATCCGGCGAAGCGGGGCAGCGGGGGCAGCGGGTTCGCGGCCATCTGATGCGCCGCTTCGGTCATGCCATAGGCCTCGATAACCGGGACGCCGAATGCGGTTTCCAGATCCTGCATGACCTTTGGTGGCAGAGAGGCGGAGGAGGAGCGGATGAAGCGCAGCCTGCCATCGGCGAGCCTGTCGTGAAACCGCGGGACCAGTTCCAGCAGCGTTTGGTGCATGGTGGGCACGGCGGTGTACCAGGTAGGGCGCACATCGGCGAACCAGCCGAAAAACCGGAATGCATTCAAACCCGGCGTGCAGCAGACCGCGCCGCCGGCGCCAAGCGCCGAGAGCAAGGCCGCGATCAGACCGTGGATATGGAACAACGGCATGATGTTGAGGCAAACATCGCCGGGCTCGAGGCGCAAGCTGGCGCCGATATGCCGAACCGAGGCAGCGATGTTGGCATGCGACAGCGGCACGATCTTGGGTCTGGCGGTGGTGCCGGATGTGTGCAGGATCAAAGCGATGTCCGCCGCCACGGACTTGCCGGGACTAATCGCCGGTCCACGCAATGCGGCGTTTGGCGCCAGCCGAAAATCGCCAGCCGGGCCGTCGCCGGCGATCAATTCGATAATCGGAATGCCGAGCGCATCCGCGGCCGCGCGCGCCGGCGTCGGGTCGCCTGCCAGCGCCACCAACGCCTTGGCGTGCAGATCTTCCAGATAGAATCGGAATTCCTGTTCGTTATAAGCCGGGTTCAGCGGCGCGGCGGTCGCGCCGCATGCGATGGCGACGAAGCTAGCGGCCATCTCCGGTCCATTGGGGAGAACGATCGCAACCCGGTCGCCGCGGCCAATTCCCATGGTGTTGAGATCGCCAACCGTGCGATCGACCAAACGACGCAGTGCGCCGTGGCTCAGCCAGGGTCGCCTAAGCGCCCCGATCGCATCGGCGCTGTCGTTTCCCCGCAGCAGCGAAGCGTGGATAGTGTCCGCCTGGAGTTCGGTCAAAAGCGCGTCTCCCATGGATAGAAGTCCCGGCTGTTCATATATGGTCGACAGTGGGGAGGGAATGGCAGATCGGCGCGCAACACGCCTCGTGGTTGAAATTCGCTGCATTTCACCACTTTTCGGCACTGCCTGAATTTCGGATCCAAATGAGCATCCACTCCCCATCGGCCCCGGGGGTCCTATCGCCCCAGCCTATGGTGCGACATTGTTCGTCCGCCATGCGGCCAGCCAGAACCCTGCCGCGTCAACCGGGGGCTGGAAAGCGGAACGGCCCCCCGCGGCCGTTGTCGCCGCAGACCCCAAATAGACCAACCGCTTGTGCAAGTGACTCCGGCCCTGATCGTCTCGGCCCCGGTTGTCCGGACCAACCGCCGATCGCGGTACGCGATAACGGACCAGGGACTGGGCGGTGGTGTCCTGGCCGCCGGAGGGCTCGGTTCTCTGACAATCGAGCACGGAATGCCCGGTCGCGTGGACCTTCCGCACGCTACCTTGCGTGATTGATGTCGAATACCCGCGGCCACGCCGCTGGCTTTCCTTAACAGAAATGTGTGATCCAACGCACGGTTCCGCCGATCGGTGCCGTCGCCATGGGGACGCGAGCAATCGCCTGCCCTGCCAAACCGGGCAGGTGGGCCGCCGTCAACGCCGTTCTATCGTATCGTTCTTATGTCGGCTGAATGCACGCGCGGACCTGACGCGCACATCAACACGCATGGACCAAGTCCCGGTCAGCCGCCGCCAATTTTCGGAATCAGGACAATCTCGCTGCCGGGCTTCAGGACCGCCCCGTACGCATCCTGGAATATCTCACCGTCGATCGCGACGGCCATGCTTTCTTCCACCTGCTTGCCCAGACCTGGAAACCGCTGTTCCAGTTCCAGGACAAGCCGGCGAAAGGTCGTCGCCTCTACCTCGAACGTGGTCAGGCCGCCGGTTAGTTCCCGGCATGACCCGCCCGAGGAGAGGACGACCGTGGGCACTTAATCAGGCACCTCAGGCCGCCGCGTCAGACGCCGCCCGAATCTTCGGCGGCGACATCGGCAGGTCGGTCAGTTGAAGTCCGGTCGCATGCTTGATCGCGTTGCGGATCGCCGCCATCGGCGGAACAATCGGCACCTCGCCCACGCCGCGTGCCCCGAACGGGTGGCGCGGATTGGGTACTTCGACCAGCACGGCCTCGATCATCGGCACGTCGGACGCGACCGGGCAGCGGTAGTCCAGGAACCCAGGATTATCCAACTGACCCTTGGCGTTGTAGATGTACTCCTCGCTTAGCGCCCAGCCGATACCCTGCACGGCACCGCCCTGGATCTGACCTTCCACGTAGCTCGGGTGGATGGCCTTACCCACGTCCTGCAGTGCGGTGTAGCGCACGATCTCCACATGACCGGTCTCTTTGTCGACCTTCACGTCGCAGATATGCGCGCCGAACCCGGCGCCCGCGCCCTGTGCGTTCACCGACACCTCGGCGTTGATCGGTCCGCCAGTGCGGCCGGCCTTCAGAGCCAGGGCCGCGAGGTCCAACGGCTCGAACGCGCCGGCGTTGGAACCAGCCGGATAGGCCATCCCGTCCCGCCACTCCACCGCTTCAACCGGGATATCCCAGGTCTGCGCGGCACGGCGCTTCAGGTCTTCCACGACTTTCTCGGCCGCCTGCGTCACCGCCATGCCGGTGGCGAACGTCACGCGGGACCCGCCGGTCAGGAAGGTGAAGCCGATGGAGGCGGTGTCCGCGACGGTCGTGCGAACACGATCGACGGTGATGCCGAGCACCTCGGCGACCATCATGCCCATGGACGCGCGCGAGCCGCCGATGTCCGGGCTACCCGTCGCGGCGGTGACCGAGCCATCTTCGTTGACGTGCACGGTCGCGCTGGATTCGCCGCCGATGTTGAACCAGAAGCCCATCGCGATGCCGCGTCCGTTCCCTGGCGCCACCGGCGAGGTCCAGTGCGGATGCGCCTTGGTCACGGCCAGCACCTGCTCGAACCCGATATTGGCGTGGGTCACGCCATAATGGGTCTTGGTGCCGTTCTTCGCGGCGTTCTTGATCCGCAGTTCCAGCGGATCGATGCCCAGCTTGTCGGCCAGATCGTCCAGCGCGCTTTCTACCGCGAACGAGGTAATAGGCGCGCCGGGTGCGCGATAGGCCGCGACCTTCGGACGGTTGCTGACGACGTCGTAGCCCAGCACGTCGACATTCTCGATGTCATACAGCGCGAAGCCGCACATGCAGCCTGGCCCAATCGGCGACCCGGCGAAGGCACCCGCCTGGAAGCGCAGAACCTGCTTGGCCGCCACGATGGTGCCGTCCTTCTTAGCACCGATCTTGATGTCCATGGACGCGCCAGACGTCGGCCCGGAGCCCCGGAACACGTCCTCCCGCGTCATCTGCATCTTCACCGGCTTGCCAGACTTCCGCGACAGCGCGACCGCGACCGGCTCTAGGTAAATCAGCGTCTTGCCGCCGAACCCGCCACCGATTTCCGCCGGATTGACGCGGATATCGGCCATGTCGAGGCCCAGCAGTTTCGCCGTGTAGGCGCGGATCATGAAATGACCCTGGCTGGAGGCATGGATCGTGACCTGGCCATCCGGATTGTAGGTGGCGAGGCAGGCATGCGGTTCGATGTAGCCCTGATGCACCGGCTTCGTGGTGTACCGGCCCTCGACGATAATGTCCGCCTGGGCGAACCCAGCGTCGGCGTCACCCTTCTTGAAGGTCACGACCTTCGCGATGTTCGACGGTTTCGATGGCTTGGGGTTCACGCCCGCGGTGAACATGTCGTCGTGCAGCACCGGAGCCCCGTCCGCCATGGCTTCATCGACATCGATGACATAGGGCAGGACTTCGTACTTCACATCGATCAGCGCCAGCGCCTCGTCGGCGGCGGCCGGCGTCGTCGCGGCGACGGCGGCCAGCGCGTGACCTTCGTAAAGAACTTTCGTCCGCGCCATGATGTTGGTCGACAGGTCGCGGAAATTCATCGGGCCTTCGCCGACGAACGCTTCCTCGCTCGCGATTTCCGGGAAGTCGGCCGCTGTGACAACGGCGCGCACACCTGGAACGGCTTCCGCCTTGGAGGTGTCGATCGAGATGATCCGCGCATGTGCGTGCGGCGAGCGCAGGATCTTGCCCCACAGCATGCCCGCGGCGCGGGTGTCGGCCGAGTAGACGGCCCGGCCGGTCACCTTGTCGATGCCGTCGGGACGGATTGGGCGCGTGCCGACGACTTTCAGGTTTGAGTCGATGTAATTCATTTACACGGTCTCCCCTCGCATGACGGCGGCGGCATCCATCACCGCGCGGATGATCTTATCGTAACCCGTGCAACGGCAGAGATTGCCCGCCAGCCAATAGCGGGTCTCGGTCTCCGTCGGGTTGGGGTTTTCGTCCAGCAGCGCCTTGGTGGCCACGATCAGGCCGGGCGTGCAGAAGCCGCATTGCAGCGCGGCGTGCTCCAGGAATTTCTGCTGAATGGGGTGCAGCTTTTCGCCATCCGCGATGCCCTCGATCGTGGTGATCGTGGAGCCCTCGGCTTCGACACCCAGCACGAGGCAGGAGCAGACCAAACGGCCATCCATGATGATCGAGCAGGCGCCGCAGTCACCGGACGCGCAGCCTTCCTTGCTGCCCGTCAGGCCGACGACATCGCGCAGCGTATCGAGCAGCGTCTGCTGGGTCTCGCAAAGAAAATCCGTCTCTTCGCCGTTGATGGTGGCGGTTACGTGTTGACGAGCCATGTTCAGTGCGCCTTTCCGCTTGATTTACCCGCGGCGCGATCAAAGGCGATCGCTGCTACGCGGCGGGCCAGAACGCCCGCGATTTTCGTCCGGTATTCGATGGTGCCACGCTTGTCCGAAATCGGCTTGCAGGCTGCCTGGGCCGCCGCGTCGAGCTTCGCCAGCGTATCGGCGTCGAGCGTATGCCCAACCAGCACGTCCGCCGCGGCCTTCACCAGCAGCACCGTCGGTGCCACCGCACCGAGCGACACACGCGCGGCGGTGCAGACGCCGTTGGCGTCCAGCGTCACGCTGATGCCGCAGCCGACAACGGCGATGTCCATTTCCGTGCGCGGGATAAACCGCAGATACGCATCCGACGACCGCGCCGGGCGCGGCGGGAACTTGAATTCAAGGATGAATTCATCCTTGGCGAGCGAGGTACGGCCTGGGCCGGTCGGGATCTGCTCCACCGGCACTTCGCGGCGCCCCTTCGGGCCAACAACCACGGCAATGGCCGCGGCGGCATACAGCGCGGGAACGCTGTCGGCGGCCGGTGAAGCATTGCAGAGGTTGCCGGCGAGCGAGCAGCGGCCCTGCACCTGCGTGGAGCCAATCAGGTCGAGCGCTTCGACAACGCCTGGCCACGCCTTGGTCATGCCGGCATGGGCCTCGACGACCGCGCCGGCGGTGGAGGCACCGACGACGAAACCACCGTTCTCCTCACGGATGCCAATCAGGCCGGGAATTTTCTTGGTATCGACGATCAGGTCGGGCTTCACCCGGCCCGACCGCATCTGCACCAACAGGTCGGTTCCACCCGCCAGCACCTTGGCGAGGCCAGAGGCGCCCGCGAGAAGTTTGACCGCATCGTCCACCGATGTGGGTGCGGCATAGCTGAGACTTGTCATCATCGCTCCCGATACTTGCGTTTCATCCCCGGTCGCGGGGCCACCGCCCCGGGACGGCTTGAAGGAGAGGATAGGCGATCGATTGCGGGCGGTCGAGAGGGGCGGGGGAAACGCATCCCGCGCGGCACGCGATGGACGAGATGCGGAGGCCGCGAGGACGGAAAATCGAATATCGGAGTGTCTTGCTGACCGCTCCGCGCCGCGCCGGATCGCCGCCCTCGGCTTTCACGGGGCCACGGCTGGAATCGAATTCGGCCTGTCGCCGCCTTGGTCTTTCAACCAGCGCACCGCGGATAGCCGGGCGCCGGCCGAAAGG
>Ga0302321_100005769_pt1 | contig 10856 bp, 10 predicted proteins | sample Fen_T0_1_FD_202505 | JGI IMG/M metagenome (GOLD analysis project Ga0302321, IMG submission 202505) | Peat permafrost microbial communities from Stordalen Mire near Abisko, Sweden - Fen_T0_1 | ecosystem: Environmental > Terrestrial > Soil > Wetlands > Permafrost | place: Sweden: Abisko...
CGACGACCCCGGCGCTGCTGCCCGGTCTGCGGCCGGGGCTCGCCGGCCGTCGGCGCGCGGCTCGCTGAGCCGCGCGCCCGGGTCGTGCCCCGGCCGCTTCCGTGACTAGCCTCACGTCATGGGCCCGATCCCGGGCGTCCCGACCTGAGGAGATCATCGATGGCGACCGACGCCGACCGCGTCATCTCGGCCCTGCACGAGGGTGCGCTCGAGCTGGACGACCTCGTGCGCGACCTCACCCCCGACCAGCTGACCGGCCCGTCGGCGGCTGCCGAGTGGGACGTCTCCCAGGTGCTGAGCCACCTCGGCAGCGGCGCGGTCATCGGGCTGGCCGCGCTCGACGCCGCCCTGGACGGCAAGCCCAACCCCGGGATGGACGCCAACCGGCTGGTGTGGGCCGTCTGGGACGCGATGTCGCCGTCCGAGCGGGCCGCCGGTTACCTGACGGCGAACGCGGACCTGGTCGCCCGCTACGAGGGGCTCGACGCGGCCACCCGCGCCGACCTGCGCATCGACCTGGGCTTCCTGCCCGAGCCGGTGGACGTCGCGGCAGCCGGGCGCTTCCGGCTGAACGAGTTCACCCTGCACTCCTGGGACGTGCGGGTGGCCGCCGACCCGGCCGCCACGCTACGCGCCGACGCCGTCCCGCTCCTGCTCGACGTCGCGGGCTTCATGTTCGGCTGGCTCGCCAAGCCGGCGCCCCTGGGCGGGCGCGCCGTCGCGCTCGCGGTGACGCTGCCCGACGTCGACCGGACGTTCGGGCTGCTGCTCGGCGACGGCGGCTGCAGCCTGGGGGAGGTGCCGCAGCGCCCCGACGGCACGCTGACCGCTCCCGCGGAGGCCTGGCTGCGCCTGGTGGCCGGGCGCCTGTCGCCCGGCCGGACCCCCGCCGTCGTCGAGGTGACCGGCGACGTCCCGCTGGCGACGCTCCGCCAGGTCTTCCCGGGTTACTGAGCCTGCCGGGCCTGCGTGGGCCGGGCCCGCCCGGGGCCCGTCGGCCCCCGGCAGGCCCGCGCGGATCAGGTGGTGAGGACGCCGCAGACGGCGCCGTCGAGCGAGACCGTCGACGGCGCCACCGGCGCCTGGCCCGACGAGCCGACGAAGCCCACCTCGACCGTGCCGTTCACGGGCAGCGGTGCCCACGACGGCGACGTCACCCGGACCGTCCGGCCGGACTGGGCCACCGTGCCGCCCCACAGGGTGGTGACGGTCTGGTCGGTGGGGAAGGTCCAGCCGAGCGTCCAGGTGGGCTTCGCGGCGGTGCCGACGTTGCGCACGTGGACGGAGGCGACGTACCCGCCCGGCCACGTGGTGACGATCTGGTAGGACGCCTGGCAGGTCGCGGGCGGCGGCGGCGGGCTCGTCGTCCCGCACCCGGGCGGCACGGTGGTGACTCCGGACGGCAGCGGGGTGCCGGACGTCTGGGTGGTGACGGTGACGTCGTCCACGTAGAGGGCGGAGATGACGGGGCCGGGCGGCGGCGTCGCGCACGGCGGGTAGCTGATCGCGACCTGCAGCGTGGCGGGCGCCGCCGTCCCGGTGCAGCCGCCGGGAGCCGAGACGGTGTACGGCCGGAACCAGGCGGTGAGCTGCGTCCAGCCGGTCGACGTGACGTAGGCGCGGCCCGGGACCGACTCCGCGACGTTCGTCGGCAGGAGGCCGATGCTGGCGCTGTACACCCCGACCGGGACGCGGATCAGCGCCGTCGCCGAGTACCAGCCTGAGCCCGGCAGTTCCCTCGTCGTGGCGGAGGCCGAGCCGCCGTCCTGGGGCAGCGGGTGGACGGAGAGGGCGTGCGTGCCGCTCGCCGCCACGTCGGTCGTGGCGCTCGCGGTGACGCCGGTCGAGCCGGACCAGCCCTGCGAGGTCCCGTCCTCGAAGTCCCACGTCTGTACCACGGTCCCCGGGCGTACCGGGCTGGGCGACGGCACCGGGGTGCACGGGCCGGTGCTGTTCGGCTGGACGGTCGTCGGACCGGTCGTGGCCGCACCCACCACCCGGACGGCGCCCGCCGCAGCGGGTGCGCCGACGGCGGCCGATGCGGCGCCGCCGGTGAGGGCGAACCCGGCCACCGTCAGCCCGATCGCGGAGGCCAGGGCGGCGACGGCGGCCGTGCCGCGCCGGACAGGGACGTTCCGTGTCATCGAGGACCCCCGCAGTTTCGACGCAGGCCCGGCAGGCCGGCCGCAAGGGCAGGAGGCTACGATCTTGGTGGGGTGGCGTCAATGCCGGGAGCGCGTGCGCGGGATAAGCCCAGCAGGTGCATGAAACACTTTCGACGACCCGGGACGGCGGGTGCCCGGCTATTCCCGAGGCGGGTGGCGGTGCCGGGCGCCGTGGGCGGCGGCCTGCTGGGCGATCTGCTCCAGCGCGGCGATGTGGCGGCGGAGCGCGGCCCGTCCCTGGTCGTTGAGCCAGAGCCAGGTGCGCGGCCTCTTGCCGACGTAGCCCTTGTCGACGTCCACGTAGCCGAGCCTGCCCAGGGTGGTCACCTGTTTCGACAGCGCCGAGTCCGACATTCCCAGGGCGTCGCGCACGAAGCCGAACTCGGTCCACCGTGCCGGGGCGAGCAACGAGACGATGGAGAAACGGGTGGGGTCCAGCAGCGCCTGGTCCAGCGACGTGGCCCCCGACGACTCCTGGGGGACCGGCTCCTGGGGGACGGCGGACGGCCTGTGAAGAAAGTAGCTCTGATTTTCCCCTCAGGCAAGTGATGTCCCCTGGGGCAAGCGATGGGGTGCGGGGGCTCGCCGTCCCGCCCGGCGTGCCATCCTGGATCGTGTCCACGTCGAGTCGGGACCGACCCGATCGCGCCGCCCCGACCGACGCGCGGCAGGCGGCCGGGCGCGCGCTGAGCTTCGGGGCCGTGGCGTCGGCGTACGAACGGTTCCGCCCCGGGTACCCCGAGGAGCTCGTCGACCAGGTGCTGGCCTACGCCGGCAGGCCGGTCCGCACCGCCCTGGAGATCGGCGCCGGGACCGGCAAGGCCACCCGGGTGTTCGCGCGCCGCGGGATCGCGGTGACCGCCACCGACCCGGACCCGCAGATGCTCGCCGAACTGCGCCGGCACGTGCCCGCGAACGTGACCGCCGTGCGGGCCGCGCTCGAGGACCTGCCCCCGACCCCGACCCACGACCTGGTCCTCGCGGCGGTGGCCTTCCACTGGACCGACCCGGAGGGCCGCTGCGCGCGGGTGGCCGACCTGCTCGGGGCCGGGGGCGTGTTCGCCTCCTTCGGCGGCCCGTTCACCCTGCGGGACCCCGGCGTCGCGGAGGCGGTCCGCGCCGTCAGGGCCCGGTTCCTGGCCGACGACGGCGTCCCCTCGCCGGACGGGACGCCCGCCGACAGCGCCATGCAGTGGCCCGGGACGGAGCTGATCCGCTCCGGCCGCTTCGTCGACGTCCGGCAGTCCCTCGTCGAGCACCGCCTCCAGCTGAAGGCGCATGACTACATCGGTCACCTGTCGACGGTCTCGGCCTACCGCATGCTGCCCGACCCGGTGCGCCGGACGGCCCTCGACCGGATCCTCGAGGTGCTCCCGCCGCGGGTGACCCTGATCGCCGACCTGACGATCCACCTGGCCAGGAAGCTCGGCTGAGCGGAGGCCGTCCCGCTACCTGGGCCACCGCGCCCTCGACCGCCACGGACGGTTACCCTGGGCCCGCGGTCGACGTGCAGGCTGCCGCGGGGGGCCCAGCCGGCACGGTGCACGCGATCCCGCGCCGCACGACGGTGACGGCGGACGGAGAGCGCGTGCACGCAGCCCTGGACCCGACGGCGCTCGGCCTGGCGGCCGGGGCGTCGGTCGTGTTCGCCGTGGCCAACAACCTGCAGCGCGGCGCGGCGTCGGTCGTGCCGGTGGACGCGGGCGGACCGGTCCGGCTCCTGGTGCGGCTGCTCGGCACGCCCCGGTGGCTGCTCGGGTCGGCGCTGGCGCTCGCCGCCCTCGCCCTGCACGCGGTCGCCCTCGCCCGGGGCGGGGTGATCCTGGTGCAGTCGGTGCTCGCCTCCGGGCTGATCGTGGCCCTGGGGCTGGAGGCCGTGAGCGAGCGGCGCCGGCCGGGACGGCGCGAACTGGGCGGCGCGTTCGTCCTGGTCGCCGGGGTGGTCCTGGTCCTGGCGTGGGGTCGACCCGCCGGTGGCCGCCCGATCGGGCTCCGCGTGCAGGCCATGACGTCCGTGGTCCTCCTGCTGTTCGCGGCCGTCGGGCTGCTGTACTCCTCCGCCCGGCGTCATCCCACCCGGGCGGCCGTGGTCATGGCCGCCGCCGCGGGCGCCTGTTTCGCCGTCGACGCCGTGTTCCTCAAGGGCCTCTCCAACTCCCTCGACGACCTCGACGCCCTGCCCGTCCTGACGTGCGTGGCGGGCTTCGCCGTCGCCTCGTTCCTGGGCAACCTGCTGGTGCAGCGGGCCTACCAGCGCGCCCCGCTGCGGGTCGCGCTGCCCGCCGTCACCGCCGCGGACCCGCTGACGGCCTTCGCGATCGGGCGCTTCCTCCTCGGCGAGACCCTCCGCAGCGGTCCCGCCGCGATCACCGCCGTCACGGTGGGGCTCGTCGGCATCGCCGTGGGCATCGTGCTGACCACCACGTCGGCCCCGCCGGCCGGGGCGGCGGGATCGTGAACTCCCGCCACGGCCCGGCCCCCCGTCACGGGGTCCCCAGCGGGACGTGCTCCGCCGTGTAGCCGACCCTCAACCGTCCACCCTTGACCTTGAGGGAACGGATGGCCGTGGCGGCCAACCGGCCCAGGTCGGGCACATGCGTGCCGCCGCACGGCTCGGTGCCCAGCCCGTCGATGGTGACGGTGCGCATGCCGTCGGCCACCTGGGCCCGGACGGTGAGGCGTGCGGCGATCGCCTCCTCCAGGCCGGCGGTCAGCTCGACGTGCAGGGTCTCCGGATCGAACCCCTGGCCCTGCAGGTCGTACTCGACGCGAGCCTGTCCGGGGAAGTGGTTGTTCGCGACGTGCCGGAACCCGCGACGCTGCATGAGCGCGTCGATCACGTGGCCGGCGGTGTGCAGGGCGGCGTGCCGGCATCTCAGGTCCAGGTCGATGGTCGTGACCACCTCGGAGGCGTCCGGCCGTGCGCCGTCGGGCCCGTGCAGGTCCAGGACGACCCACGACGGATCCTCCGGATCGCGCCTCGGTCGGGCCGTCCACGGCCCCAGGGCACCCGTGTCGGCAGGCTGCCCGCCTCCCTGGGGATGGAAGATGTTGTCCCGCAGCCGGACCCACGGTCGCCCGTCGAGGTCGCCGCCGGCGACCACCGTCGTGGCGATCGCCGCCAGATAGGTGTCCTCGAGGTACAGCTGCCGCTGGTGCACCACGCACCCGACGCTCCGAGAGCCGATCACAACACTCCGTCCACGACGATGAACAGGCCGAGCACGAGCAAGGCGGTGCCGGTGACGGCCGTGATCGCGAACGACGCGCCCGGCCGGCGCAGGAGCGGGCCGGCCCGGTCGACGGCCAGCGCGACCGTCGGGAACCAGAGCGTGCCGCAGAGCACGATGATCGCGCACAGTTCCAGCGTGCGCGGAAGGACCGCGGCCCCGGCCGGGATGAATTGAGGAAGCAAGCTCAGGAAGAGCACCGGTGCCTTGGGGTTGGTGGCATTCGTCAGAAACCCTTGACGGAGGGACGCGGCGACGTGCACCGCGACGTCGGTCGCCCGGCGCAGGTCCACGTCCCCCGTCCGTGCGGCCCCTCCGCCCCGGGGAGCGTCCGGAATCACCGGAGCCGGCGTCCCGGGCCGCGAACGCAACTCGGCGAGCATGCGGGAACCCAGGTAGAAGAGGTAGCACGCGCCCATCCAGGTCAGGACGGCGTACGCCACCGGGGACGCCGTCAGGAGAGCGGCCAATCCGAACGCGGCTAACAGGGTGTGCAGGACGAGGCCGCCGACCACGCCGGCCGCGGTGGCCAATCCCGCGCTCCTGGCGCGCAAGGCGTTGCGAACCACGACAGCAAAGTCCGCTCCGGGCATGACTATCACTCCGGCGGCTACTCCGAGGAACGCCGTCGTCTGACCGTTCACCGGCGAGCCGCTCTCGGGCGGCGCTGCTGCCGAAGCAGGCCGAATATTCTCAGGCGGTGGCGCATCTATTCCTCTTCGGGGGAGCGGTAGCGGGCCCACTCTAGGAGCCGCACCCCCCACCCGCGAGGCGCCACCGGCATCGGGTAACCCCTAGAATCCGTTCACGCGCGTGTGAAGGGATTCTTCATGCAAGACATCGGCCGACTCGCGGCATTGGTCGCGGTCGCCCAGCACGGGTCCATCACCAAGGCCGCCCAGCGGCTCGGATTCACTCCGGCAGCCCTGTCGCAGCAGCTGACGAAGCTGGAGCGGGAGGTGCGGGCGACCTTGCTGATCCGGCACCGCGGCGGCAGCGAGCTCACCCCGAGCGGTACGGCCCTGCTGCCGTTCGCCCGGCAGATCCTCGAGCTCGTCGACCGGGCCCGCCAGGAGATCGCAGCGCTGCAGCAGACGGTCACCGGGCAGCTCCAGATCGGGACGTTCGCGACCGGCGCCGTCCACCTGCTCCCGCCCGTCCTCACCGAGTTCGGCCGCGCCTACCCGCAGGTCGACCTCGTCCTGCGGGAGTTCGAGCCACCGGCCGGTGTCACGGCGGTGGCAGAAGGTGTGGTCGACCTCACCCTCACGCACGAGTACGAGCACGGACTGCGGGAGGCGACGCCACCGATGCTGCAGGCGGAGGTGTTGTTGCGGGAACAGCTCCTGCTCGTCCTCGGGTCGGAGGCCACGGAGGACTGGGGTGACGGCCCGCTCCGGCTGGGTGACCTGGCGGCCCGGCCGTTGATCAGCGGGGCTCGGGGGCTGGCTAACCGGGAAGCGCTCGAGGCGCTGTTCGCCGGGCAGGGACTGCCCCGGCCGCACGTCGTGTTCGAGACCGCGGACTATGCCGTGGCCTGCGCCCTTTCCGGGTCGGGCATGGGTGTGGCGCTCGTTCCGGAGATGGCCGTCGCGGGCGGCGCGGCCGGCGTCGAGGTGACATTGCGGTCCTTGACGCCGCCGTTGCACCGGACGATCAGCATGATGTGGCGCAGCGACGACACCTCGGCGGCCCTGCGTGCCCTGCGCCTTCTCCTTCGGGACCAACTCGCCTCCCCGCGGGCTGGTGACGGCTCGGGCGATGCGGCGTCCGCGGGGCGGCCCGAGAACATCAAGTAGCTTCAGGCACCTACTGTGCAATGGGTGCGTATTGACACCTGAGGGCCGAGCTGGATACCTTCCGGACTGCCGTGAACGGCGGGCTGTAGCGGGCTTTCTTCTCATCATTAGAAGCGATTCGGGTGGGGGTTACGAACCCTCTCGCAACGAGTGCCATCGCGTGTTGTCCTCCTCTCGCGTGATGGCGGACGTGTCGTTGCCCTGGAATCTGCGAGCCCGCTCGGCAGAAGTGTCTACCGATCCTTTCTCCGGACGTTCCCTCGTTTCTCGGATGCTCGTCGTCCTTCGCTCCACCGGCGTCGGCAGGGTTGCTCGGACGCCCATCAGAAGTCGGGAAGTCAACCCCCAACTGTTGAGCAGCTGCTTCGCGCTGACCTCCTACCGGAACAAGAGGATCACGATGCTCGGTACCTTGTGCCGCAGTTCGACCGCGCTCCACGACGTCCTCGAGGCAGACCCGGTGGTCGGCCAGGTCGCGGATTTCCTCGATCTCATCCGATCGGATCTGTCGTTCGACAACGACTACCGCCGGAACAGCCTCAGCCTCACAGCCAGCGAGAACTATCCCAGCAAGCTGGTCCGGTTTCTCGGCGGTGCTCGTCAGGGGTCGTTCTACGAGTTCGCGCCCCCCTACGAGGCGGATGCCGGGGAATGGTACTTCCCTGACTCGGGTGCCTTCGGCTCGCTCGTGATGAGGTTGTCGACCCTGGGATGCCGGACCTTCCGCGCCGCGACGTTCGACTGGCGGCCGAACGGTGGATCGGCCGCGGAACAGGCCGTGCTCCTCGGAGCGTGCACGCGGGGCGACGGGTTCGTCCACTTCGCCCACCGGGACGGCGGCCACTTCGCCCTGGAGACCCTTGCGGAGGCCGCCGGGATCGAGATCTTCCACTTCCCGGTCGCGGCGGACACGCTCCAGGTCGACCCGGATCGGCTCGCCGCACTCGTCGCCGCACATCCGAACATCAAGGTCGCCATCCTCGATCAGTCCTTCAAACTTCGATGGCAGCCCCTGCCCCAGATCCGGGCGGCCCTTCCCGCGGACGTGCTCCTGTCCTACGACGCGAGCCACGACGGCGGGCTCATCGCCGGAGGGGTGCTGCCCCAGCCGCTGGCGGAGGGCGCCGATATCATTCACGGGAACACCCACAAGACGATCCCGGGCCCGCAGAAGGCGTACATCGCGTTCCGTGACGCCGATTCGCCGCATCTCCAGCCGATATCTGACTGGATCTTCCCTCATCTGCAGAGCAATTCGCACGCCGAGCTGGTCGTCCCCCTGCTCGTCGCCTTCGCCGAGCTGAGCGTCCACGGGCAGGCGTACGCCGCGCAGGTCGTGGCCAATGCGCGGGCCCTCGCCGAATCGCTCTGCCGTCTCGGGTTCCACGTCTCCGGCGAATCCTTCGGTTTCACCGAGACGCACCAGGTCCACATCGTCTCCGGTACGGCGGCGGAGGCGCTGAGGCTCGTGGCGGACGTGCTTCCGCGCGCAGGGATCCGGACCAACAACATCGAGATCCCCGGATCCGACGGCCGCCACGGCCTCAGGCTCGGAGTCCAGGCCCTGACGCGGCGGGGCCTGCGCGAGGACGACATGGCCGTGGTGGCCCACCTCCTTCGACGGGTGATCCTCCGGCACGAGGACCCCGCGCCGGTGCGGAACGACGTCGCCCGATTCCTGTCCGACCATCCACTGGACCCGCTCCCGTACTCCTTCGACGGGCTCTACGAGAGCCCGGCAGCACATCGGTTGCTCTCGGAGGTGTTCGCCTGATGCTGCCGTCCGAACACGTCGCCGGGCCTCGCCGATCGACGGTCCACGCCGTCGTGGACGCTGCCAGCTGGGGTTTCCCATGGCTCCGTCACGGCTTTCGAGGCTGCGCCGGTGTCGAGGCCGTCGTGGCCGATCGGCTGCCCATGTCCCACATCCTGGATCGGCTGCCGTGGCGGTCCGCGCTCCTGGTGGTCGAGACGCTGCCCCCGTCGTCGGGTGCTGGGCTGCGCTCGCAGGTCGAGTCGCACCTCGCCAGGATCCGGGCCCTTCAACCGCACGCGGCCGTGGTGTTCGTCACCGATCACCGCAGGCCGGTGGGGTCGGCGGCTCTCGGCCGGTCCGTCCATCTCGTCAACTCCCATGGTGAGGGGTTCGCCGCCATCCTGGACGCCCTCGCCTCGACCCCGGCGCTGCCCGCCTCCCCGGGCGGCGCCTCCACCCGCCCGCAGAAGGGCCGTCCGGCCGCCCGGGTCCCGTCGCCCGTCGATCCCTCCTCCGGCACCCAGGAGGAGGACCGGACCGCGAGGCTGGTGGACGGCGCGCGCGCCGCGGCGAAGGAGTTCTGGGCGTACGACCAGCTGATGGTCGACCACATCGTGGCGTCGATGAGCAAGGCCGGCGTGGAGAACGAACGGCTGCTCGCCCAGCTGGCGGTCGCCGAGACCGGGATGGGAAACGTCGAGGACAAGGTCACGAAGAATCATTTCGCTGCTCAGGTCGTGTTCGAGCACCTGAGCGACCAGGCGTCCGTCGGCGTCATCGACGACGCCGGCGGCATCCTCACGGTGGCCGAACCGTTCGGGGTGATCGCCGCCGTCACCCCGGTGACGAACCCGACGTCGACGGTGATCTTCAAGTCGCTCATCGCCCTGAAGGGGCGCAATGTCGTGATCTTCGCCTTCCACCCCCGAGCGCAACGTTGCGGGGAAGCGGCGGCGCGGATCATGCGTGACGCCGCCGTGAGCGCGGGGGCGCCCGAGCACTGCATTCAATGGATCAGCGCGCCGTCGGTCGGGGCCACCGAGTCCCTCATGCGGAACGAGGGGGTCTCCCTGGTGCTGGCCACCGGAGGGAGCGCCATGGTGAAAGCCGCTTACAGCTCGGGAAACCCGGCCCTCGGCGTCGGTCCGGGGAACGTGCCGGTCTACGTGGAGAAATCGGCCGACCTCACGCTGGCCGTGGCCGAGATCATCGCCTCGAAGACGTTCGACAACGGGACCATCTGCTCGTCGGATCAATGTGTCATCTTCGACGACCAGGGTACGGCGAAGGAGGCACTCCGACTCCTCGCCGCTCAGGGAGCCTATGTCGCCGACGGGGTCGAGAAGGTGAAACTGGAAGCGGTGATGTTCGACAAGGAGCGAGGCGTTCCTGCTCCCGAGATCGTGGGGAGAACGGCCCGGCTCATCGCGGAGCGTGCGGGTGTGGACGTGCCGGCGGGGACCCGGCTCCTCCTGGTCCCGCTCGACCGGACGGGTGAGGCGGACTGGATGAGCCACGAGAAGCTGTCGCCGGTCCTGGGCTGGTTCGTCGCCTCCTCCCGGGCGGCCGCGATGGAGGCGGCGGTGGCCCAGTTGGAGTTCGGGGGGGCCGGCCACACGGCCGTGATCTTCACCCGGGACGACGAGGTGCTGCGCGAGTTCTCGCTCCGCGTTCCGGCGAACCGGGTCCTGGTGAATCAACCGGCCGTCTACGGTGCCATCGGGTCGCTGTACAACGATCTGACGCCGTCCCTCACCCTCGGCTGCGGGGCGCGAGGGGGAAACAGCTCCACGGACAACATCGGATTCCGCAACCTGCTCAACCTGAAGCGGGTGGTGAGGCGCCGGGCGGACGACGACGACCCGGCGCCACCCTCCGAGGGGCCCTCGGCGGACGAGCGGTGGTC
>Ga0302321_100005777_pt1 | contig 10851 bp, 8 predicted proteins | sample Fen_T0_1_FD_202505 | JGI IMG/M metagenome (GOLD analysis project Ga0302321, IMG submission 202505) | Peat permafrost microbial communities from Stordalen Mire near Abisko, Sweden - Fen_T0_1 | ecosystem: Environmental > Terrestrial > Soil > Wetlands > Permafrost | place: Sweden: Abisko...
CGCCGCCCACAACGAAACGGACCTTTCCGCATGAGTGTTGAAGTCAAAAACGTTCTGAAAAAGTTCGGCAGCTTCACCGCGCTGGCCCACGTCAGCCTCCGGGTGGAGTCGGGCGAACTGGTGGCCTTGCTCGGACCGTCCGGCTCCGGCAAGACCACGCTGCTCCGCACCATCGCGGGGCTGGAGTTTCCCGACAACCCAGACGCAGCCCAGGTGCTGTTCTATGGCGAGGACGTGACGCAGATCCCCGCCAGCGAACGCAAGGCCGGCTTCGCCTTCCAGCATTACGCGCTGTTCCGGCATCTGAGCGTGTTTGAAAACATCGCGTTCGGCCTGCGCGTGCGGCCGAAGGCCACGCGGCCGCCGGAAAAGGAAATCCGCGCGCGCGTGGAGCGCCTGCTGGAACTGATCCAGCTCGGCCCGCTCGCCCAACGGTATCCGTCGCAACTATCGGGCGGGCAGCGCCAGCGCATCTCGCTGGCCCGGGCGCTGGCCGTGGAACCCAAGGTGCTCCTGCTCGACGAACCCTTTGGGGCGCTCGATGCGAAGGTGCGCAAGGACCTGCGCCGCTGGCTGCGGCAGTTGCACGACGAAATCCATGTGACCACCATCTTCGTGACGCACGACCAGGAGGAAGCGCTGGAAGTGGCCGACCGGGTGGCGATCCTGCGCGAAGGCCGGATCGAGCAGATCGGCACGCCCGATGAAATCTACGACCGGCCGGCCTCGCCGTTTGTCTACGACTTCCTCGGCAACGTCAACCTGTTCAGCGGCCGCATGAAAGACGGGGCCGTGGTCATCGGCGAAACCGAGGTTGCCCTCGCCGAAAAATCCGGCGAAACGGACACCGCCGCCGTGGCCTTTGTACGTCCGCATGACATCCGCGTGACGCGCGAGCCCGCCGGTCAAAAGACCTTTCCCGCCCGGGTGCTCCGCAGCAATGCGGCCGGCCCGCTGGCGAACCTGGACTTGGAACGGCTCGACGGTGGCGGCACGTTTACGGTGCAGTTGAGCAAGGAACAGTTCCAGGAACTGTTGCCCAAGGCCGGCGAACAAGTGTTTGTGGAGCTCAAAAACGTCCGCGTCTTCGCCGAAGATTACTCCATCTGACCGGGTGGAACGGGCAGGGGGTGGCCCGCTGCGGTCGACAACCTGCCGGCCGGCCTGGCGGTGGCGCGCAGTCGCAAATGCCAGCGAAGCCGATGGAGCCGGAGCGTTTCCATAAAACAGGCAGCCTCGTGCGGGCGTTGTGCTATTGAAACGACTGTGAAATATCCAGGTCGAAGGTTCCGCCCCGTACCTGCCGCGAATAAAACTCCGCTCTATGCGTCCTGCTTCCCTCCTCCAACCGGATTATCAAATTGACGCCTGATATGTGAAATTTAAACTTCCCAGGTGAATAGGAAGCCAAGCTGATTGATTCAGGCTGGGCCGGCGGCAAACTAAAGCATTGTTCGAAAGGCTCTGGTTTCCATGCTTTCACAACCCAATCACCAACATCAAGCAAAGCTTTAACCCTGCGGGGAGACAACTATGGAAATCAAAGTGAAATGCGAGTGCGGCAGCGTTTATTCTTTTGAGGAAATCCCCGTGGACGGCCGGCTGGCCTATCCGGTGGCCTGCACCAATTGCGGGGCGGATGGCACCGACAAAGCCCACGCTTACATCGCCGCCAAACTGGCTCCCGCACCCGCCGCCGCGCCAAAGTCAGCCGGCTGGTTTGGTTCGCGCCGTAAAAAAAATGAACCTGCCGGGGTGGAAGCCCATGAGGGCAAACCGTTTGCCATTGGCAAAGCGGGGGACGAATCCGGCGATGAAACCTCCCCGCTGCGGCTGACGCTGGCCGGTCTGGGCGCGTTGTTGGTGGGATCGGCGGGCGCGTACGGCTGGTTTGCCATCGCCCGGCATACGGGTTTTGAATTTGGCTTTGTGGCGTGGATTCTCGGCGGTTTGGTGGGCGGCGCCTCGGCGTTGCTCGCCCCCAAAGGACATTTTTGGCTGGGCGCCGTGGCGGCGGTGGCCGCGATCATTGCCATCAGCGGCGGCGAGCTCCTCTGCGCCAAATGGTTTGTGGACCGGGTCGTGAACCGCACCGTGGTTCGCGGATATCAAAACGCCCTGGATTATTCCGAAAGCGCCGCCGCCGCGGAAACCGGCGTGGCTTTGCGCGAGGCCGTGGCCCAATACAAGCTCGTCCAATTGATCACCAGCGCAGAATGGTCCGACCCCATCACCACCTATCAAACCTATCAGGTGGACGACTCCGACCTGGCGTTCCTGCACATCATTCATCCCGATAAAAAAGCCGTCACCTTCAAGCAGCGTGCCGCCGCCGCCCGCGAAGAATTGGTGAAGCCAGACGAGATTGAACAATTCCAGGCCAAGGTGCAGCCGCAGTTAAAAGCCCTGGCCAAGGGCAACCCCAGCCGCCAGGAATACGAGGCCGCGTTGCGAAAAACGATTGAATCGCAAATCACCATCCGCGACCTTTTCATCCAGTCCATCGGACCTTACTCGCTGCTGTGGGTATGCCTCGGCGTGGGCACCGCCTACAAGCTGGCCCGCAACGCCGGACTCAAATATTGAGGCGCCTGCCGGGAGGATGGCGGAATTAACCGGCGCGCTGGCGCGCGCCCGTCCCCGGCCAATGGCACTAGATTTTGGTTTGGGCGAACGCGCGTTTTTTGGCAGTCCGCCGCACACCCAGACGCTCCGCCTTCGCCCCGCTTGTGACGCCGCGCGCCAGCGTCTTGGACTGCGGCGGCCCTCCGCCGCTTTGATCGCGGCAAGCTGGCACCCGCCTCCTGCGCCGACCGGCGTGTCACCCGCGTGCGCCCACAGACGGCTTCACTCCGCCACCGATTTCGGCCATTCGTTATTTGTCATTCAGTCGGCAGTACACATTCGTTATTCGTCCCATGCGTCCCATCCGTCCCATCCGCAGTAAAAACCTGCTTGGTTGTTCGCCCCAATTTTCGCCGCTCGCAGTATCCCGCCTGTCCCAGCCCTGCATCCGCATTTTTTGAGCCTTTTGAGCCTTTTTGCAGCCAACCCATTCCCCAATTCCCCGCCTCCTCCGCACCTGCGAACCCCGCCGCCCCCCATTCATCCACCCATCCCACAATCCATCAATCCAGGTTGCAATTCGCGTCCATTCGCGCAATTCGCGTAAACTCCCCGCCCGTTTTTTAATTTTGAATTTGAAATTTTTAATTGCTCGGTCCGCACCGCGCCACCGCGACCCTTCCCCATTTTTTAATTTGTAATTTTTAATTTTTCATTGATCGGTGCCCCGTTGAAGAACGCCAACGGCGTTCCATCATCCAGCCCAGCGTTGCCGCACCGGCGGCTACGCTGGGTAACAGCCCAAAAAAACCTTCCCTTCTCCCCATCCGGGGAGAAGGTGGCCGGAGGCCGGATGAGGGGAACCTCGTTTGTTCATGGCATATCTGCCACTATGCGATGACATTAACGCTGCTTGAATTCTGGCAGGGGCTGGCCCGCGACCAGCGGAAACCCGGCTTCGGGTTCTCTCGGGAGTTTACGGCGGCGAGAACGGCACGGAGTGTTTGAACTCGCCGCCCGTCGGTGAATAGGCCGCCGATCAGCGGCCAGTGCAAAAAGCGGTCTGAGCATCTCACGCAGGCAAGTAAATCACTCATGCGGCCATATTTGATTCAAGTGTGGCTCCGCCACTCTTGGCCGCCAATTGCCTGGCAACATCATAACCAATAACACCTGGTTTTTCGGCGCCCGACCTCAAAAGCCTGCTTGCGTCCGGTTGCCAGTGTATTCATTCACTGCGGCAAGAAATCATTATTGGGGAAATTGCAGTTTACTCTCATCAACCGATATAAGAGACGGCACTGCATAATTGTTTGATTTGATATGTGTCAAAAATTCTTGTGGAAGCGCAACGTTGTGATCCTTTACGTAGTGCGCCAAATCATCCTGCCATACCCAAACCCCGTCAGTCCGGACTGAAAGCGATCCACTGAATGACTCACCCGAAATAAGGCACGGAAATGAACGACGACTCGTGGACACCACAACCAAGCCTCCGGAAAGATATTCGGCAATTCGATTGAGTTCATCTGAATCGTTCCGACCTCCAACAAGACTCCGAAAGTCGTGAATACTAGGGCAAGTTTCATGGCCATGGCCCTGCTCTTTCCAGAAACCAAACCAACAATACGGCCAGGGGGTGGTCATGGTTTACCTCCCTTCGGAACGAAATCAATCCGTTTTCCGGTGCGCGACCATTTGTTCGGACTGATAAAATATGTTCCGTTCGGGTAAACCCAGAAAGGGTCAGTCCTAGAATAATGACATTTTATTTTTTCATTAGACATCTTTCGGCGATTATGTTGATTTACCTGGCTCACGCGGCGTGTTGGCCAACAAATGCTTTTGATTGGCCTGCGAGTTGTATCGAACTAATTCATACAGCACAAATTTTCTCAAACACAAACCCGGTTGGGTGAAGTTCTGCCAACTTCATAGCAAGTCCAGAAGATATGATTGGCATAACAGGATATTCGGCAATCAGAAACACGTCAAAATTAGCAGGTATGCTGCGTTCGTGCAAAACACATTCACGAAAAGAGGAAATGTGGTTATGAGCAGAGTCCCACAATATTTCAGAATCTTCATAATTAACACAACCAACCTCCCTCTTGACTCCAAGAACCTTATAAGTCTTCAATTCTTGATCTAACTGGACGGCTTTTTCTGGCAAGGGGATTAATTCAATATCGTTGATGTTATTGCACTTTTGAAACACATTTGCAATCCGACTAGAAAAGATGCGCCAGCCTAAATTATTAGCAGCCATATCTTCAATCTTATCGCCACCAGATTTTGAATAACTAAAATTCTCCAAAAAATAAATTGGAGTTGGTTGAGGTTTATTCAGCACTAAAGTATCCGGAACCTTATCCAGAGAATAATTCAAAACCAGTTTAAAAGCATTGCTGGCGTAGTTACGCCTTATACTAAAATACGTTTTCATGTTACAAATCAATAAAAATTCTTGAAACAGTCAGTGACATTTGGTTTTTCAGGCATCTTTTTTCTCCGCTTCGAGCAGTCGTCGTTTTAGTTATGCCAGTCTTCTCCGCGACTGCCGCTCCATCCGGCTGACCGCCTTCGTCACACGCGTGTAATATCCCAGCCCAATTCCCCACTCGCCCACCGTTTCCAAGAAGCGGCGGCCCTGGTCGTCACGAAAAATCGCCTGTCCCTGAGCATCAAGGTCTTCGCTGGTCAGCCAGTTGCGGGCATCGTATTGATACCGGTTCGTCACCCCGTTGCCGTGGCGCAGGGTTTGCAGGTTGCCCGCCCACGGCATCAAAGGTGTCGCCGGCAGCCGGACTGCCATTCGCCAGCACAGTGGTTATGCGCCCCACCGTATCGTAGGCATGGCCATTTGTCACCCCGTTTACCGTGCCGGACCACAGGTTGCGCGCCTCATGCAACTGTTCTTGCCACGGTAAAGAACGGCCGGGGATATGATTCAGCAGGATTTGCCTTTAAACCCAGCGACCTGTTGCGAACCATTACTGCGTTCAGGTGCCCCCATTCGTCATTCGTCATTCGTCATTCCGCCCCCCCTTGTCCGTATCCTCCGGATCAGCGCGCGCCGGCTTTTTCCAAAGCCAACGCCCACCGGCGGCAAAACCACAGCGGAATGAATCCAAAGACCCCAAACGAACAGTCGATGAGCCGCCACCAAAAGGGAATCCCCCGCAGGGCGCCAAAGACGAAGGCATAGGGAATCACCAGCACACAGGCGATCAGCCCAAAGTCAAACAGCCAGCGGTTGCGGACGGGATCGCGCAACGCGCCGACAAACACCAGCGCAATCATGAAATGCCCGAACGCCAGCCAGTCGGTGCCATAGAACAGAAAGGGATGCTGCGCCTGGGTTTGCGCCAGCGCGTCGCGAACCTGCCCCAGCCACTGCCCCCGGCCAGCGGCTCCGTCCTCCACACCAAAAACCCGTGCCAACAGCCCGACCTCGTCAGTTAACGGAATCGCCGTGACCCCGCTCAGGAACAGGCCAAAGATAAAAAAGCCCGTCAGCCATTGAATGCGCCGGCGCAGCAGAAGTTCACGATTCATGAGCAGGTATTGTGGCAGGATTTATTTTTCGACCCAGCGGGAAAATTTGGGCGATGACCAGCAGCAGCAGTGGCACGGCTATATTCCCCAAGCTAAAACAAACCACGCCGCCCAGCACCAAGCCAAGCCACCCGACTGCTTGCCAACCGGGATTGTGGAACTGAATGGCAGCAGCTTGTTTCGGCCAGCGAACCAAGCCCTGAAGCGCCCGAACCAGGAAATAGACTCCGGCGCCCAGTTGCAGGCTCAGAAAGATCCACACGAATTTGGGCAAAGTGCCGCCTGACTTCACGGCCACACCTGCCGCCGGCAGGCGGGTGAGGTTGTACAAAATCGAAGCTTCGCCCAGCAACGGGGCATCCGCCGCATTGGACAGCAACCGGGGCAGCAACCGCGTGCCATTCGGCAGTGGCCAGGAAGTGACCAGCATTTCGCCCGTCAGCGGATAAGCCTGTTCAAAATGGCCGTTGGCTCGCGCCGCGCCGACGCCAAAGGCACAGGCCGCGCAGCCAAAACCGCCCAACACCGGCCCGGAATCCACGTCGCCATACCAGTCATTGCCTGCCAAATCGTTGGGAAACTCCCGAAAGCCGGCGCAAGTCCATTTCTCCTGCCAGAAATACTGCCCGTAAAGGTCATACCATTCCCGCGCCGGCTCCGGCCAGATGTCCGGCGCAAACAGCGCCACGTAGGAATTACCACAGCCGCGCGCGATGGTTGTCGGCTTTCCCGCCGGCGCATCCGCAGCGTAAGGAACCAGCCCTCGTCCGTCCAAGGTCGCGCCTTGAAACCCGCGCCGCGCGCGTTGAACGAAAGCCGAATGATCCGTGCCTAAAACCGCATCAGCCCGGCGGATCATCGCAATCGCCGTCAAGACATCCGCGGGAAAGCATTGGCCCGGATAGTCATCCAGCCACCCATGTGGACTGGCATCCAGTTCGGCCGAGAGGCTTTCCACCTGATCACGCAACCGCGGCAGATACCGTTTCTCCCCGGTGAGCCGGGCATGGCTGGTTAGCGACGAAATGACCAGCATCCGGTAAAAAACATTTTCGACTTTTAGATAATTCTCACCCCAATGAATTTTGACCCAGTTCGCCTGCGTTGGATCGATGACCAGTTCGGTGGCGGCTTCGATGGCGTTGCGGGCGTAAACGTTCGGGGCCACCGCGCTGCGGGAATGATCCTGCTCCCAGGCAGCTTGCAGGGATTCGGTCGCCAGCAGATAGAAAACCGAGCCAAACAGCGGCCACTCCGTTCCCGCGATGTCGGCCGTGGAAAGCTTTGCCGCGCGCCCGGAATCCAGCCGGGCTCTGGCCCAGCACCCGTATTGCGGCGACAGGTCCTGGTGAAATTTCCAGGCCGAATGCGGAATGTCAGCCGTCCGCAGATTCGGATCTGCCAGGTCGTGAATCACGGTCGCTCCTGGCAGGATCAGGAAATACAGCGCGAGCGCGAGCGCAATCCCGCCATTGCCAAGCCGGCAAAACCCGGCGGGATTGCTCCAAGCCCCGGAAACCGGGCCACGCTTTGCGACTGTCCTTACCACGATAACAAATGGCCGGAGATATGATTTCGCCAGCCGCTCGGCGCGTTCCTCCCTCTCCGCGTTTTGCGATAGCAAAATGGGGAGAGGGACGGGGAGAGGTGCTTCGTATTCATACTTTGCCTTTAATCACTGCCTGCCGTTGCGATCAATTACACCAAGGACCGCGTTCAGGTGCCACCGTCCGTGGTTACCTGCGCGACCGCTAGGCCGCGCAGTCTTCCCCATTTTTAAATTTTTCATTGATAACTTTTAATCGCTGGGTTGAAGAACGCCCGTGCCCCGTTGAAGAACGCCAACGGCGTTCCCTCATCCAGCCCAGCGTTGCCGCGCCAGCGGCTACGCTGGGTCAACACCCAAAAAAATCTCATCAACCCTGAAAGGGTTGCCGACCGCTTCCCCGGCCAGCTCATGACTGTCTGACTGGCGCGCTATGCTGGCGGTGTTGCCAATCGCGGAAATATCGCCCCCGCCCGAGCTCCGCCGGAGCGTCGGCCGGTAAAGCAGCCCGTCAACCATTGAATGCGCCGGCGCAGCAGCAGTTCACGATTCATAATTGTGGCGGAGGCATTTCAAAACGGTGCCTCCCCCATTTTGCCGTCAGCGGTGGGAACGGGCTTCGCCCTCGTTGGATTCCATGCAATTGCCCCAGTGCGAAAGAAAGAATTTTTTCTCCGCCGGCAGGAACGTGTCCGCCCGCCCCAGCAGCGGACGCAGCGCCGTGCTCATTTGCAGCACCACGAGCACAAAGATGACCGTCCACGTCTTTAGCCCCGCCGTGCTGCGGGCATTCGTCTGGCGGAAGCCGGCATCCAGAAACCGCAGGCCAAAGGCCGTGGCCACCAGCCAGAACAGCAGGTGCAAAAATCCCATCCAGAGAATGGAATCCGTGGATTGCGAGAACAGCCACGCCACCGGCGCAAAGCCGATCAGCAGCACCGTCATCAAAAGCAGCAGCCCCGCGACCAGCCCGAAGATTTCGCCCAGCCGCGCCGTGGAACCGCTCAGGCCGGCAAAAATGTAGAGGCTCGGCAGGCAGATCAGCATCGCGACCAGCAGGCCCCCGGTGAATTTCAACGGCGCCGCCCACCATTGTTCGTGCCCGGAAAAAGACCCGATGATCAGCCCATAGACCAGCCCGCAGACCACGCTGGCAAACAACATCCCCGCAATGAGCCCGCCGGCCCCGGGCTGGCGCAACTGGTACATCACCCGCCGCGGCTGGCGCAGCACCGCCTCCACCACGCCGAAAATGCCGTTGATCGGCACGCGTTCGGCCGGATCTTCGCCCAGCGGCCGCTGGCCCGGGAACGGCGGCGGCGGCGGCACCGGCTCGGCCTGGCGGGCGGCAAATTGCTGGGCGCTGCCCGGCAGCGGTATCTGGGGCGGAATGGGCATGTTTTCGTTCATAGTGTGAATGGTTGATGGTTAATCGCGAAATAATTGGACCACGGTTTGAAAAATGTTTTCGTAAAAATTTCCCTGGAGCGCAATGTCGGGACGGATGAATTGCACCGGGAGAAACGGCGTGCCAATGAACGGCCGGAGCACCCAGCAGAGCTGGCTCCCGAGAAATAAATTCACCGCCAGCCACGCGAACAACACCCGCCACGCCACCTGGCGATTCCCGCCCGCCAGGCCCACCAGCAGGCGCAGCAACCGGCCGTTGCCCACGATGCCCGCAAAGGCGATCACCACCACATGCGTGAGTTTGATCAGCGCATACGCGACGCTGTGGGACGTGCCCGTCGTGAGCGGCGGCGCGTTCCAGATCAGGAACGCCACGAGCGGACTGAACGCCCCCAAGATGGCCGCCGAAATGGTGAAGCTCATCAGTACCGCCCGCAGCGACTGGCGCAGCGAGAGGTCCAGCCCCAGCAGCGGCGCGAGCATCGCATTCAGCAGCGCATTGCCCAGCGTGATCAGCAGGATGATGAGCGGAAACTTGATCGCCACGAACAGCGCCTGCTCCGGCGAACGCCACCAGCCCATGGCCGCGCCATAACAACCCGCCCCCACCAGGATGACCGCCAACTCACGCGCCAATCGCTGCGCATCGCCGCCCTGCAGCCAGCCGCGCAGCGCTTCCGCTTCGCCACGCAGTAACGTGGAAAATTCGCGATGGGCCGAATGGTCGGGTGGTGGGTTCAAGCAGGATTACTCTGGCAAAGTCGTGTTCCGATGCAAGCAAAGTTTGGCCAGCCATTCCGCCGGCTTCAGGGCCAGCCAGGCGGCATCCGCCAGCCACGGCGACCGGATGCGCGCGGCGATCATCGGGCCAAGCTGGTTATAGCCCCGGCGAAAAATTCGGTGACTGTGCGGTGCCTGCGCACGCCACAACTCTTCAAACTGCCAAAAGGTCAGCAGTTGCTCATTCACCTGCCGGTGGCGGCCGTAGCGCGTGGTCGCCACGAACGGCCCCACCCAGCGGGCATGACCGTGACTCGCCGCCGTGACAACGAAACAGCCGGACGGAGCCTTGTCCGGCAGTGATTCAAACAGGCGACGCGACCACACCACGCTGGCCAGCCAGAACGGCAGCGAACCCAGCAGCGCGCCAAGGTAAGTCCGAATGCTCAGGCGGGCAGTCTCCATCAATCGTGCTGCCAGGCAGGCCTGCCAGATCGCCACATAAAATGGCACCAGCATAAATCTCTGCCAACTGAGGCAGACCAGGCCAAATACCAGGCAGATAACCGCCACCAGCGTTCCCAAGAACACACTCACCACCACCCAGCGCTCTGTGCCCGAGCTCGGTCGCAACACGTCCACTTTATATAGGGCGGCGGTGGCCATAAGCACAAAGGGAGTCAGGGCCAGTTTTCCCACGATAAAACAGTCCACCCAGCCGAAATTGCATGCGCCCTTCCACCCCGGAGCCATAAACGAGCTGAAGAAAAAAACGTACAGCGGCAGCACCACGCCAAAAAAAGACAAAACCAGCGCCACAAAAAAGCGCAGGAAAAAGCGCGGCCACGATTTCGCACCCAGCGCTGCCGGCAACGCCAGCGCCGTCAAAATCAAAAACAAAATGCTGAAAAACGGAAACATAAACATACGAAAATAGCTTCGGTCATTGAGGGCGGGGTCAGGCCGCGCTGCCCGGGCAAAATTGTTTCTCCAAACCAGCCAGGTTTGACGCGCTGGTGGCCGGCTGCAACTCCAGCCGCCGCCGGAAGCGC
>Ga0302321_100005779_pt1 | contig 10848 bp, 8 predicted proteins | sample Fen_T0_1_FD_202505 | JGI IMG/M metagenome (GOLD analysis project Ga0302321, IMG submission 202505) | Peat permafrost microbial communities from Stordalen Mire near Abisko, Sweden - Fen_T0_1 | ecosystem: Environmental > Terrestrial > Soil > Wetlands > Permafrost | place: Sweden: Abisko...
GGGGCTGAACCTGGGCGACGTGGACCTCCTGTCCGACCAGGTGAAGGTGCGCGGCAAGGGGCGGAAGGAGCGCATCATCCCGGTGGGCTCGAGGGCGGTGCATGCGCTCCGCCGCTGGCTTGCCTCACGAGGTGGCGTCATGCAGCCCGGGCGGGGCGACCACCGGGCGATGTTCGTGAGCCGGCGCGGGACAAGGCTCAGCGGCCGCACTGTGCAGCGCGCCATGCACCAGCTGTTCGATGCCATCGGGGGCGACGAGTTGCGCGTTCACAGCTTGCGCCACACCTTCGCCACGCACCTTCTCGATGCAGGGGCGGACCTGCGGGCGGTGCAGGAGCTGCTGGGTCATGCCAGCCTGAGCACCACGCAGGTGTATACGCACACGAGTGTGGAGAGACTCAAGCAGGTGTACAAGCGCGCTCACCCGCGCGCTTGAGACTTGAGGGCTTGAGGACTTGAAGTCGTGCAGTCAGTCATCTCGTCCCCTTCAAGCCCTCAAGTCCTCACGCCATCAGGTCCAATGAGGTGAATGTGACGTACCACGGAACAACGATAGTTTGCGTTCGACGGGATGGGCGCGTTGCACTGGGCGGCGACGGCCAGGTCAGCATCGGTGACTCCATCATGAAATCGAATGCCACCAAGGTGCGGGCGCTCAAGGGGGGCCGCGTGCTTGCGGGCTTCGCCGGGTCGGTGGCCGATGCGCTGACGCTCTTCGAGAAGTTCGAGGAGAAGCTCGAGCGGCACCCGGGCAACCTGCCGCGAGCGGCGGTGGAACTGGCCAAGGACTGGCGCAGCGACCGAATCCTGCGTCGGCTCGAGGCGCTGCTCTGCGTGGCCGACCTCGAGCACAGCTACCTGCTGAGCGGGTCGGGCGAACTGATCGAGCCCGACGATGGCGTGCTCGCCATCGGGTCGGGGGGCAACTACGCGCTGGCGGCGGCGCGCGCGCTCGTGGCCGAGACAAAGCTCAGTGCCCGTGAGGTGACCCAGAAGTCGCTGGAAATCGCGTCAGACATCTGCGTCTACACCAACCGGAACATCACGATCGTCGAACTCGGCGCCTGAGGCGGCCCCGCTATCTTGTCCCCATGACGAGCATGCCCGAAATACCGATCGACCAGACCAAGCCCGGCGACCAGCCGGTGCCGCCATGGCTCGAGGAGCTTCCGCCCCGCCAGATCGTGGTGGAGCTGGATCGCTATATCGTGGGCCAGGATGCCGCCAAGAAGGCGGTGGCGATCGCGGTGCGGAACCGGTGGCGCCGGGCCCAGGCACCCGACAACATCCGGGACGAGATCACCCCGTACAACATCATCATGATCGGCCCCACCGGCGTCGGAAAGACCGAGGTCGCGCGGAGGCTGGCGCGACTTGCTGGCGCGCCGTTCCTCAAGGTCGAGGCCTCCAAGTTCACCGAGGTGGGCTACGTGGGCCGCGACGTCGAGTCGATGGTGCGCGACCTCGTGGATGCCGCCATCAACATGGTGCGCACCGAGCGCGAGGACGAGGTCTATCCCCAGGCCCAGTCGCGGTCGGATGAGCGGCTGTTGGACCTCCTGTTGCCACCCCTCCCTGCGTCGGCAGGCGGGAAGGGCGGGGAAGGCGGGGACGGCGGGCGTGCCAAGGCAAGCCATGTCTTCGTCGTCGGCGCGACTGGCCAGGCGTCGAGCGAGCCGGATACGGCGCGGCGGGAGCGCTCACGCGAGAAGCTCAAGCAGATGCTGGCCGACGGGAAGCTCGACGACCGTGAGGTGGAGATCGAGGTGGTGCCGCAGAACTTCCCCGGCATGGAGATGATGCAGCCGCCGCAGGGAATGGAGGGCACCGACTTCAACTTCACCGAGTGGCTGCAGGAGATGATGCCGAAGCGGAAGAAGCGGCGCACCGTCAAGGTGCCCGAGGCCCGGCGCATCCTGATCGATGAGGAACTGAAGAAGCTGGTGGACATGGACGACACGGTGAACGAGGCGCTCGACCGGGTCGAGAACCATGGTATCCTGTTTATCGACGAGCTCGACAAGATCGCCGGCGAACGCGCCACGTCGGGACCCGACGTGTCGCGCGAAGGTGTCCAGCGCGACCTGTTGCCGATCGTCGAGGGCTCGACGGTGCAGACCCGCTATGGCTATGTGCGCACCGATCACATCCTGTTCATTGCGGCGGGCGCGTTCCACGTCTCCAAGCCCAGCGACCTCATTCCCGAGCTGCAGGGCCGGTTCCCCATTCGCGTCGAGCTCAAGCCGCTCACCGAGGCCGACTTCATCCGGATCCTCACCGAGCCGGAGGGGGCCATCACGAAGCAGTACCAGGCGCTGGTGGCCGCCGAGGGCCGGGAACTGGTCTTCGAGGACGGGGCCATCACCGAACTCGCGCGCATGGCGCGCGAGGCCAATGAGCGGCTCGAGAATATCGGCGCGCGGCGCCTGCACACGGTCATGGCCACCGTCATGGAAGACATCCTGTTCGAGCTCCCTGAGCTGGGCGAGCAGCGTATCGTCATCACCAGTGACGCGGTCAAGGCACGTCTCAGCGCGATCCTGGGTGACGACGACCTCCGACGGTACATCCTCTAATGACGCCAAAGCGCGATTTCCTCGCCGTTACCGACCTGGGCCGCGACGACCTGCTCGGGCTGATCGACCTCGCGAGCCGGATGAAGTCGGGGGCCTACCGCGAGCGCCCACTCGCGGGCAAGGCGCTGGCGATGATCTTCACCAAGTCCTCTACCCGGACCCGGGTGTCCTTCGAGGTCGGTTCGGCGCAGCTGGGCGGCCATGCGCTGTTCCTCTCGTCGCGCGACATCCAGCTGGGACGGGGCGAGCCGATCCGCGACATGGCGCGGGTGCTCTCCCGCTATGTCGATGGCATCATGATCCGCACCTTCGCGCACGCCGATGTGGAGGAACTCGCGCACTTCGCCACGGTGCCGGTGATCAACGGACTCACCGACTACAACCATCCCTGCCAGATCCTCGCCGACCTGCTCACGGTGCATGAAAACCTGGGTGACGTGTCGAAACGCGTCATCGCCTGGATCGGAGACGGGAACAACATGGCACACAGCTGGATCGAGGCAGCGGCGGTGCTTGGCTTCGAGCTGCGGCTGGCGTGCCCCGAGGGATACGATCCCGATGCCGCGCTCATCGCGGCAGCAGGGAAGCGCACGCGCATCGTGCTGACGCGCTCGCCCGATGAAGCGGCCCGCGGCGCCGACGTCATCAACACCGATGTCTGGGCCTCCATGGGGCAGGAGGCGGAACAGGAGCTTCGCGCGGAGGCCTTCGCGGGGTTCCTGGTGGACGATCGGCTGATGTCGCTCGCGGCGAAGTCGGCGATCTTCCTCCACTGTCTCCCGGCTCATCGTGGGGAAGAGGTGAGCGAGAGCGTGCTCGAGGGACCGCAGTCGCGCGTATGGGATGAAGCCGAGAACCGGCTGCATGCGCAGAAGGCGCTCATGACGATGCTCATGGGAGGTTCGTGAACACAATGACTGAACTCCTCCGCACTCCCCTCTACGACATCCACCGCCGCCTGGGCGGGAAGATGGTGCCGTTCGCCGGCTGGGAAATGCCGGTGCAGTATCCCGCCGGCATCATGGCCGAGCACCAGGCGGTGCGTGCGAAGGTGGGGATCTTCGACGTGTCGCACATGGGTGAGTTCGAGGTCACGGGGCCCGATCGCAATGCGTTCGTCAACCGGATCACCTGCAACGATGTCGGGGCGCTGGAGCCGGGCGGGGTGCAGTACTCGGGGATCCTGACGCGTGAGGGCACATTCATCGACGACTGCACCGTCTACCGCTTCGACGACAAGATCATGATCGTCGTGAACGCGGCCAACGTCGCGGCCGCGTGGGAGCACATCGTTGACCTGAAGGGCGGCGCCAACGTCCGGCTCAAGGACATCTCGGGCGACGTGGGGCTCATCGCCGTCCAGGGTCCCGACGCGGAAAAGACGCTGCAACCACTCGCGGACCTGCCGCTCTCCTCGATCGGGTACTACCGCCACGATTCCGGCAAGATTGCCGGCTGCCAGTGCTTCATCTCGCGCACCGGCTATACGGGCGAGGATGGCTTCGAGCTCTATTGCCGCTGGCGTGATACGGTGACCATCTGGGAAGCGCTGCTCGCCGCCGGCGCGGCGCCCATCGGGCTTGGTGCGCGCGACTCGTTGCGTCTGGAGATGGGTTACGCGCTCTATGGGCACGAGATCGACCGCAACATCACGCCGCTGGAGGCGGGGCTCGCCTGGATCGTGAAGCTCAACAAGGGCGCCCCCTTCACCGGCGCTGATGCGCTGAGCGCGCAGAAGGCGCGCGGTGTCACCAGGAAGATGGTCGGCTTCAGGCTGCTCGGGCGCGGCATCGCCCGTCAGGGCTACCCGGTGTGGTACCAGGACAAGCAGGTCGACCTCGTGCGGAGCGGCACGCAGAGCCCGTCGCTCGGCGCAGCCATCGGCACGACGTTCCTGCCGGCCGAGGCCGCGAAGGTCGGCACCAGGTTCGAGATCGAATGCCGCGGGGAGCGCATTCCTGCCGAGGTCGTGGCGCGTCCGTTCTGGAAGAATGGATCGGTGAAGAAGGCGGCAGGATGAAGAGCGGCAGGATGACAAGGCGGCAGGAAACAGGCGGCAGGATGACGAGGCGGCAGGGCGGCAAGTGATCCGGCTCGGCATACTCACTATCAGTGATGCAGGTTCACGAGGTGAGCGGGCAGATGGTTCGGGCGACGCCATCGCGACATGGGCGGCGGGGAAGGGCTACGCCGTCATCGAGCGCGCGCTCGTTGCCGACGAGACGGCTGCCATCGGCGCGACGCTGGTGCGCTGGGCTGACGCCGGCACGACGGATGTCATCCTCACAACCGGCGGCACCGGTCTCACCGTTCGCGACGTGACTCCAGAGGCGACACGCGCGGTGCTGGACAAGGAAGCGCCCGGAATCGCCGAGGCGCTGCGTCATGCCGTATATCCCCGATTTCATCGTGCCGCGCTGTCGCGTGGCGTCGCCGGCGTGCGCGGGCGGGCCTTGATCGTGAACCTGCCCGGCAGCACCGGTGGCGTGCGCGACGGACTCACGGTGCTGGACGACCTGCTGGAGCATGCGGTGGCACTGCTCAAGGGAAGTGGAGTGGATCACTGATGGCGGACAAGGTTCTCATCACGCTCGACGACCTCGGCACGGCGGTGCCGCTCAACGCTGCCTTCGAGGAGGCGGGGTTTGCGACGAACACGATCGCGGCCCTCGATGATGCGAGGGGCGCGGTGCGCCGTGAGCACCCGGTGCTCATCATCCTTACCGGTGCGCTGTATGAGCCACCGGCTCGGCACCTGGTGGCCTACGCCCATGATCGGGAGGTGTCGACGCTGGCGCTGCTGGAGTCCACCGACTCCGAGGGACCGGAGAAGGCGGCGCAGCTCGGTGTCACCGGCGTGATGACCAAGCCGGCGCGGCCCGAGGAAGTGGTGGCGGTGGCGCAGCGGCTCATTGAGCGCCGCCGGCTGCAGGAGCGCACCGGCATCGTGGGCGAGAGTGCCCCGATCCAGGAGGTGCTCGTCCGGATCGAGCAGATGGCGCCGGTGTCGAGCACGGTGCTGATCCAGGGCGAGTCGGGCACCGGCAAGGAGCTCGTCGCCAAGGGCCTCCACGATCTGTCGTCCCGCCGCGGCAAGGCCTTCATCGCAGTCAACTGCGGGGCGCTGCCCGAGACGCTGCTCGAGAGCGAACTGTTCGGCCACGAGAAGGGTTCATTCACCGGGGCAGCGGAGCGGCGGCTAGGCCGCTTCGAACTGGCCGACGGGGGAACCCTCTTCCTCGATGAGATCGGCGAGACCTCGCCGGCCATCCAGGTAAAGCTCCTGCGGGTGCTGGAGACGCGGACCTTCTACCGGGTAGGCGGCAGCCAGGCGATCAAGGTCGACGTTCGCGTGCTGGCGGCCACCAACCGGAATATTCGCGACGCGGTGTCCGTGGGAGAGTTCCGGGAGGACCTCTTCTACCGGCTCAACGTCCTCAACATCTACCTCCCCCCGCTCCGCGAGCGCCGGGGCGACATCCCGCTGCTGGTACGGCGGTTCATCCGCGAGTTCTCCAAGGCTCACGACCGCCATTTCCGGGGGATCACCCCGGAAGCGATGGATGTGCTCGTCGGTGCACCGTGGCCTGGAAACATCAGGCAGCTCCGAAATCTCATCGAATCCATGGTGGTCCTGGCCCCCGGGGCCGAGATCCGTGCCAGCGACATCCCACGAGACGTGCTGGAAGGGCCTGGGAGCCTCCTCCCGGCCCGGATCAACCACTCGGCGGGGGTTGGAGGGCAGGAGTTCGAGTTCCTGCTCCGGAGCCTCATGGAGCTCAAGCTGCAGGTGGAAGAGCTCAGGCGGCGGCTCGATGGGCAGGAGCGAGCGCCCGCTCGCATGATCGAACTGACACCCCGACCGGAGATTGGCGAGATTTCGGTCACCCCAATCGATGAGCCGGAGCCGGACGAGATCGTGTACCGTCCCGGCATGACGATGGCCGACGTGGAGAAGGCGGCTATCGCCGCTGCTCTCAAGGATTTCCGCGGAAATAGGAGACGCGCGGCGGAGCAATTGGGTATCGGCGAAAGGACCCTGTATCGTAAAATAAGAGCCTATAATCTTGACTCCTGAGTAGCCTCTCAGAATGCGGCTAAATGAGCGACTGTCAATATTTTGCACTACACCGAGTCTTGACACTAGCGAACCACCCTGCCGATATTCTGTGCGCGGTTCCCTCCCTCCCAACACGGGAAAGTCCTTGCTGAGCTTCCTGATCGACGCTGATCTCTGCGTCGCTTGCCTCGCTTGCGTTCGCATCTGCCCGTCCGATGCGATCGAAGTCGTTGGGGAGGCACCGCTTTTGCGCGTAGTGGACGAGTCTTGCATCCGCTGTGGAGAATGCGTTCCGGCCTGCCCTCACCAGGCGGTCAAGGTGTCCGGGGAGCTGGGCCGAGCGCTGGAGCTTGCAGGTCAGGGGACGGCCGCCCTGATCCTCAGCCCCGAATCGGCGGCGCATTTCTACCCAGCAACGCCGGAACAGGTGATCAACGCCTGCTATGCGGCAGGGTTCCGGGTGGTGACCCGGGGGGTCATCGGCGACGAGCTGGTGGCCACGGAGTACCTGCGGCTCTGGGAGGATGAGCCCTGGGGCACGATGGTCCGGTCGACGGATCCGGTGGTGGTGGAGACGGTCCGGACACAGTACCCCGAGCTGGTGCCGTACCTGGCCCCGGTGGCGACGCCGACGATCGCCGAGACGCGGTACCTGCGCGCGCGCTACGGCGCATCGCTGCCGGTGGTGTACGCGGGGCATGTGGCGCCGCCCTCGTGTCCCGAGGTGGATGCGGCGGTGACGTTCTCGGACCTGGAGCAGCTCCTGCGCATGCGCAGTGTGAGCGCCCTGACGCAGCCGACGTTTTTCCAGCGCATTCCCGAGGAGCGCCGGCGCCACCTGAGCGCGGCGGGCGGGATGCCGCTCGCGATGCTCGAGGAGGCTCGGCAGGCGAGCAGCCGGTTCAAGATCGTTCGCGGGCTCGACGCGCTGCCAGCGCTCGCTCGTGCGGTCACGACGGACCGGCTCGAGCTGGGGTTCGTGGACATCCTCTCGAACGAGGGTGCGCTCGACCACCCGCTCTCGGGTCCGAAGGAAGAGCTCTACTGGCGGCGGGCGCTCGTGGCGAGCGCCGAGCCGCCGCGGAGCCGGAGTCCGGTGGTGGACCGCGGGCTCACCATGAGCATCGGGGCCACGTTCGAGATCAAGCCGCGGCCCGCACCGGCCGATGCTGCCGCGGTGGGCGCGGTGCTCGCGGCGATCGGGACGGCCTCGAACGGCAAGGCGTGGGACTGCGGTGCATGCGGCTACAGCACCTGTCTCCAGTTCGCCCGCTCAGCGGTGTCGGGGCGGGCCAGCCTGAAGCAGTGCCCGCCGCACGAGGAACGCCGGGCGGACGAGGCGGTTCGGGCAGCGGCGGTGGATGTGCTGACCGGGCTCGCGACCTATCGGGTGCTCCAGGAGCGTCTGCAGTACGAGATCGAGCGCAGCAAGCGAAGTGATGAAGCCTTCGCGGTCCTGTTCATCGATCTCGACTCGTTCAAGCAGGTGAACGACCGGCATGGCCATGAGGCGGGGAACGACATCCTCCGCGCGGTGGCAGCCGAGATCCGGGCGGCAGTGCGTGCCTCGGACGTGGCGTCGCGGTACGGGGGCGATGAGTTCGTGGTGATCCTGACGCGAACCGACCTTCCGGGTGCCACGCGAGTGGCTGAGGCGCTGCGGGCGGGCATCGAGGGTGTGGGTCGCCGATTGGGCTACCCGGCGGGACTGGTCACCGTGAGCATCGGCGTGGCGGAGTTCGATCCGCACCGGCCGGCGGATGGTGACCTGCTGGTGGCGGCAGACCGCGCGCTCTATCGCGCAAAGATGGCTGGACGCAATCTCATCGCCGAGGCGCAGCGACTTCGGCAGCACGAGGTGACACGCACGTGACCGGTTCCCCGTTCCGTCAGCCGATGTCCGGTGCGCCCGGGGCCGGGTCGAGCCCGGGACCGCGGCCATCGCCGTCGCCAGAAGTGCAGGATCCGTGGGGTGTGCGCCGTGCCGAGAACCTCCTCACGAGTCTCGAGGGGATTCTCTCCGCGCGCGTCGTCACCACGCCGCTGGGCGAGGTGAGCGAGGTGCATGTGCTGGCCCAGGCGGGGCTGCAGCCGAAGCAGCTGGTGCGGAACATCGAGTCGGCGCTGCTGGCGCACCTCGGGCTCAAGATCGATCATCGCAAGATCAGCATCGCGCAGACGGCGGACGTCAAGCCGCTGGAGGCGCTCGAGTCGACGGCGGTGCGCGACCGTTCGCTCCAGCGTGCCATGCTCTTCGAGAACGTCACGGTGCTGGCGGGTCGCCGGCCGCACCGGGTGACGGTGCAGGTGTCACTCTCGATGGATGGCCAGGTGGAGCACGCCGAGGAAGAGGCGATGGACAACATCAAGGGCCGGGTCGAGGCGGCGGCGAAGGCCGCGCTCTCGTCGGTGGATCGCCTGCTCGGCGATCACTCCCTGGCGCTCGAGGGTGTCCGGATGGTGGAGGAGTTCGATCGCGAGTTCGTGTTCATCGTGGCGCAGGGGTTGAGTGGCCGCGAGACGGTGCTGCTGACGGGCACGGCCGAGATCCGCGAGAGTGCGGAGCGGGCGGCGGTGTTCGCGGTGATGGATGCCACGAACCGGTGGGCCAACCTGAGGCGGCCCTCGTAGCGCGACCAGGATTCCGGCTGTATGTCAGGAATGTGCAGTGTTCGGCGGGGCCGGGTCCGCAACCTGGTGCCGCATGACCAAGGGAATTCAACGGATTTAGGGGGGCCCCGGTCTACGCGAGTTGTATAGCGAAGATTAGCGGGTCAAAAAAGCGGAGCGTCACGGAGAGCCATAGCGGGGCTCGCCACTTCATGAAGGTGCAACACGAAGTGGTCTCGGAGGGAGGTGACGCTCAATGACGACGCGCAAGGCCGATTCAGTGAGTATTGTGGCCTGGTTGCTTTCGCTGCTCCATAGCGGCGACGAGTGGAATAGTTAAGCGCTGACTGTCGGCCCCCTACTACTTGCAAGTTTGCAGAGGACGGATGACCCAAGAGCGCCGCCTTAACACCTACATCGCAATTGTCACGGGACTTTCCGTGTCCGCGATGGTAGTCGCGTGGCAGTTGCGCAGCCCATATCCGGGGCTTCTTGCACTCGTGAGCGCGTGCGTTGTAGCACTTCTACTTGATCGTTCCCCGATGATCTACCGAGTCGGCGCTCGGGGCTCAACGGCTTTTGTGGTTCATCTCGCTTCGGTGGCACTGTTTGGCGGTTTCTGGGGCGGAACAATCGCGGGTCTCGCTACGATCGTCAACGCCATCCTGCGCAGGGACCGTGTTCAGCGCGCCGTATTCAATACTTCTCAGCGCGTCCTTTGTGTTGTCGCGGCAACGCTGCTCTACCAGCTTGTCCTAGGCGGCGACACGCCGCCTGCCTTCCTCATCGCTGGAGCGCCGGCTGCGGAAGTGCAGCGAGACCTTTTTCTGTTTTTTGTGCTGGTGGGCACGTCAATCCTCCTAAACAAGGCACTTGTCGCGAGCGTCGTTTCACTCAAGGACAAGCGGCCTTTCAGAGAGGTGTGGCACTTAAACACTCGCGGCATCATTGGCTACGACCTGGGCGCTGGCGTTGTTGCGGCGATGATGGCTTGGTTCTATGTGAAGGCCGATTCCATCGGCTATGGTCCAATAGGGCTCGTGCTGCTTATTCTGCCATTCATTGCCCTCCGACACATCTATGCGATGTATCAGGGTCTTCAGGAGAGCGGCCAGGAATTGCTGCAGGTGATGGTCAAGGCCATCGAAGCCCGCGATCCATACACGTCTGGCCATTCACTCAGAGTGCGTGAACTCTCACGGGCGATCGCTCTCGAACTGAGTCTCCCCGCTCAGCAGATAGAAGAAGTCGAGACCGCCGCGCTGCTCCATGATGTCGGGAAGATTCACGAAGAGTTCGCGCCCCTGCTTCGCAAGGAATCGCGGCTGAGTGACGAAGAAACAGCACTGATGCAGACCCACGCAGCCAAGAGTGCGGAGCTCGTCGGCATTATCTCCAAATTCCGCGGCACTATTCAGCATGCGGTTCGCCATCACCATGAGCGATGGGATGGGCAAGGCTATCCCGACGGCATTACCGGTCCAGAAATTCCGCTCGCATCGAGGATAATTCTTATCGCCGACACGATCGATGCCATGACGACAGACCGTCCCTATAGAAAGCGGCTCAGCTTAGAGATTGTCATTGGAGAACTCCAGAAGT
>Ga0302321_100005783_pt1 | contig 10841 bp, 10 predicted proteins | sample Fen_T0_1_FD_202505 | JGI IMG/M metagenome (GOLD analysis project Ga0302321, IMG submission 202505) | Peat permafrost microbial communities from Stordalen Mire near Abisko, Sweden - Fen_T0_1 | ecosystem: Environmental > Terrestrial > Soil > Wetlands > Permafrost | place: Sweden: Abisko...
CAGCCGCCGACGCCAGGCACACAGTCAGACGACGCCACTCACTGCCGGTTGGCCAGCGCCGGGCAGCGATCCACGCCACTACCAGCCAAAGTGGCACGATCATGGCGGAGTAGACCAGGTAATACGTCCCGCTCAGGCCTTGCAGCGCGAGCGAGGCCGCAAACAACGCGGCGTCCCGCCAACGGCCACTCCTCATGAAACGGGTAAGAAAGAGCAGGGCTAGCGGCTACCACTCCAGATGCAGCACTTGCACCCGCGGCAGCTCACGTTGCGTGAAGCCGTTAAAGGCGTAGACCGCACCAGCGACGAAGGCGGCCGGAAGACTGCGCGTCAGCTCACGCACGAGTAGGAGCATCGTCATGGCCGAGAGCACAAGCCCGAGCAACACCGCCACGTTCGACGCCAGCACCGCGTTCCCGGTCAGCCAGAACACCGGCGCCACCATCAGCGCCTCCGGCAAGAGATGGTCACCGAAAGTCAGGCTGCGAGGGTAGGGATAGAACGAGTTCGACTCGAAGAGGGCCCAAGGGGCGCGCACGATCTGGTGCGCATCCCAGGCCATGACCCAGGCCAGGTGCAGCGGGTCACCCGGATTGTAGACGCGCGCAGCCGGGTCCAGCGAAACCGGGAGCATCCACAGCAGCGCGACAACTACGTACGCCAGCACGACGACGACCAGCGATGCGCGTGTCTCCACCAGCGACCAGTCGAACAAACGCTTCGCGCTCAGCACGCCGTCGGTCTCCCCTCGCGCCCCTTTTGGCCAACCTGCGCACGAGTGGCCACACTCTACTCGAAGACTCGCTCACGGGTCCAACGAGTCAGTGTGGCCGAGGCGTTCCAGGCGTGTCGGTGCAGGGCTCTCCGCCGGCAGATTCGACCACGTAGCCGAGCGTACGCAGCTGCTCGCGGGTCTCGCTCGAGAGACCCTGCTGGCGTACCGGTCGCCGGCAACGAGGCATCAGGTCTGACAAGGTCCGAACGAGCGCTGGCTCCTGTGACGCGATGTCGCGTGACTCCCCCGCGTCGCGATCCAGACGAAACAACTGGCGCTGCGGATAGGCCGCGTCTACCAACCGCGCTGGACCGCGCCGCTCGACGAGCTTCGCCGGCCCGAGCACCACGGCGGTCAGCTCGCCGTCAGTGGATTGCGTCACGCGCACGCGATCCGCCGCGACACGCTGTGTACCCAGCGCGGGCGCAAGGTCTTGTCCGTCGAGATCGCCAGGCGCTGACGCCCCGAAGAAGGCCAGCACGGTAGGCATGACGTCGACCAGCTCGACAGGCGCGTTTGCGCTCCCTCCTGCCGCAGATCCGCCCTTTGGGAACTTGACGAGGAGCGGCACACGCGCCTGTTCTTGATAGACGAGATTGCCATGACAGAAATACCAGCCGTGCTCCCCAAGACTCTCGCCGTGGTCGGAGGTGGCAACGACGAGCGCGCGATCGTACAACCCCTGCTCACGCAGTCCGTTCAGCAGTTGCCCGACGTAGTGGTCCACGTAACGCACGTGGGCGGCGTACCGCTCGCGGTATGCCTGCGCGCCTTCGACACCTTCTAGCCGTTGGTACTTCGGGACCTTCCCGCGCTCGTAGTTCCCCGCGCTCACCTCGAGTGCCCGGCCGTCGCGTGGCTGCGCCCCGCGATCATCCGGCCGCAGGTACTCAGTGGGTGGCGTGTACGGCCCGTGCGGCGGAAAATAGTGCACCCACAAAAAGAAAGGCTCGCCCTGGTGGTGCGCCACGAAGTCCAGGGCTGCACGCGTAGTCGCGGCCGGCGTCTTGACGCGTTGTCCGACGCGCGTCTGCTCCCGAAGATCGAAGGATTCCTCGTAGGTCTCGAAACCTAGGCCCAGGCCGCCTTCAGAGCGCAGGACAAAGCTGCTCACGACCGCGCCCGTGCGCACTCCTCGGGCCCGCAGCACGCCGGCGAGGGTGCTTAGGCTCGAGTTCAGGGCGCCGTCGTTTCCGGTCAGTCCGTGGCGGTGCGGCCGGAGGCCCGTGAGCATCGAAGCGTGCGACGCCATCGTCGTTGTCGCGCTGGTGAGAGCATCCTTGAAACGCACGCCGTCATCGCGCAGACGATCAAGCTCCGGCGTCAGGGAGTCGCCCTGAGGTCGCGGCCCCACGTGATCGTCCCGCAACGCATCGATCGTGATCAGAATCGCCTGTCGTGGCCGCGGCGAGCAGCCCGCCGTCATCGCCACGAGCAGCGCCAGACCCCCAGTCAGCCCACCGCGTCTCACTAGCTGACAGTAGTGCGTCGTTCTCCCGCCTGTCAACCGCGCTCTACCCGCTTGATTTGACGGTGTTTCCGAGCACGTGATAACTTCCATGTTCCGTCTGTCGTTTCACCCACTTGGACCACCGGACAGGAGTCAATGACCAACGCACCCGACCTCAAGGCGACGCTCAACCTGCCGCGCACCAGCCTACCGATGAAGGCCAACCTGCCGCAGGCAGAGCCGGCGCGCATCGACAGCTGGCGCCAGGCGGACCTGTATGGCCAGATTCGGCGCGCCCGGCGCGGGTCGCCCATGTTCCTTCTGCACGATGGGCCGCCGTACGCCAACGGCCACATCCACCTGGGCCACGTCGTCAACAAGGTGCTCAAGGACTTTCTCGTGCGCAGCCGCACGCTGGCCGGTTTCGACGCCCCGTACCTGCCGGGCTGGGATTGCCACGGTCTGCCAATCGAGCTGCAGGTCGAGCGCAATCTCGGTGCGGCCAAGCGCGAGATGACACCGCTGGCGTTTCGTCAGGCCTGTCGCAGCTACGCGGAGAAGTTCGTTGCCGTGCAACGCGACGAGTTCAGCCGCCTTGGCATCCTCGGCGAGTGGGAGCAACCCTACCTGACGATGGCGCCGCGCTATCAGGCTACGATCCTGCGGCAGCTGGCGGAGTTCGCCGACAAGGGGCTGCTGGTCAAGTCCAGGAAAGCGGTGCACTGGTGCATCTCCTGTCGCACGGCCTTGGCCGAGGCCGAGGTCGAGTACGACGAGAACCACGTCAGCCCTTCGATCGACGTGCGCTTCCCACTTTCCGACGAGGCCGCAGCGCAGCTCAACGCGCGCTACCCCGAGCTCAAGGGCAAGAGGCTGTACGCCGCGATCTGGACCACCACGCCCTGGACGCTGCCCGCCAACTTGGCGCTCGCGTTTCACCCTGAGTTCGACTACGGCTTCTACCAGTGCGAGGAAAGCGACGACGTCCTGATCTTGGCCGAGCCGCTGCGGGAGAGTGCCCAGGCGCGCTGGCGCGCCTTTGGCTCCAGCTTGCGCCTCGGCGGCCTGCTGGCCAAGGCCAAGGGCTCGGAGTTCGAAGGCCTGCGCTTCCGACATCCCTGGATCGAACGCGACTCTCCGGGCGTGCTCGCGGACTACGTCACGCTCGAAGCCGGCACCGGAGTCGTGCACACGGCGCCTGGCCACGGCTGGGACGACAACCTGACCGGTCTGCGCTACGGACTTGAGATCTACTGCCCAGTGGATGCCGCTGGCCACTTCACCGCTGACGTGGAGCACTTTGCGGGGCAGAAGGTCTTCGACGCCAATCCGAAGGTCGTGGCATTGCTGCAAGAGCGCGGCGCGCTCATCGCCGCCGGCAAGGACAAGCACTCTTACCCGCTCTGCTGGCGCTGCCACCACCCGGTCATCTTCCGCGCCACGGAGCAGTGGTTCATCGCCATGGACGTCGACGGCTTCCGCCAGCGCGCCCTTGACGCCATCGCAGGCGTGCGCTGGTACCCAGCCTGGGGCGAAGAGCGCATCCGCAACATGATCGCGGCGCGGCCCGATTGGTGCATCTCGCGTCAGCGTTTGTGGGGCGTGCCGATCCCGGCCTTCTACTGCGCGGGCTGCGGCGAGGCGATCCTGACAGCGGAGCTCACGCGCCACGTGGCTGCCATCGTGGAACAGACCAGCGCGGACGTCTGGTACGAGCGTGAGGCGCGCGAGCTACTGCCGGCGGGTTTCCAGTGCCCGCGCTGTCGCGGCACTGCCTTCAACAAGGAAACGGACATCCTGGACGTCTGGTTCGACGCTGGCTCGTCCTACGCTGCCGCGCGTTCCGCCCGGCCGGAGTTCCCGGATCAGGCCGACGTGTATCTCGAGGGCAGCGATCAGCACCGTGGCTGGTTCCATTCCTCGCTGCTGATCGGCGTGGCCACTCGCGGCAAGCCTCCCTACAAGCAGGTCGTCACTCACGGTTTCACTGTCGACGGCGACGGACGCAAGATGTCCAAGAGCCTGGGCAACGTCGTCGACCCCTTGAAGATCATGGCCAGTAGCGGCGCCGAGATCCTCAGGTTGTGGGTGGCCATGGTCGACTACCGCGAGGACATGCGCATCTCCGAGGAGATGGTCAAACGCCTCGGCGAGGCCTACCGTAAGGTACGCAACACGTGCCGCTATCTCCTGGCCAATCTCTTCGACTTCGATCCCAGGGCCAATACCACGGCCGAAAGCGCGCTCGAGGAGATCGACCGTTTTGCCTTGGCGCGGCATCGCCAGGTCGTCCAGCGCATCCTGACCGCCTACGAGTCCTACGAGTTCCACGTCGTCTATCACCAACTCGTCCAATATTGCGCGGCCGACCTCTCGGCCTTCTATTTCGACGTACTCAAGGATCGGCTCTACTGCGACCCTGCCAACGGACCGCGACGACGATCCTGTCAGAGCGCGCTCTACCGCATCGCCTGCGATCTCACGCGTCTGATGGCGCCGATCATGCCCATGACGGCGGATGAGGTCTGGGCGCTACTTCCTGGAGCGGCCGCAACCTCTGTCCACGTCGAGCGCTTTCCGGCAGACGAGGCGCCGGACGAAGCCCTGCTCTCCACATGGGAGACGTTGAGCGCGACGCGTAGCCTGGTCACCAAGGCCCTCGAGCAGACCCGCGCCGCGGGTGACATCGCCGCGAGCCTCGAGGCCCGCGTGCGCATCACGGGCCGCGAGTCTGAGCTCACGCCCCTCAGACGCTACGAGCAGGAAGGCCACGTATTTCCAGGCAACCTCGCCAATCTGTTCATCGTCAGCCGCGTCGATCTGGAAGTCGTCGATGCTGCGATCAGCATCGACGTCGCGCGCGCTCCTGGCGCCAAGTGCGAACGCTGCTGGACCTATTTCGAGGCTGCCACTCGCAGCGAGCCTGCCGTCTGCCCGCGCTGCAGCAGCGCCCTGGAGGCCCGATGACCCAGGCAGGTCGATTGCGCCTGACGTATTTCACGATCACTGGCCTGATCGTGCTACTGGATCAGGCGACGAAGCAGATCGTTGACCGCACGATGACTCTACACGAGAGCATTCCCTTGATCCCTGGCCTGCTACAGCTGACATACGTGCGCAATCGGGGGGGCGCCTTCGGCCTGCTTTCGAGCGCCGACCTTCCCTTTCAGACCGTCCTGTTTCCGGCGGTCAACGTGGCAGTCCTCGGCGCCATGCTCTTCATTGCCTTGCGCATGCCGGCGCAGCGACGCTTCGTGCAGACCGCCCTGAGCCTCGTGCTGGGTGGGGCCCTGGGCAACCTCATCGACCGCCTCGCGCATGCCTACGTGATCGACTTCGTCGACGTCTACTGGAAATCGCACCACTGGCCCATGTTCAACGTCGCTGACTCCGCCATATCCACCGGCGTCTGCCTGCTGATCCTTGACATGCTGCGCGAGCCCCGGCCCGCTGAGGAGCAGTCTCCAGCTCAGAGCGCCGACGCTGAGTCCGCGAGGAGGAGCTAGATGTATCCCGATCTTCTGACAATTGGTCACTTCACCCTCCACACCTACGGCGTGCTGCTCGCCTGTGCCTTCCTGATCGCGCTGTGGGTAGCCGGAATGCAGGCCGCGCGGGCCGGCCTCGACCGCGCGCGAATCACCGACCTCGCCGTCTACGCGCTGCTGGCCGGGATCGTGGGCGGCAAGATGGCTCTCGTCATCGTCGACTGGCGCCACTGCTCTCCGTTTGTGCACGCGGTGTTCTGGGTTCTGGTCGGCGCGCTTATCACCCTTCCGGTCGCCGTACGGTTGGCCCAGCGCTACGCCAGGCGCGCCTGGGCCGCGTGGGCCGGCGCGGTCGTGCTGGCGCTGGCGATCCTGGCCTTCCAGTACCGACCGGACCACCGCATCTGGACAGAGCTCGTCTCGCTCGTCCAGAGCGCGGGTGTCTTCTACGGTGGTTTCCTGGCTGCTCTGATCGTCGCGGTTTGGTTCGCGCGCCACAGCGGTTTGGCTCTCTGGCCGACCTTGGACGTCTTGGCGCCTGCGACGGCCATCGGACAGGCCATTGGCCGTCTAGGTTGTCTTAGTGCCGGCTGCTGCTTCGGTAAGCCCGCCGACTGCGCCTGGGCTGTCACCTTCCGCAACCCGATAGCGCAGCGTACAGTTGGCACGCCGCTGGATGTCCCCCTGCACCCAACGCAGATCTACGAGTCCCTGGCCACCTTAGGGCTGTTCTTCGTGCTGCTCTGGCTGGCGCCGCGCAAGCGCTTCCACGGGCAGGTCGCGGCCACGTACCTGCTTGGCTACGCGGTGCTGCGTTTCGTCATCGAGTTCTTCCGCGGCGACGAGCGCGGCAGCGTGCTTCATGGCGCGCTTTCCACCTCCCAGCTCGTGGCGCTGCTCGTGGTGCTGGTCGTCGTTGCGCTGCTGCCTCGCCTCTGGAAGCGCCAGGCCGTCGCTGCGGCCGCGCCCAAGGTCTAGGCGCAGAGCCGCTGGGCGCACGTGCCCTCGGTTCTCGCCCTCGTCGTTGACAACGCCGACGAAGGTGCACGTTTGGACGTATGGCTGGCGCGCCGGTTGCCTGAGCAGAGCCGCGCACGCCTCCAAGCGCTCATAGCCGACGGGGCTGTGCGAACCGACGGCGCTGAAGCGCGCCGTGCTTCTGCGCGCGTGCGCGCTGGTCAGCACGTCGAGGTCCGAGTCCCCGAGCCAGTTGCGCCGCAGCCCGAAGCTGAAGACCTTCCTCTCACAATCGTGTACCAGGATAAGCATCTGCTGGTGCTCGATAAACCTGCCGGCATGGTGGTGCACCCGGGCGCAGGTGTGGCGAGTGGCACGCTCGTCAATGCCCTGCTGCACCACGTGCGCGACCTTTCCGGAATTGGCGGCGTGCTGCGGCCCGGCATCGTGCACCGGCTCGACAAAGGTACCTCTGGACTGCTGCTGGTGGCCAAGGATGATCAGGCACACCGCCACCTCGCCCGCCAGTTTTCAGGCCGCACGGTCGAGAAAGAGTACCTGGCTGTGGTCCACGGTCTGCCCCAGCCGCCACACCGCGTGCTGGACGCTGCCATCGGCCGCGACCCTCGCCATCGCCAACGCATGCGTGTGTGCCGAGACGGCCGGGCGGCACGTTCGGTCTATGACGTTCAGGAACCCCTGGATGGAGCGGCCCTCGTCCGTGTGCACATCCACACCGGCCGTACACACCAGGTGCGCGTGCACATGGCGGCCTGCGGTCACCCGCTCGTCGGGGACGCCCTCTACGGCGGCCATAGAACCCCGGCCTGTCGAAGGCCAGAAGCGCGCGCTGCCGTGGCCGCCTTCGCTCGACCTGCCCTGCACGCCGCGCGGTTGGCCTTCACCCATCCGGTGACCGCCGAGCGCCTCGCCTTCACGAGCCCGCTGCCCCAGGACTTGGCGCAGCTTCTGGCCACGTTGCGTCGCAAGACCGACGGCGCCCGGGCCCCTGCCTTCCGATGACCGCCGAATCGGCCTATCATGTGCCGGTAAAGGGTGAATATGGGTCTTGCACGGCGCTTGTCGTCTCGACGTCTCTACACAGGGCGCGTCTTCGCCGTTGACCTCGACGAGGTCGAGGAGCCCGGTGGCGTCCATGCCCAGCGCGACGTCGTGCGCCACAGCGGCTCGGTGGCCATTCTCGCGATCACGGGCGACGACAGGATCGTGCTCGTTCGCCAGTACCGCTATCCGGTCGATGCGCAGGTCTGGGAGCTGCCAGCAGGCCGCGTCGATCCTGGCGAACAGCCCCTGGACGCTGCGCGGCGCGAGCTAGAGGAGGAGACCGGCCTGTCGCCGGCGCAGGTCGCACCTCTCGTGACCTACTTCAGCAGCCCGGGCTTCTGCGACGAGGTCATGCACCTGTTTCGCGCGACTGCGCTGCGACCCGTACCGACCCGGCCCGACCCTGACGAGCGCATCGAGGTCGCTTTTGTCTCGCGCGACGAGGCACGCGCCATGATCGCGCGCGGCGAGTTGCGCGACGCCAAGACCCTGCTGGCCCTGCTCCTTGAGTCCGAACGAGGAAGGAGCGCTCAATGAACGAGAGAAGACAGACCCGACGACGCACGATCCCCTTCCTGCGCGGGGGCGTGCTCCAAGTCGCCGGACGTGAGCACATCGTCACCATCGTCGATCTCAGCCCTGAGGGCGCTTACTTGGCCACGCGCGTCGACGTCCCGGCCGGCCAATCGCTGACCCTCAAGACCGTGCTGCCGCGCAGCGGCCAGCAAGTCTCTCTGCCCTGCGAGTTGGTCTGGAGCAACAAGCGCTTTGAGCCAGGCACAGGTCGTCCTGCCGGCATGGCCGTCCGCTTCCGTCACGATGACCCGGCTGTCCGCAGCCACCTCAAGCTCTTTGCCGAGGAAGGCCCCTTTCCGTCGGCCGTGACAGCCGCGATGGACCGCTACGAGTACCGCCTGATCGACGTGGCTGAGATCGATGCCCTAGAGCTCAACCGCCTCGGACGCGACGGCTGGGTGCTCAGCACGGCCTTGCCGCAGGGCACGTCCTGGCGCCTGATACTGGCGCGCAAGCTCTAGGAAGCGCGCTCAGCCCTTGCGCGCCGCGGTATTGCTCGCCGCGGCACTGGCGATCTCGCCCAGCTCGCGGCTGCGGTTGGTCGCCACCTCGACCGCGTTCATCAGCGTCGTGCGCAGCCCGCCGGCCTCGAGCGTGTGCAGGCCAGCAATCGCCGTCCCACCAGGAGAGGTCACCATGTCTTTGAGCCGGCCAGGGTGTTCCTTGGTGTCGATCAGAAGCTTGGCTGATCCGAGCACCGTCTGCGCCGCTAAGGCCTGCGCGTTGTAGCGCGACAGACCCACCTTCACACCGGCGTCTGACAGGGCCTCTATGATCAGGAACATGTATGCCGGCCCGCTGCCAGAAAGCCCGGTCACAGCGTCCATCTGCTGCTCGTCGAGCACAACCGTCATGCCAACCGAGTCGAAGATGCGCTTGGTCGCGTCCAGGTCGGCCGTAGTCGCGTGGCCACCGGCAGCCACTGCCGTGGCACCTGCCCCGACCAGCGCAGGCGTGTTCGGCATCGTGCGCACCACGCGCACTCGGGGCAGATGCGCCTCGATAACGCCAGTCGGGATGCCGGCCGCAACGCTGATCACCAGCGCGGTCGGCTTCACATGCGGCTGGATCTCGTCGAGCACGCGCGCCATGACTTGGGGCTTGACCGCCAGGATCAGGATATCCGACTCACGCGCGACCTCGGTGTTGTCGGCCGTGGTCGCGATGGCGTAGCGCGCGCTCAGCTCGGCGCGGCGCTCTTCGCGTGGATCGCTGCCCAGGATCTGCTTGGCCTCGGCCACAGCCGCGCCGGTCAGGCCGCGGATCAACGCCTCGGCCATGTTCCCTGTGCCCACAAACCCAATTCGGCCGTCGATGTGCATAGGTGACCCTCAGACTGCGGCGCGACAGCGCCTCAGGTGCGCTCCTCCACGAGAATGACGTGCCTGATGTTGCTCCAGGGGACGAGCATTTGGCTGACCACGGTTTCGACAGTGCCGCCTTCCGAGACCGTGCGCTGGACCTCAAACACCAGGCCCACGCCATCCGCGTGCAGCACCAAGCAGTTCGTGTGCACCGCGTCGCGCGTGGCAACTTCCTTGAGCCGAACTCCGACCGTAAGCGCCAGAGGCTCCATAGTCGCTAGTCGCCGGCGCGACCGCGCCGCGCCTCAGTCGTAGTACTCGAGGCCCAGGTGCGTGATCAGCTCTTCGCCACGCAGGTGTCTGAGCGTGTTCTTCAGCTTCATCAGCTGAATGAAGATGTCATGCTCCGGATAGAGGTTGTCTGCCGTCATGGGGCTCTTGAAGTAGAACGAGAGCCACTCCTGGATGCCCTTCATGCCGACGCGCTTGGCCAAGTCCATGAAGAGCGCCAAGTCCAGCACTATCGGCGCTGCCAGAATCGAGTCACGGCAGAGGAAGTTGACCTTGATCTGCATCGGGTAGCCCATCCACCCGAAGATGTCGATGTTGTCCCAGCCTTCCTTGTTGTCGCCACGCGGCGGGTAGTAGTTGATACGCACCACGTGGTGGATCTTGCCGTAGAGCTCGGGATACAGATGCGGCTGCAAGATGTGATCGAGCACGCCGAGCTTCGAGACTTCCTTGGTCTTGAAGGACTCGGGATCGTCGAGCACCTCCCCGTCGCGGTTGCCGAGGATGTTGGTGGAGTACCAACCGTTCAGCCCCAGAAGCCGCGCCTTGAAGCCCGGCGCCAGCAGCGTCTTCATGAACGTCTGCCCGGTCTTGAAGTCCTTGCCACCGATCGGCGCGCCCGTGCGCTTGGCCAACTCGACCAATGCCGGAATGTCGCCCGAGAGGTTCGGCGCGCCGTTCGCGTACGGAATGCCGGCACGGATCGCGGCGTACGCGTAGATCATCGAAGGCGCAATCGCCGGATCGTTCTGCTCCAGGCCGCGCTCGAACTTCTCGATCGTGGAATGGACCTCCGTGGCCTGGAGATAGATCTCCGTCGAGCCGCACCACACCATCACCAGCCGCGCGAGGTTGTGGCGCTTCTTGAAGCCATCGATGTCTGCGGTGAGCTGGTCAGCGAGGTCGCGCTTGTTCTTGCCCTTCTTGACCTGGGT
>Ga0302321_100005784_pt1 | contig 10840 bp, 11 predicted proteins | sample Fen_T0_1_FD_202505 | JGI IMG/M metagenome (GOLD analysis project Ga0302321, IMG submission 202505) | Peat permafrost microbial communities from Stordalen Mire near Abisko, Sweden - Fen_T0_1 | ecosystem: Environmental > Terrestrial > Soil > Wetlands > Permafrost | place: Sweden: Abisko...
TAGCTCGTGGTCGCGGTGGGGCTAACCGAACGGCTCGTGCCCGTCACAGCACCAATGCCGCGGTCGAGACTGAGGCTGGTTGCGCCGGTGACGGCCCAGCTAAGTGTGGAACTCTGGCCATTGGTTATGGTCGATGGCGCAGCGGTGAACGATGTAATCACCGGCGCAGCCGCTCCTGAACTACTGGAACTCGAGCTGCTCGAGGAAGAAGAACTGGAAGATGAACTTGAACTGCTTGAGCTCGAACTCGAGCTGGAAGATGAGCTCGAGCTACTTGAACTCGAAGACGACGAAGAACTGGAGCTGGGTGTAGTGACGCTGACGGCGGCCGTTTTAGCACTTTCGTTGTTGGCGGCATCGTAGGCGGAGACGGCGTACGAATACGTGGTCGACGCGCTCACGACATTGTCGGTGTAGCTGACGTTACCGGTCGAGCCGGCCAGAACACCACCGCGGTATATCCGATAGCCGGATACGCCGACGTTGTCGGTTGAGGCCGTCCAATTCAGCGAAACCGCCGTCGGCAAGGTCGCTGAACCTGCGAGGTTGGTTGGAGTCGATGGCGGGGTTGTGTCAGGGCCTGAAGAGGTTGCCGTTACTGTGTTGATGACGACGCTTCCGCCGGTGGTTTTGAGCCGGACCGAATGAAGACCTTTGGTCAAACTGACTGTTGTGGAAAGCGTGCCAGAACCCGAGGCGGTTTTATAAGCCGCTTCGGCACTATCTGTCTGGAGCGCGAGGCGTCCGCCAGACCCACTCGTGTAGGCTGAGGATAAAGCATAGGTTCCGTCCTGCGGGATATTAAAAATGTAGCTGCTCCACTGACCAGCGGAGAGGTTCATTACCGTGCCCATCCAGGAGGTATTGCCACCATAGTTAGTCAGATTGTAACTTTGGCCCTGGACAGTGGATGGGATTGCGTTCCCGTACGTGGCCGTAGCCCGGGCGGCGATTGCGAGGGCGGCGGTAGCCACATATTTCGGCAGCGTCAGATCATCGATAGCTTGGGTGAAACCCCACTGGTAGTCTTTGGGGCGGAGCGTATAATATACGAGCATATCGCCTCCGTACTGACTCCATGTCGTTTGATGATCCGTTACCGCAGTGCCCATCCGCGTGTCGGCCCAGGCCTGGGCTTTGACGTCTTCGGAGTGGCCGGTTTTGTCCAAACTGGGCCCACCTTCATAAGCAACCCGCTTAATGCCGTAGGTGACGCAGAGGTCGATGTCGGCCGAAAGAGTTGGCTGCCACGCAACGGCATTCATGACATCGTTGGTCCAAATATTGGACAGCGTTAAAGAATCGGAATCGTTATTAGGGCCATAGTAGGCAGATCCGCCGCCACCATAGAATAGATAACTTACCAGTTTTCCTGGGGCAAACGCCGGAATATATGCTTCCTCCACATAGGGCAGAGCGGTGGAGGCGGAAGACTGGCCATCGGCTTGTTGCCATTCAAAAACGGGACGAACTTGGCTCATCATACGACTATCGCCAAATTCCTGTCGGAAAATTAGGCTGACGTCGGCTGCACAACGAGCGGCTCGGCGCCAAGCCCAACTCCAGTCGTTAGCATTGCCGTCATAAGCGTAGTGGTAAGCGTCGCCTGCATTCTTTTCCGCGATGGCCAAATCGTGGTTGGCATTGCCATCAAACGCTCCCGCGGTATTCCACAACTCATTGCTATATTCAACATAGAGTTTGATCGCGGGATCGAGTCCGACATTGCCGGTGAACGCATTACCGTCGCGGAAAAGTTTAGCCAGTTGATGTATATAATCGCTATTCACCTTCAATGGCACGCAGATCCAAGCATCTTTTTGGGTCTGATTGCAGAGGTTGATAATGTCTTCCCAAGCGCCGCCTGTCCCTAACCACGAATAACCGGCAGGATTACGATTGTAGGACGCGTAGTCCGGCTGCACTCGGTCGCTCCACGCGACCTGCGGGTTGCCGTAAGTGGACAAATAATCCATGAAACGCAGCGACTGAAACGGCGCTATCGCATTCAAAAACGGCCGGGAAAAACGCTCCGTTGTGGCTTGGCTCGTAGCACTGCCCGGAGCGATCGGGCGCATGAGCTTCACGTTACGCACGGCGCCGGAAAAATTGAGCCAGAGCGTGTCGTCAGTCGCGCCTGTCAATACGAGGTTGGCGGTTGTGACCTTGGTGGTGGAGTTGTAGGTTACGTTTTGCAGATTGCCCGCCGCTCCGCCAAAGGTAACCGTAACCGCCGCGTCGCTTTGAAAGGAAAGGGCATAGGTGCCGCTATTATTTCGGTTCAGCCCCGCCCAGACCATAACCGACGACGCAACCGTCGGCCAACCGTGAACATCGAGTGAACTTACAGGTAACGCAGTATTACCGTTGGAGCCTGCAGTCGCGAAATCCCGCGCCTGTTTCATTGCATCGGCAAACATGATGCCGCCTTCCCAGTCGGACACGTTACCAACATTTATGCCGATATAGTTCTGGTTTGGACCGGGATCGCTGGCCGCCGCCAGGGGGATCACACCGAACCTAAGCAATAACATAATGGAAAATATTATTAAATAATAGATTCGAAAACTCTCGGTGCACTCCGTGAAGTTGCGGTGGGTGTAATTCTCCGCTTTTTGCATAATTTGTATAAAGCCGATCCGAATCACTATCGTTATGCTGCAAAGTGAAGTACTAACTAGAGTATACACCCTATTTTTACGTTCTCTTGATGTAGTCAAATTGCACCCTGCCACGACGCCGATGAAGCGCAGTCGTACCCCGCGGTATTTGTAGCGATCTCCGTTAGAGCTACTTAATAAACACGCAGCTATGCCCGCCCCGACGAATGCAGCCGCTCACGGTAGTTTTTGTTACCGAGTGGCAACAAATCTCGTTAAACTACTCTAGATCCCGATCTTTTTTGAAACCTCCGCATGATAGTAGTTCTTTTTAAAAGTTGTGGTGAAGACGGTTGCGAGGCTTTTGCTATTTTCAATAGAGATGATCGTCAGATGACGCTGTAATTGGCATTAAGAACGGCTACATTGGTGAGGCTGTTCATAGGCAAACTCACTTGTCCGCTAAAGGCGGAGGAAGGATTCAGCGCCCGAGTTTTAGCTATTTCTGAAAAGGTTTCTCACGACGAACCGAGTAAAAGTTTGGCGGCAATAGACAGTTTAGGTAAATGCTCTCAGAATTAATCGGTTGTCACTTACGGACTTAGTTCGCGGGCGTAGCGGTGGACCACCGCAACCAATTCTTCGACGAGTAGCTGAGTTTTCGAAATCTTTTCTTTGAGTGCACGGCTGTCGATTGCGGCGGCCTCACTTAAAGCTGCGAGCTGGACGTTAATACCGGCGAAATTTGGGCGATCTTGTCGTGCAGCTCGCGACGGATCTCTTTTCGCTCTTCCTCTTGCGCTAACAAGACTCGATGCGCCACGCGTCGCGCTTAGTCTTGCAGCGGTTTGCGATGTGACGATTTTATACAGGGGAATTCCATGAATGTATATGTAACAGCTGTTCATGTGGTCGTGACCGAGAGTGCGAATCCGATTCTAGGTTATTCTCATTCGTTGTGAGTTGGAGATTTTGACAGTTCCTGTTGTGCTGGCGACTTCGCCCGAATTACCCAATCGCGTGGCACACTCCACAGGCGGTCACCAACCGGAAATTGAGCGGGAGAAAATACGTTGCCGAGTACTTGCACGCTGACGATCTGATCTGGCGCAAGACCGAGCGGATTTGCTCCCGAATTTGCGGAATTGTCCCACACCCAGTAACGATTCAATGAGTCTTTCTCTCCAGGTGTCGGACCGTAGTCGAGCGGTGCGCACTCGTGGTCCACCGTGCCTGCGGCGGGTTTCGAGTAGAACACTATTCGGATGAGGTTTCGCTCGCGGATGGCGTCGATAAATTGAGTGTGATTTGAAATCATGTCGTTTATAGATTGGTTTGGTTTAGGGTGATCGAAGAAGGACACGCCTATCTATTTCTCGGCTCTCAGGACTTGGACGTTGTTTTTCTTATCGATCGGACGCTCCGGAAAGCAGTGAAGACGAGTGGTGCCCAGCGCAGAAGCGGACGAACGAACTTTAGGCCCGGGAAAACAGTTCGCTGGACGAGGAAGGCCAATGGTAGAGCGGCGATGGGAGCGAGTGGCCGGATTCGTCGCCAGACGGTGAGTGCCCGGTCCAGGAGTTCGAAAGGTTGAGCGATCCGGGCCGCTGACTTCGCGCACTGAGCTCGATGACGGCCGATATCCTGCCGCAGCGCAGCCTTATAGTTGGCGAGTCGATTTAAGTCTCGTTGCGGATACACGTGCGGTCCTTTCCGATTTCCTGTCGAGTGGCCGAGAACGGGCTCGGCTGACGAGCGATAAATCGGCGAAACGAAACAATTATTATAACCAACGCTGAAACGTAGAGCACGGTGAGCCCGCCGAGCACGGCGAGCCGCGCGCTTTCCCAGAAGAGATACACCACCGTGAGGCTGGCGAAGACGATTGCCATCATGCCGGTGAAAACAGCCGCGCTGATCCAAATGAATGTCAGGATCAGGCGGAATTTCTCTTCCTGCAGTTCGACCGAAAAAAGCTCCAGCCGGTCTTGTACCGTGGTTAGCAGAGTGTCGCCGAGCAGTCGGAAAGAATCGATAAACCCCGCTGACGAAGGAGCTGTTGTTTCCATGAGCTGGTTATTTACTGCGGCGTCCGACGAGTACACCGACGAGAAGGCCGACGCCGGCGGCAATAGCCAGGGACTGGTATGGATTGGCGCGAATCGTTGCGTCGGTGCATTTGGCTCCAGCGACAACTTTCGTGCGCGCGTCGGTATAGATGCCGGCTAGGCGTTCGTGGGCGGCATCGAATCGCTTGCGCAGAGCGCTCACGGCGGCAGTGGTGTGTTCTGAAAGCGAATCGCCAGTCATATTTTCGGCTTCATTCACGATTGAATGGAGATCATTAAGAAGTTCATTGGGTGCCGATGTGACGGCTTCGGTATTATTTTTCATAGGATAAAATGGTTTGGTTAAATGGTTATAAATTTAAGTCAGACTCGCCGACCGCGCAGCAATGAGGCCACGAAAAGAACGAGGAAAATGACAAAACAGACCTTGGCGATCAGGGCTGCCGTGCCGGCGATGAAGCCGAAACCGAGAGCGCCCGCGAGCATCGCGAGCAGGAGGAAAATAATGGTATAATATAGCATCTGAGTATTTGGTTAGGTATTGTTAGAACCACGGAAAATCAGACCCGATGCACCAATAGCCGTTGCGGCGATGCCTCCGATCAGAAGCCACACGGTCTTATCGGTGGGGGATCCGGTGAAGAAGCGGGAGAAGCTGGATCCGATCGAATCCGAGGCACTCACGCCATAGATGATGAGAATGATGCCTCCGATGAGCAGCGCGAGTGAGATGAGTCTATTCATGATGTTAATAGGGGACAATGTTGGATCTTGTCGTTAGTATAGGCTTTATGTTTGAAGGAACACGATATTGAGGCGGGCGAAGACACCCACCTCACATCGACAAAAACAACTCCGAAAAATGTTCTTTGCTTGTTCAGCTCTTCACCGTCATGTCGTTTGTCACGGACTTGGTGCCGCGGACATCTTGGGCGAGTTTGGAAACGAGCGACTTTTCCGCGTCGCTGCTTGCTACGCCTGTGATCATGACGACGCCATCGTTGGTTGTCACTTTGGTCTTGAGCGCACTGGTCGCCTTGTGGCTGAGGAGCGCGTATTTGACCTGGCTTGTGATGGACGCGTCGTCGATTTTTTCGCCGATGGTCTGCGTCGCGGCGGGCGCATCTTTAACAACGATATCATTTTTGACCGACTTCACCCCATCGATGTCCTTGGCGTAGACTTCGGTGAGTTCCTTTTGAGCCGCATTGTCAGCGGCGCCGCTCAAGGTGACTACGCCGTCTTGCACCGCGACTTTTGTGCTGGCGGCACTGACGTTGGCTTTCACGAGCAATCGGCTGCGGATTTTGAAGGCCATCCAGGAGTCAGAATGTTCGGGGTAATTTGACTCGACCTTGATTTCGTTTTTCACGCTGGTGACGCCGGGGAGATTTTCCACGGTGTCGACGGCGAGCGATTTTTCGTCGTTGTCTTGCACGGTGCCGGTGAGCGTAACGACGCCGTCATTTGCCTTCACCTTTACGTGGTCCTCGAGGACGGTTCGGTAGTTGTAGGAGGACTTAGCGGCGTCCTCGATTTTGCGATCGTTGGCAGAGGAGGCGAGCAGGGCGATGGGGCCGGCGACGAGTGCTAACAGGAGCGATGCGTTTTTGATTTTCATATCTTCAAGGGTAACAATACGCCGCCGAAGCTATGCACGGTATGGGGCGTTACCCGTAGAGATAGCCTCCGCACAAAAATCACGGCATAACTATAATCCAGTACCAAACCCTACACTCGAAATGATTTAGGCCTTTTATTCCAGCGAAGCGACGAAGACAGCAACCTGAGATCAGGCGCCGTATTGTTGGTCACTCACTTTCTCCATCCAGTCGGCGCTTTTGCCGTCGAGTACTTCCACAATGGCGGTGTGTGTCATTGCCGTGGTCGGCGTGGCGCCGTGCCAGTGCTTCTCGCCCGGAGGAAACCAAACGACATCACCAGGGCGGATTTCTTCGATTGGGCCTCCCCAGCGCTGTGCGCGGCCGCAGCCAGAAGTAACGACGAGAACTTGGCCAACGGGATGGGTGTGCCAGGCCGTGCGCGCGCCTGGTTCAAAGGTGACGGCGGCGCCAAACAGGTGTGATCCGTCCTTGGGTTGAAACAGTGGGTCGACGCGGACCGCGCCGGTAAAGTACGCTGCCGGTCCTTTGGCTGAAGATTGTGATCCACTTTTTATGATTTCCATAACGTGCTTCCGTTTTAATATAAAGTGCGCTCGCGGTTGTTGATGAGCCTTTGGCTTACAGCCCGGTGCTTTTTTCAAGTTCCGCTGGATAACGGTCGCCCACGACTTTGATTTTTCCCAACGCGGAATTGATTTCCTTTAATTCTGCCGCGGTGAGAACGAGCGAGGGTAGCGTGCTTTTCCTTTGCGTCTTCCCTCGTATGCCTGTCTGTGCGACGTTTCTCGTTTCGAAAGCCCGCAACCCATCCCATCCTGCAACGTTGCGCGATGAGGCAGCGCGGCCTGAGGAGAGTCGCCTGTTCATGCGCAGCATTGCTCAAGCAATCGCTATCAACCTGAAGCGAAATTATACAGCGCTTACCTAAAATGCCCGTGGCAAAATTTCTTCGCTCCCTGATTTCAAGTTGCGACACGTGACTGACTGGATGGCGGAGGAGTTCAGCTTCGGGCGACTGGCCGAACAAGCCGGCACGAGCGAATTCCGTTTAAACCGTCTTTTCAAATGCTCCACGGGGAACTCCACCTTCACAGAACCAGATCCGATTACAAGAAGCAGCGTTAACGCGGCCGATTGGACTAAACACTGTATTGTCAGGAGGCCTACTCGGTCGGTGGAGCGCCCGCGCGTGGACCATCTCGTGACGCGCGGTCATGTTCTCCCGGTTTATACCGGTTCGATTCGACCGGCTTTACCTCACGTGCCTCACCACACTAAAATAGTGTTGTCAGGTGTTGGTGCGGGGACAGGTTTTAGTTTCGTGCCATGACTTCAGCGACTCGACCCCGAAACGACCATACATTAGCCATGATGGTCGCCAGCGTTCTGGCGGTGATCCTGCTCGCCGGTTGCGCACCGTCTAAGGAGGAAACCCAGATCAAGCTCGGGCAGACACCGATCGTTGACGATCTTGGGCGCTTCACGGCAGAGGAGGTTGGAACGCCCTTTACCGATAACCCTTGGATCTCGCACGTGACCATGGTCGACTTGGACCAGGATGGGCTGCCGGACATCCTCGCGGCCGATGACCGATTGAACGCGATTGTCTGGCTAAGGCAGGTGAAGACCGGGAAATTCGAGGAGTCAGTTCTGTGCGGCGATCTACCTGGGGTCGTCCATGTGCAGGCTGTCGATTTCAACCACACCGGTCATCCCGACCTGCTTGTCGCGTGCATGGGCGAGGTCTTTCCCAACAACGACAAGATTGGCTCGGTGATCATCTTGGAGAACGATGGGCGCCACCACTTCACGAAACACGTCATCTTGGACCACATCGCGCGCGTGACAGATGTCCAGGCGGCCAATCTCGCGGGGCACAAGGACGGGAAACTTGATTTGGCGGTCGGCCAGTTCGGCTACAATCAAGGCGAGATTCGTTGGCTGAAGAACCTTGGCGACTGGAAGTTTGAAAGCCATATCTTGCTGGATCTCTCCGGGACGATAAACGTTTGCTGTGCTGATCTCTGCGGCCGTGGGTATATGGATATCGTTGCGCTCGTCTCCCAGGAGTGGGAGGAGGTCGTCCTGTTCCAAAATGATGGCAACGGCAACTTCACGAACCATGTGATCTTTGGCTCCACCAATGAAGATTATGGCAGCAGTGGCATCAGCCTGTGCGACCTGAACAACGACGGCCGGCCGGACGTCCTTTACACGAACGGGGACGGGTTCGCCTATGCCGATCCGGGAACGCGGCCGTGGCATGGAGTCCAGTGGCTGGAGAATCGGGGGAACGGTTTTTTCAAGTATCACCGCCTCGGAAATCTCGCTGGTGCGTACGCGCCGGTGGGTGTGAGCCTCAACAACGATGGGATTATGGATGTTGTCTGCGTCAGCGGCTTTAACGATTGGCGCGACAAGAAGGCGGCGTCGTTGGTAGCGTTCAAGAATGACGGTAAAATGAACTTCACAATGCATGTGCTCGCGCACGAGCCGATCATGCTGGTGACCTGTGCGGCCGGTAATCTCGACTACTCCGGGCTGCCGAGTATCGTCACCGGCGGCTTTGCGGCATATCCGCCGTTCGAACGAATGGGCCGAATCACTGTATGGCGCCAAAAACGAAAACCGTAGCACAGAAGCAAAGCCGGAAAGCCGTTCGAATCGCTGCGACCGCTCTCGGCGTGACCGCAGTCATCGCGAGCGCGTGGATGCTCTGGCGCCGGCATATCGTGATTTCGAACCTGCCCTCCGTAGTCGCCACCGCCAATGGCGAGCTGGGAGAGCAGATTGGCCTCGCCGAAAAAGATGCGCATTCCTTCGTACGTTCGGTTCGCGGTCTCATCAAGCTCTCGCGTCTCTATCACGCGAACGGCGACTACGATCAGGCTCTGCAGTGCTACGCAGGGCTGCGCCGACTAGAGTCAGGCAACGCCAAATGGCCACACCTTGAAGCTAACCTATTTGCGCTTTATGGGCGAATGGAGGACGCAATTCCCCGCGAAGCCCGGGCGGTGGAGTTGGCGCCCGATTATGTTCCCGCCAGGCTGCGGTTGGCGGACGAGCATCAGAAGTCCGGCCGTGGAGAGGAGGCGAGGGCAGCGTTCAACGAGGTCCTCACCCGTTCGAAAGACAATCCTTACGCGCTTCTCGGGATCGCCCGTTGTGATATCCAAGACAACGACTGGAATGGAGCGAGCGACAACTTGCGCCGTGCGATTGACGCCAATCCTGAATTCATTGGCGCGATGTCCCTCATGGTGACTGTCTATGATCATTTCGGGGACGGCGAGCATGCGGAGGCTCTCCGGCAGACCATCGGCCGGCGGGAATTTATCGATCTGGAGGATCCGTGGCTGGATGACTTGATGGACGATTGCTACGATGCTTACCGGATAAGTGTCGTAGCTGCTGTGCAGAACTTCGCGGGCCATTCTGACGTTGCGAAGGAGCTCCTACGCCGATCCATCCAACTCGAACCAAAGGCGGCAACGTACCATCGCCAGTATGCTAACCTCCTCTTTAAGGAAGGGGAACTACCCGAGGCGAGAAGCCACCTCGAAACCGCTGTTCAGCTCAACACTACTGACAGCGACGCTTGGCTGCTGCTCTATCAAGTCGAGCAGGCGATGCCGGACCTGCCTGCAGCCTCGACGACCCTGACGCGGGCGCTCGCAAACTGTCCCAAATCGGCTAGTTTGCATCTAGAACGAGCCCACCTCATGCGGGCCCAAGGGCAGGTCGATGCAGAGGCGTACGAACTTCATGAAGCTTACGTTTCCGACATGAGGGATGGCCGGCCGCTCCAAGAGCTGGCGCTGCTCTATCTTCGCCAGAATCGGGTCGCCGATGCCGTTGCCGCGCTTAAGGAGGCGCTCCTGCGTCAGCCCGAGAACTTTCACGCGATCGCGATAATGACCTTTTGCTATATCAAAACTGGCGATGAAGCCGCAGCGATCCGCTGGTGGACCGACCAGGTGCTCCGTCAGCCGAAAATGCCGGCGGATCTGAAGCAGTCGCTCCAGCAGGAATTTCAGCAGAAGTTCGGGCATCCGCTGCCCCAAGACGCGCGGTGAGGGGCCGCGCGTTTACCGACTGCTACGGCGCCCGGAACATCCACCGCGACTTGTCGCCCTGCGGATCAAATTTTACCAGGGAGATCGTACTGGCGCCCACAGCCGTCAACGCAAACTGCTCTTTTGTACCTGGCACTGTGTGTGGCATGATGCGATAGGTTCCATCGGTGAGTTGATCGATTCGCCAGAGTTGCTCAGGCGTGCCCGTAAATGCGGCGACCGTTGTGAGCTCTGCGTCGGCGGTGGCCACCAGCGCGCGATCCGTGCCAGCGATTGTGATCTTAAAAAACGGTGAGCCCGGGTAACCTCCCTGGTCGGCGACCGGGATAATCGTCCACTTCTGATGAGGGCGGATGATGTAGTCACCGAGTCGGACGTTGATGTTTCCCGCCGGCCAGTCCTTAGCGATAGTTGCGACGTCCTGCACGGGAACCGGTCCTGTCGGGGCCTCGGGAGCAACGGGAGGAAGC